>Ga0164243_10013290_pt1 | contig 11598 bp, 8 predicted proteins | sample OricompcompostOP_FD_108781 | JGI IMG/M metagenome (GOLD analysis project Ga0164243, IMG submission 108781) | Organic Plus compost microbial communities from Emeryville, California, USA - Original compost - Organic plus compost (OP) | ecosystem: Engineered > Solid waste > Mixed feedstock >... | reverse complement strand
CAGCGAGGTGCCGGCGGAGGTGAACATCACCGCCCGTCCGAGGCGTTCCGGTCCTGCGATCCGCGCGGCGACCGAGATCGACATCGTCCAGAAGCCGGAGAGCGCCGCGCCCAGCAGGATGCGTGCGAGGAGGAGCAGCGGGAGGTTCGGCGCGATCGCGACCACCGCGTTCGAGACGGTCGCGGCGAGCGCCATCCAGACCAGGAGCGAGCGGCGGTCGAGCCGCGGGAGCGCGAGTCCGATCGTCGGGGCGACCAGGAGGCCGACGAAGGCCGTGACGGTCACCATCTGCCCTGCCTGGCCGGGCGTCACGCCCACGGAGTCCGCGATCTCGACGAGCACGCCGTTGGGCAGGAACTCCGCGGTGACCAGGAGGAAGCTCATGGCCATCATCGCGAGGAGCGCGCCGTAGCGCAGGCGGGGCGCAGCCGGGGCGGCAGTGGGGACGGGAGCGGTCGTGGTCATGCCTCCACTCTCGCGGGATCGCCGGACGCCCGCCCGACCCGGCGTCCGCGGCATCCGACGGATCGTCCGCGATCCCGCCGTCGTCCGCCGGGGCCGCAGCGGCCGGGCGGCGCCGGAGGGCGGCCTCTGCCGGAGGGCGGCCGCGCCGCGGGACCGCGCCTAGCCGCCGACCGCGCCGCTGTCGGTCACGCCGACGTCGGTGCGATGGAAGTTCTGGAACGAGCGCGAAGCGGTCGGGCCGCGCTGGCCCTGGTAGCGGTTGCCGTAGGGGCCGGATCCGTACGGGTTCTCCGCCGGCGAGGTGAGGCGGAAGAAGCACAGCTGACCGATCTTCATCCCCGGCCACAGCTTGATCGGAAGGGTCGCCACGTTGGCGAGCTCCAGCGTGACGTGACCGGTGAAACCGGGGTCGATGAACCCGGCCGTCGAGTGCGTGATCAGGCCCAGGCGCCCGAGCGAGGACTTCCCCTCCAGGCGCGCGGCGATGTCGTCGGACAGCGTGACCTGCTCGAACGTCGCGCCGAGGGCGAACTCGCCCGGGTGCAGGATGAACGGCTCGTCGGGCGCGACCTCGATGAGGCGGGTGAGCTCGGGCTGGTCTTCGGACGGATCGATGAACGGGTACTTGTGGTTGTCGAACAGCCGGAAGTAGCGGTCCAGGCGCACGTCGATGCTCGAAGGCTGGATCATCGAGGGCTCGAACGGGTCGAGCCCGATCCGCCCCTCGTCGAGCCCGGCGCGGATATCCCGATCGGAGAGCAGCACGGCACCAGCCTAACCGTGCGGACGGCGGATGCCGAGGACGGCTTCGCCCGCCTCACTGGCTCTGCTCAGCGAAGTCCTGATAGAACGTCACCTGTCCCCCGTATCACGCTTTGCGACCACCGCCGTGGGAGAGGGGACCGGGTGGACCACGAGAACAGGGAGATCCTGGGGCGCTTCGAGGAGCCGCCGGACGGATCTGCGGCCTTCGTCCTCCGCTGCCGCGACATCGTCATCCGACGCATGGTCTGGACGCGCCCCGCCCGGTGGGCATGGCTGGGCACGGCCGGGACGCTCTCGGCGGCGTACGGCCTGTCGGAGCCGGTGGGCCTGGTGTTCCCCGAGAACGCCGGAGTGCTCCTCGGCCGGGAGGCGGGCTCCGCATCGTCCGCCCCGTTCTTCCTGCAGAGCGGAAGGCCCGAGCGCGTCGCCTGGGACGGCGCCGGGTCGTGTCTCGTCCTCTGGGCCGAGCGGAGCACGCTCCAGGGCGTGGGAGAGAACCTCGCCGACCTGCCGCGACAGGTCGCGGAGACGGTCCTCACCCGCTCGCTGCGCGGGCTGCTCACCGCCGCCGCGGACGCCCTCCGGACCGGGCCTGCGCCGACGCCCGCCGCCCAGTACGCCCTGGAGCGCCTCCTGCTCGACGGGGCGAGGGGGATGATCGTCGAGGCGGACGCCACCGCCGCCCGCAAACGGGGCGAGGGGGTCTACGAGCGGACGCTGGCGCTGATCCGGGTCAAGGCGTCGGACCAGGAGTACAGCGTCGCCGCCCTCGCCGCCGATCTGGGCCTGTCCGAGCGCCATCTCCAACGCGCGTTCGCGGAACACGACCGCTCCCCGCGGGGCACCCTCCGTCGCGCCCGCGTCGACCTCGCGCTCGAGATGCTGCGCGACCCCGACGCCGACAGGCTCACCCTGGACGAGATCGCCCTGCGCTCCGGCTTCGCCGACGCCACCGCCATGCGCGCCTGCTTCGTCCGGGAGTCTCTCGACACCCCGCGCCGCCTCCGGCGCGACCGCGCCAGGAGCCGGCTCGTCGGCGCCGACAGGAGCGGAGCCGACGCGGCCTGACACCGCGACCCCACGTCGTCGCGAGCCTCCGCCATCGCCCCGCATCACCCGTCCGTGACTCCGGACGCGGTCCCGGGCGCGGACGGGGCCGTGGCCGTGGCCGGAGCCCCCGCCGGAGCCGCGGGCGCCTGCTGCGGGATCCGGCTGCGGCCGATCGGGTTCTCCAGGGTTCCGGCGTACATGAGCGAGGCCGAGGGGTTTGCGAGGTCCACCATCCGCAGCGTGTTGCGCAGCTGCAGACGGTTCAGGCACGAGTGGGCGAAGGCGTCGGCCCTGAGGTCGACGAGCGAGTCGAGCCCGGGATGCTCTGCCGCGTGCCGGTCGACGGCCTCGGCCACGAGCCGCCAGAACTCCGTCTCCGGCAGCGTCCCGTCGAGGTGCAGGATGGCGGCGAGATGCCGCAGCACGCCGTCGAAGACGTCGGTGAAGATCGCGAGCGCCTTCTCTTCGTCGTCCACGGGCGAGATCGTCCGGCGGACGTCCTCGGGCACGGAGCGGTCGGCGAGCAGCATGACCTCCTCGCCGATGTCCTTCATGAACACCCCCGTGGGCACGTGCTCGTCGAGGACGAGGATGAGGTTCTCGCCGTGCGGCATGAACGCGAGGTCGTGCGCGAGCAGGCAGTGCACGACCGGACGCAGGTACGCCTGCAGGCACGCGCGCACCCAGGCGGCGGCCGGCCGCCCCGAGGCGCAGACGAGCGCCGTGACCACGGAGGCCCCCGAGGCGTCGCGATGGAGCAGAGAGGCGAGGGTGGCCAGCCGCTGCGTTCCGGACACGAGCGGCACCGGGCTCTCGCGCCAGAGGGCGGCGAGCATCTTCCGATGCGCCGACGGCTCAGGGGTGCGGTGGTAGGCGTCGCCGGTGTAGCCGATCGAGGCGCGCTCGCGCAGCAGGCGGAAGCCGGCGTCGCGCAACGTGGGGTCGGCCGTGACGAGACCGTGGACCCAGTCGTTGATCGCCGGCGTCACCCGCATGTAGGCGGGCGAGAGGCCGCGGAGGAACCCCATGTTCTGCACCGCCAGCGCGGTCTTCACGTAGTGCCGTTCCGGGTGCGAGAGGTTGAACATCGTGCGCACCGACTGCTGGGCCCGGTACTCGTCCTCGCTCTCGCCGATCAGCACGAGGTCGCGGCGGGCGAGGTCGGGAGCGAAGGTGATCGTCACCCGGTTCTCCCACTGCCACGGATGCACCGGCAGCAGGTGGAAGTCCGCGGGGTCCTCGCCGAGGTCGCGCAGCCGGGAGGCGAAGCGGTCCCGTTCGGCGCCGCCCAGCTCGCCGCCGAGCAGCGCCTCCTCGTCGAGCCCGGTGCCGAGAGCCAGGTGCGAGACGGATCGCCGGGCGGCGACCCACACCAGGCGGAACGGACGGGCGGACTCGGGGGCGAACGCCGCGTGGGCGGACGCGCCGAAGCCGATGCGGCCGTTGTTGGCGACGAACACCGGGTGCCCCTCGGTCATCGACGCCTCGACGGTCTGGAAGTCGGCGCCGGCGAGCTCCTGCGCGGTCGGTCCGCCCTGAGCGATCTTGAACATCGCCCCCGCGAGCGTGGCCGCGAGCTCCTCCAGATAGATCGGCAGCAGCTCGTCCGAGAGCCCGAGCAGCGGCTGCAGCTCGAGGACCAGCTCCTGGACGTCGGGCGCCGCCTCCTGCCCGTCCACCGTCCGGCGAATGCTGTCCTCGTCCACCACCCAGTGCTCCAGCGTCAGGCGCGCCGCCGCGAAGCGGTACTCCACGTCGCCGGCGGGCACGACGAGCCGCCACCCGCCGTCGCACGGCTCGGGTGCGATGAGGCGCTCGTGGCTGAACTCGGCGATGGCCTTCGCGACGAGGTGGCGCTGCGCCCGGTCGAGCGCGCCGGGCGTCAGGTGCGCGGCGGGGCTCAGGGCCGGGGCGAGCCGTGCCGCGCCGGCGGGACTCGGGGCCGCGACAGGGCTCGGAAGAGGAGCCGGGCGCCCGGCCGAGGTCGACGGCGCGGCGGAGGCGGTCATGCCTGTGCTCCCTCGCGGCGGATCAGGCGGCTGAGCCCGGACGCCTCGAACGACGCCCGCGTGCACACCGACAGCATGGCGGTCTTGGCGTGCCCGCCGTCGTCGACCGTGACCTCGCGCAGCTCGGCGAACCCGGCCTTCGCGTTCTTCCTGCGGATGCGGCCGTTGCGGACGTCCGGCTCGACGACGACGCGCTCGGCGCCGAGCGCGAAGAAGCACCACGCCATCACGGCCGCGAAGACGGCGTCGGTGAGGCCGTGCCGCGGGTCGCCCGCGGGAGGCGAGACCAGCACGTGCATGCCGATGTCGCCCGGGGCGGCGTCGTGCACGCCCGCGAGCAGCACCCGGGACGGGTCGTAGGTCTCGGCGTAGAACGTCGGCGTGCCGTCGACCAGGCCGAGCCAGGCCTGCTGCGCGGGGTGGGCCACGACGCCGTCGAGATAGGCCACGACCGCCGGCCGGTCCAGGTCCCCCATGCCCCAGAACGCCGCGTGAGGGTCGGACAGCCAGGCGTGGAGCACCGCCGCGTCGCGTCGCGGCTCGGCCGCGATCAGGGCGATGTCGAGGTCGGCGGCGTTCATCGGGCCGTCTCCGTCGCGGGCCGGGACGAGCGGCGCGAGGACTGCGGGATCCCGAACTCCTGGAACGCGATGCGCCGTTCGATCGGATAGACCTCGCGCCCCGTGATCGAGGCGAGGATCGAGGAGTTGCGCCAGGCGCCGAAGCCGAGGTCGGGCGCGGTGAGGCCGTGCGTGTGCTCCTCGCCGTTCTGCACGAAGACTCGCCCCCGGCCCCCGTCCACGCTGTAGTCGCGGGCGACGTCGAGCCGGCCGAGGAGGTCGCGGTCCAGCCGGTCGGCGATCCCGGAGAGGAACGGGGGCGTCTCGGCGGCGTAGCCCGTGGCGAGGACCAGCGACGCGGTCCGGTGCTCGTGGCGCTGGTCGAGCTGGCCGTGCCGCAGGCTCAGCCGGAAGCCTCCGCCGTCCCACTCCGCCGCGGTCACCTCGGTGTCGGTGAGCAGCATGGTCGGCACCGGTCCGTCGGCGCTGAGCCGGTAGAGGGTGTCGTAGATGTCGTCGATGAGATCGGCGGAGATGCCCTTGTACAGGCTCCGCTGCTCACGTCCCAGGCGCTGGCGCAGGCTGAGCGGCAGGCCGTGGAAGTGATCGGTGTACTCCGGCGACGTCATCTCGAGCGTGAGCTTGGTGTACTCCATCGGGAAGAACCGCGGCGAGCGCGTGATCCAGTCCAGCCGGTAGCCGCCGTCTCGGGCGCCCTCGAGCAGGTCGCGGTAGATCTCGGCCGCCGACTGCCCGCTCCCCACGATCGTGATCGAGCCGGAGGCGCGCAGCGCGTCCCGGTTCTCCAGGTATTCGGCGCTGTGCACCGCGCGTCCGGCGACGTCGCGGAGCCCGACCGGGATGTGCGGCTGCGTGCCGACGCCGACCACGACGTGCCGGGTCCGGATCGTGCTCTCCTCGCCGGTGTCGGTGCGCATGGCGTGGATCGCGTACAGGTCGTCGGCGGGCTCGTAGGCGATCCCGACGACCTCGTGGTTCCAGCGGAGGCTGGGCAGCCGGCCGGCCGCCCACCGGCAGTAGGCGTCGTACTCGGTGCGGAGGGCGTAGAAGCTCTCCCGGATGTAGAAGGGGTAGAGCCGCCCGGTGTGCTTCAGCCAGTTCAGGAACGAGAACTCCGAGGTCGGGTCGGCCATCGTCACCAGGTCGGCCAGGAACGGGACCTGGATGGTCGCACCCTCGATCATCATGCCGTGATGCCAGCGGAAGTCGTCTGCGCGATCCAGGAACACCGCGTCCAGCCCGGTCGGCTGCGCGAGGCAGGCGAGGCCGAGGTTGAAGGGCCCGATGCCGACGCCGACGAGGTCGTGCACCCGCCCGCTCATGCGTCCGCCCCGATCAGGTCGGCACGGCCGCCGACCTCGGCGAGCGCCGTGGCCGTCTCTTTCACCAGGTCGAGGATCGCCCGCACGTCGGCGAGCTCGGTCTCGGGGTTGAGCAGCGTGAGCTTGAGGCACGGCCGGCCGTCGATCACGGTCTTCGCGACGAGCGCGAGCCCCGACTCGAACAGCACCCGGCGCACGGGGGCGACGAGCGCGTCCTGATCCTCCGGTTCCGCCCCAGCGGGCCGGACGCGGAACAGCACGGTGCTGAGCTGCGTGCGCCCCACGAGCTCCAGCTCGGGGTCTGCCTCGACGAGGCCCCCGGCCTCGTCGGCGAGATCGACCACCGCGTCGAACATCTCGCCGACGCGGTCGGCGCCGATCGCGCGGAGCGTGACCCACAGCTTCAGGGCGTCGAAACGGCGGGTGGTCTGCAGCGACTTGTCGACCTGGTTCGGCTCCTCGTTCTCTCGCGGGTTGAGATAGTCGGCGTGCCAGGCGCCCGCGGCGAGGTCGCCGGGCTCGCGCACGATGATCGCGCTCGAGGAGACCGGCTGGAAGAAGCTCTTGTGGAAGTCGACCGTCACCGAGCGGGCGCGCTCGATGCCGGCGAGCAGGTGGCGACGACGGCGGGAGACGAGAAGCCCGCAGCCGTACGCGGCGTCGACGTGCAGCCAGACGTCACGGTGGTCGCACACGTCGGCGATCGGCCGGAGGGGGTCGATCACGCCGCGGTCGGTGGTCCCGGCGGTCGCGACGACGGCCATCGGCAGCCGCCCCGCAGCGGTCGCCGCGGCGATGGCGGCGTCGAGCGCCTCCGGCCGCATGCGCCCTTCGCCGTCGTCGGCCACCTCGATCACCGCGTCCTCGGCGAGGCCGAGCAGCAGAGCCGACTTCCCGACGCTGAAGTGGCTGGAGGCGGTCGCGAAGACCACCAGACGGGGGAGGACGGGGGTGCGCGGGCTCTTCGCCTTCGCGATCGCCGCCTCTCGGGCGAGGAACAGGCCGTGCAGGTTCGACTGCGTGCCGCCGGACGCGAAGACGCCGTCACCGGCGTCGAACCCGATCCACCCGGCGACGACGTCGATCAGCCGGCGCTCCATGAACGTGCCGATCCGGGACTGGTCGTACGTGTCGACCGACGGGTTCACCGCGGCGAGCACGCTCTCGGCCGCCACAGCGGGGAGCGCGACCGGGCAGTTGAGGTGGGCGGCGTAGGCGGGGTGGTGGAACCAGACCGCGTGGGCGAGGAAGAGCTCGTCGACCTCGCGGATCGCCGAGGGCCCGCCCACGCCGGAGCCGGCGAGATCGACGGCGTCGACGAGCCGCTGCAGCTCGTCGCGCGTGGCGCACGAGCTGGGCTGCTCCGTGTCGGCGAACCGTGCGGCCACACGGGACGCGGTCTGCGCGATGAGGGAGCGGTAGAGACCGGCCGTGGACGAGGTGAGCAGCTCATGCACCAGTTCGACTCCTTAGGGTTGCCCGTTTCCGGTTTGCTGATCGGCATCTCGGTCAGGAATCGCCATCGGTCCCCAACTCATCGTACTAGACATGCTAGGCATATCAAGACCTCTTCCCCGGGGCCGCAATCGACGGCAACCAAGGAGAGGCTGTCCTTACTTAGACTCCGTACAAGAATCCGAATCTACTCCTCTCGGCGCGATCGCGCGTCCGCCGTTCGGGGGACAAAACGACGTCCTCCCCCGGCGACGAACACCGGCGTTTGGCGATCCCCCGTCGAGCGGGTAGGCTGGGCGGCACCCTGTTCTGCCGCGTGTTTCCGCGGCCGAGCCGGTCCGGGGCTGTAGTTCAATGGCAGAACTTCTGCTTCCCAAGCAGACAGCGCGGGTTCGATTCCCGTCAGCCCCTCCATCTGTCAGTTCTCACAATGGGTGAGACCTTCTCACCTAGCTGAGACGAGCACGGAGATGACCATCGGACGCCGAGGATCCACCGCACCCTGTCGACAAGTTCCTCCAGGAGCACGGCGTTGTCATCGGACAGCGTCTGGCCCGGTGGCGCCGTCAGCAGGTTGTTGGCGCCGAGTTGGGACAGCTGTTGGGCGAACTGCGCCTGACTGGAGCGCGGGATCCCGACTACCGCGACCAGGGATGACACATCGGAGGCGAGCCAGGCAACGAGGTTGCTTACCTCGGGGAGCCGTAGCGGCCCAGCGCGGTAAGCGAGCGCAGGCAGTCGGCGTATTCGCCCAGCGAGCTGCCCTGCCGCCCGGAGTACAAGCCATTCTCCCCGCCATTGACGGGGCGTCGCCTTATAAAGCTGATGGCGTAGTGACCGACGCACCCCACTCTCCCTCGGTGCGCAAATGTCCGCGCCTCATGTCAGAATCGCATGTCCTGCAACGCCGGTCGGAGAAGGAGCACCGTGACCGTCAAACTAACGACAGACGAGTCACAGCTCGCCCAGATCGTGGAATGGACAAGCGCCCAGCACGTCGATCCTGTAGACGAAACATGGGTCCCCGGCGCCTCGGAGAATGAGCGGCGCCGCCTAGCGGCTCTCGGCGGCTTGGTTGCCGACCTGCTGAAGAGCGACCTCGATGAAGTTCCTGTTCACCTGCTCGCGCTGCCAGAACTTGCCCGGTGGCTCGACGGACCTAGGGCCCCGACAGCGGTCATAGAGGCCGCCCGGACGCTCCTCCACTCACGACGAGAAGAGGGACTCGCGTCGCTGTACGCACGGCTGGTCTCCGCGAAGTCGCGTCGCACTCTCGGCACATTCTTCACCGCCCCCCCGGAGATGAACTGGATGGTGGAGCGGTGGGCCGACCTCCATGGCGCACCCTCAACAGTGGTCGATGTGGGCGCGGGCGTGGGCATCTTCACCGCGGCCGCCGCCCGTCGGTGGCCGGATGCGCGAGTGTGGGCAGTAGACGTGAACCCGATCACGCTGGGTTTACTGGCACTCCGCGTCCAACTGGACTTCCCGATCCAAGCTTCGGACTCTTCAACTCCTGGCGTTCGGCTGGTGCTTGAGGACTTCACGCGATGGATGTTGTCGGGCTGGGGCGGGCTGGGGGCGCGCCGGCTGATACTCGGTAACCCCCCGTATACGCGGTTGCAACTGCTGGCGCAGGATCAGCGCACCCGCCTACTCGAGGTGGCTGGCGGTCTCTGCGGCAGCCGATCATCGCTCTCCGCGATCATCACCGCTCAGTCCCTCCTCGCCCTAGGCGAGGATGACGGGCTTTGCCTACTGTTGCCGGCGCAGTGGCTCGAATCCGACTATGCCGCTGGTCTGAGAGAGAAACTTTGGCGCAGTAGGCACCGCCGAGTTGAGATGCGATTGTTCGATCAAGACCCGTTCGAAGACGCAACAGTGGACGCCGTCGCACTCATTGTGGGCCCGCGCGAGGCCGCCCCGCAGCCAATCGTGTTCACCGTGAGTGGCGGAAACGACGAGCGGGTTTTGACCGATCGCATGTCCACTCCTCGCGAGTTTCGATCGCTCTTTCGCGCAGCTACGCGAAGCGATCAAAGCCATCCGGATACCACCGTTCTCGCGAAAGCGTTGACTGTCCGTAGGGGCCTGGCTACAGGCGCGAACGCCTTCTTCACTGTCACAGCCGAAGAAGCCGATGAACGCGGCCTTCCCAAATCCGCGCTACGCCCGCTGATTCGTCGTCTTTTCAACCTGCCTGACAAGGTTGACTCTGCGGTCCTAGAAGAAATTCCTCCCACCCGCCGCTGGCTGCTGTTGAGCGCGTCGGAAGAGATGGTCGCGTCCGACCCTGTGTTGCGCCGCTACATCAAGGAAGCAGAAGTCGAACACGGACTCGATCGCCGCCACCTGTGCGCACAACGGTCTGTCTGGTATGACCTGCGGAGGGAGATACAGACTCCTGAGCTGATCATCGGCCAGTCAACACAGGACACGTTCCGGATCGTCGAGAACCCGGCACGCGCCGCGATCTTGAACAACTTGTATGGCCTGACCTGGAACGAGCGTGTGCCTACGGAGCGCCGTGTCGAGTTGCTCGGGTGGTTGCGCTCAGACAACGGTCAAGCCGCGATTCGCAGCGCGTCGCGTCAGCAGGCGAGCGGCCTTCACAAGATCGAGCCGCGGGCGCTTTCCCAACTCGCGATCCCGAGAAAGTTCAGCGATTTCCCCGGCTGACCTCGGCTCACACGGACGATGGGATACCCGCGCGGAGAGCACTCAACGGCAGCTCTACGACAGCTTCCGACCAGCGCCCACCCTGGTCCGACGGTAGATAGGTGGCGAGTGTCTGCGCTCGACACCACCCGAGCACCTCAAATACGTCTGTGGGGCGAGCACACACCACCAGTGCCCACTCCCCGGGCGCCGCGAGCCCTGTCTCATACTCGTGCCGTGTCAGGAAAAACCGGGCCGTGGTCGCTGCCCGGCCAGCCTGCGATTTCACTTCGAGTCTCCGCCACGAACCGTCCAAGCGTGGAGCGGCCACGTCATACCCAAACGCATCCGAGACGAGGCTAACACGCACACATCGCTCCGCAAGATCGGGACGACTCAGCGCTCGGAGTTCAGCCCGGACAGCTTCGAACACGTAATCCTCGCCCTCCGCACCGAATTCTGCCCGGAGATCGTCTTCCGAAGCGCGAATGGCGATTTTCAAGGCTGTTCTCGCCGCTGCGTCGTCATGGATTTGCACGAACGGTCCGAGCGCTGCGGTTGGAGTAAGGCGGTCCCTCTCGAGCCGGAGGAGACCGGCCGCCAGCAGCGCTTGCTCACCGGCCTGCAACACTTCTGGAGCGAATCCACTCTCGGTCGCGGTGAGCCGATACGCGGCCCGCACGTCTGCGCGCGCGTTGCCGCGCGCGTCGATCCAGCGCCCGACCTGGACGGCTGCCGCTAGTTGATGATCGGTGAGTGTCATGGCGCATCTCCTGCAAGATGACGGAGCACCTCCTGGATATCGAGCTCGTCATCCAGCACATCACCCGCGTCTTCGTCATCTGGTAGCGAGAGAGTCACGAGGCCCGGGTCGCCGAGCATCTGCGAAAGCCGCGTGATCTTGTTTCCCAGCCGGACGCTGATGCGGTCGTCGATCGTCCCGGTCGACGTCAGCAGGTAGAACCGTGTGTCGACATCGGGAGCGAGTCCGAGCCGGTGGATTCGATCGAGCGATTGCAAGTATTGGCCGGCGTTGAAGGTGCGGTCGATGTATACCGCGTCGTGACAGACGTGGTGAAGTGAGACGCCTTCTGCCATGGCCGCAGGGTTCGCCAGCAAGACGAGGCAGTCCGGGTCCTCGCGGAACCGTCGCAGTTCCCCTTCGCGTGAGCGTCCGTCCGGCGCCGCGTCGATTGAGTTCGGCAGGCCTCCGTAGAAGAGCGCGGGCTTGAGAGCGGCCAGCTGACGCTCAAGCGAAAGGAGGTTGGCGGGGAAGTTCGACCAGACGAGCGT
>Ga0164243_10013288_pt1 | contig 11599 bp, 11 predicted proteins | sample OricompcompostOP_FD_108781 | JGI IMG/M metagenome (GOLD analysis project Ga0164243, IMG submission 108781) | Organic Plus compost microbial communities from Emeryville, California, USA - Original compost - Organic plus compost (OP) | ecosystem: Engineered > Solid waste > Mixed feedstock >... | reverse complement strand
GCTCAGCCGGCCGAGCGCTCGGCCAGGTCGTGCAGGGCTTCCTCCAGGTCCGGGTGGTCGCCCATGTCGACGCGGTGCAGCGCCCGCGAGGCGGCGTAGCGCAGCGCGGCGCGCCCGTCGGCGCTGTCGAGCACGTCGGAGAACGTCTCCCACACGCGGGCCGCGGTCTTCGGCGCCAGCAGGCTGTAGCAGTAGAGCGTGGCCGCGTCGGTGCCCGCCGGGCCGCGGCCCCACAGCTCCCAGTCCAGCAGCGCGAACCGCGGCTGCAGCAGGTTCGCCCAGTGCAGGTCGCCGTGCACTGTCTCCCAGCGGCTGATGCCGGGTTCGGTGCCGAGCGCGTCGCGCACCGCCTTGCGGATCGCCGGCTCGTCGTCGCGCATCCGCTCCGTCGGCACCGCGCGCACCACCTCGACGGTGCGGCGCAGGTCGGCCCACCACTGGTCGGGCAGGTCGAGCTCGGTGTGCAGCGCGTCGGTGTCCGAGCAGCGCTGGCCGGGCACGTAGGTCATCAGCTCGGCGCGCTGCCTGCGGCCCTCGGTGACGTCCCACTGCACCAGGCCGAGCACCCGGGGTTTGCGCACCTCGCCGATCGCGTTGGCGTCGGCGTTGCCGGTCCACCAGTCCCCTTCGGCCCACTCGGCGTCCTCGGTGACGACGCGCAGCCAGCGCGGGCCCTCGGCGCTGCGCACCGCGGCGCCGGCGGAGCGCTGCCGCCAGCCGAAGACCGGGTCGCCGACCACCACGACGTCGAAGTGCTCGGCGGCCTGCTGCAGGTTGTGCCGCATCCACTCGGCGAAGATCTCGTCGCCCTCGTCGGGTTCCTCGTTTGCAGCCATCGCCCGATGATGCGTCATGCCCGCCGCGGGGTCGCGACGAGGGGGCGGATGCCGGGCGGCACCGGTTCGGACCACTCGGCGCGCGGAGGATCGGGTCTACTGTGGACGGTCCCGGATCGGCGCGGCGCGCCTGCTGCGTCCACACCGGACTGAAACCGGCGCAACGAGGATTTCCTCCGCACAGCGGCGAATTCAGTCCATCTCGCTGTGCGGCATTCGGGACGGGCCGTAGGACGACAGCACCGCCGGGAAGTCCACAGCGGACTGCACGTCGCCGTAGTGCGGCCCCACCGCGAAGTCGCAGCCCAGGTCGTGCCACCACTCCGCCTGCCGGCCGTCGTGCACCTCACCCGTGCACACGCGCACCCCGCTGTCCCGCAGCAACGGCACCAACTGCCGCACCGCCCGCACCGCCGGGTCGTCGCCGTCGGTGCAGTCGTGCGCCAGCTCGACCAGCTCCACGGCCAGCCGCACGCCCTGCACCGGCAGCTCCCGCAGCACCCGCAGCTCCCCCGGCGACCCGCGGAACGAGTGCAGCATCGTGCGTACGCCCATCGACCGCAGCACCCGGATGTTGTCCAGGATCTCCTCCGGGGCGTCGACCACCGCCCCGGTCGGCATGCACAGGTGCATCGCCCCGGCCTCCAGCTCCGGGGTCTCCTCCAGCACCCCGCGCACCAGCGCCACCAGGTCCGGGTCGCGGGACTGGTTCGGGCTCAGCTCCACCAGGAAGCAGGTGTGGTGGCCCATCCGCCGCCAGGTCGCCAGCTGCTGCCAGACCGCGCGCAGCATCCAGTCGCGCAGCGCCAGGGTCACCCCGGACTGCTCGGCCAGCTGCAGGATCTCGGCGTGGTCGAGGCGCTGGCCGTCCTCCGGGGTCCAGCTCAGCTGCGCCTCCACCGAGATCATCTCGCTGCCGCAGATCTTCGCCACCGGCCGGTAGACCACCTCGAACTCGCCGAGCTCCAGCGCGCCCGGCATGATCGCGGCCAGCTTCGCCTCGGTGCGCTCGTCCGGGGCCACGTCCGGGTCGAACAGCGCCCACTGCCGCTTGCCGGCGACCTCGGCGCGGCGCAGCGCCACGTCGGCCTCCCACATCATCGCGGTCGGCTCGCCCTCGGCCACGGTGCGGCGCACCACGCCGATGCTGGCGGAGGTGGCGATGCCGTGGTCGCCGATGTAGATCGGCTCGGACAGCTCCTCGTTGATCAGCGCGGCGAACTCCGGGATGCCCGGCGTCTGCGGGCCCTCCACCACCAGCAGCGCGAACTCGGTGCCGCCGAACCGGGCCACCAGCGCCTCCTCGCGCTCCACCAGCTGCTCCAGCCGGCGGGCGACGGCGCGGATGATGCTGTCGCCGACCTCGTAGCCCAACCCGTCGTTGATCAGCTCGAAGCCGTCCAGGCCCAGGTGGTACAGCGTCAGCACCGCGTCCTGCGGCAGGCTGCCCAGCGCCGCCTCCAGCCGGGTGCGGAAGAACTGCCGGTTGGCCAGGCCGGTCATCGCGTCGTGCAGCGCCTGGTACTGGAACCGCTCCTGCAGCAGGTGCAGCTCGCTGATGTCCTCGACCATCGTGACGAAGTGCTTCGGCTGCCCGTCCGGGCCGCGCAGCAGCGACACCGCCAGGTAGGTCCAGGCCTGCTCGCCGTCGGCGCGCAGCAGCCGGCGCCGCTCCCGCAGCCGCTGCGCCGGGCCGCCCTCGGCGAGCTCGGCGTAGGCGGCGGTCAGGTAGGCGGCCTCCTCCGGGTGGAACAGGTCGTGGATGTTCATCGCCAGCAGGTCGCTCGCCGAGTGCCCGAGCGTCTCCGCCAGCGCCGGGTTGACCTCCACGAACCGGCCGTCCAGGTCGCAGATCGCCACCCCGACCGGGGTCGTGGTGAACACCTCGCGGAAGCGCTCGTCGCTGGCCTCCCGCTCCTGGTCGGCGCGCAGCTTGGAGCGCAGCAGCGCCTTGGTGGCGAACTCCTCGCGGGCCACCGCGCGCTGCCGGTCGGCGCCGGCGAACCCGGCGGTGATCGAGGTCAGCAGCCCCAGCAGGTGCCCGACCGCGCCGACGCCGGACTCGCCGACCACGCAGTCCTGGATGAGCTGCAGCGTGCCGGGCAGGCCGCCGTCGGAGCTGGCGTGCAGCTCGACCAGCTGCTCGCCGACGGCGCGGCCGTTGTCGGTGACCTTCTCCGGGTCCTGCAGCGCCTCGTCGATCAGGTCGACGAGCTCGCCGAGGCGGCGCTCCAGCTCGTCGGGGCGCAGCACGATGTCCGAGGTCTCCACGAGGACCTGCGCCCAGCGCAGCACCAGCGCCGAGCGCCAGTCGTCGCCGCGCGCCGGCACGGCGAGGTCGGCCGCGGCGCCGCGCCCCGTCTCCTGCGGGTCTCCCATGCTCAGCTCACCCGTCCATCGACCACCTGTCGGCTGATCGCGCACCGGCCGAGCGGCCCACCGGGCCGCCGCGCCGCGACGGGCGCGGCTCCGGCGGTCCGGTGATGACCGCCCGCGTCGGCAAGACTACTGGGTGATGTCCAGTGCGCGGAGCGATTGCTCTGCATCGCCTGACCGACGTATCGATCATGCCACGTTGGTGATCATCATCCCCGGGTGCCCGGTGCAGTTGATCACAGGGGTCGCTCCGCGGCGTCACCCTCGGCGACCAGCCCGGCGAGCTCGCGCACGTCCTCGCCGGTCAGCTCCACCTGCGCGGCCGCGCAGTTGTCCGCCAGGTGCTGCAGCGACGAGGTGCCGGGGATGAGCAGCGTGTTCGGCGCCCGGTGCAGCAGCCACGCCAGCGACACCTGCGCCGGCTTCGCCCCGCGCCGCTCGGCCACCGCCCGCACGACCTGGTCGCCCAGCGCCCGGCTGCCCGGCAGGAACGCCGAACCCAGCGGGAAGAACGGCACGAACGGCACGCCCAGCTCGGCGGTGCGGTCCAGCAGGTCCGCCGAGGTGCGGTCGACGACGTTGTAGGCGTTCTGCACCGCGGCGATCGGGGCGATCGCGCGGGCCTGCTCGAACTGCTCCAGGCTCACGTTGGACAGGCCGATGCCGCCGACGAGGCCCTCCCGCTGCAGCTCCACCAGCGCGCCGACCTGGTCGGCGAACGGGATGTCCGGGTGGTCGTGCGAGTGCCGCAGGTACACCAGGTCCATCCGGTCCAGCTGCAGCCGCCGCAGGTTGTCGTGCACCGCGGCCTTCAGCGCCGCCGGGTGCACCAGCGGCGGCCAGCCGCCCTCCCGGTCCCGGTAGGCGCCGACCTTCGTGGCGATCAGCAGCTCCTCCGGGTAGGGCCGCAGCACCCGCGCGATGAGCTCGTTGACCACCCACGGGCCGTAGAAGTCGGAGGTGTCGATGTGGTCGACCCCGAGCTCCAGCGCGCGGCGCAGCACCGCCTCGGCCTGCTGCGGATCGGCGGGCGGGCCGAACACGCCCGGGCCGGCCAGCTGCATGGCGCCGAAACCGATGCGGTGCACCGGGCGAGCGCCGGGGACGTCGAGAACGTCGTTCTTGGTCACGCGGGGATGCTGCTGCATCCCGGGCACCCGCGGCAAGAGGACCACAGTGGACGGCTACAGCTGCGGGATCAGCAGCAGCCACCGGCCGCCGGCGACCAGCGCGGCCAGCCCGATCACGTACCAGGCGCCGAGCCAGAACCCGCCGGGCAGCCCGGTCAGCCGCGCCAGCTGGTCGGCGTCCGAGTTCGCCGCGCGGCCGCGGGCGCGCTTGGTGCGCAGCTCGCTGATCGGGCGCAGCCCGCCGAGCAGCAGGAACCAGCTCAGCAGCAGGCAGCACACCGCCTGCCACTGCGGCGCCGCGAACCAGGACACCGCGAACAGCGCCCCGCCGGTGAGCACCACCGACACCACGCCGTAGGCGTTGCGGATCGCCACCAGCATCAGCACCAGCAGCCCGATCGCCACCCACAGCATCTGCCGCGCCATGTCGAACGACACCAGCGCCGCCCCGCCGAGCCCGAGCAGCGACACCGCCGGGTAGCCGAAGAACAGGGTCAGCACCATGCCGGGCCCGGTGGGTTTGCCGGTCGACAGGGTCAGCCCGGAGGTGTCCGAGTGCAGCCGGATGCCGTTCAGCGTGCGGCCGCTGAGCAGGGCCACGACCGCGTGCCCGCCCTCGTGCCCGATGGTGATCACGTTCCGCAGCAGCCGCCACGAGCCGCCGCCGGTGATCAGCCCCATCGCCAGCAACCCGAGCAGCAGGCTCAGCGCGCCGCCGGAGTCGAGCAGCTGGTCGGTCCACTGCCGGATCACGTCGTCCACAAGCACACCCTCGCCGGTCGGGGGAAAACCGGGCGCGATCGTACGCAGCGCCCGGCCCGCTCCCGCCCGCGGTGTGCGCGCCCGCACCGGAGGCCGGCCGTCCGGGCAGACCGGTGCTGCCCCGGCCGGCCCGGTCAGTCGAAGAAGCGCGGCACGTCGACCGGGCCTCCGGCGGCGGCGAACTCCTCGTGCACCGCGGTGCGCAGCTCGTCGTCGGCGAGGTAGTCGAGCGCGGTCAGCGCCAGCCCGACCGCGCCGTCCAGCACCGCCCGGTCCCCGGCCGGCGAACCGGCCGCGGTGGCGAAGTCCGCGGTGTGCAGCGACAGCCCCGGGTCCTCCAGCCCGATCATCGGGTGCATCGCCGGCATCCGGAAGCTCAGGTTGCCGAGGTCGGTGGAGCCGGTCAGGTACTCCGGCACGATCCCGCGGGCCAGCGCGGTGCGGCCGCGGCGGGCCTGGTGCTGGGCCCATCGGGCGGCGAGCGCGTCGTTGTGCCGGATCGGCAGGTACGGCACCTGCTCGTCCCAGATCACCTCGACGCCGCAGCCGGTCATCTGCGCCGCGCCGCGCGCGATGCCCTCGACGCGCCCGGCGAGGTCGCGCAGCGATCCGGCGTCGGCGGAGCGCACGTAGAACTGGGCGGCGGCCCGCTCGGGCACCACGTTGGGCCGCGCCCCGCCGTCGGTGATGATCCCGTGCACCCGGTCGCCGGAGGGCATGTGCTGGCGCATCGCGGCCACGCCCTGGTAGGTCGCGACCACCGCGTCCAGCGCGTTGCGGCCCATGAACGGCTGGGCGGAGGCGTGCGCGGCGATGCCGTGGAAGACCACGTCCACCTGGCGGCGGCCGAGGAACGGGTGCGCGGCGATGTCGTGCGAGAACGGGTGCAGCATGACGACCGCGTCGACGTCGTCGAACACCCCGGCGCGGGCCAGGATCTCCTTGCCGCCACCGCCTTCCTCGGCGGGCGTGCCGACCAGGCTGACCCGGCCGCCGAGCCGCTCCAGCACCGCCGCGGCGCCGAGGAACCCGCCGACGGCCGAGGTGCAGATGATGTTGTGCCCGCACGCGTGCCCCACCCCGGGCAGCGCGTCGTACTCGGCGAGCACGGCCACGTGCGGCCCGCCCGAGCCGGCCTGCGCCAGCAGCGCGGTGTCCAGCCCGCCGACGCCGACGCGCGCCTCGAAGCCCCGCTCGCGCAGCAGGTCGGCGACCGCGGCGACCGAGCGGTGCTCGGCGAAGCCCTCCTCGGGGTCGTCGTGCAGCCGGTGGCTCAGCGCCAGCAGCGCCGCCGAGTCGTCGGTGATGCGCTGCTCGGCGCGGGCGCGGAGGTCTTCGGCGGTCCCGGCGAACGGTGAGGAGATCGGTTCGGCGGCGGCCACCGCGCGCTCGGTCGCCGCCGCGACCTCCCGCAGGTACGAGTCGTCCGGGGTGGTGGGAACAGCATCAGCGGTCATCCCCGCACTTTAAGCGCTGCACCCCTGGTTGATCGCCATCCCGCCGCTGCCGGTCATCCCGGTGTTACCGGGCATTCCCGGGTCAACGGCGTCCCGCGCTACCGATCGTCGAGGTACCGGTGCGCCAGCAGCGTCCCGCCGACGACCGCGGACGGGATCACCACCAGCTGCAGCACCGGGATCAGGCACAGCAGGTAGGTCGGCAGCCCGAACCCGAGCGCACCGGCCTTGTCCGCGCACAGCGCCCGCTGCCGCGCGCCCAGCGGCAGCCCGCGGCGCTGGAACACGAGCCCGATCATCTCCAGCCCGACCAGCCAGGCCCCGAACAGCGCCCCGAGCACCGGCACCACCGTCTGCCCCAGCACCGGCACGAACCCGAGCGCGAACAGCAGCACCGCGCCGACCGCGGCCACCAGCACCAGCTTGATCGAGTCCCGCACCCCGCGGGCCAGCTGCCGGGCGAACCCGGCCCCGTCGTCGCGGGTGTCGAGCCCGAGCCGCTGCTCGGTGCGCTCGGCGATGTGCTCGTAGAACGGCCCGCCGATCAGCAGGGTGAGCGCGATGAACGCGACCGAGGACAGCAGCGCGGCCGCCCCGACCAGCACGATCGCCAGCAGCACCCGCACCGCCCGGCGCAGCCCCGCGGCCCAGCCGTCGGCGAACGGGGTCATCCAGCTGACGAGATCACCGCTGAAGTAGGCCAGCGTCCCGACCGCTCCCAGCAGCAGCACCGCGCTCAGCAGCGCGGGCAGCGCGCCGAGCGCCAGCAGCCGGGGCGAGCGCAGCAGCAGGCCGAAGCCGGTGCCGAGCGCGCGGGCACCAGCGGCGAAGTTCTTCACGAGGACTCCAGCGTCGAGCGGGCGAGATCGTCGCGGCCACGCTATCGGGTCCGTTCCGGGCGGTGCGGGCGGTTTCGCGCACCGGCCGCGCACCGTCGGCCGCGGGAGGGCACTACCCCGTTCGGAAGATCAACTGGTGCTCCGGTGACACTTGAGGTGGACGGGTATGTCGACAGCGCACCGTCCGCGCGAGGCCACGGAGGAGAGCAGCGTGCCGATGATCGCCCTGCGGCGGAACCGCCGGCTGCGCGGACTGTGGCGGTTGGCGGTGCGCACGGTCGACGCCAGCGCCCGCCACCGGCTGACCGGCCTGGCCGGGGAGGCGGCGTTCTTCACGCTCACCTCGCTGCCGCCGGTGCTGCTGGGCCTGGTGGGCACGCTCGGCTACCTGGCCGGGGTGCTCGGCGCGGGCACCGTGGCGGCGGTGGAGAACTCGCTGGTGCAGGGCGCGGCGGCGGTGCTGTCCCCGCAGGCGATCGACGAGCTGCTGCGGCCGGTGCTGGCGGAGGTGCTCACCTCCGGGCGGGCCGGGATCATCTCGATCGGTTTCGTGCTGGCGCTGTGGTCGGGCTCGGCGGCGCTGAACGTGTACGTGGACACGATCTCGGTGGTCTACGGCCTCGGCGGGCAGCGCAACATCGTGCGGCAGCGGCTGCTGTCGGTGCTGGTGTACACGGTGGGCCTGGTGGTGGCGATCGTGCTGCTGCCGCTGCTGGCGGTGGGCCCGGCGGTGATCGCCGGCTGGTTCCCGCAGGCGGCGGGCGTGGTGTACGGGCTGTACTGGCCGCTGATCGTGCTGGGCTCGATCGCCTCGCTGAGCACGCTGTACATGGTGTCGGTGCCGATCCGGACGCCGTGGCACGAGCACGTGCCGGGGGCGGCGGTGGCGCTGCTGGTGTGGCTGGGCGGCAGCTACCTGCTGCGGATCTACCTGGACGTGACGATCGAGCACTCCCCGGTCTACGGCGCGCTGGCCGCGCCGATGGGTGTGCTGCTGTGGCTGTACGTCACGGCGTTCGCGGTGCTGCTGGGCGGGGCGATCAACGCGGAGCTGGACAGCGTGCAGCCGTCGCGGGAGATCGCGCGGGCCCGCCGCGCGCTGGCCGAGGCGTGATCGGACGCAGCTCACACCACAACGGCCGGGTGATTTGTTAGGTTAGCCTTCCTTGCTTGATCTGGAGGAAGCGATGACCTCTTCTGCCCGAACGCAGACCGCCCGGCTCAGCCGGCGCGGGTTCCTGGCCGGTGCCACCGGTCTCGCCGCCGCCGGGCTGGCCGCCTGCGCGGGCGGTGCCCCGGCCCCGGCCGGACAGCCGGCGGGACCGGGTTTCCCGGTGCGGATCCCGAACAAGTTCGGCACCGCCGAGATCCCCGCCGCGCCGCAGCAGATCGTCACGCTGGGCATCACCGACCACGACGTGGCGCTGCCGCTCGGCGTGGTCCCGGCCGGGCTGACCCAGTGGGGCCCGTGGGCTTCCGGCGTCGGCCCGTGGGTGGAGCCGATGCTCGCCGGCCGCAAGCCGACCCTGCTGGGCAGCGAGGTCAACGTCGAGCAGGTCATCGCCCTGCAGCCGCAGGCGATCATCGGCCTGCAGAGCGCGCTGACGCAGGAGCAGTACAACCGGCTGTCCGCGTTCGCCCCCGTCGTGGCGCAGCCGCCCGGCTCCATCGACTACGGCGTGAACTGGCGCGTGCAGGCCGAGACGATCGGCCGGGCGCTGGGCAAGGCGGCCGAGGCCGACCGGCTGATCGCCGCCACCCAGGCCCGCATCGACCAGACCCGGCAGGCCAACCCCGAGTTCGCCGGGCGCACGCACGTCACGGTGCGCACCGACTCGGCCGGGACCTACGCGGCCTACACCAAGCAGGACGCGCGCACGGCGCTGCTGGAGCAGCTGGGGCTGAAGCTGTCCCCGGCGATCGAGCGCATGGACAGCGGCGGCAAGTTCAACGTGAAGGTCAGCAAGGAGCAGGTGTCGCTGCTGGACGCCGACGTGGTCATCGTGACCACCGCCAAGCCGGCCGACGTGGCCGCGGTCAAGGCGGATCCGCTGCTGAACAACCTGCCCGCGGCCAAGCGCGGCGGGCTGATCGTGCTGGACGACTACGACGTGACGATGGCGCTGGGTTCGGCGACGGTCTCCAGCATCCCGTTCGCGCTGGACCGGCTCACCCCGCTGATCAAGGGCGCGCTGGCCTGACGTCGGACGGAGGCCGGGGCACCGCCCCCGGCCTCCGTCCGAAGTGGACCGACGGCCTCCGGGAATGCGGGGATTTCTCCGCTCGAACGCCGCTGCGGCTCCTGCGTCTTGGTGGCGAGCACCTGCCCCAGCGGAATTCAGGCGTAGGCGCGGCGGGTGGGTACGTCTTCGAGGGCGGCGCGGTCCCAGCCGCCGTGCTCGGCGGCGGCTTCGTAGGTGGTGCGCAGGAATCCGAGCAGGGTCTCGTCCGGGTCGGCGGAGCGCCGCACCGCCTCGTAGGGCAGCACGAACTCGCCGAGCTGCGCGTCGTAGCCGGCTTCGGCGGGCGTGACCGGGTGGTCGCGGAAGCCCTCCGGTTCCGGGTAGGCGTAGGCGTAGAACACGCCTTCCCCGTCACCGCCGGGCCAGAACCCGCAGCTGGACAGCTCGTGCGAGTAGCCCTCGACCATGACGCGGTCCGCGCAGTTCGGCGCCCCGCCCGGGTGGCGCGGGGCGGTGCGGCCGGAGAAGCGGGTGACCGCGAGGTCCATCGCGCCCCAGAAGTAGTGCACCGGGCTGACCTTGCCGACGAATTCCGAGCGGAACCGGCTCATCACCCGGTGCGCGGCCAGCAGCTGGCCCCACCAGCGCCGCACCGCGTCGGCGTCGTAGGAGGCGTGCCCGGTGTCCTGCGGGAACGGCACCGCGGGGTCGACCTCGTTGGGCACCGGGCGGATCTCGGTGCCCAGGCCGAGCTCGTCCAGCGCGCCCATCACCTCGGCGTGGAAGTCGGCCACGGACTTCGGTTCCAGCGCGATCCGCCGCTGCCCGCCGTCGGAGGCGCTGATGCGCAGCACGTGCTCCAGGAAGTCGAACTCGACGTCGAAGTAGCGCTGCCCGCAGGGCATCGCCGAGGTGGTCAGCCCGCGCGGGGTGAGGTGCAGCGCGACCTGCCACCAGTGGTTCACCAGCGGCGCGTGCGCGAGCTTGACCTTGCCGACGATCTGGGTCCACATGTGCAGCGTGTCCCGGGTGTCCGCCCAGTCCGCCACCGGCAGCCGCGGCCACTCCACCATCCCCACCTCCTGTCGTGACCTGCGCTTTTCATCGTGAGCGCCGGCTGCCGTGAACGCAGCGGTCCGGGCGGTGCGGTGTTCGCACCGCCCGGCCGCTCCGATGCCCGGGGAGGGTTTCGGGCACCGGCCGCCCGCGGGCGGGCGCGGCCCGCTGCCGGGGATCAGCGGGCCGGGACGGCGGTGCGCACGAGGCAGGAGTCGCAGGCCCGCCCGGGCCGCGCCAGCCGCCGGTGCACCCGCCCGGCGATCGGGTGGCCGCAGGCGCCGATCAGCACGGGGCCGCGGGCCGCGAGCGCCACGGCGTGCCAGAGCTCGCAGCGCTCCGAGCGCACCCAGGCGATCATTCCGGCTCCCGCGCGAGCACCCCGCCGACGACCGGCCGGCTGGGAGATTCCTCCCGCACCGCAACGGATTCCGGCTCCCACGAGCGCACGGCCAGCACCCGCGTGCACACCATGCACGGCATCCCCAGCAGGTCCGAGATCTCCTCGGCCTCGACCGCGGGCAGCCGCAGCTCGCACAACCCCAGGTAGTCCCCGCTCGAGAGCACCATCGCCAGGTGCACCACCCGCCGCCGCTCCCCCACGACCCCGGCGCGGTACCGAACCCGCGCGAGATTCCCGGCGGGGACGTACCGCTCGTCGCCGCAGCCCTGCGCTGACTGCTCTCCGTTGCTCATGTCACTGACAGTACAAGTCGCAGTGCGACTTGTATCTACCACGGAAGGGTGGCTTGATCGGCTTCGCGCGCTGCTCGGCAGACTTGAGCGCAACAGCCCTCCCGACGAGGCGGTGGTGATCGAATGCCGAAACGGACTCCGGGACCGAAGGTCCTGCGCCTGCAGCTCGGCCGCGAACTCCGCGACCTGCGCGAGTCCGCGGAGCTCAACCGCGAGCAGCTCGCCGCCCGATTCGGTTGGCACGCAACGAAAGTCAGCCGCATC
>Ga0164243_10013287_pt1 | contig 11599 bp, 9 predicted proteins | sample OricompcompostOP_FD_108781 | JGI IMG/M metagenome (GOLD analysis project Ga0164243, IMG submission 108781) | Organic Plus compost microbial communities from Emeryville, California, USA - Original compost - Organic plus compost (OP) | ecosystem: Engineered > Solid waste > Mixed feedstock >... | reverse complement strand
CAACAATCTCCCGGCGACGCTGTTGCTGATCCCGCTCGTCGCCCACGACCCGGGCCTCGTCCTGGCGATGCTTCTCGGGGTGAACATCGGGCCGAACCTGGCCTACTTCGGCTCGCTGGCGAACCTGCTGTGGCGCGAGATCATGCACAAGAACACCGCCGCCCCCACGTCACGGGAGTACCTGCGCCTGGGGGCGCTGACGGTTCCCGTGACGCTGGGGGCGGCGGTGTTCGCGTTGTGGGCGGGGTTGTCGGTCGCTCGCTGAGGAGCGGGCCGGTCAGACCGCCGTGCTCTCCTTCGCCGCCTCGGCCTTCGCCCAGCGGTAGTCGGCCTTGCCGGCCGGGGTGCGCTTGACCTCGTCGACGAAGACCACGGTGCGCGGGACCTTGTAGCGGGCCAGGTCGGCCCGGCAGTGTTCCTGGATGTCCTCCAGCGACGGCTCCTCGGCGCCCTCGGCGAGCGCGATCACCGCGGCGACCCGCTGGCCGTACTTCTCGTCGGGCACCGGGACCACCAGGGCGTCGGCGATGGCCGGGTGTGCGTGCAGGACGGCCTCGACCTCCTCGGCGTAGACCTTCTCGCCGCCGGTGTTGATGCACTGGGAACCGCGGCCCAGGAAGACGATCGAGCCGTCGGCCTCGACGGTGCCCATGTCGCCCAGGATCGAGATGCGGGTCCCGTCGGGCAGGGTCGGGAAGGTCTTGGCGGTCTTCTCCGGGTCCTTGTAGTAGCCGAGCGGCACGTTGCCGATGCGGGCGATGTAGCCGACCTCGCCCGAGCCGGGCGCGATCTTGTTGAGCTTCTCGTCGACGACCATCATCTTGTCGGTCGGCGGCACCTTCAGGTGGCCGTTCTCGTCCATCATGATCTCGCCGTCGTTGCCCGACTCCGAGGCGCCGAAGTTGTCGCGCAGCACCAGATCCGGCTTCACCGCGAGCATGCGGTCGCGCACGTGCTGCGACCAGATCGCACCGCCGGAGGTGATGGAGAACATCGACGACAGATCAACCTCGTCCTTGCGCTTCTCCATCTCCTCGACGAGCGGCAGGCCCATGGCGTCGCCGACGATGAGGACGATGTTGACCTTCTCCTTCTCGACCTCGGTGACGATGGCGGCCGGGTCGAAGTCGCGCTGGATCACCAGGCGCCCGCCCAGGGTGAAGAAGGTGAACAGCGAGTACGACGCCGCACCGTGCATGAGCGGGGCCGCGAGCAGGAAGGCGATCGACGGGAAGTCCTTGACCGCCGTGCCGATCTCCTCGAGGTCCTTGCGCGCCTCGCCGTACGGGTTGCCGCCGGACAGCGGCTTGCGGAAGAAGTCGTCGTGCTGCCACATGACGCCCTTGGGATAACCCGTGGTGCCGCCGGTGTAGAGCAGGTACAGCTCCTCGCCGTTGCGCGGCTCGAAGTCGCGGTGGTCCGGCTTGGCCTCGTAGTCGGAGAACGACACGACCTCGACGAGCCGGCCGCCGGGCAGGTCGGCGACCGCCTGATGCAGCTCGTCGACGATCTCGCCGATCACGAACACCGTCCGGACCGTCGGGACGTCCGCGAGTATCGCGGCGACGCTGCGCTGGTGCTCGGGGAGCTCGACGATGATCGCGCGCGAATCGGAGTTGTCGAAGATGTACTGCAGCTCGGCGTTGGTGTAGCGGTAGTTGACGTTGACCGGCACCGCGCGGATCTTGAGCAGGCCGAGAAGGCTGGTCACGTGCTCGACGCTGTTCTTCAGGAACAGCGCCACGTTGTCGAAGGCGCCGATCCCGTTGTCGGAGAGGAGGTGCGCGACCTGGTTCGAGAGCTTGTCGAGCTCGGCGTAGCTGATCTGGCGACCCTGGTAGCTGAGCGCGATCCGCTCGGGCACCGAATCGGCGACGGTTTCGAAGACGTCGGCGAGGTTGAACTTCATCGTGCGCGCTCCTCGTTTTCAAGAGTGTTCATGGACAGATGTGGCTGGATGGATTCGATGGGGACCGGACGGGCGGACGTGCTCATGCGGTGAGCACCAATCCGCTTGTCGGGACACCGGTTCCGGCGGTGACGACGACCTTCTCGGCGTCGTCGACCTGGTTGACCGAGTCGCCGCGGATCTGGCGGACCGCCTCGGCGATGCCGTTCATCCCGTGGATGTAGGCCTCGCCGAGCTGTCCGCCGTGGGTGTTCAGCGGGAGCCGTCCGCCCACCTCCAGGGCTCCGGGCTCGCGCACGAAGTCCTTGGCCTCCCCGCGGGCGCAGAAGCCGAGCTCCTCGAGCTGGATGAGGGTGTACGGGGTGAAGTGGTCGTAGAGGATCGCCATGTCCATGTCGTCGGGCCCGAGGCCGGACTGCGACCACAGCTGACGACCGACGAGACCCATCTCGGGCAGCGCCGCCAGCTCCTCCCGGTAGTAGCTGGTCATGATGTACTGGTCGGCCGCCGAACCCGCTGCCGCCGCGGCGATCACCGCGGGCTTGTGCGGCAGGTCCTTGGCCCGCTCGGCCGAGGTGATCACCAGTGCGACACCGCCGTCGGATTCCTGGCAGCAGTCGAGGAGGTGGAGCGGCTCGGCGATGTAGCGCGAGTTCTGGTGATCCTCCAGCGTGATCGGCTTGCCGTAGAAGAAGGCATCGGGATTGTTGGCCGCATGCTTGCGGTCGACGACGGCGATACGGCCGAAGTCCTCGCTGGTGGCGCCGTAGTCGTGCATGTACCGCTGCGCGATCATCGCGACGAACGCCGCCGGCGTCGACAGTCCGTGCGGATAGCTGAAGGCGTTCTCCGTGCCCGAGGAGTTCTCCTGGTTGGCGACGGCCGAATTCACCTGCCCGAACCGGAGTCCCGACCGCTCGTTGAACGCACGGTAGGCGACCACCACGTCGGCGACCCCGGTCGCGACGGCCATCGCCGCCTGCTGGACGGTGGCGCACGCCGCGCCGCCGCCGTAGTGGATGCGCGAGAAATAGGTCAGCTCCGGGATGCCGACGGCACGCGCGACCGAGATCTCGCTGTTGGTGTCCATCGTGAAGGTGACCAGCCCGTCGACGTCGGCCGGCGTGAGGCCCGCGTCGGCGATGGCCGCCTGCACCGCCTCTGCGGCCAGTCGCAGTTCGCTGCGTCCGGAGTCCTTGGAGAACTCGGTGGCGCCGATGCCGACGATCGCCGCCTGCCCCGAGAGCGTGCCCATCAGCGGCCCTCCCCTTCTGCCGAATCCTGCTCCGTCGAATCGTGCGCGCCGTCGCCGACGGTGAGAGTGACGGTCGAGATCACGTGCTTGCCCAGCGAATTGGTGCCGGTGACCGCGACGGTGACGAGCCCGTCGTCGGCGACCTCGGTGACCTCGCCGGCGAACGTGACCGTGTCGTAGGCGTACCAGGGCACGCCGAGCTTGAGCGCGATCGAGCGGATTCGGGCGTTCGGGCCGGCCCAGTCGGTGACGAACCGTTCGACCAGCCCGGTGTCGGTCAGGATGTTGACGAAGATGTCCTTGGACCCCTTCGCCTGGGCGAGGTCGCGATCGTGGTGGACGTCCTGGAAGTCGCGGGTGGCCAGCGCGGTGGCCACGACGAAGGTCGGCGTGGCCTCGATCGTCAACGGCGGCAACGTGGTCCCGACCGCGATCGGTGTTGCGGCGATACCGGTCATCGGTCCGTCCCCTCGCTCGATCCGGCCGGCTCCCACGCGTAGAGCGTCCATGCCTCCGTGCCCGCGTCCTCGTCCGCGGGGAAATCGAGGAACGTGACCCGCACCGGCATGCCGATGAACACCTCCTCCGGTTCGACGCCGCGCAGCTCGCCGAGCATCCGCACGCCTTCGTCGAGTTCGACGAGGGCCACGACGAACGGCAGCTGCCGCCCGGGCACCTTGGGTGCCCGGTGGACGACGTAGCTGTAGACCGTCCCGGTTCCGGCCGCGACGACGTAATCGGTCTCGGGGACCGTGCCGTCGGGCTGCCGCGGCTTCCAGGTCGCCGGGACCGGCGGGTGGCGCAGGGCTCCCTCGCCGTCGCGCTGGATGCGCAGCTCGTGGGCCTTGACGCCCTCCCAGAAGAAGGCGGTGTCCCGCGAGACGCTCGGCTTGAGCATCCGCGACGGGTCCAGGTCGTCGGGAACCTGCGCACCCTGTTGTGCGACGGCTGTATTCGACTCGCCGCTCTTGGCCGGGGGCCGGAACTTGAGTATGCGGAACCGCATCTCGGCGACCACCTCGTCTGCGCCGTCTTCTCCGACCACGGACCAGACGTTTCGGGTGGTGAAGAACCAACCCTCACCGAGTGCGGTGTTCTTGGGACCGACGACCTCGACGAGCTCGGCCGACAGCGAGACCTCCTCGCCCGGGCGGGTGTAGCGGTGGTAGACGGTGTCGCAGTTGGTCGCGACGACCGAGGTGAACCCGGCCTCGTCGAACAGCTGCGACGCGCGGCCGAGCGGGTCGTCGGCGGTGCGGACGCCGTGGAGCCCGCGCATGGTCCACACCTGCGCCATCGCCGGCGGTGCGACGATCCCGGGGTGCCCGGCCGCGCGTGCGGCCTCCTCGTCGACGTAGATGGGGTTGGTGTCCCCCATCGCCTCGACCCAGTTGTTGATCATCGGCTGGTTGATCGGGTCGCGGCCGCGCACGGGCGCGCTGGGACCTGCGTCCATGATCGCCTGTGCCGCAGCGCGGATCGCGTCGTCGCCGGACAGGCCGGTCGTGCCGGGCGCGGTCACCTCGCCCCTCTCCTGCGTGGTGCTCATCGCTTGGCCCTCGGCAGTCCCAGGCCGGCGGTGGCGATCATGTCGCGCATAACCTCGTTGACGCCGCCGCCGAAGGTGATGACGACGTGGCGCTTCTGCTGGACGTCGAGCCAGTCGACGAGGGCAGCGGTCTCGGGATCGGTGAAATCGCCGTAGCGCCCGACGATCTCGTTGGCCATGCGGCACACCGCCTGGATCCGTTCGGTGGCGAACACCTTCGTCGCCGCGGCGTCGGCCATCGAGATCGCCTCCCCGGTGGACGCGACCTGCCAGTTGAGCAGCTCGTTGATGCGGCCGTAGGCGTCGATGGTGGCCAGCGCGCGACGCACGTCGGGCTGCTTGGCGATGACCGTGCCGTCGGGACCCGGGCGCTGTGCCCACGCACGCAGCCGCGCGGCGAGCCCCTCGATGCGGCCGGCCGGTCCGAGCATCACGCGCTCGTGGTTGAGCTGGGTGGTGATCAGCTTCCAGCCGTCGCCTTCCTCGCCCACGCGCATCGACACCGGGACCTTGACGTCGTTGTAGTAGGTGGCATTGACGTGGTGCGCACCGTCGGCGGTGATGATCGGGGTCCAGCTGAACCCGGGATCGGTGGTGTCGACGATGAGGATCGAGATGCCCTTGTGCTTGGGCGCGTCCTTGTCGGTCCGCACGGCCAGCCAGATGTAGTCGGCGTCGTGGCCGCCGGTGGTGAAGATCTTCTGTCCGTTGACGACGTAGTGGTCGCCGTCGCGGACGGCGGTCGTGGTCAGCGACGCGAGATCGGTGCCCGCCGACGGCTCGGTGTAGCCGATCGCGAAGTGGACGTCTCCGGCGAGGATTGCGGGCAGGAACTTCCGCTTCTGCTCCTCGGTGCCGTGCACCTGCAGGGTCGGGCCGACGGTCTGCAGCGTCACCGACGGCAGGGGCACGTCGGCGCGGACCGCCTCGTTGGTGAAGATCTGCTGTTCGATCTCACCGAATCCCTTGCCGCCGAACTCCTTCGGCCAGCCGACGCCGAGCCAGCCGTCGTCGCCCATGCGCTTGATGATCTTGCGGTAGGTGGGGCCATGCCGCTCGGTGAGCATGACCTTCGCCTCCTCGGGACTGACGAGGTCGGCGAAGTACTCGCGGAGTTCGGCGCGCAGCGCCCGCTGTTCTGGTGTCAGGTCGATGAACATCTCTCACCCCTGTCCGGCCGCCGAGGCAGCGGCCTCGGTGATGTCGGCGAGTTCGTCGAGTCGCACGGCCGATCCGCCCACCAGGCGGGCGAGGTCCTTGGCGACGGAGAAGTAGCGGTGCAGCGGGTAGGTGATGTCGACACCGATCCCGCCGTGCAGGTGGGTCATCGTGCGCAGGGTCGGCGGCACCTCCTCGGCCAACCAGTAGGCGGCGATGCCGAGATCCGTTGCGGCGTCCAGCCCCTCGGAAAGCCGCCAGGCCGCGGCGGTGGTGGACAGCTCGATCGAGCGGCCGACGACGTAGATGTCGGCGAGCTGCTGGCCGACCGCCTGGAACAGCGCGATGGGCTTGCCGAACTGCTCGCGGGTGGAGACATGGTCGGCGGTCAGGCGGGTCGCCCCGGCCACCAGGCCGTCGCCGTAGGCGCAGAGGGCCAGTCGGAAGCGGTCCCGCAGCGGTGCGAGGTCGCGACCGACGACGTCGGCGTCGTCGATCGCGACGTCGTCGAACGTCACCGTGTACTCGCCCCATCCGCTCGAGGTGGGCGTCCGCGTGAGGGTGACGCCCTCGGCGGCCGGATCGACCGCGACGACGCCCGCGTCGGTCGTGACCAGCAGGACCGACGCCCCGTCGGCGTGCAGGACGCCGACCTTGGTGCCGTTGAGGCGTCCGTCGTGGATGCCGGCCTTCGGCGTCGCGGTCAGGGCGTCGCCGTGCTCGCCGATGGCCACCGCAGCCCAGCGCCCGCCGGTGATCTTCTCGCCCCACCGCTGCCAGACCTCGGGCTCGGCCTTCGCCAGGACCAGCGCGGCGGCCAGGGTGCCGAGTGCCGGGGTGACGGCCGCGGACCGGCCCATCCGGCGCAGCAGCGGCAGCAGTCCGGCCTCGTCGACCTCGTCGCCGTCGGCCGAGGCCGGAAGCGGGAGCACCAGCAGGCCCGATTCGACGAGCGCCTGCCAGGTCTCGGCGTCGAAGCCGCCCGCCTGATCACTCCCCGGCCGGTCGTCGGACCCTCGTTTGCCGAAGGTCGACTCCCAGTCGGGTTGCCGGCGTGCGAACACCTCGTCGGCGACGTCGCGAACCGCGATCGCCGTAGCGTCCAGGGCAAAGTCCACCCTGCGTCTCCTCCATGTGCGGGCAACAGAACTAGAACTTGTTCTAGTTGTATCAGAGTCCAACCGCCAGGGGGTAGAGATTGCGGTTCATCTGCGCTTTTCGCCCAGAACGGACGTTCATCGGCGCGGCAAACCGAGAATGCGTTCAGCCGCGGCGGTCTTGAGGATCTGGGTGGTGCCGCCGGCGATGGACAGGCACCTGTTCTGCAGCACGGCGTCCGAGGCGTCGTTGAGCGTGAGGCCCTGCGCGCCGAGGAGCCGGAACGCCAGATCCGGCACCGCCTGGCGGTGTCGGACGCCGATGAGCTTGCGGACGCTCGACAGGGCGCCGGGATCGAGTCCGGCGAGCTGCTGCGTGGCGGTGCGGGCGTCGATGACCCGGCCCACGTGCGCATCCGCGAACTGGCGGCCGAGCGCGGCGCGCTCGTCGTCGGTCAGATCCCGCGTCATCGCCTCCACCTGACGCAGCAACCCCTCCATCTCCTTGCCGAGACCGGACCCGCCCATCGCCACGCGCTCGTTCGCGAGGGTCGTGCGGGCCAGGCGCCAGCCGTTGTCGACCTCGCCGACCACACAGTCGTCGGGAACGAAGACCCCGTCGAGGAACACCTCGTTGAAGTTGGCACGTCCGGTGAGTTCGCGCAGGGGGCGGATGTCGATGCCGGGCGAGGCCATGTCGACCAGGAAGTAGGTGATGCCCTTGTTCTTCGGCGCCTCGGGATTGGTGCGGGCCAGGCAGATCGCCCACTGCGCGTTGTGCGCCTGGGAGGTCCAGATCTTCTGGCCGGACAGCTTCCAGCCGCCGTCCACGCGTTCGGCCTTGGTGCGCAGGGCGGCCAGGTCCGAACCCGCCTCGGGTTCGCTGAACAGCTGACACCAGACGATCTCGCCGGCCAGGGTCGGGGCGACGAACCGCTCACGCTGCGCATCGGTGCCGTGGGCCAGGATCGTCGGGATCGCCCACGCGCCGATGACCAGGTCGGGGCGGACGATTCCGGCGCGGTCGAGTTCGACATCGATGAGCAGTTGCAGCGCGGGGTCGGCGTCGAGACCGTAAGGCTTCGGCCAGTGCGGGGTCAGGTAGCCGGTCTCGGCGAGGAGACGGCGGCGGTCCGCCTCGTCGGCCTCGGCGATGCGGGCGACCGTGGCGCGGACCTCGTCGCGCCGGCCCTCCACCTGCGACAGGTCGAGGGAGAACCGGCGGCGGACGCCGCGGAGTCCGAGGGCGGCGAGCGCGGACGCCGCGCTCCGCCCGCCCTCGAGGACCGCCTGCGCGGCGAGCGCGGAGCGCAGGTAGAGGTGGGCGTCGTGCTCGAAGGTGAAGCCGATGCCGCCGAGCACCTGCACGCAGTCCTTGGCCGTGGCCGCCGGCGCCTCGGCGACGACCACGTCCGCGGCGAGCGCGCTGATCGCCAGTTGCTCACGCGCGGAGTCGAGTTCATCGGCAGACGCCTGCAGCACCTCGTCGACGGCGCGCGCCGCGTCCCATGCCACCGCAGTGACCTCCTCGCAGCGGCAGAGCATCTCGGCAGCGATGTGCTTGATCGCCTGGAAGGAACCGATCGGGACCCCGAACTGCGTGCGGACCTTGGCATACTCGACGGCGGTGTCGAGCGCCCAGCGCGTGACGCCGCTCTGATAGGCGGCCAGCGTCGCCGAGAGCAGTCCCTCGACGAGCACGGCGTCGGGAAGCGCGATCAGGTCGTCGGCCCTCACGCCCGAGACCCGCACCCGGGAGACCGACATGGTGCCGTCCAGCGGCGCCTGCGGCACCGCGTCGACCGCACCGGCCCCCGACGGGAGGAGCCACCAGCGCGTGTCGGAGCCGGGGACGTCGAGCGCCAGGAGGATGGCGGCACAGTCGACATGACCGGCGACGATGCCGAGGTCGAGGGTGTCCGACAACTCGGCCGCCGCGGCTCGCGCATGCCCCGCCGCCGGCGTGACCACCGGCACCGCCCCCGCGGCGACCTGCTCCAGGAGCTCTCCCGCCCGCGGGTCGTCGCTGCCGGCGAGCGCGATCGCGGCCGTGACGGTCGGGACGATCGGACCGGGCACCAACTCGGCGCCGCACTGCTCGACCATGGCCGCCACGTCCACGAAGCCCGCGCCGAGCCCACCCGCCGATTCCGGCAGGGCCGCCGCGAAGACCCCGAAGTCCGCCAACTGCCCGAACATCTGGGTCCACTGGTCGCGCGGCTTGTCGATGTCGGAGCGGACGAGTTCGGTCACCTTCGCCGCGCGCGCCCAGGACTCGATACTGTGGCATACGGCGATTTGCTCGGAAGACGTGGCGATTGTCACGGGTGATCCTCTGTATGTCGGGTTGTGAGGAATAATTAGAACCTGTTCTAATATGCCATGGGTGGAGGTGATCGGGTAGCCACCCGTGATTCCCCGCCTACCCGGTCGCCGATCACGTGAGGATGTTCGTAAACACATGGCCCGCTCTGCACCAGGCAATGCCGCGGTTGACGCACCCGGTGGTTCCCCGACCCCCGCAGCGTCTCCCGAATCCGGTTCGTCCGCGCAGCGCGAGCGTCGTCGCCGCATCCTCGACGCGACCCTCGCCCTCGCCTCGAAAGGCGGTTACGACGCCGTCCAGATGCGCACCGTCGCCGACAAGGCCGACGTCGCGGTGGGCACGCTCTACCGTTACTTCCCGTCCAAGGTCCACCTGCTGGTGACCGCGCTCGCGCGCGAGTTCGAGCGCGTCGAGTCGAAGGTCGACCGCTCGCAGTTGCGCGGCGACAACGCGATCGACCGACTCCGCCACGTCCTCGACATGATCACGTTCGCGATGCAGCGCGACCCGTTGCTCACCGAGGCGATGACGCGCGCGTTCATGTTCGCCGACGCCTCGGCGACCGCTGAGGTCGACCAGGTCGCGAACATCATCGACCGACTGCTGGCCAACGCCATCGTCGACGAGGGCGAACCGACCGAGGACGATCTCGCCATCGCGCGCGTGCTCTCGGACGTGTGGATGTCGAACCTCGTCCAGTGGCTCACCCGCCGGGCGTCGGCCACCGACGTCACCAACCGGCTCGAACTGACCGTGCGCCTGCTGCTGAAGGACCGGGTCAAGCAGGACTGAGACTCACGGGCACGGGATCACCGGCCCGGGGGATCACGCCGACACGTCCCGGACGCGCATGTACGCCTCGACGACCGTCCGGAACACCGGCTTGCCGTCGTCGTTGACGAGCTCACCGGTCGAGGTGACCAGGGCCCGGCCGCGGTCGTCGAACTCGACCGCGTCGACGGTCATCGTCCCGGTGAGGGTGTCCCCGGGACGGACCGGACGCAGGAAGACGGTCTCGGCGAGGCGCTTCCCGGCGATCACCGGCAGCCGGCGCAGCACGCCGTCGACGCAGAGACGCTGATAGACGGCCATGGTGTGGATACCGCTGGCGATGAGCCCGCCATAGGCACGCGCCGCCGCGAGTTCCTTGTCGACGTGGAAGTCCTGGGGGTCCCACGCCCGCGCGAACTCCACGATCTCGGCTTCGGTCACCGTGTGTGAACCCAGCGCGATCACCTGCCCGGGTCGGAGGTCCTCGACCCGGATCCCGTCCTGCCCGGTCACTTCAGATCGGCGGCGATCATCGGCCAGGTGGTCTTGAGGTCGCGTTCCCAGTAACCCCACGAGTGGGTGCCGTCCGGACGGAACAGCACCTTGTGCGGGATCTTCAACGCACGCAGGCGCTGTGCCATCTGCTTGGTGCACTCGTTGACCGCGGCCTCGATGACGCCGCCGAGGACGACCTGGTTGGCCAGCGTCATCGGGTCACCCGCGATGAGCGGCGCCTCGAGCCGGTCGTACCAGCCGGGCAGGCCGGTGCCGCTGGTCATGTAGACCTTGGTGCCGCGCAGCTTCGCGGCGTTGAGGTACGGATCGTTCGCGCGCCAGCCCGCCGAGTTGACCGGGCCCCACATGTTGTCGAGGTCGGCACCACCTCTGTCGGCGACGACCATCCGGATGTACGTCTGCCCCAACGGATCACTCGTCCGGGCACACCCGCTGTAGGCGGCGACGGACTTGTACAGCCGGGGTGCGGCGATCGCGAGATTGAGCACCGACGTGCCGGCCATCGAGATGCCCGCGACGGAGTTCTTGCCGGTGGTGGCGAATTCCTTGTCCACCAGCGGCGGCAACTCCTTGGTGAGGAACGTCTGCCACTTGTTGCGACCGAGCACGGCGTCGTCGCGCTGCCAGTCGGTGTAATAGGAGAACGCGCCGCCGATCGGGGTCACCACGTTGACGTGCTTGTCGGAGAAGAACTTCGCGTACTGCGTCTTCGCACCCCAGGTGGCGGTGTCCTCGCCGCCGCCCGCGCCGTTCAGCAGATACAGCGTCGGGGCCGGCTTCTTGGTGTTCCGCGGACGCAGGACGTTGACCGGGATCAGCTTGCGCATCGCCCCCGACCAGACGATCAGCGTCGTCTGCTGGGCGGAACCGTGGATGACGGTGTCGATCCGGGCACGATTCGGGTCAGGTGCCGGTGCCGCGAGCGCCGCCGGCGCCCATCCGGTTGTGGCCACGGCGACAGCACACGCGGCGACGATCAGTCGCTTCTTCCACGAACGCACCAACAGCCCCTTTTGTT
>Ga0164243_10013286_pt1 | contig 11599 bp, 12 predicted proteins | sample OricompcompostOP_FD_108781 | JGI IMG/M metagenome (GOLD analysis project Ga0164243, IMG submission 108781) | Organic Plus compost microbial communities from Emeryville, California, USA - Original compost - Organic plus compost (OP) | ecosystem: Engineered > Solid waste > Mixed feedstock >... | reverse complement strand
TCAAGCCGCGACAGCTCCTTGTCGCTCATGATCCTCAACCCCATGCCGATCCCCCGAGCGCCCAACGCGCAGGGGTGTCGTGCCTAACTGGCACGGGGGTGACATTCTCATCTGGGCGCTACAGGGGAGCTTCGCCTAAGGCATCTTATGCGAAATGATCTAGGCGGATTCCGAAAGGGGGCGGACAGCGCGGAGCGCAGCGCATAAAGAGCAGCGCATGACGGATGCCAGCCTGCTCGCCCAGATCGCCGCTCTGCAGCAGCAGCTCGCGCAGCGGTCGCGCTCGCTCGCGGACGCCGAGGCGCGGTACAATGCGGTGTTCAACTCGGCCTTGAGCCCGATGTCGATCTGCACGACCGACGGCGTGATCCTCGACGTCAATCAGGCCGCCCTGCGGGCGATCGGCCTGCCGATCGAGGCGTTCGTCGGCAAGCATCTCTGGGAGAGCCCGTGGTTCGCCGAGAACCCGGCCGAGGCTGCGAAGCTCGAACAGGCGATGACCCGCCATCGCGGCCAGTACGTGGAATACGAATCCGAGGTCCCGTCGGCCAAGGGCGAGCGCCGCACCTTCCAGTTCGTCCTGCGCCCCTATCGCTCGTACGTCGGGGCGGACGCGCGCTTCCTCGTGCTGGAAGTCCGAGATCACACCGCCGCCCGGCCGAAGGCGGCCGCCGAGCCCCAGACGCGCGCGGCGCGGCTGACGGAGCCGAACGGCTGACCGGCGGGCGGCGGGCGGCCCTCGCCCCGTGCAGGTGATTGACTGGCGTTGGCGCGCATGGCTCGCTCACCCCACATCAAAGCCGGCGGCGATCCGACAAGCCTCTCGCCGCGGCGCACGAGCGCGGCGAGCGATCGCCCAGCGTCTTTCGAGGGCCCGTGATGGCGACGTTTATCTTGAGCGTAATCGGCAGCGACCGGACCGGCCTGACCCAGGCGCTCGCCCGCGCGGTGCTGTCGGCCGGCGGCAACTGGCTGGAGAGCCATCTGAGCCGGCTCGGCGGCCTCTATGTCGGATCGGTGCTGGTCGAGCTCGAAGCCGACAAGGTGGACCTGTTGCGCACGGCCGTGCGCGAGGTGGACGCGCAAGGGCTCGAAGTGCGGATCGCCCCGGCGGTGGAGGACGCGGCCGCGGCGGGCGACCTGGTCGACTTCAGCCTGGTCGGCCAGGACCGGCCGGGGATCGTGCACCAGGTGACCGGCGTGCTGAGCGGCCTGGCCGCCAACATCGAGGCCTTCGACACCCGCATCAGCGTCGAGCCGCACTCCGGCGCGCCGCTGTTCCACATGGACGCGCGCCTGCGGCTGCCGCCGGATCTGCGTGCCGAGGACGTGCAGGCCGCGCTGGAGGAGATCTCCGGCGAGATCATGGTCGACATCTCGCTGACGCCCGCCGATCAGGCCTGAAGCGGCGTCCAGACGAGGACGCACGCGCGCCCCGGTCGACGACTGGCGCGAAGGCGTTCTGTTGCAGACCTTTACCGAAGACCTGTTCGGACCGATCTTCTTCGAGATCGTCCAGGCCGACGCCTGACCCGAGGCTTGGGAGGAGCATCCATGAACAGCCCCGCCGTCGACCGGCGCGCCGGCTACATGACGGGCTTCGGCAACAGCTTCGCCACCGAGGCGGTGGCGGGCGCCCTGCCGGTCGGACGCAACTCGCCGCAGAAGGTCCCCTTTGGCCTCTACGCCGAGCAGTACTCGGGCACGGCCTTCACCGCGCCGCGGGCGCACAATGCGCGCTCATGGCTCTACCGCCTGCGCCCGACCGCCTCGCATGCGGCTTATACGCCTTACGCCGGGGCCGCGCGTCTGCACTCGGCGCCGTTCGACGGCGCGCCGACGCCCAACCGGCTTCGCTGGGATCCGCCGCCGATCGAGGCGGCCGGCGCGGACTTCGTCGACGGCCTCTTCACCATGGCCGGCAACGGCGATGTCGGGCAGTTCGCCGGCGTCGCCATCCATCTCTACGCCGCCGACCGCTCGATGGACCGCCGGGCGTTCCAGAACTCCGACGGCGAACTGCTGATCGTTCCGCAGGAAGGCGCGCTGCGCCTGACGACGGAGTTCGGCCGGCTCGACGTCGCGCCCGGGCAGATCGGCGTCGTGCCGCGCGGCGTGCGCTTCCGGGTGGAGGTCGCCGGGCCGTCGCGCGGCTACGTCTGCGAGAACTACGGCGCCGCCTTCCGCCTGCCCGACCTCGGGCCGATCGGCGCCAACGGCCTGGCCAATCCGCGCGACTTCGAGACCCCGGTCGCCTGGTACGAGGACAGCGACGCGGCGGTGGAGGTGGTGCAGAAGTTCCAGGGCGGTCTTTGGACGACCACGCTCGACCATTCGCCTTTCGACGTGGTCGCCTGGCACGGCAATCTCGCGCCCTACCGCTATGAGCTCAGCCGCTTCAACACCATGGGCACGGTCAGTTTCGACCACCCCGACCCGTCGATCTTCACCGTCCTGACCTCGCCCTCGGAGATCCCCGGCACCGCCAACTGCGACTTCGTGATCTTCCCGCCGCGCTGGATGGTCGCCGAGGACACCTTCCGCCCCCCCTGGTTCCACCGCAACGTGATGAGCGAGTTCATGGGCCTGGTGCACGGCGCCTACGACGCCAAGGCCGGCGGCTTCACCCCGGGCGGCGCCTCGCTGCACAACTGCATGAACGGCCACGGGCCGGACCGCGCCAGCTACGAAGCCGCCGTCTCGGCCGAACTCGCCCCGCACAAGATCGAAAACACCCTCGCCTTCATGTTCGAGAGCCGCTGGGTGATCCGGCCGAGCGCCCAGGCGCTCGCCGCGCCCTGGCTGCAGAAGGACTACGACGCGTGCTGGACGGGCTTCGAAAAGGCCCGCATCTCGCGCTGACCCGCCTTCTCAGGTCAGCTGACGTTGTACGCGCAAAGCTCTGCTTTTAATCAGCAATATCTATCACCCTTGATCCGCAGGTCGAGCGCTCAGCGGCGCCAGCGGGGCCGTGAGGGAAACGCCAGGCGGGCGATCCAGCGGAGAGGCGCCGTGCAGCGCCAGGACACGCTCCGCGTCACGGCCTCGTAGGCCAGCTCCACCGTCCGCAGACGGTCGCGCAGCGCCGAGACGTCCCGCTTCCTGGCGCGCTCGGCCTCCGAGGCGCGCTGTTCGGCGGCCTGCAGTTTGGCCAGCACGATCTGCAGCCCGGCGTGCCGCGCCTTGCAGATCGCTTCCAATTCGGCGATGCGGCGCTCGCTCAACGCAAGCTGCAGCTCGCGCCCGCGGCCGACAGGGGCGAGGTCGCCAGGGACGGATGAATCAACAGGCGTGCGGGCGACGGCCTCGTACTCAGTCAGCGGCATCAATGATTCCGGCCGCCCCGGATGTTCCCGACCGTAAAACAGCCGAGGTCGCGGATTTGGGAAAGGCCTTTTTTCGCCTGTGCGGCGCGTTCCGCCGGCCGCGCTCAGCCGCAGGAGCGGCGGGCGGGCGCCAGCCCGCTCCAGTTCTGGCCCCAGAACGGCGGCTCAGGCGCCTCCTGCACGCGCTGCGCCCGCGCTTCGGCGGTCAGCCCGGCCTCGATGAGATAGCGGACCGCCTCGGGCGGCAGGATGCCGTGCGTCTCGGCGTAGGCCTCCACTTCCCTTAGCAGCTCGCCAGGCAGCTCCACGCCCACCGTCAGTCGCGTCCGCAGCACAGATAGCGTCATCGTCTTCCTCGCCTGGGGCGCACTGCGCCGCCGGACCGACATTGCCAAAGCCCCGGCCGCGGCGCTGTCAGGGCGGCGAAAATGGTTTGTAAGAATTTCGAAAAGCCGGTTGGCCGAGGGAGGCGCGGCGCCCATGGTCGGGCAAGCTTCGAGCGCGGACGGCGAGCGTGCGGATTCTGCTGATTGACGACGACGACGCCTTTACGGCGATGATGGCGCAGTACCTGGAGAGCGAGGGCTTCGCTTGCGACCGCGCGCATGATCCGCTCGACGGCCTGGAGCGCGCCCTCTCCGGCCGGTTCGACGCCGCCGTGCTCGACGTGATGATGCCGCAGCTCGATGGCATGGAGCTCCTGCGCCGGCTGCGGCGCGAGAGCGCCCTGCCGGTAGTGATGCTGACCGCCAAGGGCGACAGCATCGACCGGGTGGTGGGTCTCGAGCTTGGGGCCGACGACTACCTTCCCAAGCCCGTCTACCCGCGCGAGCTGGTCGCCCGTCTGCGCGCGGTCCTGCGCCGCGTGCAGTCCGAGCCGCCGGCCGGCGGCGACAAGGGCGAACTGGTCATCGGCCCCCTGCGCATCGCCCCGGCGAAGCGGGAAGCCTGGCTCGGCGAGCAGGCCCTCGTCCTGACCAGCACGGAGTTCGACCTTCTGCTGCAGCTCGCCAAGCTGCCCGGCGACGCCGTCACCAAGGACGAGCTGTCCGAGCGCGCCCTGCGCCGGCCGCGCGAGCCGTACGACCGCAGCGTCGACGTCCACATCAGCAACCTGCGCCAGAAACTCGCCGCCGCGGGCGGCGGGATCGAGATCGAGACGGTCCGCGCCATCGGCTATCGGCTGAGACCGCCGGCGTGAAGCCTCGCCTGTTCTGGAAGATCATGGTCGCCTTCTGGGCGACGCTGGCGGTGGTCACCGGAGGCATCGTACTGGCCTTCGCCTTCCAGACCGACTTCGGACGCGACATCCAGGCGGTCTTCGATCGCCAGCGCGCCGAACGCCTGCGCTCGGCGACGGTCGCGCTGCAGTACGGCGGCCGCCCGGCCTTCGACGAGGTCGTCGCCGCCTGGCCGCAAGACCAGCGCGAGCGGGTGCGGCTGGAGCCCCAGGCCGACGGAACGATCCGGATCGAGATGCCGCCCGCGGAGCGGCGACGCAATCTCCTGCCCTATTGGCCGCTGTATGTGCAGCTCGCCGCCAGCTTCGTCTTCAGCGCGGCGCTGGCGGCCTATCTGGCCAGGCCCATCCGCCGTCTGCGGGGCGGCTTCCGGCAGCTCGCCGAAGGCGACCTCAAGGTCCGCTTGACGCCGGGCATGGGCGGTCGGCGCGACGAGATCGCCGACCTGGCGCACGACTTCGACGCCATGGCCGAGCGCCTGCAGCAGCTCGTGGCGAGCCGCGACCGCCTGCTGCACGACGTCTCGCACGAACTGCGCTCGCCGCTGGCGCGCCTCAGCTTGGCGGTGGGCCTCGCCCGGCAGGCGGGCGGGTTCGACGAACAGGCGCTGGCGCGGATCGAAACAGAGGGCGCGCGGCTGAACGCCATCGTCGGCGACCTGCTCAGCCTCTCGCGCGCCGAGAGCGAGGCCGGCGCCGAGGAGATTTATTTCGACGTCGCCAGCCTGCTGCGGGTGATCTGCGACGACGCCCAATTCGAGGCCCAGCCGCGCGGCGTGAAGGTCGAACTCGACCTCTCCCCGGAGCTCTCCGACCCGGACCAGGCGCCGGTGCTGAAGGGTGCGCCGGAGCTGCTGCGGCGCGGGTTCGAGAACGTCATCCGCAACGCCCTGCGCTTCAGCCCGCCGGGCAAGACGGTCCGCGTCACGGCTGGCGCCGATCACGAGCGCATCACGATCGAGGTCTCCGACGAGGGTCCGGGCGTCTCCCCGGCCCTGCTGGCGAACATGTTCGACCCGTTCGTCAAGGGCGCGGGGGAGGTCCGCGGCGTCGGCCTCGGCCTGTCGATCGCCCAGCGCGCGATCGCCGCGCACGACGGCGAGGTCCAGGCGCTCAACCGGCCTTCCGGGGGCCTTACCATGCGCATCTCGCTGCCCCGCACCTGACCAGCGGGCGCGGTTTTTCGCTTTCCTTACAAAGGCTTTTCCCGGCGCTGACAGCGCGTCCGACCGAGCTCTGGCATCGTGCTCTCACACCGAAGCTCGCGCTTCGCCGATCCAGAGATGAGCGCCATGACCTCGAAGCTGACCAAGATCTTCAACAACGCCGCCCTGGCGCTCTTCACGGCCCTCGCCCTGTTCCCGGTGCTGACGTTCGCCGCCGGCGGCTTCTAGAGCGCTGCCGATCCCCGAGAAGATCCTTCCCCTCGGTGAGCGCGCCTTGTGCCGGAGCGGAAACTCGCCGAGGCTGCGCTCAACGGCGGCGCCAAGCCCCGAGCGACCTGGAGGAAGCGGTGATGGATGAAGGCGACGCGCCGGGGCTGGTCGTGCCTGCCCGGAGGATCCCGGCGCCCAAGTCGGTGAGCCCGGAAGCACAGGCGATGCTGGCGCGCCCTAGCCCCTTCGGCCAGGGCGGCGAGCCCGATCCGGACGACAAGGCGGCCTGGGAGCGGCACGCCGCCGAGCGGAACGCCGGGCTGACCCAGATGCTCGCGGCGCGGTTCGAGGCCGAAAAGGACGCCGTCACCATCGGCCAGCACCAGCTGTCGAACGCCGTCCTCTACGAGATCACCCCCAAGGACCTCGCGCCGCCGGACGAGCACCGCACCATCCTCTACGTCCACGGCGGCGGGTTCACCGTCGGCGGCGGCGTCGCCGCCGCCTATTCCGCCGCCGGCCTCGCTGCAGCGGCCAGGCTGCGCACCTTCTCGATCGACTACCGCATGCCGCCGGGCTCGCCGTTTCCGGCCGGCCTGGACGATTCGGTGGAGGCCTACTGGTTCCTGCTCAAGCGCTACGCGCCGCAGCACATCGGCGTCTACGGCCCCTCCGCCGGCGGCGGCCTGGCGGCCTCGTGCCTGCTCAGGGCGCGGGATCTCGGCCTGGCGATGCCGGCCGCCTGCGTGCTGCACTCGCCCGAAGCCGACCTCACCGAGTCCGGAGACACCTTCGAGACCAACCTGGGCGTCGACGGCGTGCTGGGCCGGCTCACCAAGTCGATCGCGCTCTATGCCGACGGCCACGACCTTCGGGACCCGTATCTCTCGCCACTGTTCGGCGACTTCACCAAGGGCTTCCCCCCGACGCTCCTGACGTCCGGCACCCGCGACCTCTTCCTGTCCAACACGGTGCGGATGCACCGCGCGCTGCTGCGGGCCGGGATCCCGGCCGAGCTGCATGTCTGGGAGGCCATGGGGCACGGGGGCTTCTTCGGCGCGGCGCCGGAGGACCGCGAGATGTTCCTGGAGCAGGTGCGCTTCCTGCGTGAGCGCCTCTAGCGCGCAGCGCCCGCCGCGACGCCGCGGCGGGCCACGCCGGTCGACTGAACAGTGGGCGTCAAACAGGCCCGCTGGGCGGCGCCGTGCCTCAGTCCGGTCAAACCCGCCGGCTAAGGTTATCAAATGTGAAGGTGAGCGTAGAAAATGTCACTTCGCCCCGTCACAACCATCGGTGGTAGTTTAGCCAAGCTGCCGGTCGTCCCTCCCCTTCCGACGACCTCCGCTGAAAGAGGGTGATCCATGCCGAAGCGACGTCGCGTGCTGATCGCAGACGAAAGCCCCGCCATCAGGCTGCAGCTGTCCGAAATCGTCAGGGAGCTCGACCACGACGTCAGATCCACCGCCAGTCCCGCGACGGTGCTGCGCTGGCTGGCCCAGGACGGCGCGGATCTCGCGATCCTCGAGGCGTGCGGCGAAGGCGCCGACCGGGTGCAGGAGATCCGGCGCGCCTATCCCGACCTGCCGATCCTGCTGACCAGCGCCCGGCCGAGCCTCGGCACGGCGGTCGAGGCGGCTGGGCTCGGCGCGCTGGAGCTGCTCGCCAAGCCGGTTGAGCCCGAGGCGGTGCAACGGGCTCTGGAGCGGGCGTTCGCCCGGCCGCACGACGCCGAGGCCGCCAGCGCCCAGGCGCGCGCCGTGCGCGACGAGCAGCAGCCGCTGATCGGTTCGGGCGCCCAGATGCAGCGGGTCTTCCGCACCCTCGCCGGCCTGGCCGAACCGGACCTGCCGGTGCTGATCTGGGGCGAGTCCGGCGTCGGCAAGTCGCGGGCGGGGCGCGCCCTGCACGCCCTCGGGCCGCGCGCCGAAGGGCCCTTCGTCAGGCTGTCCGTCGGCGGCTTCTCCGCCGACGCGCTCGCCCGGGAGCTCGGCGGCGACAGCGGCAAGATCGCCGAGGCCCGCCAGGGAACCCTGCTGCTCGAGGGCGTCGACGACCTGCCGCCGGAGGCGCAGTCCCGCCTGCTGCACGTGCTGAAGGACCAGCTGTTCCGCGACGAGGCCGCGGTGCGGCCGCGGCTGGTCTGCACCGCCCGTCAGGACCTGCGCCAGGCCGTCGAAGACGGTCGCTTCCGCGAGGACCTGTTCTTCCGCCTGTCGACCGCCACCGTACGGCTCCCGGCGCTGCGCGAGCGGCCGGAGGACATCGCCGACCTCGCCCGCGTGCTGCTGGTGCGGGCGCATCGCAGCGGCCTGCCCGCCAAGCAGATCGACGCGGCGGCGGTCGCCCGGCTTCAGCGTCACCCCTGGCCGGGCAATATCCGCGAACTGGACAACCTGCTGCGCCGGATCTGCGCCTTCTATCCGGAGGAGCTGGTCACCGAGGCGATCGTCGAGCGCGAGCTCGAACCGGCGGACCTCGCGCCGGAGCCCCGCAACCCCGCGGCGACGGCCGCGCCGGAGGCGGCGACGTCCTGGCTGCAGCCCGAGGCGGCGTTCGGCGGGCTCTACCAAGGCGTCATGGCGGCGGTGGAACGACCGCTGCTGGAGGCGGCGGTCACCGCCTCCAACGGCGACGTCACCAAGGCCGCGGGCCTGCTCGGAATGAGCGTGCGGATCCTGCGGCGCAAGCTGGCGGATTCGGCGCAGGCCCTCGCCGCCAGCGCCGCGAACGACGTCGAGGACGACGCCGACGGCGCCCGCGACGCCGACTTCATCCCCCGGACGACCTCGGTCCAGGCGCGTTCGGCGGGCGAGCGGGAGGGCGCGCGCGGCTGACGCTGGGCGCGGCCGTCGTCGGCGGGAACGAACGGGCCGAGGGGCCTGTTCGGACCCGGAACGATGGGAGGTTCCGATGGCCCAGACGCATCAGACCGGCGGACCGGGAGCGATGGCGACGCCGCCGATCGTCTCGCCGCAGGAATGGGAGGCGGCGCGACAGCAGCTGCTCGTGAAGGAGAAGGCGCTCACCCACGCGCGTGACGCCATGGCCGCCGAGCGCCGCCGCGCGCCGTGGATGGCGGTGGAGAAGGCCTACGCCTTCGAGGGCCCTGACGGGAAGGTCGGCCTGCTCGACCTGTTCGAAGGCCGTCGCCAACTGATCGTCTATCGCGCCTTCTTCGAGCCCGGGGTGGAGGGCTGGCCCGACCACGCCTGCATCGGCTGCTCCCTGGTGGCCGACCACGTCGCGCCCGTCGTGCACCTGAACGCGCGGGACACGACGCTGGTGTTCGTCTCACGCGCTCCGCAGGCGGAGATCGCCCGGCTGAAGGCGCGGATGGGCTGGGAGATGCCGTGGTACACGATCACCGACAGCTTCGACGCCGACTTCGGCGTCGACGAATGGCACGGCACCAACGTCTTCTTCCGCGACGGCGAGAAGATCTACCGCACCTACTTCATCGACAACCGCGGCGACGAGCAGATGGGCGGGATCTGGAACTACCTCGACATCACTCCGCTCGGCCGGCAGGAGACGTGGGAGGACTCGCCGCCGGGCTATCCGCAGACCGAGCCCTACGGCTGGTGGCGCTGGCACGACGCCTACGGTCCCGAAGCCGCGCCACATTAGGCCTCGGCCGCCGCCCGCACCTCGGCCGATCCGTCGCTCGGCGAGATCGTGCTGGAGGACGTTGGGGCGGAAGACCTCGACCGTGCGACCGAGGCGATCGTGCGGATGCTCGCCCGCAGCTGGAGAAAGGACGAAGTTGAAGCGGGTCTTTTTCTCCGCTCGTCCCGGCGAACGCCGGACCCAGGTGAAGCCCACGAAGCGCTCAGGCTGATCTGCGTTCGCGAGTGGCGGGTTAGTGGATGGTTTAAAGCTCAGCCCGCCCGCCGCCGCAGGCCCGGCGCCTCGCCGCTCTCGCGCAGGCGGAAGGCGCGCGGGTTGAGCCCCGTCCAGCGCTTGAAGGCCCGGCCGAAGCTGGCCTGCTCGGAGTAGCCCAGCATCACCGCGATTTCGTGGATCGAGGCGCCGCCGCCGCGCAGCTCGCCCTTGGCCAGTTCGATGCGCTGGCGCTCGAGGATCTCGGAGAAGATCGTCCCCTCCTCCTTCAGCCGCCACTGCAGGGTGCGCACGTTCATCCCCAGCTTCTGGGCGCAGCGGGCGATGGTGCAGTTTCCCGTCGGCAGGGTGCTGCGCACGAAGCCCTCCACGCGCTGGACGATGGCGTCCGTCGGCGCCGGCCTCACGCGGCTCAGGTGGCCTTCCAGCAGGCTGAACACCAGCCGGTCGGCGGTGGCCACCGGCCAGTCGAGCACCCGCAGCGGAAAGCCGACGGCGTAGGCGCCGCTCCCTCCCGCCACCCGGCAGCCGAGCCGGTCCCCGAGCCGCGCTCGGTCCGGGGCCGAGACGGCGAACCTCAAGGTCACATAGTCCGGCCGGAACTCCGCCCCGCCGAGCATCTGCAGGATCTTCAGGTTCAGCAGCATCGCCTGGTAGTTGGCCTGCTCGGTCATGGCGAAATCGCCCCGCACGTTCCAGCGCAGCTCGGCCCGGCCGCTCGCGGTCACGACCTCGAGGGGGCTTTCGCGGCAGTGGATGACCGGCAGGTAGTCGGTGAAGCAGCGCAGCCCCTCGCGGACCGTCGGGGCCGCCCGCGCCATGGCGGTCACCGCGCCGAAGACGTCCGGGCTCTGGATCTCCGCCAGGCGCAGGCCGAAGAACGGCTCGTCGAAAGCTGCGCGGCAGTATTCCAGCGCCCGGACGGCCGCGGTGCATTCGATGTATTGGTCCGGATCGGCGAAGCTGACCGGGTCGATTCCTTGGCGCTCGAGGATGCGCCACGGATCGCCGCCATACCTCTGCACGAGACTCGGAAAGCCGCGCAGGTTTCCGGCCCGCATCTCCCCGTCGCCGGGGCCGAAATGCAGCGATGGGTCTGGGTACACGCCCGTCGGCACCAGTCAGTCCTCCCGCAGCTGCGCCCGATCCGCCGCACGAGGGCTCTTCGCCCTTCTTCCGCTGCGGGCCGCTGGGGTCCCGAAGCGTCGGTCAGATCACGCACCCGGCGGAAGATTGTACGCCGGCGCGACATCCGACAAGCGAGGCGCCCGGTCGGACTGCGGCGCGCGTGTCAGCTGACGGCAAGGCGACGGTACTGGCGAGGCAACGCCGCCCCCTTCGATCCCCAGTCTTGCGCAGACTGCCGCTTCGCCGCCGCGAATTATCAAGTGTCCGCCGGCGCGAGCGGGCACGATCGACGCGCCGGCGCGCGCGGCGAGGCAGGATCGGGAAGCTCAGATGTCGGCGTTGCGGGATTTGCGGATCATCGAACTGGCGGAAGGCGTCGCCGGCGAGTACTGCGGCAAGCTCCTCGCCGAGTTCGGGGCGGAGGTGATCAAGGTCGAGCGGCCCGATCGCGGCAGCCCGACGCGGGGCATGGCGCCCCTGGTGCGCGGGGTCAGCGGCCTCTTCGCCTATCTCAACACCAACAAGCGCTCCCTCCAGCTCAATCTCGCCGGAGCCGAGGACCGCGCCGCCCTGCATCGCCTGCTGGCCTCCGCCGACGCGGTCGTCGACGACCACGCCCCGACCTGGCTGGCGCAGGCGGGTCTTTCGCCGGAGGCGGTGGAACGCGACCACCCCGGCCTGGTCGTCTG
>Ga0164243_10013285_pt1 | contig 11599 bp, 8 predicted proteins | sample OricompcompostOP_FD_108781 | JGI IMG/M metagenome (GOLD analysis project Ga0164243, IMG submission 108781) | Organic Plus compost microbial communities from Emeryville, California, USA - Original compost - Organic plus compost (OP) | ecosystem: Engineered > Solid waste > Mixed feedstock >... | reverse complement strand
CGACTACCACGGCGGCCAGTTCTCCCGCGGCGACGGACTGCGGATCGGCCTGCGGCACGGCGCGCGCGCCGCCTACCTGGACGCCTACCAGGGGCACGCGGCGCTGGCCCGGCGGTCGCGCACCCTCGTCGGCTGGGCCACGATCATGCACGGCGCGATCATGGTCGACCGCGACGGGCGGCGCTTCGGCGACGAGACCACCGGCTACTCCGAGTACGCCGCGGCTCTCGCGGCCCGCCCGGAGGCCCGCGGCTGGATCGTCCTGGACCGGCGCATCCACGACCTGTGCCTGCCGTTCACCGACTTCCGCCAGACCGTGGACGCCGGGGCCCTGGTGTGGGCCGACGACCTCGACACCCTCGCCCGGCGGACCGGCTGCGACCCGGCGGCGCTGAAGGAGTCGATCGCCGGGCAAGCCGCGTCGGCCGGCGGGTCCGCGGACCGGGACGCCTTCGGCCGGACCTTCTTCGAGGAGCCGCTGCGCGCCCCGTACGCGGCGGTCGAGGTGATCCCCGCACTCTTCCACACCCAGGGCGGCCTCGCGGTGGACGGCGACGCCCGCGTCCTGACCGAGGACGGATCACCGGTCCCCGGGCTCTTCGCGTCGGGCGGCGCGGCACACGGCATCTCGGGACACGGGGCCGGCGGCTACCTCGCGGGCAACGGCCTGCTTCCAGCACTCGGACTGGCCTGGCAGGCGGCGACGGCCCTGTCCCATACTCACACCCACGCAGAGAGGCACGAGCACTCATGACCGAACTGGACCTGCTGATCAAGAACGTGCGGCTGGTCAAGCACGACGCACCCGACATCCCCACCACGGACATCGGCATCAAGGACGGCGTGTTCCACCGCATCGCCTGGGACATCCCGGCCGAGCAGGCCCGTGAGGTCGTCGACGGCAAGGGACTGCTGGCCTTCCCCGGCGTGGTCGACGCCCACCAGCACTGGGGCATCTACAACCCGCTGTCCGACGACACCGCGACGGAGAGCCGTGCCTGCGCCCAGGGCGGCGTGACCACGGCGCTGACATACATGCGCACCGGCCAGTACTACATGAACCGGGGCGGCAGCTACGACGAGGTGTTCCCGCTGGTCCTCGAGAACGCCGAGGGGCGCTCCCACGTCGACTACGCCTTCCATCTCGCGCCGATGCAGAAGTCGCACATCGCCGAGATACCCGAGCTGATCGCGCGCTTCGGCGTCACCTCGTTCAAGGTGTTCATGTTCTACGGCAGCCACGGCCTGCACGGCCGGTCGGCGGACCAGAACTCCTTCCTGATGATCCCGCCGGGCGAGCGCTACGACCTGGCGCACTTCGAGTTCGTGATGCGCGGCGTGCAGGCGGCGCGCGAGGCGTACCCGGAGCTGGCGGACTCCATCTCGCTGTCGCTGCACTGCGAGACCGCGGAGATCATGACGGCCTACACCCGGCTGGTGGAGGAGGAGGGCAAGCTCGACGGCCTCGCCGCGTACAGCGCCTCCCGCCCGCCCCACTCGGAGGGTCTGGCCGTCACCATCGCCAGCTACCTCGCCGCGGAGACGCAGCTGCCCAACATCAACCTGCTGCACCTGTCCTCGCGCAAGGCCGTCGAGGCGGCCATGCTCATGGCAAAAACGTTTCCGCAGGTCGACTTCCGACGCGAGGTCACCATCGGCCACCTGCTGGCGAACATCGAGACCGCGTCCGGCATCGGCGGCAAGGTCAACCCGCCGCTGCGTCCCCAGGACGACGTGGACGCGCTGTGGGAACACCTGGTGGCCGGGAACGTCAGCTGGGTGGTCAGCGACCACGCGTGCTGCAAGCAGGAGACGAAGTTCGGCGACCCCGCCGACGACGTGTTCCAGGCCAAGTCGGGCTTCGGCGGCACCGAGTATCTGCTGCCGGGCCTGGTGGGCGCCGCGCCCGCGCACGGGCTGCCGCTGCAGAAGGTCGCGGAGCTGACCGCCTGGGCCCCGGCCCGGCGCTTCGGCCTGCCCACCAAGGGCGCCATCGCGGAGGGCTACGACGCGGACCTGGCGCTCGTCGACCCGTCGCGGTCCTGGACGGTGGAGGCCGCGGACTCGGAGTCGGCGCAGGAGTACTCGCCGTTGCAGGGCCTGGAGATCGGCGCCCGGGTGGAGTCGACGTTCCTGCGCGGCCGGCCGGTCTTCGCGGACGGCAAGGTGGTCGGCGAGCCGCAGGGCCGCTACCTGTCGCGCCCGACCACGCGCTGAGGCGCCGGACGCCGCCGCGCGGCCGCATCCCCGCCCGGGGTCGCCGTGCGGCGGCGTCGGCTCCACGCACTCGCCCGCCCGCCCGGACGGCCGGCCACCGGCGGCGGCGAACGCCCCGCGCCGGACCGCACGCCGAGCCGTGCACCGCGCCGTGCACCGGGCCCGTGCGCCGGAGCGGCCGCACTCCGACGACCGCACCCGCGACATGCACAAAAGGTACTATTTGGGTCAATCAGGGCTGATGCCCCGGGAGCACCGGTCACCGGACCGGTCGTACCCCTCCTGCCGCGGCATCACCAGGCGGTGCGAGAGGCGGGCATGTCGTGGCCGGGGATCAACAAGAGACCGCACCGCTGGACGCGGAGACCGCGCCACGGGACGGTGCACATGCCCTGGACCGCGAGGTGGGCCGACTGGCCCGGGCCGTGACCGCGCATGTGGTCGCTGCCTACCTGGACGTCCCGGAGCAGCGGGTCATCGGGATGACCACCGTGACCGGAGTGCCCACCAGGATCGCGCGGCCCTGGTCGCGGGTGGCGCGGGCGGCACCGGTCCCGGTGGCGGAGGCCGTGCGCACCCGCCGCCCGGTGTGGGTGGGCTCGCATCAGGAACTGGCGGACCGCTTTCCCCGCACAGCGCTGGCCTTCCGCTACCCGGCTGCCCTGTACGTGTCGCCCATGGTCGACGGCGGCACCTGCTGGGGGGTGGTGCTGTTGCTGTGGCCCGGCACCCGCCCGCCCGTGCTCGGCCCGGACGAGGAAAGCGTCATCGTCTCCGCCTGCCGACGCATGGCACGGGTGCTGAGAGCCTGTGCCGCCCGGGGTGAACCGGTACGGCCGCGGCCCGAACCACTGGCCCTCGATCCGCTGCCGTCACCGGGCGCGGATCCGGCGGTCGACGTCGTCGAGCGCCTGCCCGGCGCGGTGTGCGGCCTCGATCTCGACGGACGTGTGACCTTCGTCGACGCCGGCACCTGCGCGCCGCTGTGCATCGGCCGCGAGGAACTGCTGGGGCGGCGCCCCTGGGAGGTGCTGCCCTGGCTGGACGACCCCGCGAACGAGAACGCGTACCTGTCCGCGCTCTTCAGCCGTCTTCCCGCACGTTTCAGCGCCCGCAGTCCGGACGGCCGGTGGCTGACCTTCGTCCTGTACGCCGACGACCGGGGCATCACGCTGCGCATCCTGCCCGAGGACCTGCCGCGCAAGGAGCGGGAGGTGGAGGTCGCGCAGGCCTCCCCCGCCGGGGCGCCCGTCCGGGCCGGCACGCTGTTCCATCTGCTGCACATGACCTCGGCACTGACCGAAGCACTCAGCCTCAAGGAGGTCACCGACTCCCTCTCCGAGCAATGCCCGTCCTCGGCGCCCAGGGGTTCGCGCTGCTGACCGCCGAGGAGGGCCGGCTCCACGTGCTGGGCTCGCGCGGCTTTCCCCCCGAGATGCCCGCGTACTTCGAGAACCTGCCGATGGCCACCCGCACCGAGGGGGTGCGCACCATCGAGACCGGCACCGCCTCGTTCCACTCCGACAGCGCCGAGCTGCGGCGCGCCTATCCCGACGTGGAGCGGTACGGGGACGTCGCCGCGCTCGCCTACCTGCCGCTCACGGTCTCCGGCCGCACGATCGGCTGCTGCGTCCTCGGCTACGACCGGCAACGCCCCTTCGCACCCGAGGAACGCGCCGAACTCACCTCCCTCGCCGGGGTGGTCGCCCAGGCGCTGGAACGCGCACGCCTCTACGACGCCAACGCCCGGGCGGCACGCGACCTGCAGGCCGGGCTGCTGCCGCGGACCCTGCCGCGGCTGGACGGCCTGCGCGTCGAGGCCCACTACCAGCCGGCACTCACCGTGCTCGACGTGGGCGGCGACTTCTACGACGTGATCCGGCTCGACGAGTCCACGGCGGCCGCCGTGATCGGCGACGTGCAGGGGCACAGCGTGCCGGCGGCCGCGCTGATGGGACAGCTGCGCACCGCCCTGCACAGCCACGCCCAGGGCGGCGCCTCCCCCCACGTGGTCCTCGCCCACGTCAACCGGCTGCTGGACGACCTGGACACCGATCTGTTCGCCAGCTGCGTCTACGCGCACATCGACCTGCGGCACCGGCACGCACGGCTGGCCGTGGCCGGTCATCCGCCACCGATCCTGCGCCACCCCGACGGCCGGACGACGGTGCTGCGGCTGCCACCCGGTCTGCTGCTGGGCGTCGAGCCGGACGCACGGTTCCACACCACCGAGATCGCGCTGCCGCCCGGCAGCCTGCTCGCCCTGTACACCGACGGCCTGGTGGAACGGCCCGGGATCGATCTGGACAAGGCCGTCGGCGACCTCGCCGAGCGCATCGCCGAGGCGGCGTCCGACCCGCTGCACCTGCTGCCCACCCGGCTGCTGCGCTCGGCGGGCGGGCCGCACGAGCCGGGCGCCAACAGCGACGACATCGCCCTGCTGCTGCTCCAGACCGAGGAGCACCGGTGAGGGACTGAAGCCGCCGTGCTGCCGGGCCGCGGACGCGGCCGTGCGGCACAGGCGCGGGGTCTTCGGGCGCTCCGTGCCGCACAGGGTGCGCGATGTTCCCCGCGGTTCCTCGCGGTGCCTCACATCGCCGGTGCCGTCACTCACATCGCCGGTGCCGTCGCGCCGTGACACGCTGAAGACGTACATGGACACGCTGAAGACGTACATGCGTGACACCCCGAGAACGTACGCACGCGCGACATCACGGAAACATGCGCACACGTGACACTCCGAGCACGACGCACACCGGCTCCCGCTGCGGGCACGACACAGGGAGCACCTCATGACGACACCGGCCGACGACCTGCGGACCCTGGCTCACGAGGCATACGTGTACCTGTATCCGCTGGTGACGATGGACGTCACGCGTGAGATGCGGGTGAGCAGACCGGCCGGTTCCGCGCCGGGAGCCGGGCCGCCGAACCGGTTCCACCACCTGCGCGCGTTCCCTGCGGCGGACTTCCGTGCCGTGGTGCGCCCTGGCGATGCTCGACATGCGGAAACTTCAACTGCGGCAGGGATGCGGGTCGATGTCGACAGGAAGAAGTTGGCGTAAGCCATAGAGGTGAAATGGTTGGAGCTTTACATATGATCTACGGCCCGAGTTCCCCTCCTAGATTTGACGTAGGTTACAACTGGCTGGTCAGGTCGGGACCACGCCCGTCGGTAACCTCAGGATCAGCTACTCCGTACCCCTCCGCTCTTCCGAAGTACGTTGCCTCCCCCGGCTCTGCGGCGACTCCCAGCATATCGTCGAGCTCTTTGAGGGCCGCTACGAGACGGGGAGCATTCCGACGCTGAACGCCAGAATGCGGATTTCCTCGAAAGTCATAGGGGCCCCAAATGTCATGATGAAGGGCAATCTCAGCCGAGAGACCGAAAGGCTCAGGGGAAACCGTCAGTTCCACGAGTCGGTATTCGCGACGTCGCGTACCGTCCTCATCGAGCCAGATTCCGGTACCTGCCACTAGGACGTCACCCGCTACGGCATCAGGGAAACTAACCGGACGCATCTCCTGGATACGCTTAAGAACCTGATCATCGTCAATCGGCGTCAGGAGTTGCAGGCGAGTCCCCGCTGGAGCGCCTCCTGTTCCAGGGATGAACCATGGCCATTGCAGATTCTGCGGCTCAAGCAGGTCATACTTTCGTAGGACCGTGACCATATGTGCAGCTGCCTTGAGTGCTGATTGCAGTCCTGGCGGGGCGTATTCATCCAAGTCCCAGAACCAGGAAGCGCACTCTCGTGGTGCACGCATCAACATAGACATGCAATACCTCCTTACGGGTGCATTCGGCCGTCAGCTGGGATTGTGATGAAGCCACCCTCGAACCTCAGCACGAGGGTGGCTTCGGTCAGCTCAGCGCGAGAATATATGCGCTGTGGAAGCTCTTCTGTAAGGACGGTCTTCGTGTCGTGAATATCCAGGATTGCTACCTTCCGACCGTCAATGACTCCCTCAGTTGCTTCGCGGCAATTTCCTTCGTTGCACTGTTGAGTCCTCGGACGTCGTCGAGGCGCAGCAGCGGATGCTCGCCGCCCGCAGCCGCCTGGGGCGGCGCGTCAACGGCTGGTCCATGGTGACCGAGGGCATCGGCGTGTACGGCGACGACTGCCTCCGGCGGGCGGTCGTCGCCATGGTCGGGCTGGGCGCCGACGTGCCCGAGGACGCGGTGTACCCGGTGCTCGTGGCGGACGCGGACGGGGCTGTGCCGACCGGTGCGCACGACCACGTGCTCCACTTCGACGCCGGTGCGCTGCCGCCGGTGGGCGCCTTCCGGTCGGTCACCCTGTACGACGAGGACGGGTTCCCGGTCCCGAACGAGCTGGCCCGCTACTGCCTCGGCGACCGCGACCGGCCGCGGCGCAACACCGACGGCTCCCTCGACATCGTCCTCGCCCGCACCCGGCCCGCCACCGGCCCCGACACGAACTGGCCTCCGGCCCCTGACGGCCCGCTCGCCCGCTCGGCGTCACTGCGCCTGTACGCACCCCATGCCGACCTCCTGACCGGCGTATGGGAACCGCCCTGCGTCCGCACGGTGTGACGGGCACGGCCCGCCGTGCGGGGCCGCGGTCAGCCCAGCGCCTCGGCCTGCCAGTCCAGCAGCTTGACGTGTCCGACGGTCACCACGTGGTGGTGCATGGCGCGGGCCGCGGCCTCGGGGTCGCGGGAACGGATGGCCTCCGCGATGGCCCGGTGCTGGTCGAGGGACCGGGCCGGCCGGCCGGGCTGACGCAGCGATTCCTCGCGGCTCTCGGCGATGGGCAGGGCGATCTCGGCCATGAACGCCGCGAGCAGGGGGCTGTGTCCGGCCGCGGTGACCGCGGCGTGGAAGCGTTTGTCCTGGGAGACGCCGAGTTCGCCGCGATCGACGGCCTCGGCCATGGCGGCCAGCGCGGCGTCGATCTCCGCGAGGTCCTCCTCGGTGCGGCGGGTCGCGGCGAGGAAGGCGAGCTTGGTCTCCAGCGCGTCCCGGGCGTCCAGCACGTCGGGGAGCCGGCGCCGCCGGTCGATCATGGTCTCCAGCGGTTCGGTCTCCAGCCGGTCCCGCAGCAGATAGGTGCCGCCGCCGTGCCGTACCTCGACCAGACCCTGCACCTCCAGCGCGACGATCGCCTGCCGGACGGAGGTGCGGCTGACGCCGAGCCGGTCCGCGAGATCACGCTCCGGGGGCAGCCGGTCCCCCGCGTGCAGATGCTCGTGCTGCACGTACTCCCGCAGCCTGTCGACCACCTGCTCGTACAGACGCGGGCGGGTGAGCGGACGCAGCGACTCCGTCACGACGCAGTTCCTTTCCCCGGCCGATCCCCCCGGACCCCGACGCCGGCCTTGACATCGGTTCGAACCCGTCGAACACTCTAGCTCACGGTCCAATGGTCCAGTGGTCCATCCACTCGGTCACCTGGCGCCCGCTCCAGAAGGGACCCCGCAGGCATGACTTCGCCCGACACACCGGTTCCCGGGGGCACCCCCGCCCCCGGCGCCCTCTGCGGAATCCGCGTCCTCGACCTGACTCGCATCCTCTCCGGCCCCCTCGCGACCATGGTGCTCGCGGACCTCGGCGCCGACGTCGTCAAGGTGGAGGACACCAAGGACGGCGACGACACCCGCCAGTGGGGGCCGCCGTTCCAGGGCGGCGAGGCCGCCTACTTCCTCGCCGCCAACCGCAACAAACGCGGGGTGAGCGTCGACCTCAAATCGGCGCGGGGACGCGAGTTCGTGCTCCGTCTCGCCGACCGCGCCGATGTGCTGGTGGAGAACTTCCGGCCCGGCACCGCCGCCCGCCTGGGCCTCGGCTACGAGGAGCTCTCCGCCCGCAATCCCCGCCTGGTGTACGCATCGATCTCCGGCTACGGCCAGACCGGCCCCTGGGCCTCGCGCCCCGGGTACGACGCGATCGCCCAGGCCCTCAGCGGCATGATGAGCATCACCGGCGAAGCCGGTGGCGCACCGGTGCGCCCCGGGGTGGCCACCGCCGACATCGGCGCCGGGATGTGGGCGGTCATCGGCATCCTCGCCGCGCTGCACGCCCGCGAGGTCACCGGCCGCGGCCAGCACGTGGACGTCTCGCTGCTGGACGGGCAGCTCGCCTGGCTGACGTATGTGGCCGGCGGATACTTCGCCACCGGCACCGTCCCCGGGCCGCACGGCTCGGCCCACCCGACGATCGTCCCCTACCAGGCTCTGACCACCGCGGACGGCCATCTGCTGGTCGCCGCCGGCAACGACAGGCTGTGGCGGCGCTTCGCCGAGGTGCTCGGGCAGCCCGCCCTCGCCGACGACCCGCGGTTCGTCACCAACCCCGACCGGGTCCGCCACCGCGACGCCCTGATCCCGCTGCTGGAGGCGGCCCTCGCCCGGCGCTCCAGCGCCGAGTGGGCCGAGGCCCTCGAGGCCGCCGGGGTGCCGTGCGCGCCGATCAGCACCGTGGACGAGGCGCTGGACAGCCCGCAGGCACGCGCCCGCGGCATGGTGACCACCCTGCCCCATCCCACGGCCGGCGAGCTGCGCACGCTCGGCTCGCCGCTCAAACTCAGCGCCACCCCGACCCGGATCCGCACCGCTCCCCCGCTGCTCGGCCAGCACACCGACGACGTCCTGGCCGAAGCCGGCTACAGCGCCCGCGAGATCGAGGAACTGCACGCGATCGGAGCCGTCCGGTGACCGGCACGACGGGCGCGGTCGGCGTGACGCGCGACGGTGCCGTCGCGACGGTGCGGGTCGGGACCGGGCGCCGCGCCAACGCCCTGACGCGCCGTGACTGGGTCGCCGTGGCCACCGTGTTCGAGGGTCTGGCCCGCGATCGAGGGCTCGGCGCGGTGATTCTCACCGGGGCGGGCGACACCTTCTTCAGCGCGGGCTCCGACATGCGCGAGTGGCTGTGCGCCGAGCCCGCCGAGATCGACGCCTCGTTCGCCGCGATGGAGAGCGCCCTCACCGCGATCGAACGCGTCCCCGTCCCCGTCGTCGCCCGGGTCCGCGGCACCGCGGCCGGGGCGGGCTGCCAGCTCGCCTGCGCCTGCGACCTGCGCGTCGTCGCCGACGACGCCACGCTCGGCATGCCCGTGGCCCGTTGGGGCATCCTCGTGCCGCCCGCCTTCGCCGCACGGATCGCCCTGCTCACCGGCCCCGCCGTGGCCCGCGACCTGCTGTTCACGGGACGGCTGGTGGACGGCCGCGAGGCGGTGCGGCTCGGCCTGGCGAGCAGTCATGTCCCCGCGGCCGACCTGGACGACGCCGTCGCCGCTCTCGTCGCCGCGATCACGGCCCATCCGCCGGCGGCGATCCGTGCGGCCAAACGCTCGGTGGACGCGCTGCTCGCCCCGGTCCGCGAGCGCCTCGCCGCGGCTCCTGCCGGACCTGCCGCGGACTACGCGAGCATGCAGGAAGGACTCGCCGCGTTCCTCTCCGGGGTCACCCGCGCCGGCTGATCCGCCGGCCCACGTCCCGGTTCTCCCACCCCGTTCCCTCCACCCCGTTCTCCTCCACCCGGTTCTCCCCCGCCCCCGTCATCCGTCGTCACCCCCAGGTCGACAGAGCCGAATCGAGGTCACCGTGACGATCGACCGTCCCCCGACGGAAGCCGCCGACGCCGACGCACCCCCACGCCTCACCCCGGCCCAGCGCCGGGCCTTCTGGGGGTCCTTCAGCGGCTGGGCCATGGACGGCTTCAACTGGACCGTCTTCGGACTGGTCCTGGCCCCCACCATGACCGAGCTGCTGCCCCGCGCCGGCATCGCCGCCACGGCCGACAACATCGGCTGGTACGGGCAGATCAGCGCGGCACTCTTCCTGCTGGGCTGGGGCTGCTCCGCCGTCTGGGGCCCGCTCGCCGACCGCTTCGGCCGCAAACCCACCATGATGGCCTCGATCCTGATGTACGGCGTCTTCACCGCCCTGGCCGGCGTCGCCACCGACCTGTGGCAGTGGAACGCCTTCCGCTTCCTGGCCGCCATCGGCGTGGGCGGCGAGTGGGCCATGGCGGGCACCCTGCTGTCGGAGGTCATGCCCGAGCGGGTGCGCGAACGGTTCGGCGGCCTGATGCACTCGGCCGCCTACGTCGGGGTGCTGGCCGTCTCGATCATCTATCTCGCGTTCGGGCCCGAACTCGGCTGGCGCGGCCTGTTCCTCATCGGCGGTCTGCCCGCGCTCGCCGTCTTCGTGCTGCGCCGCAGCACCCCGGAACCCGACCGATGGAAGGACACCGCGCAGCTGGCCGCGCAACGGTCCTTCTGGCAGCCGGTCGTGGAGATCCTCACACCGCCCTACCGCGGCCGCACCCTGGGCAATCTGCTGCTCCTCGTGGTGTGCGTGATCGGCCTGTGGGCCGGGTCGACCTATGTCCCGACCGCCATGACCGAACTGGCCGAGCGGGCCGGCGAGAGCCACGACGCCACGGTCCGCCTGGCCGGCCTGTCGTCGATGACGGTGGCGCTGTTCACGATCCTGGGCTGCTTCGCGGTGCCCCGCCTGGTCGCACGCCTGGGCCGCCGGGGCGCGCTCGCCCTGCTCTACGGCTTCATGATCGTCGGGACGGTCGGTGCGTACGGGGTGGCCTACCCGCTGTCCTCCATCGGCCTGACCTTCGTCTTCCTGCCCCTGCTCGGGTTCGGCGGGGCCACCTTCGCGGTCTTCACCATCTGGCTGCCCGAGCAGTACCCGACGCGGATGCGGGCCACCGCGTTCGCCTTCACCACCACGTTCTCCCGCTGGGTCGCGGCCGCGGGCACCTTCCTCATCGGTTACGGCATCCACGCCGCCGGTTCGCTCACCCTGCCCCTGACCCTGACCACCGTCGTCTTCGTCGTCGGCATCGGCCTGGTCCGCCTGGCCCCGGAGACCCGCGGACAGGCTCTGCCCGACTGACGCCCCACGGTGGAACTCGCCGCGTTCGCCCGGGTGCGGCGCCCGGTGACGGTCCCCGACCCGCGGATGTCCGCGGACCTGGTGGTGCACGCCGACGGCCACCGCATCGTGCGGCTGGTCGGGCAGAACCCCGGGCCGGTCACGGTCCGTCCTGTCGCCGAGGGCACCCCGCACCCGCTCGGCGGCGGGGCACCGGTGACCGAGATCCCGCTGGAGCCGTACGACCGAGGTGCCGCTGGAGCCGTACGGGGTCGCGGTGCCCGAACTGCGCTGAGCCGTGCCGCGGCGGGCCCGGCCGCCCGCCGAACGCGCCGGGGCCCGCGGCGGGCGGCCGGGGACACGCTCCGCCCCGCCGGGGCCCGCCCTGTCCCCGGATCGGCGGTCGCTCCTGCCACAATTGCCGCGCAACCCGAAGCGGAGAAGGCGGTACGGCAACGTGACGACACCCGGGTCCCTTGCTGCAGGGTCCATCGAGAGCAGGATCGCCGAGGAGCTCGGCGTG
>Ga0164243_10013284_pt1 | contig 11599 bp, 7 predicted proteins | sample OricompcompostOP_FD_108781 | JGI IMG/M metagenome (GOLD analysis project Ga0164243, IMG submission 108781) | Organic Plus compost microbial communities from Emeryville, California, USA - Original compost - Organic plus compost (OP) | ecosystem: Engineered > Solid waste > Mixed feedstock >... | reverse complement strand
GGCGGCTTCACGCCCCTGACCGGCGACCTCCGGACGTTGATCCCTGACGACCGCGACCGGTGGCTGGTGCTGGCTCCGGCCGACGCGCTGGCGCTCAGGGGCTTCCGCCGCCTGCTCGACCAGGCGATCCACGCCCGCCCGGACGTGGAGCTGTTCTACGCCGACGACGAGGCCCTGGCGGAGACCGACCCCCTGCGGCGGCTGCGCCTGAAGCCCGCGTTCAATCCGGCCCTGCTGGCGGCCCAGGACTACATCGGCGCGCCCGTGGCGATCCGCGGCTCGGCCCTGCACCGGCTCGCCGGCCTGCGGGCGGAGATGGGCGAGGCGGGCCTCTACGACCTGGTCCTGCGCGCCTACGCTCGCGGCATGGGCATCGAACGCCTGCCCAAGCTGCTGCTGGCCCATCCGGGCGAGCGGCCGGCCGTCCCGCTGGAGGCCCGCCGCCGGGCGCTGGAGGCCTGGGCCGCGGACGGTCCCTACGCCGTCGAGCCGGGGCGGACCCCGGACAGCCTGCAGCTCGCCCGCCGGTTCGACGCCTTCCCCGAAGTGACCTTGCTCACGCCCACCCGCCAGAGCGGACCGCAGGGGCGGCCGTTCGTGGTCGAGCTGCTCGACAGCCTGGCGGCGACCGACTGGCCCATGGACAAGCTGAAGGTGCTGGTGGGCGACGACAGCGACCGGGCCGACAGCTTCCCGGCCGGCCGCTGGCCCTTCGCGGTGGAGCGCATCGCGACCCCCCGCGCGCCCGGCGAGCCGTTCAACTACGCGGCCAAGATGAACCGGCTGTGGCGCGCGGCGCAAAGCGAGCACGTCGTGCTGATGAACGACGACGTCACCGTCCGCTCGCCGGGCTGGCTGAAGGCGCTGATGACCTTCGCCATGGACCGCGACGTGGGCGGGGTCGGGGCGCGCCTGGTGTTCCCGGACGGGCGGGTGCAGCACGCGGGCGTGCCGGGCGGGCTCTACGGCGCCGTCGCCCACGCCTGGTTCGGCCAGGCGCCCGAAGCGCCGACCTACCAGGACTGGGCGCTGGTCCACCGCGACTGGTCGATGGTGACCGGGGCGGTGTTCGCCACCCGCCGCTCGGCGCTGGAGGGCGTCGGCGGTTTCGACGAGCGGTTCACGCTCGAGTTCAACGACCTCGACCTGTGCCTGCGCCTGCGCCTTATGGGACTGCGCATCGTCTACACCCCCTTCGCCGAACTGGCGCACCGCGAGAAGGCCTCGCGCGGCGAGACCCTGCCCGAGGCGCAGGAGGTGGCCCTGTTCCTCAACCGCTGGCGCGACTGGCTGGCCGACGACCCCGCCTACCACCCCCGCCTGACCCGCGACCGCTTCGCGCCGGAACCGATCGGTTAGGTTGCGCCCTTGAGCCCCTCCACCCCCCAGCCTATGCAGCCGCCAATCATCGGGAGAGCCAGCGCATGAAGTTCGTGACGTTCGACGGCGGCCGGGGGCCGCGGGCCGGGGTTCGTCTGGAGGACGGCCGGCTGCTGTGCCTCAGGACCGCCGCCGACCGGGCCGGCGAGGGGGCCGATCTGTCCTCGCTGCAGGCGCTGATCGCGGGCGGCGAGGCGGCCCTGGCCGTCGCGAGAGGCCTCGCGGCGCGAGCCGCCGACTTCCCCGAGGCGGTGGTCGACGCGGAGCGCGTCCGGCTGCTGGCGCCGATCCCGCGCCCGGCGCGCAACCCCTTCTGCGTCGGGCTGAACTACGTCGACCACGTGGCCGAGGGCGCCCGGGTCCGGCTGGCCGACACCCAGCTTCCCGAGGTCCCGACCTTCTTCACCAAGGCGACGAACACGGTGATCGGCCCCGATGTCGAGGTGCGGCTCGACACCCGTGTCACCAAGCGCCTCGACTACGAGATCGAGCTGGCGGTGGTGATCGGCAAGGGCGGGCGCGACATCCCGGCGGCCCAGGCGATGGACCACGTCTTCGGCTACACCATCGCCAACGACGTCTCCGCCCGCGACCTGCAGCGCCGCCACCAGCAGTGGTTCAAGGGCAAGTCGCTCGACACCACCCTGCCGATGGGCCCCTGGATCGTCACCGCCGACGAGATCGCCGACTACCGCGACCTCGCCCTGCTGTTGACCGTCAACGGCGAGACGCGCCAGAGCGCCACGGCGGCCCAGATGATCTTCGATATCCCTACGATCATCGAATACCTGTCCGCCGGCCTGACGCTGGAGCCCGGCGACATCATCTGCACCGGCACCCCCTCCGGCGTCGGCTACGCCATGGATCCGCCGCAGCTGCTCAAGGACGGCGACGTGATGGTCTGCGCCATCGACGGCATCGGAACCCTGACCAACACTGTCCGCGAGGTGTGAGTCCACGCTCCTCCCCTGCGAAGCGGGGGAGGCGGCCGCGAAGCGGACGGAGGGGGCCTGCTAGGCCGGCGGCTGCGAGGCCCGTCGGTCGGTTTCGCCCGACAGCGCTCCCCGCGAGCAGGGAAGCGAGGTGTTCAGGCTAGACCTCGGCCCCGCCCCGGGCTTTCCTCCCCTTGCCGCGCTCGACCGCGGCGGGCTGGAAGGGCCGAACAAGATGACTGTCAGGGAGGACGAGGGCCGCATCGCGGCGCTCTACGAGGGCTTTGCGTCGGGTAAGGTGAGCCGGCGCGATTTCATGCGCGGCGCGACCGAGCTCGGGATCGCCGGCGCCGCGGCCGGGGCTATCGGCATGCTGGCGGCCGGGCCGACGGCCGCGCAAGTGGGCGAGGCCGCCCGCGCCGCGGCTCGGCCGGACGGACGCCTGGACCTGGCCGAGTGGAGCTATTTCTGGCTAGGGGTGAAGCGGGCCGAGCTGGCGCGCGGGACCCTCGTCTCCGGCGAGCAGATGTACGTCGAGTACTGGACCCCCAAGGCGGTCAAGCACCCCTATCCCATCGTCGTCGTCCATGGCGGCGGCGGCCAGGGGCTGGACTGGCTGGGAACGCCCGATGGGCGGCCGGGCTGGGTCACCCTGCTCGTGCAGGCGGGCTTCAAGGTCTATCTGGTCGACCGGCCGGGCCACGGCCGCTCCCCTTACGCCCCCGACACCGTCGGCCCTTGGCCCCGCGCCCCGACCTTCGCGAACGTCGAGCGCCAGTTCACCGCGCCGGAGAAGGCCCCCCAGCCCTACGGCCCCGAAGCGAAGCTGCACACCCAATGGCCGGGTACGGGCGTGATGGGCGATCCCGTCACCGACCAGGTGATCGCGGGGCAGGGCGGGGCGTTCGTGCCCGACACTGCCGCCGCCCACGCGATCTGGGCCGAGCGCGGCGGCGAGCTTCTGGACAAGATCGGCCCGGCGATGGTGATGGCCCACTCCGCCGGCGGCCCGTCGCTGTGGATCTACGCCAACGCCCGTCCGAAGCTGGTCAAGGGGCTGATCGGCATCGAGCCCGCGGGCCCGCCGTTCGGGAACCTGCGCTACGGCGTGGCGGCCAGTCCCCTCGAGTACGACCCGCCGGTCCGCGACGCCTCCGAGCTGAAGACCGTGGACGTCCCGGCCAGGGACGGCCGCGCCGCCGGCAAGCTGCAGGCCGAGCCCGCCCGCAAGCTGAAGAACCTGGCCGGCATCCCCATCGTGGTGGTCACCTCGCCGGCCTCGTACCACTGGCCCTACGACCTGCACACGGTGGCCTTCCTGCGCCAGGCCGGCTGCAGCGTCGACCACATCGAGCTGGAGAAGATCGGCATCCTGGGCAACGCCCACTTCTTCCCCATGGAGAAGAACAACCGCGAGGTGCTGCAGCCGGTGATCGACTGGGTGGAGGCCAAGGTCTCCGCCCCCGCCCGCCGCGCCGGCGTGCGTCCCCGCGCGGTGCAGAGCGCGGACCCGACGGCGATGAACCTTGCCGACATGGGCGTCTTCTGGGTGGGGGTCGAGCGCAAGACCATGCCCTACGGGGTGATCCCGCACGGCCAGATGTTCGTGCAGTACCTGATCCCGGCCGAGGTGCGGCACGAAACGCCGATCGTGCTGGTGCATGGCGGTTCGGGCCAGATGCTGCATTACATGGGCGCGGGCGACGGCCTGGCCGGCTGGGCGCACTACTATGTCCAGCGCGGCTGGAAGGTCTATCTGGTGGACCGCCCCGGCCATGGGCGCTCGGTCTACAACGGCGACTCGCTGGGGCCGTCGAACCCGCTGCCGACCTACGAGCAGATCGTCCCCGACTTCCGCCGGGCCAAGGCGGGCGGGCGCTGGACGGGCACGGGCGAGATCGGCGATCCCGTCATCGATCAGTTCATGGCCAGCCAGAACCCCACGCCCCAGGACGCCCAGCTCGCCATGGGGCTGTGGCGCACCCGCGGCGCGGCTCTGCTGGACAAGATCGGCCCGGCGGTGGTCCAGACCCACTCGGCCGGCGGCCCCTTCGGCTGGGTCACGGCCGACGAGCGGCCCAAGCTGGTCAAGGCCCTGGTCTCGTTCGAAGGCGCCGGCGCGCCGCTGGTCCAGCAGGCGGGGCCCGGCCAGCCCGCGCCTGCGCCCGCCACCCTGCCGAACCTCGCCGGGATCCCCATGGCCTACTTCACCGCCGCCAACTCCGGGCGGACGCAGGGGCCGGCCATCGTCGCCCAGCTCAACGCCTCCGGCGCCAAGGCCGAGCACATCGGCTTCGCCGACCGCGGGATCGCAGGCAACGGCCACTTCGCCATGATCGAGGCCAACCGCCGCCAGGTGTTCGACCTGATAGAGGGGTGGGTCTCGCAGCACGCTTAGTCTCATTATCCGCTCATCCCGGCGGAAGCCGGGATGAGCGGATAAATCACCGCGCCGCCGTCACCCGCCAGACCGCGTTGCCGACGTCGTCGGCCACCAGCAGCGCGCCGGCCCGGTCCACCGTCACGCCCACGGGCCGGCCGCGGGCGCGGCCGTCCTCGTCGCGGAAGCCGGTCAGGACGTCCTGGGGCGGGCCGGAGGGGCGGCCTGCGGTGAAGGGCACGAAGATCACCTTGTAGCCGACCGGCGGGTCGCGGTTCCACGAGCCGTGCTGGCCGACGAAGGCGCCGCCGCGATAGCGGTCGGGGAACAGCCCGCCCCGGTAGAACACCAGGCCGAGCGAGGCGGTGTGGGCGCCCAGCCCGTAGTCGGGGACGATCGCCCGCGCGACCATCTCCGGCCGCTGCGGCCGGACCCGCCTGTCCACATGGGCGCCCCAATAGCTGAAGGGCCAGCCGTAGAAGCCGCCGTCCCTCACCGCGGTCATGTAGTCGGGCGCCAGGTCGTTGCCGATCTCGTCGCGCTCGTTGACGGCCACCCACAGCTGCCCGCTGTCCGGTTGCCAGTCCATGCCGTTGGGGTTGCGCAGGCCGGTGGCGAGCACCCGCCGGCCCGAGCCGTCGAGGTTGAATTCCAGGATGGCGGCGCGCTCTGCCTCCTTGTCCAAACCGTTCTCGCCCACGTTCGAGTTCGAGCCGACGGTGGCGTAGAGCTTGGTCCCGTCGGGGTTGGCGATCAGGTTCTTGGTCCAGTGGTGGTCGATGGGGAAGGCCGGCAGGTCGGCCACCTTCTGCGGCTGCGCCTCGATCCGCGTCTGGCCGGAGGCGTAGGGGACCCGCACGATGGAGTCGGTGTTCGCGACATAGAGCCGGTCGCCCACCAGCGTCATGCCGAAGGGCGAGAACAGGCCGGTCATGAACGGCGTGCGGATCTCGGCCGCGCCGTCGCCGTCGGCGTCGCGCAGCAAGGTGATCCGGTTGGGGCTGGCGGGCCCCGCACCCGCCATCTGCTGCACCTTGTCCATGACCCAGGCGCGCAGGTTGCGCGGCTTCTCCTTCGGTCCGTTGCTCTCGGCCACCAGCACGTCGCCGTTGGGCAGCGTCAGGAGCCAGCGGGGGTGGTTCAAGCCGGTGGCGAAGGCTTTCACGGCGAAGCCGGGCGCGGGCGTCGGGGTCGCGCCCGCGGGCCAGCCCACGGCCTTGGCGACCCTCATGGTGGGGAGCAGGGTGCTTCGCGGGGCCGGGAGCTGGGGGTTGGGGCCGAAAGTGGCGCTGGGCGGCAGGGCGGGTCCGCCGCCGCACGCCGCCAGCAGCAGCGCCGGGCTTGCCGCGAGGGCGAGCGCGGTCCGGCGGGATTGGTCCAGGTGGAGCGGCGGATGTCGCATGGGCTTTCTCCGCAATGGGGGCTCGATCCTTCGGCTATCCGCCTCAAGTCGAACGGTAATCGGTTTGCGTGGCCGATTAAGCTTTGCGGTAACGCTGCGCGCCTTCGACTGAATAGATGATTATGCAACGGAAATATATTCCGTTGGCCGCCGTTGACACGCAATTATGACGCGAGCAACACTCGAACGACTTGGGCGTCAATTGGGCGATAAACGCGCACCGCCCGATGGCGTCCGGGACGAAGAAGAAGCGGCGGCCTGGCGCAGGCTCGCCGACCTAGGGAGAACGTGATGAAGACGAGCATGTTGCGTGCAGGCGCCCTGTCCCTGTTGCTGGCGGCGACGGCCGCTATCCCGGCGGCGGAAGCCCACCACTCCTTCGCCATGTTCGACAACGCCAAGGAGGTCGAGCTCGAGGGGACGGTGAAGGAGTTCCAGTGGACCAATCCCCATAGCTGGATCCAGCTCACCGTCATGGAAGGCGGCAAGGCCGTCGAGTACAGCATCGAGGGCTCGAGCCCGAACGGCCTGGCCCGGCGCGGCTGGACCCGCAACACCCTCAAGGCCGGAGACCGCGTCAAGCTGAAGATGCATCCGCTGAAGGACGGCAGCAAAGGCGGCTCGTTCATGAGCGCCACCCTGCCCGACGGCAAAACCATCACCAGCCAGGGCGGCTGATCCAACATCCATAAGAGCCGGCGGCGTCGTCCGCCGGCCGCCGTTTTCCACCCGGGAGCGCCCGCTTCCGGGAGCGCGACCGGCTGCGCGCCGGCGCAAACGAGAGAAGAGGGGGACACGTGAGGAAGAGCGCTCGATTCCCGTCCGGCCTGATGGCCGGCACGGCCCTGACCGCCGGCCTGGTCCTGGCCGGACTGATCCCCGCCGCGCCCGCCGCGGCCCAGGCTCCTGCGAGCCAACCCGCGCCCCAGACCGGGGACGACCTGCTGGGCGAGGTGGTGGTCACCGCCACCCGACAGGCCGACACGGTCAACCGCGTGCCCCTGTCGATCAGCGCCGTCGGCCAGCAGAGCCTGGACCAGCAGGGCATCAAGGACGTGCAGGACCTGGCCCGCAACGTGCCGGGGGTGAACTTCCGCCGCTCGGGCGGGGAGCAGAACCCCAGCATCTCCATCCGCGGCATCGTCTCCACGCTCGGTTCGCCCACCACCGGCGTCTACCTGGACGACGTGCCGATCCAGAAGCGCGACACCAACGGCGCCTCGACCGGCAACGGCACGCCCTTCCCGCAGCTGTTCGACCTCGACCGGGTCGAGATCCTGCGCGGGCCCCAGGGCACCCTCTACGGCGGCAGCGCCCAGGGCGGCGCGGTGCGCTTCATCACCCCCACGCCCAGCCTGACCCGCTACGGCGCCTACGCCCGCACCGAGCTGTCGCAGGTCAAGGGCGGCGGGACCAGCTACGAGGTGGGGGTCGCCGTCGGCGGTCCGATCATCCGCGACAAGCTCGCCTTCCGCGCCGCCGGCTGGGGCCGCCGCACCGGGGGTTACCTGGACCACGTCTCGCTGTTCACCGGCGAGGAGTTCGGCAAGGACACCAACTGGCGCGAGGCCATGTCCGGGCGGTTCACCCTGCTGTGGCAACCGACCGAAAATGTCCGGGTCCAGCCCGCCGTCTACTTCGGCGACGACCAGTTCAACGACACCGACACCTTCCAGGAGAACATTCCCCAGATCCGTTTCAATTCCGGGGTGTTCACCAACCGCGGGACCACCGGCTCGGGCGTGCGCTTCGACTTCCCCGACACGGTGTTCACAGGCGGCGTCTACGGCCCGTTCAACCATCTGGGGCCCACCAAGAGCTACGACGGCTATTACCCGGACATGACCCGCAAGCCGACCCTGCTCACCTCGGGGCGGCATTCCAAGGTGCAGGTCTGGAGCCTGAACCTCGAGTACGACCTGCCGGACGTGGTCAATGTGAAGTCGATCACCGGCTACACCCGCGACGTCACCACCGCGCCGGGCATCCAGGGCCTGGCCGGCCACCGCAACACGGTGTTCTACAACTCGACCAACGCCCAGTTCATCTCGCCCACCTCGGTCGTCCCCTGCACCGGCGCATTCTCCGGCTCGCAGCGCGACGACGGGACCTGCGGGACGCCGATCGCGGGCGGGGTGGGCAACACCCTGATCTTCATCCCCGGCTTCACCCAGCGCTACCGCCAGATGCCGGTGCTGTTCGCCCGCAACGGCATCACCCAGGAATTCCGGGTCTCCACGCCCGCCGACCGGCGGTTCAGCGTGATCGCGGGCGCCTTCTACTCGAACCAGCGCTACCGCCAGCAGCTCCGCGAGCCCGGCAACGAAGTGCAGGCAGCCATGTTCCTGCGCGGCGTGGGCGAAGAATGGTTCATGGGCCAGACCAACAGCGACGTGAACGGCCAGCCGCTGCCGGTGGGGACCTCGGGCTTCCACGCCTTCCGCAACCAGTTCACGCGCGAACGCGAGAAGGCGGTGTTCGGCGAGGCGAACCTGATGATCTTCGAGGGGCTGAAGGCCACGGCCGGCGTTCGCCTGTCGGAGGTGACGGTCACCTACTTGCAGCAGACCGGCGCGTCGGTGTTCGCCAACCCGACCGGCTTCGTGGGCTCGCCCGCGCCGCCGGCGATCATCACCGACCCGACCCAGGGCCACCCCTTCGCCAACCAGCCGGGGGACCCGATCTTCACCATCACCCAGGGCGAGCAGAAGGAAAAGCCGGTCTCGCCGAAGTTCGGCCTGTCCTACCAGATCGACGAGCGCAACCTGGTCTACGCCACCTTCTCCAGCGGCTACCGCTCGGGCGGGGTGAACCAGCCGGTCTCGCCGTCCAACTGCGCCGCCTACCTGGCCACGGCCCCTGCGCCGCCGCTGTCGTTCAAGTCGGACAAGGTCAACAGCTACGAGGCGGGCGCCAAGCTGCGCCTGCTGGAAGGCGTCCAGGTCAACTCGAGCCTCTTCTACATCAAGTGGAAGGACCCGCAGATCGGACAGCGGATCGCCAGCTGCGGCCACTCCTACGTCGACAACGGCGGCTCGGCGCGCAGCCAGGGCTTCGACGTCCAGGCCCAGGCCCGCTTCGGCGGCCTGACCTTCGGCGGCGCGGTGGCCTACACCGATGCGACCTACACCGAGACGGTGACCACCCCGCCCCAGCCGGGCACCACGCCCCAGGTGATCGTCCGCGACGGCGACGAACTGGGCGCGCCCAAGTGGCAGGTGAACGCCAACGTCCAGTACGACATCGATATCGGCCAACACTCCGCCTACATTCGCGCCGATTATCAGTACACGGGCCACTACAAGCGGTCCTCGGGCCCGGGCACCATCAGCTACAGCCCCATCCCCTACCGGGGCGCGCCGCTGACGGTGGTCAACGCCAGGATCGGGCTGCGCCTGTCGCAAGGCGCGGAGGTGTCGGTGTTCGCCAACAACCTGTTCGACGAGTCGTCCCGGGTGAACGTGGGCAACACGCCGCCGTCCCTGGCGGTGACCGGCACGATCCTGCGGCCGCGCGAGATCGGCGTCCAGGCGACGATGCGGTACTGATCGGGAACAAGAGAAGCGGCGCGTCCGGTGGGGCGCGCCGCCGCCCAGGAGTAGGAACGACCATGACCATGCAGTGGAACAAGCGTTTTGGCGCCGCGGCGATCGCGGCGGCGGCGCTGGCTGCGGCAGGCGTCGCGGCGGCGCCCGCGCTCGCCGCAGACGCGGGCGCTTGGACGCCCAAGCCCTACAAGCCCAAGTCGAAGCGGGATTTCACCGGCGTCTGGGACAATCCCGACGGCATCGGCTGGACCCCGGGCCTGCCGCCCGGCCCTGGCCAGAACCCGCCCCTGACGCCCGAATACAAGAAGATCTTCGACGAGCACCAGAAGAACGCCGCCGAGGGCAAGCCCACTGGGGACCTGACCGCCGCCTGCCTGCCGCAGGGCATGCCGCGGATCATGACCATGACCTACCCGATGGAGATCATCCAGAACGAGACTCAGGTGAACATCTTCGCCGAGTGGAACGAGCAGACCCGGCGGATCTGGATCGACGGCCGGCCGCACCCGGAAGGGGCGGCGGACGAGCACACCTTCTACGGCCACTCCATCGGCCATTGGGAAGGCGACGTGCTGGTTGTCGACACGGTCGGCCTGCGGGGCGACACCAACCTGGAAGCCTCGGGCCTGCCGCATTCGGACCAGCTTCGGGTGCGCGAGCGCATCTGGCTCGAGAACGACAACCTGCTGAAGGACGAGATCACCCTGATCGACCCCAAGGCCTACACCAGGCCCTGGACGGTGACGAAGCGGTTCAACCGCATGGAGCCCGGCACGACCACGCTGCCCTACGTGTGCCTGGAGAACCAGCGCAACCCCGTCGCCGCCGACGGCACCATCGGCGTCGTGCTGCAGGGCTCGAACCAGTAGAGAAGAAGAAGGCCCTCTTCCCTCGCGGGAGAAGGGCAGGCTTCCTTTTTCGTCCCGCCCGCGAGGGTATCGCCATCCGGCGGCGTATCCTGTCAAAGAGGGCCAAGCCCCGGCCCGGCCGGGGCCCGCCTTCCAGGGAGGAGACGGTATGCGACGCGACCGCCTTGATGCGGCCCGAACGGCGATGCGCTGGCTTGCGGGCCTTGCGCTGGTCTTGGCGTCCGGCGCGCTCAGCCCCGCCTTCGCCCACGGCATCGCCGGCAAGGACGCGGCCTTCGTCGCCGCCTCGACCGGGCCCCAGATCGTCCCGTTCATGTACCTCGGCGCCAAGCACATGGTGACCGGCTACGACCATCTGCTGTTCATCCTCGGGGTGGTCTTCTTCCTCTACGATTTCAGGCACGTGGCGCTCTACGTGACCATGTTCTCGATCGGCCACTCGCTGACCCTGCTGGCCGGCGTGCTGACCAACATCCACGTCAACGCCTACCTGGTCGATGCGCTGATCGGGCTTTCGGTCGTCTACAAGGCGTTCGACAACCTGGGCGGCTTCAAGACCGTGTTCGGGTTCCAGCCCAACACCAAGCTGGCCGTTCTGGGCTTCGGCCTGGTCCACGGCTTCGGCCTGGCCACCAAGCTGCAGGACCTGCGGCTGGCCCGCGACGGGCTGGTCGCCAACCTGGTCTCGTTCAACGTGGGCGTGGAGCTGGGCCAGCTCTTGGCGCTCTCGGTCATCCTCGCGGTGGTGGTCTGGTGGCGCAAGCAGCCCGGCTTCTCCCGCCAGGCCATGGCCGCCAACGCCCTGATCCTGTTCGCCGGCTTCCTGCTCATGGAATACCAGCTCGCCGGCTTCTTCACCGACGGAAAGGTTGCTGCTTGAGTCCGACCGAAGGCCAGATCGACCGGCCGCCCTCCAAGGGTCGCCTGGCGATCATCACCGCCGGCGCCTTCGTGGTCGCCACCGTCGTCACCCTGGGCTTCATCCTGCCGGCGGAGTTCCACCTCGACCCGACCGGCTTCGGCCGGGCCACCGGCCTCTACAAGCTGGGGGAGCCCCAGCCCAAGACGGTGACCGTGCAGGCCGGCGC
>Ga0164243_10013283_pt1 | contig 11599 bp, 11 predicted proteins | sample OricompcompostOP_FD_108781 | JGI IMG/M metagenome (GOLD analysis project Ga0164243, IMG submission 108781) | Organic Plus compost microbial communities from Emeryville, California, USA - Original compost - Organic plus compost (OP) | ecosystem: Engineered > Solid waste > Mixed feedstock >... | reverse complement strand
GTCGGTGTAGACGTGCGCGAACATCTTCGACGCGGGCGGCGGCGCGAGCGCGAGCGTTCGGCGCCGGATGTCGGCGGCGAAGGCCTCTGCCTCCTCGCGGACCTCGGCGAAGAAGGCGTCCGAGACGCCGCGCGAGCGCAGGTGCGCCTCGAAGCGGGCGATCGGATCGCGCTCCTGCCAATAGGCGAGCTCGGCCTCGTCGCGGTACTTCGTCGGGTCGTCGCTCGAGGTGTGCGCGCCCATCCGGTAGGTGAGCGCCTCGACGAACCGCGGACCCTGGCCGGCGCGGGCGTCGTCGAGCGCGGTGCGCGTCGCCGAGTAGGCGGCGAGGACGTCGTTCCCGTCGATCTGCACGCTCGGGATGCCGAAGCCGGCCGCGCGGCGGTAGAGCGGGGTGCGCGACTGCCGCGTGACGGGGACGGAGATCGCCCAGTGGTTGTTCTGGAGGAAGAGGACGAGCGGGGCCTGATAGCTCGCGGCGAAGACCATCGACTCGCTGACATCGCCCTGGCTCGTCGCGCCGTCGCCGAAGTAGACGATGACCGCCTGGTCGCGCTCGGGATCGCCCGTCCCGCTGTCGCCGTCGAGGACGACGCCCATCGCGTAGCCGGCGGCGTGCAGCGTCTGCGCGCCGATGACGAGCGTGTAGAGGTGGAAGTTCCCGCTCGTCTTCGGGTCCCAGCCGCCGTGGTCGAGGCCGCGGAGCATCTCGACGATCCGCATGGGATCGACGCCGCGGATGCGGGCGACGACGTGCTCGCGGTAGGCGGGGAAGATGTGGTCCTGCGGCCTGGCGGCGAAGCCGGACCCGACCTGCGCGGCCTCCTGGCCGAGGCTCGGGATCCACAGCGCGAGCTGGCCCTGCCGCTGGAGGTTGCCGGCCTCGATGTCGAAGCGGCGGATGACGACCATCTGCCGGTGGAACTGCAGGAGCTGCTCCTCGGTCAGCGCGGCGACGACCGGGAGCCAGGGCGCCGTCTCGTCGGATTCGACGAGCGCACCGTCGGGCGAGAGCAGCCGGAGCGGTTCGGGGGCGGTCGCCATGCGACCAAACTAGCCCGCCGCCTCCCGCGGCCTGGAGAGACGCGACACAAGCTCCCCGGAGATTCGCAGTAGCTTCCCGACAGATTCCTCCTCGCCGATCGAGATCCGCACGCCCTCACCGAGGGCGCGGACGATGAGCCCCGCGTCGGCGAACGCCTCGGCGATCTCGGCGGTCCGCTCCGCGGTCGGCAGCCAGACGAAGTTCCCCTGCGCATCGGGCACGTCCCAGCCCTGGGCGAGCAGGCCGTCGCGGATCCGCTCCCGGCGCTCGACGATGTGCGCGACGCGCTGAAGGAGCGCCTCCTCGTGGTCGAGGCTCGCGAGCGCGGCGGCCTGGCCGACCTCGGTGACCGAGAGGGGCAGCGAGACGGCGCGGAGGGCGTCGGCGACGAGCTCCTCGCCGATCGCGTAGCCGACCCGGAGGCCGGCGAGGCCGTACGCCTTCGAGAAGGTGCGGAGCACGACGAGGTTCTCGTAGCGGCCGAGCTCCTCCTCGCCGCGGACCCGGTCCGGGTCCGTCGCGAACTCGGCGTACGCCTCGTCGAGGCCGACGAGGACGGTCGGCGGGACCTTCGCCATGAACGCGGCGAACTCCTCGCGCCGGATGCAGGGGCCGGTCGGGTTGTTCGGCGTGCAGAGCAGCACGAGACCGGTCTCCGGCGTGATCGCCGCGGCGATCGCATCGAGGTCGTGGCGTCCGTCGGGCAGGTTCGGGACGGGGACGCCGCGCGCCTGGCTCGTCGCGATGAGCACAGGGTAGGCCTCGAACGAGCGCCAGGCGTGGACGACGGTGTTCTCCGGCGTGCACGTCGCCCAGACGAGGTAGGCGAGGAGCGTCGCCGAGCCGGGACCGATGACGATCCGCTCGGGGGAGACGCCCCACCGCTCCCCGAGCCGCTCGCGCAGCGCCGCCGACGAGGCCTCCGGATAGCGGTTGAACTCGACGGCGCGAATCGCCTCGGCGACGCCGGGCAGCGGCGGGTAGGGGTTCTCGTTCGAGGAGAGCTTGAACGCGTCGGCGGCGGCCGCCCTGCCCTGCCGGTAGGGGACGATGCTCGCGACGTCGGGGCGGAGGCGGACGGTCACGAGTGGCAAGCCTAGGACGCACTCTGGGAGGATGGACCCGTGCGGTTCATCGTCAAGGTCATCCTCAACGCCGTCGCGCTGTGGCTCATGACGCTCGTCCTCGCCGGGCACGTCGTCGTCACCTCGTTCGGCCCGGACTGGTGGCAGTCCGTCCTGACCTACCTGCTCGTCGCGCTCGTGTTCGGCATCGTCAACGGCGTCGTCGGCACGATCGTCAAGATCGTCGCCTTCCCCATCTACATCCTCACGCTCGGGCTCATCTCGATCATCGTCAACGGCCTGCTGCTCTGGCTCGTCCACTGGCTCTCGACGCTCGTCGGCTTCGGTCTCATGGTCGTGCCGGGCTGGCCCGAGGGCTTCTGGTGGGGCGTGCTCGCCGCGCTCGTGCTCGGCGTCATCGGCTGGATCCTCGGCATCATCTTCCGCCCGCTCATCAAGCGGGAGGGGCGCAACCACTGATGCCGCTCCCGCCGCAGCCGCTCAGCCCGCTCGACGGCCGCTACGCCCCGATCGTCGCGCCGCTCGGCGAGCACCTCTCCGAGGCCGGCCTCAACCGGGCCCGGGTCCGCGTCGAGGTCGAGTGGCTCATCGCGCTCACCGACGAGGGACTGTTCGGCGTCGCGCCGCTCGCGCCGGGGGAGAAGACGGCGCTGCGCGAGTGGGCCGCCGCGTTCGGCCCGGAGGAGATCGCCTGGCTCGCGGCGAAGGAGGCGGAGACCCGGCACGATGTCAAGGCGGTCGAGTACCTCGTGCGGGCGCGGCTCGCCGCACTCGGGCTCGAGCGGGTCGCCGAGCTCGTCCACTTCGCCTGCACGAGCGAGGACATCAACAACCTCGCGTACGCGATCACGATCCGCGACTCGGTGCGCGGCGTCTGGCTGCCGAGGCTCGACGCGCTCGTCGACGCGCTCGCCGGGCTCGCCGCCGCGACCGCCGACGCCGCGATGCTCGCCCGCACCCACGGCCAGCCCGCGACGCCGACGACGATGGGCAAGGAGCTCGCCGTCGTCGTGCACCGGCTGCGGCGCCAGCGCGAGCGGATCGCCGGCGCCGAGTTCCTCGGCAAGCTCAACGGCGCGACCGGGACCTATGCCGCGCACCTCGCCGCCGCGCCGGATGTCGACTGGATCGGGCTGTCGCGGCGATTCGTCGCCGGACTCGGCCTGACCTGGAACCCGCTCACGACGCAGATCGAGTCGCACGACTGGCAGGCGGAGCTCTACCAGGCGGTCTCGCTCGCCGGGCGGATCCTGCACGGCTTCTGCGTCGACGCGTGGACGTACATCTCGCTCGGCTACTTCCGGCAGATCCCCGTCGCCGGCGCGACCGGCTCCTCGACGATGCCGCACAAGGTGAACCCGATCCGCTTCGAGAACGCGGAGGCGAACCTCGAACTCGCGAGCGCGCTCCTCGACACGCTCGCCGCGACGCTCGTGGAGAGCCGGCTGCAGCGCGACCTCACCGACTCGACGACGCAGCGGAACATCGGCGTCGCGCTCGGCCATTCGCTCCTCGCCCTCGACAACGTCACGCGCGGCCTCGCCGAGCTCGAGCTCGATCGCACGCGCCTCGCCGAGGACCTCGACGCGAACTGGGAGGTGCTCGCCGAGGCGATCCAGACGGTCATCCGCGCCGAGGTCGTCGCGGGGCGCTCCTCGATCGAGGACCCCTACGCGGTGCTCAAGGAGCTCACCCGCGGCAGGCGGGTCGACGCGGCGGCGCTCGCCGCGTTCATCGAGGGCCTCGACATCGGCGCGGAGGCGAAGGCGCGGCTCCGCGCGCTCACCCCGGCGACGTACACCGGCGCGGCCGAGGAGCTCGCGCGGCGGGCGTGAGGGGCAGGCGGGGCGTGCGGCTCGTCAGCGGTCTCTGATCTCGGTCTCCGTGCCGCCGCGCTCGTCGTCCGATCCGCCGCCGAGGACGCCGCCCTCCTCCGGGGGCGGCGTCGGCTCATAGCCGCCGAGCGCGAGCATGGCGAGGACGACGAGCGAGAGCACGAAGGCGATCCCGAGCACGACGAGCGAGAGGATCCACTGCCGCGTCGAGAGCATCGTCACGAGTCCGGCGAAGATCCCGAGAGCGCCGGAGATCCCGAGCAGCTCGAGGGGCCGCAGGCGCTCGCGGAGCGTCGGGGCGTGCTCCAGCTCGCCGGCCGTGTCCGCGGCGCGCTCCGTCGAGTCCGCAAGGGACTCCTCGTCCCCCGGCGGGGACTCGGGTGCGTCGCTCATGCGGTCGCCCGGGACCGGGACGGCACGAGCCCGATCCCGGCGATCGCGAGGAAGACGCCGAGAACGGCGGCTGCCGCGCCGAACAGGCCGACGATCATCGTCGAGGAGGTGACCTCGCCCGAGACGAGCTCGCCCTTGTCGGTGAACGAGAAGGCCTGGAAGAACGTCGGCGGGACGGCGACGACGACGATCGCGCCGAGCGCTTCGACGATGCCCGTCGTGATCCAGTCGCGGGCATAGCGGTCACGATGCCGCAGCCGAGCGCCGACGACGATGTCGTCGGCCGCGAGCGCGGCGAGCGTGCCGCCGATCGTCCAGGCGAGGACCGCCGCCGCCTGGGCGCCCGCGCCGATCGGGAGAGCGAAGGCGAGCGTGCCGCCGACCGCGGCGGCGACGGCCTTGAGGACCGCCCCGATGCGCGCGGCGCCCGCGGGCAGCAGGAGCCCGCCGATCGCGGCGGCGATCGCGGTGAGCACCGCGAAGCCCCCGAAGACGAGCATGCCGAACGCGGCGGAGTGTCCCGCGCTGAACGTCACGACGACCGCGGCGGCGAGCGCCGGGATGGCGAGCGCGATGGGGACCGGCCAGCGCACGACGCTGGGAAGGGTCGGCGCGGACACGGCTACCAGGGTAGCGCGCCGATCCTGCCGGCTCCTTCGGCTACCGGTTCGGGGCCATGTCGGCGAAGCGCGAGAAGTGGCCGTGGAAGGCGACGGTGATCGTCTTCGTCGGCCCGTTGCGATGCTTCGCGACGATGAAGTCCGCCTCACCCGCCCGCGGCCCGTTCGGATCATAGGCGTCCTCCCGGTGGAGCAGGATGACCATGTCCGCGTCCTGCTCGATCGAGCCGGACTCGCGCAGGTCGGAGAGCATCGGCTTCTTGTCGACGCGCTGCTCGGGGCCGCGGTTGAGCTGCGAGATCGCGATGACCGGGACGTCGAGCTCCTTGGCGAGGAGCTTGAGCGCGCGGGAGAACTCGCTGACCTCCTGCTGCCGGGACTCGACCCGCTTGCCGCTCGTCATGAGCTGCAGGTAGTCGATGACGACGAGCTTGAGGCCCGCGCGCTGCTTGAGCCGGCGGCACTTCGCGCGGATCTCGACGAGCGTCATGTTCGGGCTGTCGTCGATGAAGAGCGGCGCCTCGTTGATCCGGCCCATCGTCGAGGCGATCGTCTTCCAGTCCTGGTCGTGGACGGAGCCCTTGCGCATGTGGTGGAGCGGGACCGATGCCTCGGCGGAGAGCAGGCGCATCGCGATCTCGCTGCGGCCCATCTCGAGGCTGAACACGATGCTCGGCAGCCGGTGCTTGATCGCGGCGGCGCGGGCGATGTCCATGCCGAGCGTCGACTTGCCGATCGCCGGACGGGCGGCGATGACGATGAGCTGGCCGGGGTGCAGGCCGTTCGTCAGCTCGTCGAGCTCGGCGAAGCCCGTCGGCACGCCGACCATGCTCCCGTCGCGGCTGCGCGCGGCCTCGATCTCGTCGATCGCGCCGGTGACCGCGTGAGCGAGCGGGACGAAGTCCTCGGAGTCGACGCCGCCGTGGACCGCGTAGATCTCCGCCTGCGCCGAGTTGACGAGGTCGGTCACCTCGCCCTCGCTCGCGTAGCCCATCTGGACGATCCGGGTGCCCGCCTCGACGAGGCGGCGGAGGATCGCCTTCTCCGCGACGATGCCGGCGTAGAAGCCCGCGTGCGCCGCGGTCGGCACGAGCGAGGTGAGCTCGTGGAGGTACTCGGGCCCGCCGGCGCGACCGAGCTCGCCCTGCTTCGTCAGCTCGTCGGTGACGGCGATGACGTCGGTCGGCTCGCCGCGGGAGTAGAGCGAGAGGATCGCGTCGAAGATGATCTCGTGCTTCGGGATGTAGAAGTCCGCCCCGCGCACCGCCTCGATGACGTCGGCCGCCGCGTCCTTCGACAGCAGCATCCCGCCGATCGCCGACTGCTCGGCGAGCAGGTCGTGCGGCGGGACGCGGTCGAGACGGGCGTCGCCGCGGGGGTCGCGGTCCCGCGGCTCGCGGGCCTCGGCTCCCCCGGCAAGTCCGAGATGGGCGATCGACACAGAGAACTCCAGGGTGGTGGCGTGCGGGCACGCGCAAGCGCGTGTCCGAGTGGCGGACGATGGCGTTGTTCGGTCGCCGGCAGTCTCCCGCGCACCGCCGACATCGTCGTCGTGAGCGGCGCTCCCGGTGGGCTTCACCGACCCCCCGCGCGACGACCGCTTCACCCTACGAACGCCGCTCCCGGCTCTGCAAGACGGCGCGTTCCGACGCTGTGGACAACCCTGTGGGACTCTTGGGCGAAACGCCGACGACGCTGTGGGGGGTTTGTGCAGAGTGCTGTGGAGAACTCGGGGAATCCGCCCAGGATGGCGCTTCTGATCAGCGATTCTCCGAGAGGTCCCCTGTGTGTGGAAACTCGCTTCGAGTCGGAGTTGAGAGTTGACTGAACGCCGTTCGCCTGTGCACAAAACTGAGGGATTCACGGCTCCGGGGACGACGAGGGGCGGCTCCCGACCGGGGAGCCGCCCCTCACGGACCGCGGCCGGAGCCGCTGATCAGCCGCTACTTCGCGGCGACGACCTGGAGCGAGATGACCGCGACGAGGTCCTCGCGCAGGCGCACCGTCGCCTCGTGCTCGCCCACCGACTTGATCGGTCCCGCGAGCTCGACCTTGCGCTTGTCGATCGAGCCGAGGCCGGCGGCCTCGACCGCCGCGGCGATGTCCGCCGCGGTGACCGAGCCGAAGAGCCGACCCTCCTTGCCCGCCTTCGCGGCGAGCCGGACCCTGGCGCCCTCGAGCGCCGCCTTGAAGGCCTGCGCCTCCTCGATCGTCGCATGCTCGCGGGCGGCGCGGGCCGCCTTGATCTGCTCGATCTGCTTCTCCGCGCCTCGCGTCCACGCGACGGCGTGGCCCTGCGGGATGAGGTAGTTGCGGGCGTAGCCGTTCTTGACCTCGACCACGTCGCCGGGAGCGCCGAGGCCGGTGACCTCGTTGGTGAGAATGAGCTTCGACATGCCGTTCCCTCCGATCAGCGGCCGGCGCCGGCGTAGGGGAGGAGCGCCATCTCGCGGGCGTTCTTCACGGCCGTCGCGATGAGGCGCTGCTCCTGGACGGAGACGCCGGTGATCCGGCGCGCGCGGATCTTGCCCCGCTCGGAGATGAACTTCCGGAGGGTCGCGACGTCCTTGTAGTCGATGACGCCGACGGTGATCGACTTGGGCGCCGCCGCGTTCTTCCCGTCCTTGCCCTTGCGGACCGGCTTGCGGCGCTCGCCGCTCGACTTTCCTGCCATGGTTGCTGCTTGTCCTTAGATTCGTTCGAGGATTCGTATCGGTCTGGTGCCGCGATCAGAACGGGGTGTCGTCGGCGTAGGCGCCGGGGGCGCTCCACGCGTCCCCGCCGGAGGACGGCGAGCCCCACGGCTCATCGGCCTGGGCGCGACCGCCGCCCGCCCCCGCGCCGCCGGGCGCCCGTGTGACGCTCGCCGTCGCGTAGCGCAGGCTCGGGCCGATCTCGTCGACCTCGAGCTCGATCGACGTCCGCTTCTCGCCCTCGCGGGTCTCGTAGGAGCGCGACTTGAGCTTCCCGGTCGCGATGACGCGGCTGCCCTTGGTCAGCGATCCGGCCACGTGCTCGGCGAACTCCCGCCAGCACGAGGCGCGCAGGAACAGCGCCTCGCCGTCCTTCCACTCGTTCGAGGCGCGGTCGAAGACGCGCGGCGTCGACGCGATCGTGAAGTTCGCGACGGCGAGCCCGGACTGCGTGTAGCGCAGCTCGGGGTCTGCCGTGAGGTTGCCCACGACGGTGATGATCGTGTCAGGCATGGGAGGTCACTCGGCCTTGGCGGTGGACTTCGCCGCGGAGCGCGCGGCGCGCCTCGCGACCGTCGCCTTCGCGTGCGACGCGACCGACACCGCGTGCTCCTTGCGGAGGACCTTGGTGCGCAGCACGGCCTCGTTGAGCTTGAGCTGGCGATCGAGCTCGATCGAGGCGTCCGGGCTCGACGTGAAGTCGACGACGGCGTAGATGCCCTCGGACTTCTTGTTGATCTCGTAGGCCAGGCGACGGCGTCCCCAGATGTCGACGTTGTCGACGCTGCCGCCATCCGCGCGGATGACGTTGAGGAACTTGTCGAGGCTCGGAGCGACGGTGCGCTCGTCGAGCTCCGGGTCGAGAATGACCATGAGTTCGTACTGGTGCGTCACAAACCCACCTCCTTCGGACTATGCGGCCGCCGACCCTGTGCCGGCGGCAGGAGGTTTGATGCACATCGCCCTCAAGGGCAACCGCAACAGTGTAGCGGATGCCCGGCTCGCGCGCTCCCGCCCCTGCGCTCCCGCCCGCGCGCGGCATTCGTTCACGCACCACGACTGCGCCGGCACACCATGGCCGGCCGGCGTGCCTCGGCGCATTCGTGGTGCACGAGCACCGCCGGCCGCTTCCGATCACGCGGATGAACGCGTCGCCCACCACTCGCGCAGGCGGCGCTCGGCCTCCCCGGGGCCGAGCGGGCCCTCGTCGAGCCGCAGCTCGAGGAGGAAGCGATACGCCGCGCCGACCTCAGGGCCCGGCGAGAGCCCGAGGATGCGCATGATGTCATTGCCGTCGAGATCCGGCCGAACCGCGTCGAGCTCCTCCTGCTCCCGCAGCTGCGCGATGCGCCGCTCCAGGTCGTCGTAGGCGAACTCGAGCCGCTCCGCCTTCCGCCGGTTGCGTGTCGTGACGTCCGCTCTCGTGAGGATGTGCAGCCGCTCGAGCTCCGCGCCGGCGTCCCGGACGTAGCGGCGGACCGCGGAGTCCGTCCACTGCGCATCGCTGTAGCCGAAGAACCGGAGGTGGAGCTCGACGAGCCGCGCGACCGACTCGACGGTGTCGTTGTCGAAGCGCAGCTCCTTGAGGCGCCGCCGCGCGAGCTTCGCGCCGACGACGTCGTGATGGTGGAAGCTCACCGTCCGGCCCTCGACGCGCTTCGTCGCCGGCTTGCCGATGTCGTGGAGCAGCGCGGCGAGCCGGAGCACGAGGTCGGGGGCGCCGGGCAGCTGGCGGGAGCGCTCGAGCTCGATCGCCTGGCGGAGGACGGTGAGCGTGTGCTCGTAGACGTCCTTGTGATGCGCGTGCTCGTCGGCCTCGAGCCGCAGCGCGGGGACCTCCGGGATGACGAGCTCCGCGAGACCCGTGTCGACGAGGAGCCGGATGCCGGGGACGGGATCCTCGGCGCGCAGGAGCTTCGCGAGTTCGTCGGCGATCCGCTCGGCGCTGACGATCCGCAGCGAGTCGCCCATCGCCGCCATCGCGCCGCGAACCCGGCCGCTCACCTCGAAGCCGAGCTGCGCGGCGAACCGCGCGGCCCGGAGCATCCGCAGCGGGTCGTCACCGAACGAGGCCTCCGGCTCGGTCGGCGTGTCGAGCCGGCGCGCGAGGAGGTCGTCGAGACCGCCGTGCGGATCGGCGAGGACGCGCTCGGGCAGCCGCAGCGCCATCGCGTTGACGGTGAAGTCGCGGCGCCGCAGGTCCGCCTCGAGCGAGTTCCCGAACGCGACGACCGGCCTGCGGCTCACCCCGTCGTACTCGTCGGCGCGGTACGTCGTGATCTCGACCCGCAGACCGCCGACGAGCGCGCCGATCGTCCCGAACTCGCGGCCGACGTCCCAGGTCGTCGCCGAGACGGGCTTGAGGATCGCGAGGATCCGGTCGGGGCGCGCGTCGGTCGCGAAGTCGAGATCGGAGACCGGCCGGCCGAGGAACGCGTCGCGGACCGGGCCGCCGACGAGCGCGAGCTCGTGGCCGGCCTCGGCGAACGCCGCCACGAGCCGCGCGACGGGCGGCGTTCCCGCGAGCGCGCCGAGCCGTTCGATCGCATCCGCAACGCTGATCACCCGTCAAGGCTCGCACGCCCGGCCGAGTTCTCCCGCGACGGCGTCCCCGCCGCCGCGCCGCCGATTCCCCCCGCGCACCATGGCTGCGCCGAAGCACCACGGCCGGCCACGGTGTTTCGGCGCATTCGTGGTGCCCGAAGGACCCGCCACCACGGGAACGAGCGCGCGCGGGAAATAGACTTCCCGCATGCCGGCCGACCTGGATCCGCGGGGTCGGGGCCGCCGGCGACGGGTCAGGCGGCTCGGCGCCCTCGGCGCCCTCGCCGCGCTGCTCGCGGGTTCCGCGGCGGCGCTCGCCGCGCCGGGCGCGGCGCTTCCGGCCGCCGCGGCGCCCCCCATCGTGACGCTTCCCGCCGCGGCGCCCCCCATCGCGACGCTTCCCGCCGCCTCGACTCCTGCCGCGACGCCGCAGCGGACCGCCCTCGCCGTCGTCGTCCCGCTCAGCGCACCCGCGCGCACGACGGGCCTCATCCCCGCCGAGCAGCTCGCCGCGCTCACCGCGCCCGGCGGCGGGGATCTGACCCGTCGCCTCGCCGCGGTCACCGGCACCGAGGCGACGCTCGCCGTCGACCCGCTCATCGCCGCCTCCGCCGCGGCCCTCGGCGAGGCCGCGCCGGCGAGCGCGACGGCTTGGCTCGCCGCTCTCGACGCGGCGGCGGCGCCGCGGATCGACCTCGCCCCCGCGGACGCGGATCCGGCGCTCCTCGCCGCCGCGGGCGCGCCCCTTCCGGAGCTCGAGCTCGCCTGGCCGGCGACGGCAGGGACGACGGCCGACTCGCTCGCCGCGTTCGCCGCCGCGAACGCCAGAACGATCCTCCTCCCCGATGCCGACCTCACCGCACGCAGCGATCCGGGCTCCGCCGCGGCGACCGTGAACGGCATCCCGGTCCTCGCGCTCGACGCCGCAGCGAGCGCCGCTGTGGAGAGCGCCGCGCTGCATCCCGGCGCCGACGCCATCGCTGCCGCGAGAGCCGCGATCCTCGGGCCGGGCACGCGCTCCTCCGTCGTCGTCGCGCTCGACCGCACCGGCGAGCAGCTCCCCGGACTCCGGCAGCTTCTCGCCGCGCTCACCGCCGATCCGGCGATCGAGCTCGTCGGCCTCGACGAGCTCGCGGCGAGCGCGAGCGCGACCGCCAGCCCGTCCGGAGCCGGAGCGGCTACCGCCGCGCTCGGCGGCGCCTCCGCGCCGACGGAGCGCTCCGGCGCACTCCGGCCGGTCGTCGCCGCCGAGGCCGCGGACGCCGCGTTCGCCGCGATCACCGCGAACCCGGACGCGATCCGCGACGATCGGCGGCTCCGCACGGAGGCGCTCGCCTCCGCGGCCTGGCTCGGCGATCCGGGCTGGCAGGCCGCGCTCGACGAG
>Ga0164243_10013282_pt1 | contig 11600 bp, 10 predicted proteins | sample OricompcompostOP_FD_108781 | JGI IMG/M metagenome (GOLD analysis project Ga0164243, IMG submission 108781) | Organic Plus compost microbial communities from Emeryville, California, USA - Original compost - Organic plus compost (OP) | ecosystem: Engineered > Solid waste > Mixed feedstock >... | reverse complement strand
GGCATAATAGCCGCGCGCCTCGGCCAGCAGGAAGCCGGCGGATTCCGCCAGTCCCGGCCCGCGCAGCTGCACGGTCAGCTCTGCGGCCCGCGCCCCCGGCGCGGCAGGGGCCAGGGCGGCAGCCAGGGCGGCGGCCAGGATCAGCGATTTGGTCATCCGTTCCATCGCCGGCCATGGTTAGCCGGCCCGCAACGCCGCCGCAAGCCGGCCGGCCCCACGATGCCGCGAGGCAGGCGTCAGTTGCGCGAATAGACATCCTCGTAGCGCAGGATGTCGTCTTCGCCCAGATAGGCGCCGGTCTGCACCTCGATCAGCACCATCGGCACCTTGCCGGGATTTTCCAGCCGGTGGACGGCACCCAGCGGCACATAGATCGACTGGTTTTCCGTCACCAGCGTCACCGCGTCGTCGACCGTCACCCGGGCGGTGCCGCTGACCACGATCCAATGTTCCGAGCGGTGGAAATGCGATTGCAGCGACAGCGCCCCGCCCGGATTGACCACGATGCGCTTGACCTGGAAACGGTCGGCCAGGGCCAGGGTCTCGAACCAGCCCCAGGGGCGATGGTCGCGCAGGAATTGCTCGGCCTGGCGGGCGCCCTTGGCCTTCAGCGCCGCGACGGCCTTGCGCACCTCTTGCGCCCGATCCATGCCGGCGACCAGCACCGCGTCGCTGGTGGCCACGACCATCAGATCGCGCAGGCCGATGCCCACCAGCTCGATCCCCTCGTCCTGCGAGCGCAGCAGCACGTCGTCGCAGTCGATGGCGGTCGAGCGTGCATCGGTCACGACGCCGCGTTCTGCGGGCTGGCCCTGTTGCGCCTCGCGCCAGACCGCATCCCAGCCGCCCAGGTCTGACCAATGGCCGCAATAGCGCACCACCGACAGGTTCGCGGCCTTTTCCAGCACGGCATAATCCACCGACAGGTCGGGCAGCCGGTCCCAGGGCTCGGGCGCGAGCCGCAGGAAGCCCAGGTCTATCCGCGCCTCGGCCAACGCCGCCTGGACGGGGGGCAGGTATTGCGGCGCATGGGCGCGGAAGGCGTCGATCATGCTGCGGGCGGCAAACAGGAAGATGCCGGCATTCCACAGGAAATTTCCCTGGGCGATCATCCGCGCCGCATTCTCGGCATCGGGTTTTTCGACAAAGCGTTTCAGCACCAGCGGGCCGTCATCCTTGATCCCGCCCTCGGCCTCCATATAGCCATAGCCGGTTTCGGGCCGGGTGGGGGCGATGCCGAAGGTCACGATACGGCCCGCCCGAGCGGCGCCCAGGCCCCGGTCCACGGCGCGGCCAAAGGCTTCTGCATCGGGCACCACATGGTCGGAGGGCGCGACCAGCAGCAGCGCCTCGGGATCGGTTTCGGCGGCGCGCAGGGCTGCGGCCAGGATCGCGGGGGCGGTATTGCGGCCCGCGGGCTCGATCAGGATGGCGGCCGGGTCAATGCCGATCTGGTCCAGCTGCTCGGCGACGATAAAGCGGAAATCGGCATTGGTCATCACCAGCGGCGCGGCATAGCGCGGTCCGCTCAGGCGGCGGGCAGAGGCCTGGAACAGGCTCTCATCGCCCAGCAGGGGCGCAAATTGCTTGGGAAAGCTCTTGCGCGAAACGGGCCAGAGCCGGGTGCCCGAGCCTCCGGCCAGCAAAACTGGGGTGATCGTCATGAAAATCGCTCCATCCGCTTCGGGCCTGCCATCGTCCGTCCCGTTATTGGCCGGCCCGCCGCGATGCGCAAGCTGCGCAAAACGCCAGGGTCGCGGCTGCCCATATGCGATAGCATGGCCCGCCCATGCCGGCAAACCTGCCGGTCAATAGCCGCGCTTCCGGTCCACCAGATGCAAGAGCGGCTGCCCGCGCATGGCGCGGCGCAGGTTCGCCGCCACGACCGGCGCGGCGCTGGCCGGCCGCGTCTCGGCCGCGACATGGGGGGTGACGGTGACCTGGGGATGGGCCCAGAACGGATGGCCGGGCGGCAGCGGTTCGCTTTGGAACACGTCCAGGACGGCATGGCCGGGTCGGCCCCGCTCCAGGGCCTCCAGCAGCGCCGTCTCGTCGATCAGGGTGCCGCGCCCGGCATTGATGACCGTCGCCCCCGCGGGCAGCAGGGCCAACCGCCCGGCATCGAGCAGGTTGCGCGTCCCTGCGGTATCGGGCAGCAGGCAGATCAGGATTTCGGCACGGCTCAGCGCCTGGGGCAGGGCGTCGCCCGCCAGCACCTGGACCCCCGGCACCGGGCGGCCCGATCGCGACCAGCCGGCGACGCGAAAGCCCAGGCCGGCCAGCGCCGCGGCCACCGCCTGGCCCAGCTCGCCCATGCCCAGCACGGTCACGCCGCGCTCGGCTGCCAGGGGCGGGGCCAGCCGGTTTCGCCAGACGCCGTCCTGGGCAAGGCGGTCCATGCCCAGATGCGCCCGCAGCGCCCAGCCGGCGCAATATTCCGCCATGCCCCGCGCCAGCCCCGGATCGACCATGCGGCAAAGCGGCTGGGTCAGGGTCGGGTTGGTCACGATACGCTCGACCCCGGCCCAGAGGCTTTGCACCAGCCGCGCGCGGCGGAAGGGCGAGAAATCCAGCGTCTCGCCGTTTTCGGGATAGCCCGGCGCATAGATCAGCGCATCGAAGCTGGCCGGGTCGCCGTCGCGGCACAGTTCCATCTCGGGGCAGGCGGCGCGCAGGGCGGGGGCCCATTTGTCCCACAGAAGGGCGGGGGCGGCGAACAGGACCCGCATCGCTCAGCCCCGCGGCCGGTGGACATGGGCCGACTGGACGATGCCAAAGGCCATCAGCAGGATCATCAGCGAGGTTCCCCCATAGCTGACCAGCGGCAGGGGCGAGCCCTTGGCGGGCAGCATGCCCATCACCGTCGCCATGTTGATCGAGAAGTAAAGAAAGAACGTCCCGGCGATGCCGATGGTCAGCAGGCTGGCAAAGCGGTCGCGGTTGGTCAGGGCCGAATACATGCAGAAGCCCAGGATCAGCACATAAAGCATCAGCAGCGAGCCGGCGCCGACAAAGCCGAATTCCTCGGCCAGCGAGGTAAAGATGAAATCGGTGTGCTTTTCGGGCAGGAAGTTCAGCCGCGACTGCGTGCCTTGCATGAAGCCGCGTCCCGACCAGCCGCCCGATCCCAGCGCGATCTGGGCCTGGGCGATGTTGTAGCCCGCCCCCAAGGGGTCCGAGCCGGGGTCCAGGAAGGTGTCGATGCGGCGGAACTGGTAATCGTGCAGCAATTGCCAATCGGTGCCGCGGCTTTCCATGACCGCGGTGATGCCGGCGACGACGATGGCGATGACGGCGGCGAAATACCACAGGCTGACCCCGGCCGCGAACATCACGATGCCGCCCCCCGCGATCAGCATGATCGAGGTGCCCAGGTCGGGCTGCATCAGCACCAGCCCGGTCGGCAAGAGGATCAGCAGGACCGGCACCAGCACCCAGAGCGGGCGCGAGACCTTTTCGACCGGCAGCCAGTCGTAATAGGCCGCCAGGGTCAGCACGAAGGCGACCTTGGTCAGTTCCGACGGCTGCACGCGGATCGGCCCCAGCACCAGCCAGCGTTGCGCGCCCATGCCGACATCGCCGATCACCTCGACCAGGATCAGCAGGGCGACGCAGACCGCATAGGAAACCACCGAGATCGAGCGCCAGAACCAGATCGGCACGAAGGCCAGCGCCAGCATCACCGCCATTCCGACCGCGAACCGTTCCATCTGCGGGCCGGCCCAGCGGTCGATATCGCCGCCCGAGACCGAATAGAGCATCAGAAAGCCGATGCAGCTGACCGCGGTGACCAGGAACACCAGCGGCCAGTTCAGATACAGGATCTTGCGCCAGCCGGTCGGCACCTGCGCGACGTGATAGTCCAGATAGCTCATGCTCAGGCCCTTGCGCGGCCCGTGCCCTTGCGGGCCGGGGGGACCAGGTTCATGCGCGACCAGATCTCCTTGACCTTGGCGCGCTCGCCCTCGGGATAGGCGTCCAGCGGCGGCAAGCCGTCCGCCAGCGCGTAAAGCAGGATGTCGCGGGCGATGGGGGCGGCCACCGCGCTGCCGCCGCCGCCATGTTCGACCACCACCGAGACCGCATAGCGCGGCATCTCATAGGGCGCGAAACAGACGAACAGGGCGTGGTCCCGGCGGTTCCAGGGCAATTGCTCGTTCGAGATCACGCCACGCGCCCGTTCGGCGGCGGTGATGTTGCGCACCTGGCTGGTGCCGGTCTTGCCCGCCATCCGCCATTCCGCCAGGGCGATGCGCGAACGCCGGGCGGTGCCGCGCGGCGCGTTCATTACCGCATCCATGCCCGCCCGCACCGTGCGCAGGTGCAGCGGCGAAATGCCCAGCTCCGGCCATTCCGGCACCGGCTCGGCCTGGCCGTCGATGGCCCGCACCAGCCGCGGCGCCACCGCCCGGCCGGTCGCCACCCGCGCGGTCATCACCGCCAGCTGCAACGGCGAAGCCAGCACATAGCCCTGGCCGATCGAGGCATTGAGCGAATCGCCGATCTGCCATTCCTGGTCGTAGCGCGCCTTTTTCCAGGCCCGGTCGGGGGCGATGCCCTCGGCGATGGCGGACATGGGCAGGTCGTGGCGCACGCCGATGCCCAGCTTGCGCGCCATGGCCGCGATGCGGTCGATGCCCACGCGCTGCGCCAGTTCGTAGAAATAGACGTCGCAGGAATGTTCCAGGCTGCCCGTGGCATCGACCATGCCATGGCCGCCCCGGCTCCAGCAGTGAAAGCGCCGCCCCGCGACCTGGACATAGCCGGGGCAATAGAAGCGCGAGCCGGGGTCGATGACCCCCGATTCCAGCCCGGCCAGCAATGTCACCAGCTTGAAGGTCGAGCCGGGCGGATAGACGCCCTGCACCGTCTTGTCGGCCAGCGGGCGATGGTCATGTTCCATCAATTCGCGGTAATCCGGCCCCGAGATGCCACGCACGAACTTGTTCGGATCGAAGGCCGGCGAAGAGGATATCGCCAGGATATCGCCATTGGTCGCGTCGATCACCACCGCCGCAGCGCTTTCCTCGCCCAGCCGCTGGGCGGCGAAATTCTGCAGCCCGGCATCCAGGGTGGTCTGGACCGTGGCGCCCTGTTGCCCGGCCTGGCGCGACAGCTCGCGCATCTCGCGCCCGGCGCTGTTGACCTCGACCCGGCGCGAGCCGGCCTTGCCGCGCAGCACCTCCTCCAGCTTGGCCTCCAGGCCGACCTTGCCCAGTTGGAATTCGGGCAGGCGCAGCACCGGGTCGGGGTTTTCGATCTTGGACAGGTCGTAATCCGAAACCGGGCCGACATAGCCCAGCACATGGGCGAAATCGCCGGCGCGCGGATAGTTGCGCGACAGGCCCGCCTCGGGCGTCACGCCGGGCAAGGCGGGGGCGTTCAGCGCGATCGAGGAAAACTCGGCCCAGCTCAGCCGGTCGGCGACCAGGACCGGGGTGACGGCGGCGCGGCGGCGGATCTCTTGCAGGATTTCGGCCGCCTGGCGGTCGCTCATCGGGATGATATGGCGCAGCCGGGCGATGACGGCGGACACGTCGCCCGCTTCCTCGCGGGTCAGGGTGACGCGGTAATTCTGTTCGTTGCCGGCGATGATGGTGCCGTTTCGGTCCAGGATCAGCCCGCGCGTCGGGGGCAGCAGCCGAATCTTGATCGAATTGCCGTCCGAGAGCATGCGATATTCGTCGGCATGTTCGATCTGCATCGAGCGCAGCTTCAGTCCCAGGGCCGAGACCACCGCCGCCTGGATCGCGCCCAGCATCAGCACCCGGCGCGTGATGAGCCGGCTGCTTTCGACGATTTCGCGTTCCGACTTGCGCATGGTTCAGCGATGCCTCGTATCTCTGTCGGCGCGGGCCCGCGCCAGGCCGAATGCCCGCCCGGCCAGCCAGGCGACCAGCGGATAGGCGGCGACCGTGGCGATCAGTTGCAGCACCACCTGCCCCAGCGGCGGCAGGGGCAGGAAAAAGACCGCCAGCAGGATGCGGTTCGCCGCGACGACCAACCCCAGCAGCATCGCCACCCGCAGCCATTCAACCATGAAAGGCAGCTCTCGCCAACGCTGCTCGCGCCGCCTTGCGGCTTCGGTGCCGATCACGGCCAGGGCCGCGCCCAGGCCGATCGGGCGCATCAGCAGGATATCCTCGATCAGGAACAGCAACGCGACGGTCAGGACGGAAACCTGCTCGGGCCGGCGCAGGACCCAGACCAGCGCCAGGCACAAGGCCAGGTCCGGCCCCGGCCAGCCGATACGCCCCGGCGCCAGCGGCAAGAGCCGCCAGAACAGGATCGCCAGGAACAGCGCCGCGAACAGCGCCTGCCCAAGGATCCGACGCCGGCGGGCAGGGTCAATCATCCCTGGCCCCGTCCGGCGGCTCGGCGCCGGCCTCTTGCAGCTGGTCCAGCGGCGGCATGGGCGGCCCGATGAAATCGGCCGGCGGCGGCGGGATCAGCATGCCGTTATCGGAAAGCTGCTCGGCGGGATGGCTGCGCAGCACGCGCAGGAACTCCAGCCGTCCGTAATCCGCGGCCAGCCGCACCCGCAGCCGCCCGTCGCTGGCCAAGGCCACCTGTCCCACCGGCAGGCCGGGCGGGAACACCCCGCCATCGCCGGAACTGACCACCCGGTCGCCGGGCCGCAGGTTTTCCGGGCTTTCGATGAAATCCAGGGCCGGCAGCGCGGTATTGTCCCCGGTCAGCAGCGCATGCTGGCCCGAGGGCAGGATGGTCACCGGGATGCGGCTCGAAGGATCGGTAAGCAGCATCACCCGGCTGGTGCTTTGCCCCACGCCCGAGATGCGGCCGACCAGCCCCAGCCCGTCCATGGTCGCCCAGCCGTCCACGATCCCGTCGCGCGCGCCCACGTTCAGCAGCACCGACTGGCGAAAGGCGGTGCCGCTGTCGGTCAGCACCACGCCCGACACGCTGGTCAGCGCCGGGTCGATCCTCACGCTGTTCTGCGCCAGCAGCTTGGCGTTTTCCTGTTCCAGCTGCACGGCAGCCTCTTTCCAGGCCGACATCTTCTGCAATTCGCGGCGCAATTCCTGGTTCTGCTCGTAAAGCCGGGCATAGGACTGAAAGCCCGCGACCATGCGCGAAACCTTGGTCACCGGCGCCATCACCCAGTCGAAGCTGGGCACGAAACGGTCGATGAAGGCCGCGCGCATCCGCTCGGCGCGCGGGCTGTCGATCTGCCAGAACAGGAACACCGCCAGCAGCGCCAGCACCAGCAGCGAAACCAGGATGCGGCGGACCGGAGTCGCATAATCGGGGCCCTTGCGCGCCATGGGCCGAACCCGCTCAGCTGTCGTAGTCGATCACATGGCGCAGCTGCTTTTCAAACTCCAGCGCCTTGCCGGTGCCAAGTGCCACGCAGCTCATCGGCTGATCGGCCAGGCTGATCATCAGCCCGGTCTGTTCGCGCAGCGCCAGGTCCAGCTCGCCCAGCATCGCGCCGCCGCCGGTCAGCATGACGCCGCGATCGACGATATCGGCGGCCAGGTCCGGCGGCGTCGCCTCCAGCGCCACCATCACCGATTCGCAGATCTGCTGCACCGGCTCGGCCAGGGCCTCGGCGACCATGGCCTGGGTGATCTCCATTTCCTTGGGGATACCGTTCAGCAGGTCGCGGCCGCGCACCATGATGGTGGCGCCGCGCCCGTCATCGGGCATCCGCGCGGTGCCGATCTGGGTCTTGATCCGCTCGGCAGTCGATTCGCCGATCAGCAGGTTGTGGTTGCGGCGCAGATAGTTGATCAGCGCATCGTCCATCCGGTCGCCGCCGATGCGGACCGAGCGGGCATAGACCACATCGCCAAGCGACAGCACCGCGACCTCGGTGGTGCCGCCGCCGATATCCACCACCATGCTGCCGGTCGGCTCGGTGATCGGCATGCCGGCGCCGATGGCGGCCGCGATCGGCTCGGCGATCAGCCCGGCGCGGCGCGCGCCCGCGGAAAGCACCGATTGCCGGATGGCGCGCTTTTCGACCGGGGTGGCGCCATGGGGCACGCAGACGATGATCTTCGGCTTCGAGAAGGTGGTGCGCTTGAACACCTTCTTGATGAAATGCTTGATCATCTCCTCGGCGCTGTCGAAATCGGCGATGACGCCCTCGCGCATCGGCCGGATCGCCTCGATGCTGCCCGGCGTGCGGCCCAGCATCAGCTTGGCATCCTCGCCCACGGCCAGGACCTGCTTCTTGCCGTCCTTGACATGATAGGCGACGACCGAAGGCTCGTTGAGGATGATGCCCTTGCCCTTGACATAGACCAGCGTATTCGCCGTCCCCAGGTCGATCGCGATATCGGTGGAAAACAACCCGCCAAAGGCCATGTGACTATCCCTTTCGCCGTCCCTGCCTGACGGCCGTTCCGCCGTCCTTTTGCGAACGGCCATTGCCCGATTGCCCCGGCGAGTCGCCCCGTCGAAGGTGCTGGACATATAGGCCGGGGCCGGGCCGGGGAAAACCCGAAAATTTCCGCGCCGGGGTCGGGGCGGGGTTCTGCCGCTGCCGCGCCGCTTGACCGCGCCGGTGGGCCTGCCTAGCCTGCCGGGTCCGTCGGTTGCGCTAAAGGGGGCAGGGCTTGCGGGACGATATCGTGGGGATCTGCCGGTTTTCGTTTCTGGGGAAATGCGACTGGGCCGAAACGACCGGCCCGGATGGCGGGGATCCAGCCCTGATGGCCCGGCGCCGCGCCATGCTTTACGCAGGCGAGCGGCTGGCGCGCCGTTTCGCCGCCTTCGAGACGCTCTGCCTGCCTTCGGTCAGGGCGCAGGCGGACCCGGATTTCCGCTTCTGGCTTCTGACCTCGCCCGAGATGCCGCGCGAATGGATGGAACGGCTGCGCGCGCGCTTTGCGCAGAGGTGCCGCAGATCCGGCTGATCGTCTCGGGGCTGCGCAACACGATCGAGGCGCTGCGCGCGCCGCTGCGCGAGGCGGCCGCGGCGGCCGGCCGGCCGGTGATCCAGTTCCGCGTCGATGACGACGGCGCCTTTTCGCGCCACCATGTCGCCCGGCTGCGCCGCCATGCCCGCCGGTTCGCGGACCTGCCGGCCTTTGCGCTCAGCTATCCGCAGGGGCCGGTCTTTGGCAGCTACGAAGGCGAGCCGATCAGCTTCTGGCGTGCGCATCAGCCCTTTCTCGGCGCCGGGGCGGCGGTGCGGATGCGGGGCGCGGGACGCTGCATCTATGCCTGCAACCATTTCCAGCTGCCCAGGCATTTCCCCGCCTTCACCGATATCGGCGCGCTCGGCTAGGTCCAGACCCGCTGGGACGAAGGCGATTCCGTCGCCACCATCCTCGCCCGCTTTCCGAAATGGTTCCAGCAATTGCAGCCGGCCCAGCTCCAGCAGGCGCTGGCCGAGGATTTGCCCTTTCTGCAAAGCGTCGATCTGGGCTTCGTGGAACGCAAGGGGCCGGCCTGAAAGCCGCCCCCGCATTCTTTTCCTGCTTCCTGGGGGTCAATGCGAATACATGCTGACCTGCTTGGCATCTGCGCCTTCGCCCACCATCTCGCGGCGGACCTTCAGCCGGTTCAGCGCGCCCACATAGGCCTTGACGCTGGCCAGGATCGTGTCGGTATCCGAAGCCTGGCCGGTGGCGATGCGGCCCTCCTCCTCCATGCGGACGCTGACCGTGGCCTGGGCGTCGGTGCCCTCAGTCACGGCATGGACCTGATAGAGCTGCAGATGCGCCTTGTGCGGCCAGATCGCCTTGACGGCGTTGAAACAGGCATCGACCGGGCCGTCCCCGCTGGCATGGACGGTCCTCTCCTCGCCGCCGACCAGCATGGTCAGGTCGGCCGATTGCCCGTCCGTGCCGCAGACCACGCGCAGATGCTTCACCTGCAGATAGTCGTCGCCGGTATTGGTCGCGGCATCCTGCATCAGCGCCACCAGGTCGTCGTCATAGATTTCCTTCTTGCGGTCGGCCAGGGCCTTGAAGCGCACGAAGATGTCCTTCAGCTGGTTGTCGCCCAGCTCATAGCCCAGGTCGCGCAGCTTGGCGCGCAGCGCGGCGCGGCCGGAATGCTTGCCCATGGCGATATTGGCCTCGTTCAGGCCGATATCGGCGGGGCGCATGATCTCGAAGGTCTCGACATTCTTCAGCACCCCGTCCTGGTGGATGCCCGATTCGTGCAGAAAGGCGTTCTTGCCGACGATGGCCTTGTTGAACTGCACCGGAAAGCCCGACACCTGGCTGACCCGGCGCGAGATGCCCATGATCCTCGTGGTGTCCACGCCGGTTGTATAGGGCATGATGTCGTGGCGCACCTTCAGCGCCATCACCACTTCCTCCAGCGCCGTGTTGCCGGCGCGCTCGCCCAGCCCGTTGATGGTGCATTCCACCTGGCGCGCCCCGGCCTCGACCGCGGCCAGGGCATTGGCCGTGGCCATGCCCAGGTCGTTATGGCAATGGGTGGCAAAGACCACCTCGTCGGCGCCCGGCACCCGCTCCAGCAGCATGCGGATCAGCGCGGCGCTTTCGCGTGGCGCGGTATAGCCGACCGTGTCGGGAATGTTGATGGTGCGCGCGCCGCAGCGAATGGCGATCTCGACCACCCGGCACAGATAGTCATGCTCGGTCCGGGTGGCGTCCATGGGCGACCATTGCACGTCCTCGCACAGGTTGCGGGCATGGGTCACGGTCTGCTCGATGCGCTCGGCCATCTGGTCCATGTCCAGGTTGGGAATGGCCCGGTGCAGCGGCGAAGTGCCGATGAAGGTATGGATGCGCGGGCGCCGCGCATGCCTCACCGCCTCCCAGCAGCGGTCGATATCGGGGATCTGGGCGCGGGCCAGCCCACAGATCACGGCGTTCCGGGCCTGTTTGGCGATCTCGCTCACGGCGGCGAAATCGCCCTCCGAGGCGATGGGAAAGCCCGCCTCGATGATGTCCACGCCCATCTCGTCCAGCATCTGGGCGATTTCCAGCTTCTCGGCATGGGTCATGGTGGCGCCGGGCGATTGCTCGCCGTCGCGCAGGGTGGTGTCAAAGATCAATACGCGGTCGGGATCGGTCATTTCGGGACTCCTTCTTCATGGCTCGCAAGCTCCGGGCACGACCTGGCTGAGCGGCGGCCCGGAAGACCCGCTCAGCGCAGCGTAAGAAGAAGGAGACCGCGGAGGTTCACGGCAAAGCGCGCGCCGTTTCGCGCGTCGGGGGCCGTGGCAATGATCTGCTTTGTCCGAGTCATGGCGCGGAATATAAGACCCGTCTCGCCGGGTTGAAAAGATCAAAATTGTCGTGGCGGCGCTTTTTACCGCCTTTTCCCTGTCCTCGGCGTGACGGCGGGGACACCCCGCCCGGACATGACCGGGCGGGGTGCAGGGTGGCCGATTGATCTTTACAGTGCGCGCCCACCGCTCTCGCGGCGATAAAACCCCTCGGGCCAGTCAATCGCGCGGGCCAGCTCATAGGCACGCTCATGCGCCTCGGCCAGTGTTGCGCCGCGTCCTGTCGCGGCCAGAACCCGGCCTCCACTCGCTACGATCTGGCCATCTTTCCGGGCAGTTCCGGCGTGGAATACCATGCGGAAACTGTCCTGTGGCAGGGTATCAAGGCCCCGGATCGCGCTGCCCTTTTCATAGGTGCCGG
>Ga0164243_10013281_pt1 | contig 11601 bp, 8 predicted proteins | sample OricompcompostOP_FD_108781 | JGI IMG/M metagenome (GOLD analysis project Ga0164243, IMG submission 108781) | Organic Plus compost microbial communities from Emeryville, California, USA - Original compost - Organic plus compost (OP) | ecosystem: Engineered > Solid waste > Mixed feedstock >... | reverse complement strand
GTGCCGGTCGGCCAGGTGCGGGGTGGCCTTCTGGTACTCCTTGGCGACGTCGGCGACCGTCGCCCAGAACGTCGTCTCGTCCAGTACGCCCGCGGTGTCGAGGATGGGCGCCAGGAAGCGGAAGAAGCAGTCGAAGACGTCCGTGAAGAGGGAGAGGATCTTCATGTCCTCGGGGACGTCGGCGCGGATGCGTTCGACCTCGGGCGGGAGTTCGGCTTCCGCGCTCATCACGGCGATCTCCTCGGCCAGGTCCTTGAAGAGGGCGCGGCGGGGGACGCCTCGCTCGTCCAGGACAAGGATGACGTTCTCGCCGTGCGGCATGAAGACCAGGTCGTAGGCGTAGAAGCTGTGGAGCAGCGGGGTGAGGTAGGCGGTCAGATAGGACCGCAGCCACTCGGTGGGCTCCAGGCCGGAGCCGCGGATGAGCTGGGCGGCGAACGAGTCGCCGTCGCGGTCGACGTGGAGGAGGGAGGCCATGGTGGCGGGCTTCTCGCCCTCGCGGAGGAAGGGAACGGGGCTCTCCCGCCACAGCGCGGCCAGCATCTTCAGATAAGGGGAGCCCTTGGGGGCGGCGGCCTCGTAGGGGGCCGGGTGGTAGCCGACGGCGGCGCGTTCGCGCAGGATGCCGAGGCCGGTGCCGCGGAGGATGTCGTCGCCGGCGACCAGTTCGGCCAGCCAGTCGTTGATGGCGGGCGTGGCCTCCATGTAGGCGGCGGACAGTCCGCGCAGGAAGCCCATGTTGAGGACGGACAGTGCCGTCTTGACGTAGTGCTTGGTGGGGTGGGTGGCGTTGAAGAAGGTGCGGATGGACTGCTGGGGGAGGTGTTCGTCGTCGCCGTGGCCGAGGGGGACGAGGTGGTGCTGGGCGACCTCGGCGGCGAAGGTGACCGACAGCTTGTTCCACCACTGCCAGGGGTGGACGGGCACCAGGTAGTAGTCGTCCAGGTCCAGGCCCTGTGCGGACAGGGCGGCGGAGAAGCGGCGCAGGGTGGCGGCCGACAGCTCGGAGAGGACGAGTTTGTCGTAGCTGAGGTCGGCGCACGCGGTGAAGGTGGTGCGGTCGCGGCGGGCCGCCACCCAGATGAGCCGTACGGGGCGGCCGGTCTCGGGGGCGTAGGCGCGGTACTCGGCGATGTCGAAGCCGAGGCGGCCGTTGTTGGCGATGAAGCAGGGGTGGCCCTCGGTCATGCCGGACTCGATGGCCTGGAACGGGGCGGCGGCCAGTTCGGCGGCGGTGACCCGGGGCTGGGCCAGTTTGTAGGCGGTGCTGGCCAGGGTGGAGCTGATCTCCTCCAGGTAGACGGGGAGGATGTCGTCGCCGAGGCCGAGGCTGGTGCGCAGTTCGGTGATGAAGGCGAGGGCGTCCAGGGGGAGTTCCGCCCCGTCGCGGTGGCGGGTGATGCTGTCGGCCTCGACCTGCCAGTGGTCGAGGGCGAAGCGGCGCGCGGTGAAGCGGTACTCGGTGGTGCCGTCGTCGGAGCGGACCGCGTACCGGTGTGCGCCGTCGTCGAGCGGGGCGGGGGTGAGCAGCCGCTCGTGGGTGAACTCCGCGAGGGCCTTGCGGATCAGCAGCCGGGTGGCCTTCGCCCAGCGTTCGGGGGTGAGGTGGGCGACGGCCTCGTCGGGGGCTGTCGGCTGGGGTGTGAGGGGGAGGGTCATGCGGTGGTCACTCCTGTGGCGGCCTCGAACTGCTCGCGGGTGCAGAAGCTGAGCAGCGCTTCCTTCTCCGGTTTGGTGAGGGTCTGCTCGACGCGGAAGCCGACCGCTTCGTTGAGGGCGTGGACGGCGGTGTTGCGGACGTCGGGCTCGACCACGACACGGCGGGTGGCGGGGTCGGCGAAGAGCATCGCCATGACGGTGGTGATGACCGCGCGGGTGAAGCCGTGCACGGGGGTGTCGGTGGGGGCGCACAGGAAGTGCATGCCGACGTCTCCGGGCCGGTGCGGATAGAGCCCGGCGAGTTCGACGTGGCGGGGGTCGTAGCGCTCCGTTAGGAAGGCGGGCTCGCCGTTGTGGTGACCGAGATAGGCGTCGTGGTGGGGCGAGGCCGCGATGGTGGCGAACTCGCGCTCGACGTCGGCGAGTGTGGCGTCCTGGAGCAGGTAGAACACCGATTTGGGGTGGGTCACCCAGGTGTGGAGCAGGGGCGCGTCGGCGGCCGGGTCGACGGGGCGGAGGGAGAAGGTGCCCAGCTTCTCGTCCGTACGGGTGAAGACGGTGGTGCCGGTGGTGGTCACAGCGCGGCCTCCGGCTCGTTCGCCGGGGCGGCGAATTCCTGGTAGGCGATGCGCTTCTCGACGGGGTAGACCTCGCGGCCGAGCAGTTCGCGGATGATGCAGGAGTTGCGGTAGGCGGCCATGCCCAGGTCGGGGGCGACGAAGCCGTGGGTGTGCAGTTCCGCGTTCTGCACGTAGATGCGGTCGCCGGCGGTGTCGATGCTGTAGTCGCGGCGTACGGCGAACCGGCCGTGGGTGTCCCATTCGATGCGGTCGGCGACCGGGTCGAGGAACGCGGGGCGCTGCCAGCGGTAGCCGGTGGCCAGGATCAGGCCCTCGGTGGTGAGGGAGAAGTCGCGCTTCTGCTCCTCCTGGCGCAGCTCCAGGGTGTAGGTGCCGGTGGCGGCGTCGTGGGAGGCGCCGGTCAGTGCGGTGTTGGTCAGCAGCCGGGTGGGGCAGGGGGCCACGCGGTTCTTGCGGTAGAGCAGGTCGAAGATGGCGTCGATCAGCTCGGAGTTGATGCCCTTGTAGAGGTTCTTCTGGGAGGCGACGAGGCTGTCACGGGTGTCGGGCGGGAGGGAGTGGAAGTAGTCCACGTACTCCGGCGACGTCATCTCCAGCGTCAGCTTGGTGTATTCGAGGGGGAAGAAGCGCGGGGAGCGGGTGAGCCACGTCAGGGAATAGTCGTGGCTGTCGATGTCATGGAGGAGGTCGTAGTAGATCTCCGCCGCGCTCTGGCCGCTGCCGACCAGGGTGATGCTCTTCTTGCGCTGGAGGGCTTCCTTCTGCTCCAGGTAGCGGGAGTTGTGGATCAGGTCGCCGCCCAGGCCCTGGCAGGGTTCGGGGATGTGGGGCGGGGTGCCGGTGCCCAGGACGAGCCGGGGGGCGCGGAAGACGCGGTGTTCGCCGGTGGGCAGGTGTTCGGCGTGGACGGTGTAGAGGTCGTCCTGCTCGTCGTACTCGACGCCGGTGACGCGGTGGCCGAAGCGGACGGTGTCCGCACCGAGGCGTTCGGCGGCCCAGCGGCAGTAGTCGCTGAACTCGGCGCGGAGCGGGTAGAAGCTCTCGCGTATGTAGAACGAGTAGAGGCGGCCGGACTCCTTGAGGTAGTTGAGGAAGGAGAACGGCGAGGTGGGGTCCGCGAGGGTGACCAGGTCCGACATGAACGGGGTCTGGAGTGTGCTGTCGTCCAGCATCATGCCGGGGTGCCAGCTGAAGGCGGGCTTGTCGTCCAGGAAGACGCCGTTCAGGTCCGGTACCGGCTCCGTCAGGCAGGCGAGGCCCAGGTTGAAGGGGCCCAGTCCGATGGCGACGAAGTCGTGCACGGGCGAGTCGTGGGTCACGTCGGGGCTCCGTAGAGGGTGTGTGCGGGGGGACGGGGGTCAGCCGGCTCGGGCGGCGCTGAGGGCGGGGGCGTGGGTGCCCAGGTACTCCTCGGCGTAGCCGGCGATCAGGTCGAGGACGGCGGCGATGTCGGCCAGCGAGGTCTCGGGGTTGAGCAGGGTGAACTTCAGGTGGTGGCGGCCGTCGACCACGGTGCCGGCGACGATGGCCTCGCCGGAGGCGAACAGTGCGTCGCGGGCGTGCAGGTTGGCCTGGTCGACGAGCGACGCTTCGGTGTGGTCGCGGGGGACGTAGCGGAAGACGAGGGTGGACAGCTGCGGGGCGACGACGACCTCGAAGCGCTCGTCGTCCGTGAGCAGCCGCCAGGCCTCGGCGGCGCGGTCGACGACCTCGTCGAAGAGTTCGCCGAGTGCGTCGGCGCCCATGACGCGGAGGGTCATCCAGAGCTTGAGCGCGTCGAACCGGCGAGTGGTCTGGATCGATTTGTCGACCTGGTTGGGGAGGCCCTGCTCCACGCTGCGGGTCGGGTTGAGGTAGTCGGCGTGGTAGGTGACGTGCCGCAGGGTGTCCTTGTCGCGGACCAGCACGGCGCTGGAGGAGACGGGCTGGAAGAAGGACTTGTGGTAATCGACGGTCACCGAGTCGGCGCGCTCCACACCGGCCAGCAGCTCGCGGCGGCGCCCGGAGGTGAGCAGTCCGCAGCCGTAGGCGGCGTCGACGTGCAGCCACGTTCCGGCCTGCTCGCACAGGTCGGCGACGGCGGGCAGCGGGTCGATGCTGCCGAAGTCGGTGGTGCCCGCGGTGGCGACGACGGCCATCACCACGTTCCCCTCGCGGGTGCAGCGCGCCATCTGCTCGGCCAGTGCGTCCGGCCGCATCCGCCGCTGCTCGTCGCAGGGTACGGAGATGACGGCCTCCGGGCCCAGGCCCAGCAGCACCGCGGCCTTCTCGATGCTGAAGTGGCTGCACTCGGAGGCCAGCACGCGCAGCCGGGAGAGGATCTGCGGGGTGGTCGGCGAGGTCTCGGAGTTCTTGCGCACCAGGCGGCAGGCCTCCTCGCGGGCCAGCAGCAGGGCCTGGAGGTTGGACTGGGAGCCGCCGCTGGTGAAGATGCCGTCCGCGGCGCGGCCGAAGCCGATCCGCTCGGCCGTCCATGCGATGAGGCGGCGTTCGATGAGGGTGCCGCCGGCGCTCTGGTCCCAGGTGTCCAGTGAGGAGTTGACGGCGGCGATGACCGCTTCGCCGAGTACCGCCGGTATGACGACCGGGCAGTTGAGGTGCGCCAGGTAGCGCGGGTGGTGGAAGTAGACGGCGTCGCGGAGGTACACGCGCTCCAGCTCGTCCAGTGCCTCGCGGGCGGTGCCCAGGGGCTGGTCCAGGTCCACGGCGGCGACGGTGGGGTCGAGCTCGGCCGGGGTGATGCCCGTGAACGGCTGTTCGGCGCCGGCGAGTTTCGCCGCGACGCGCTCGACCCCTTCGGTGAGGGAGCGCCTGTAGTGCTCCGCTGTCCTGTCGTTGAGCAGGTGGGACCTGCTGCTCATGAAGTGTCCTCCTGACACGGACGTGGCACACCGCGCGCTCGCGCGGTCAGGTAAGGCTAGCCTAACCGTGCTGTTCAGGCCGGGTGCAAGGGGGACTCCCCGGACAGCCGTGCGAGGGCTCCGGGAAGGGGAACAGGGGGGAATTGCGGCCAATTGAGCGGCCCGCGACCGCACGCGAGAACCCGCCTCCGGCCGCGACCGGAGGAGAGGGCGCTGGTCACAGTGGTGCGTCGCCCACCGTACGCAGAACGAGACCGGTGGCCGGTTTCGGACCGAACGAAGTGGACTTCCGGGGCATCGTGACGCCCTGCTCCGCCAGTGCCCGCACCGTCTCCTCGGCGACGGGCCGCATCAGCACGGCCGTACCGCCGTGCGCCGCCGCCTGCTCGACCGCGGCCCGCGGGTGGTGGAGATAACCGATGTCCGCGGAGGAGTCGGGGATCTGCCAGACGCCGTCCAGCAGTGTGCTGTGCAGCACCGTCGCGTCCAGCTCCCGCCACGCCGCGGGCCGGCCGGCCGGGACCGTACGGGCCAGCAGCGCGGGGGAGGGGCGGTCCAGCAGACGGAAGACGCCGTCCCCTCCGGTCAGCAGGAACGCGGTGCCCGGGGTGCGCTCCAGCTCCGCCAGCGCCCGCTCCAGGGGGGCCGTCAGCGTGCGGACCCGGAAGGGCGCGCCGTCGTCCGCCGCCGCATCGGGGCCGTCCCCGGCGGATGCCCCGCCCGGGTGGCCGGCGCGCTGGAGCAGGTCGAGCGCCTTGTCCAGCGGCAGCCTGGGCAGCACCCGGTGGATGGCGCGCACCTGGAGCGGATACCGCGCGGTGTCCACCAGCAGCACCAGCCCGTAGTCCCACGGCGAGGTGCCGCCGCCGTCCCCGTGCTCGGCGCGCAGCCGCAGATACGTCGCCCAGCGGTGATGGCCGTCGGCGATCAGGGCCCGGTGCCCGGACAACTCGGCGTCCACCCGGGCCAGTTCGGCGGGATCGGTGACCGCCCACAGCCGGTGCGAGAAACCGTCCTCGGTGGTCGTCGCCACCAGCGGTGCGCCCCGGGTGGCCCGCTCGATGACGGCGGTGGCGCCGGTGCGCGTGCCGTTGCCGTGGTAGGCCAGCAGCAGCGGTTCCGGATTGGCGGCGGTCTGCCGCATCAGCGCGGCGCGGTCGGCGACGACCTCGTCTATGACGTCCTCGTGCGGCAGCACCACGCCCTCCTGCGGCGGGGTCAGCCGCAGCGCGCCGATCAGCCCGCGCTGGAGGAGTTCGCCCTTGCGCTGCTCGTAGACGTACAGCGCCGGTCGCGCGTCGTGGACCAGCACCCCGTCCGCACGCCAGCGGCGCAGCGTCTCGGCCGCCTTGCCGTGCCGGTCGGCCGGGTCGGTGGCCTGCGGCAGGATGAGCCGCACGATGTTGTACGGATCGGCCGTCTCCAGCTCCCGCAGCCCGTCCGGCCTGACCACCACGTCGTAGGGCGGGGAGGTGACGGCGGCGAGACTGCTGACCCTCTCGGGCGCGTAACGCAGTCCCCGGAACGGAGTGAGTCGCAGGCCACGGGCGGTCATCTGTGCATGGTATGCCTGTGCTCCGCGCCTCGTGGAGTGGGGCACAGGGGGCGCAGGGTGGCGGGGCGCGCGGCGGCGTGCGAGAGGATCGGGGGCGGCGCGCGGGCGCCGTGCGAGCCCGGCGCACCGCGTGAAGACCAGGAGAAAGCGAGCCCTCACCATGCAGCACAGCCCCTCCGCGACCGCGCCGCGCCCCAGCGAGGACGCACTTCACGAGTGCTACGACACGGCACTGCTCGACCTGGACGGGGTCGTCTACGCGGGCGGAGAGGCGCTGCCGCACGCCGTGGACGCACTGGCCGAAGCCCGCCGGGCCGGGCTGCGGCTGGCGTACGTCACCAACAACGCGGCCCGCACCCCGCAGACGGTCGCCGCGCATCTGACGGAGCTGGGCGTGCCCGCCGGCGCCGAGGACGTCATCACCTCCGCACAGGCGGTCTCCCGGCTCGTCGCCGAACACGTCCCCGCGGGCGCGCGCGTACTGGCCGTCGGCGCCGAAGGGCTGCGCGTCGCACTGGAGGAGCAGGGGCTGACCGTCGTGGAGTCGGCCGAGGACGGCCCCGCAGCCGTTGTCCAGGGCTACGGAGGACCCGAGATGCCCTGGGGCCGGCTGATCGAGGCGGCGCTGGCCGTGCAGCGCGGCGTGCCCTGGTTCGCCTCCAACGCGGACCTGACGATCCCCAGCGGACGGGGCATCGCGCCCGGCAACGGCTCGGCCGTCGAGGTCGTCCGCATCGCCACCCGCTGGATGCGGCGACCGCCCGAGCCCACCATCGCGGGCAAGCCGCTGCCGCCCATGCACCGGGAGACCATCCTGCGCACCGGGGCGCAGCGGCCCCTGGTGGTCGGCGACCGGCTGGACACCGACATCGAGGGGGCGCACGCGGGGGGCGTGGACTCGCTGCTCGTCCTCACCGGCGTGACCGACGGCGCCCAACTGCTGGCCGCCCGGCCCGCACACCGCCCCACCTACGTCTCCCGCGACCTGCGCGGACTGCTGGCGGCCCAGCCGCAGGTGACCGGCGATGCCGAGGCGGGCTTCAGCTGCGGCGGCTGGCGGGCGCGGGCCGGTGCGGACTCCCTCGCGCTGAGCGGTGAGGGAGATGCGGCCGACGGGCTGCGGGCGCTGTGCGCCGCCGCCTGGACGGCCGCCGGTGACGCGGAATGCCGGCTGGACGCGGGCGAGGCACTGACCCGGCTGGGGCTGTAGACCGCACGCCCGCAGCACACCGCCCCGGAGGCCGCCGGCGGGTGCCGGGGCTTCCGGGGCGGTACGGCGGTGGCCCGGCCGGGCGCCGGGCCACCGGGGGGTCCGCGGCCTCAGCCGGCGGTCGCCAGGGCCTCCGCGACGAGCTGTTCCTCGGTGGCGCCCAGCCGCCAGTAGCCGGTGAAGGTGACCGCGCGGCGGTCGAACCCGCGCTCCTGCACCAGGTGGCGCCGCAGGGTCTTGACGGTGCCCGCCTCACCGGCGATCCACGCGTACGGCGTTCCGGCGGGCAGCTGGGCGTCCCGTACGGCCTGCACCATGCGCGCGGCCCGCGAGGTGCCCCGCGCCTGCTCGCGGACCAGCCAGGTGGTGCGCACGTCGGCGAGGGTCGGCAGGTCCTGGACGTCGGCCAGGTGCGGCACCTCGGCGAACACCCGGACCGGCATCCCCGCCGGCAGCCACTCCAGAGCGGCGCCGATGGCGGGCAGCGCCGTCTCGTCGCCGCTCAGCAGCACCCAGTCGGTGCCGGCCGGCGGCCGGAAGTCGACACCGGCGTTGTCCTCGACGACCGGGCCCAGCACGATCACCCGGTCCCCGGGTGTCGCACGCAGCGCCCACCGGGAGGCGGGGCCGGTCTCGCCGTGCAGCGCGAAGTCGATGTCCAGCTCGTCGGCCGCGCCCCACGCGCTGCCCCGGCGCAGTGCCCGCACGGTGTAACTGCGCATCACCCCGCGGATGTTCGGGTCCATCGCGCGCCAGGCCGGGAACCAGTTCTCGCCGGCGTCGGTCGGCACCACGGGCGCGGTCTGGCCCGGTTGGGGCAGGAAGAGTTTCACGCGCTGGTCCCGGCCGCCGGAGGCGAAACGGGCCAGTCGTTCGCCGCCGAGGGTGACCCGCAGCATGGTCGGGCCCAGCCGGCGGGTGCGGACCACGTGCAGGTCGAAGAACTCGAACGGAACGGTGGAGGGCGCGGACCGCGCCGTGCCGACCGTGCTCATCGTGGTGCTCCTCCCGTGTGAGGGGTGTTGCGGGGACGGTTGGGGTCAGCGCACCTTCTCGGCCTTCTCGATGGCCTCGGCGAGGTCTTCCAGCAGCGGCGCGGCGCCCGCGTACGAGAAGCGGGGCTCGGCCGCCCAGCCGGCGACCTGGCCGGCCTTGACGGCGGGCAGCTCCTTCCAGGACGGCTTGGAGGCGAGCGCCTTGGGCTGGAGGGACTGGGTGCGGTTGTCCAGGATGATCACGTCGGCCCCGTACTTGTCCGCGTTCTCCCAGCTCAGCTCCTCGAAGAAGCCCTGGCTGCTGACCTTCTTGGGAACGACGAGGTCGACGCCCAGCTCCTTGAAGTACTTCAGGTCGGAGTTGGCGTTCGGGTCCGAGACGTAGAACAGGTCGGGGGCGCCGGAGGCGGCCATCACGCGGATGTCCCGCTTGGCCGCCTTGCGCAGCCGCTCGGCCGCCTTCTCGAAGCGGGTCTTGGCGTCCGCGACGGCCTTGGCCTTCAGGTCCGCGCCCAGCGACTCGGCGAGCTTGGCGAACTGCTGGATGACCTCGACCATCGACACGTGCGCCGCGTTCATGGCCACCTGCGGCGCCAGCTTGAAGATCTTGTCCTTGCTCTCGGCGGGGACGTAGAAGAACTCGCCCTTGACGTACATGTTGCTGATCAGCAGCTGGGGGCGGGTCTTGGCGTACTTCTCCAGGTCGAACTCGCCGAAGGCGTTGCCGATGATCTCCAGCTTGGAGATGTCCATGTCGCCGGCGATGATGTCCGGCTTGCCGTTCTTCAGCTTCGTCGGGCCGAAGACGCCCACGACCTTGTCCCGGACGCCGAAGTCCCACAGCGCGGCGGCCGTGCCGGTGTAGGCGACGATGCGCTCGGGAACGGCGTCCAGGCTGACCTTCTTGCCGCGGCCGTCGGTGAAGGACCAGCCCTTCTTCGACCCGCCGCCGGAGCCGGAACCCGATCCGTCACCACCGCAGGCGGCGAGCAGCGCCCCCAGACCGGCGACGCCACCCGCGGCCAGCAGGCCGCGGCGCGAAAGATGGGGCATACGGGAAGAGGTGGACATGTTCACTGGCCTCTCGACGTGCAAAGACAGGCCGCGGGGTGCCGCGGACGTGAATGTGTGCGGGCGGCCATGGGGCCGGGTTCGCAGTTAGGCTAACCTAACCAAAGTTGTTGTTGTCCAGTGGCCGGGCGCCCCCGTCTCCCGGCCCCGACCGGAGCGCGTACGTGACTGTCACCAAGTCCCCGCAGGCCCAGCAGGGTTCGGCGGCCGGACAGGAACCGCCGGCCGGAGAGGATCGGCCCGAACGTGCCCGGGCCCCCCTCGCGCGCGCCGCCGGACTCCTGGCCTCCCTGCTCCTGCTGCTGCTCGTCGTCCTGCTCAGCCTCGCCTTCGGCGCCCGCCAGCTCTCCCTCGGCGAAGCCTGGTCCGGTCTGGTGGACAGCGGCTCCGCCGGCTACACCGTCGTCCACGAGATGCGGCTGCCGCGCACCCTCCTCGGCCTCCTCGCCGGCGTCGCACTCGGACTGGCCGGCGGCGTGATGCAGGCCCTCACCCGCAACCCCCTCGCCGACCCCGGACTGCTGGGCATCAACGCGGGCGCCGCGGCGGCCGTCGTCACCGCCCTCTCCTTCCTCGGCATCACCGGCTACACCGGATACATCGGCTTCGCCTTCGTGGGCGCGGCCGGCGTCTCCGTGCTCGTCTACGCCGTCGGCGGCGGACGCAACGCCACCCCCGCCCGGCTCGCGCTCGCCGGAACGGCCCTGAACGCCGCACTCATCTCCTACGTCAACGCCGTCCAGCTCCTGGACACCGCCTCGCTGGACCGGATGCGGTTCTGGCTGGTCGGCTCGCTGGCCCGCGCCGAGGACTCCACCGTCGTCTCCGCGCTGCCCTTCATCGCCGTCGGCGCGCTGCTCGCACTCGGACTGGCCCGGCCGCTGAACGCGCTGGCCCTCGGCGACGACGCCGCCCGCGCCCTCGGCTCCCGTCCCACCCGCACCCGGGTCGTCGCCATCGTGGCCATCACCCTGCTGTGCGGCGCCGCCACGGCCGCCTGCGGGCCCATCGTCTTCGTCGGGCTGATGGTGCCGCACATGGTGCGCGCCCTCACCGGCCCCGACCAGCGCTGGATGCTGCCCTACTGCGCCGTGCTCTCCCCGGTGCTGCTGCTGGGCGCCGACGTCCTCGGACGCATCCTGGGGCGGCCCGGTGAACTCCAGGTCGGCATCGTCACCGTCGTCCTCGGCGGACCCTTCTTCCTCTACTTCGTGCGCAGGCGGAGGGTGGCACACGCATGAGCGTCATACGGACCCCGGGCGGTTACTCCGTCAGCTACCGGCCCCGCGCCCTGGCCGTCGGCGCGGTGTGCGTCGTCCTCGCCGTCGTCGCGGCCGTCCTCGCCATCGGCAGCGGCGAGTACCCGATGGCCCCCGGCGACGTGGTGCGCACTCTCGTCGGCCAGGGCAACCCCGCCGACGCCTTCATCGTCCAGGAACTGCGGCTGCCCCGCACCGTCACCGCACTGCTGGTCGGCGCCGGTCTGGGCCTGTGCGGCGCCGTCTTCCAGGCCGTCGTCCGCAACCCGCTCGGCAGCCCCGACATGCTCGGCTTCACCAACGGCGCCGCGGCCGGCGCGCTGGTCGTCATCGTGCTGGCCGGCGGCGGCAGCGCCTTCCTGGCCGGCGGCGCCGTCATCGGCGCCCTGGTCACCGGCGCACTCATCTAC
>Ga0164243_10013280_pt1 | contig 11601 bp, 7 predicted proteins | sample OricompcompostOP_FD_108781 | JGI IMG/M metagenome (GOLD analysis project Ga0164243, IMG submission 108781) | Organic Plus compost microbial communities from Emeryville, California, USA - Original compost - Organic plus compost (OP) | ecosystem: Engineered > Solid waste > Mixed feedstock >... | reverse complement strand
TGGCCGGTCGCGGGACCGGCCGCGTCCGGGCTGTGCAGGCTGACCACCAGGTCGGTGGCGGCGGGCAGCCGCCCGGGCAGCGGGTCGCTGAAAACGGTCTGTCCGGCCGGCACGGTGACAAAGGTCCGGTCGCCGAAGGTCAGCCGCCGGTTGCTGCCGGGGCGCAGTTCGGCCCCCGTCTTCCGCGCTCCGGCCCAGACGCTGTCGAAGGAGACCGGCCGGTCGCCGAAGGCGTTGGACAGCCGGATCCGCAGGTCGCTTCCGGCGGCGCTGGTGTGCACCACCATGCGGTACGCCAGGTCGGGTGTGCCGTCGCCGAGGCGGTCGGCGCTCGCCGCCCAGGTGACGACCTCGTGCTGCCGGGGTGCCGCGGCCGCCCGGTCGGGGACGGCGACATGCACCGCGGTGGCCGTCAGCGCGGCGGCCAGCAGACCCGCCCATCTGATCGTTCCAGCTCTCATCCGGTGAATCCCTTCAACGTGACGGACGCGCCGGGTTCCAGAACCACCTTGCGGGAAAGACCGCCGTACGTCACCGTCGTCGTTCGGCCACCTGTGCTGTGCAGGCGCACCAGTGAGGGTCTGCCGTCCCGCCAGTGCAGGTCCACGGTGAAACCGCCGCGGACAGCAGCGCCCGTGAGCGCGCCGGAGGCGGCCCAGGCGTCGGGCAGGGCGGGCAGCAGCTCGATGTGACCGGGCCGTGCGTACAGCAGCATCTCGATCATCGCCGCCGGGGTGCCGAAGTTGGCGTCGATCTGGAAGATGCCCCGGCCGGGCTCGGTCTGGTAGATGTCGAACAGATTGAAGGCCGTGCCGTTGCTCCCCCCGGTGGAGGGCCGCAGATTGTTCACGACGAGCTGGTAGGCCGTGCCGGCGTTCTTCAGCCGGGCCCAGCACAGGGCGCGCCAGGCGTTCGCCCAGCCGTAGCTGTCCATGCCGCGCGCGGTGAGCAGCGCGGTGGCCCCGTCGACGATCTCCTGCGGGGTGGAGCCGTCGGGCCGGATCCGGTCGCCGGGGAAGAGACCCACGAGCGGGGAGAGATGACGGTGCGTGGTCTCGCCGAGGTTGTCCGGCGACATCCACTCCTCCAGCCAGCCCGTCGTGGGGCTGACCCGGGGCAGATACAGCTTCTCGCGCAGCGCCGCGATCCGCTGGGCGTGCGCGGTGTCCTTGCCCAGCCGAGTGCACGCGGCGTGGTAGTTGCCGAACAGCGCCCAGACCAGCTCCTGGTCATAGGTGTTGCCCTTGCCGTCCTGCGGGCCGTGCTCGGGCGACCAGCCGGCGTCGGCGATCAGGACCTCCTCGCCGCTGCCGGGCAGGGAGACCGGGAGCAGCCGCGCCTCCCAGAACGCACAGGCGCCCTTGAGCAGCGGGTGGATCTTCTCCAGGTACGCGCGGGAGAGGGTGTACTCGTAGTGCTCGTAGAGGGTGTTGCACAGCCAGGCATTGCCCGCCGGATGCCACCACCAGCCCAGCCCGCCGTGCGGGTCGGTGGAGAACGCGACGGTCCAGCCGGCGATGACGCCACTGGAGTTGCGGAAGCGGTTGCGCGGATCCTGGAACAGCCGGCCCGTCAGCTCCATCCAGGACGGCAGCTGGGCCAGGCAGTAGTCGGCGAGGGCGTCGAAGCACGAAGGCAGCGCGGTCCGGTCCGCCATCCAGTAGTTCATCTGGATGTTGATGTCCGTGTGGTAGTCGCCCATCCAGTCCGGGTCGTTGCCGTCCAGCCACAGCCCTTGCAGGCCCATGGGCAGGCTGCCCCGCGAGCCGGAGATCATCAGGTAGCGGCCGAACTGCAAGTAGGCGGCCTCGAGTTCGGGGTCGGGTTCGCCGCTCGCGTGCCGCTCCTGGATCCGCTCCCAGGTGTCCAGGGCACGCTGCCGGGCGGTGGAGGTGCCGAGGTCGAGGCCGAGACGGCCGTACAGGGCCCGGTGGTCCGCGATGTGGGTGCTCCGCAGCGTGCCCACGGGGTGGGTGGCCGCCGCGCGCACCTTGGTGCGGGCGAGGTCCTCCGGGTCGAGCGAGGGATCGCGGTAGCCGGCCGAGGCGTCCGGGGCGTAATCGGTGCCGCCGCTGACCACCACGGTCAGATCGGCGCAGCCGGAGAAGTCGATCCGCGCCCCGCGTACCGTCACCCGTCCGGGGCCGCTGGTGGACGCGGTGACGGCCGCACCGTAGCGCAGCCCGTTGGGGAAGGACGCGCCGAACGACGTCGACGTGGGTGTCTCGCCGTGCGTGCCGTCCAGCGTGAGGGAACCCGTGTAGCGGCCGCCGCCGCTCGCGGTGAAGTGCACGACGATCACGTCGTCGGGGCGGCTGGCGAAGATCTCCCGGCGGTAGGTGACGCCCGAGCGCACATAGCTGGTGGTCACCAGGCCCCGGGCGAGGTCGAGGGTGCGGCGGTAGTCGTGCACCGCGGACAGGTCGTGGCCGGGAAGGTCGACGGTGAGCCGGGCGAGGAGGGTGAAGGAGCCGAAGTCGTCGCGGCCGTAGGGGAACTGGCCGTCGGCGTCCAGGGTGTCGTTGAGGCCGCCGGTCCACATCGTGGCGTCGGTGACGAGCAGCAGTTCCCGGCCGGGGTCGTTGCTCGCCAGGGCACCGAGGCGGCCGTTGCCGACGGGCAGGCCCTGTTCGATCATCGAGTGCTCGTCGGCCGGTGCCCGCCACCACAGGACGTGACGGTCGTCCGCGGGTGCCTCGGACTCGGCCGGCGGACGCAGGGGTGCCGCTGAGGCGGTGAAGGCGGGCAGGGTGCCGAGCGCGCCGGCGAGGGAGGCGCTGGCGGCCAGGGACAGCAGGGTTCTTCTGCTCGGTTCGGGTGTGCGGGACGTCATGGCTGCTCCTGAGGGCAGGGGAGCGGCCCGGCCGGACGTCGGCCGGCCGGGCCGCTGCGGTTCAGGACGACTGCGGTACGTCGATGCGGTCGATGTCCGGGGCGTAGTCGGAGCCGCTGTCGATGGTGAGGGTGTTGGAGCCGGCCTTCAGGGTGACGGGGACGCTGACGGTGCCGGTGGTTCCCCAGTCACCGGTGGAGGCGAAGGTGTGACGCACGGCGCCGCCGCCGTTGGCGGAGATCAGTGCCGAGCGGGCGTCGCCGCTGACATACGTCACCTTCACCTGGTAGGTGCCGGGCTTGTCGACGACCACATTGGTGATGGTGAGTTTGCCGCCGAGGTAGAGGTTGCCCGCCTTCTTGCCACCGGAGCAGGCGGCGCAGTCGGCGACGGAGGCGTTGCCGGACAGGGTGTTGGCCGGCGCCTCGGCCTCATAGCCGGTGTAGTGCACGGTGTGGCTGCTCCGGCGCGGGGTGACGGTGAACAGACGGGAGCCGTGCGCGGGCAGGGCCTCGGTGATCCGGTTCCTGTGATCGCCGAGGTTCTCGTGGTTCCACAGGTCGCGCACGGCGGCCTGGCCGGTGAAACCGAGAGCGGACCAGTCGGCGGTCACGGCGGCGGGCGCGTCGGCGAGGTTGAACAGGGCGACGGTGTAGCTGCCGTCGGGGTTCTTCGCCGCCCACACCTGCTGCGGGTCGGACGCGGTCACGGGCTGCGCGGGCGGGCCGTCGCCCTGGTCGACGGCGATGACCTCACGGTTGGTGAGCAGGGACACGCCGTAGGAGTCGAGCCGGGTCAGGTCGTCGCCGGTGTACAGCGGGGACTTGGCGATGGCCCACAAGGTGGCGTAGCTCTGCCGCTCGGCCTTGGTCAGGCCGTCCATCGTCCCGTTGCCGACGTCCAGGGAGTCCAGATCGTTCCAGCCGCCGGGGCCCGCGTGACGGGTCCAGGCCGGGGCGTCGGCGAACCGGTCGTCGACGGAGTTCTCCCAGCTGACCAGGGTGTTGCAGTAGCACTCGACATCGGTGTCGATGCGCCAGCCGTTGGAGTACTTCTTCCAGTCGGCGGCGTGCTGGATGTCCAGGGACCAGGACAGCTCCAGGTGGATGGGCCGGCCGGTGGCGGCGATCGCCTGGTGCCAGGCGGCCACGTCGGGGACGTTGTCGTAGTTGTCGCCGCTCTTGAAGGAGCCCGGGCCGACCCCGTCGAGCTTGAGGAAGTCGTACCCCCAGTCGGCCAGCAGCTGCGCCTGGGAGTCGATGTACTTCTGCGTGCAGGGACGGGAGAAGTCCAGCTTGTAGGCGCTGTCCCAGCCGTTGGTGGTGCGCAGGTCGCTGTAGACGATGTCGGCGGTGGTGCAGCCGGGGGCGTTCCGGATCGGCGACGTGCCGTCGTGGTACGCCTCCTTCTCCAGGCCGACGGGCAGGTAGATGCCGGCCTTGAGACCCTTGGCGTGGATGTGGTCGGCGACCGCCTCCATGCCGTGCGGGAAGCGGACCGGGTCCGGCTTCTGCCGGGCGTAGGTGTCGAACTCGGGGGTCCAGGTGTTGTCGCGCCACCAGCCGGCGTCGATGTTGACGTACTCGTAGCCGTACTTCTTCAGCTTCGCGGCCAGGGCGTCGGCCTGCTCGAGGACGTTTGCCTCGGTGAGGTAGCTGTAGTCGCCATCCGGGTTGAGCCCGGGATACTTCGAGGACTGCATGCTCCAGCTGGACCAGCCCATGTAGGGCTTGGCGGCCAGGGCCGGGGCGGACGCCGTATGGCGGGCGGCGGGGGCCGTGGGTGTGTCCGCGGCGTGTGCGGGCGTGCTGTGGGCGGTCGTGGCCAGGCCCGCGGCGAGGGCCAGGACGACCATGGCTCTCAGGCCGCGTGCGGGCAGGGCGGAGCGAGGGGAAGACCGCATGGGGCGTGCCTCCTGACGGTGGGGTGTGCGGGGGACTGCGGGCGGCGGTTCAGCCCTTGCCCGAGCCGAGGGTGAGCCCGCTGATGAACTGGCGCTGGAGCGCGAAGTACACCAGCAGCGTGGGGATCGCGGTCATCAGGGCGCCGGCCGCGATCAGGTTGGGGTTGGTGAAGTACTGGCCCTGGAGGTTGGCCAGCGCGGAGGTGATGGGGCGTTTGTCGCCGGTCTCGACGAGGGTGAGGGGCCAGAAGAAGTCGTTGTAGATCCAGATGGACTCCAGCGTGGCCAGCGCGGCGAAGGCCGGCCGGCACAGCGGCAGGATGATCTGGAAGAACTGCCGCCACACCGGGGCGCCGTCCACGGCGGCTGCCTCGGAGATCTCCTTGGGGATCGTCTTCATGTAGTTGCTGAGGACGAAGGTGCAGAAGCCGCACTGGTAGGCGACGTTGATGGCGATGATGCCCCAGGCGGAGTTGTACAGCAGCAGCGAGTCGCTCATCCACTGCGGCAGCGGGATCAGCAGGTAGAGCCGGTACAGCGGGGTGATCAGCACCTGGGGAGGCAGCAGGTTGCCCGCGGTGAACAGGATCAGCAGCGCGAGGTTCCAGCGGAAGTCGAAGCGGGTGACGAAGAACGCGACGGCGGCGGAGAACAGCAGGGTGCCGAGCACCGCCGGGACGGTGATGAGCACGGAGTTGAGGAAGAAGTGCGGCATGCCGGACTGGGTCCAGGCGTCCGTGAGGTTCTCCAGGCCGAAGCTGTGCGGCAGCGAGAAGTAGCCGTGCCGGCTGGTGTCCTCGTAGGAGCGCAGCGAGGTGTACACGGCCCACAGCAGCGGCACCAGCCACAGCACACTGACCGTACCGAGCAGCAGGTGGGCGCGGGTGTTCCGGGCCGGCCGGGGACGGCCGGGGACGGGGGAGCCGTCGTCCCGGGTGCGCACCGCGGGCCGGTGTGCCGTCGTGGTCACGAGTCCTCCTTGCGGAAAGTCTGCACGAGGAAGGTGCCGATCGCGGCCAGCGAGACCAGCAGCAGGACCACGGCGAGCGCCGAGCCGTACCCGATGTGGCCGGACTCACCGATGATGTTGTCCGTGATGAGCAGGGACAGCAGCTCCATGCCGGGCTTGCTGCCGGTGCCGCCGCCCAGGACGTAGACGATGTCGAAGGCGCGCAGCGACTCCATGACGGTCACCACGACGATGATGATGTTGACCGGTTTCAGCGCGGGCAGCACGATGCGGAAGAAGGTCTGCCTGCCGCCTGCCCCGTCCAGGGCCGCGGCCTCCTTCAGCGCCGGGTCGAAGCTCCTCAGACCGGCCAGGTAGAGAATCATGATGTAGCCGGTGTGCCGCCAGCCCGAGGCGACGAGCACCGCCCACAGGTTCAGGTGCGGATTGCCGAGCCAGTCGATGTGGTGGGCGGAACCCGCCGCCGACAGCAGGCTGTTGAGCAGTCCGGTGTCCGGGTTGTAGATGATCTCCCAGATGAATCCGACGACCGCCAGGGACAGCACCATCGGCAGGAAGATCGCCGTCTGGTAGACACGTGTGAACCGGATCTTCCGGTCGAGCTGGTAGGCGAGGAAGACCCCGAAGGGTGTCGGCAGCAGCGCCGTGAACAGCAGCCACAGCACGTTGTGCCACACGGCCGGCCAGAACGGCGGGTAGTTGGTGAAGATCTGCCGGTAGTTGTCGATGCCGGTGACATGGATGCCGGACAGGCCGATGCCGTCCCAGGTGGTGAAGGACAGCACGATCGAGGCGAGCGCGGGCAGCCAGACGAAGACCAGCAGGGCGAGCAGGGGCAGGCCGATGACGGCCGCCAGGAACAGGCGGTCGCCGCGGCCGAGACGCGAGGGGGAGGAGGCGGCGGACACGGTCGGCCCTTTCACGGTCCTGGTCAGGCCGTGAAGAAGCGCGAGCGCTGGGACTCGATCTTCTTCAAGGTGGCGGAGCCGTCGTCGGGATGGCTGAGCCACTCGGTCAGGCCGGGCAGCAGCACGGTCGAGACGAAACCCGGGTCGCTGTCCCGGTCGGCGAACTGGCTGATGTGCCGCGCGGATTCGATGAGCTGCGCGGACTTCTTCTGCAGCGCGTTGTACGAGCCGGTGCCGGCCTGCTCGTTGGCGGCCAGGTTGCTCGGGTCGGCACGCATGTACGTCTCCTCGGCCCGGGCACTGCCGAGGAACTCCAGGAACTTCTTCGCGCCCTCCTCGTTCTTCGGCCGGCGGCTGAGCATGAAACCGTCGGTGGGCGCCTCCACGGTGTCTTGGCCGTGCGCCGGGTCCACCTCGGGGAAGGGGAAGAAGTCGATGTCGGCGCGGACGGCGTCGTCGGTGATCTGCTGACCGAGGAACAGGCCGATGACCGCCATCCCGGACTTCTTGTCCAGCAGCGTCTGCGCGGCGTCCTGCCAGGACCGTCCGCCGCCGCTCGGCTGGTAGTACGGCGTCAGCTCACGCCACAGATCCAGGACGCGGGCGGCGCGCCGGTCGGTGAAGGACACCTGGCCGCGCATCAGCGACGTGTGGAAGTCGTAGCCGTTGGCCCGCAGGTTCAGGTAGTCGAAGGCGCCGAGGACCGACCAGGTGTCGCCGCCGCCGTATCCGGAGGCGATCGGGAACAGGCCGTCCTTCTTCATCCGCTTGGCCAGCGCGACGAACTGGTCCCAGGTGCGCGGCACCTCGTAGCCGCGCTCCCGGAACAGGCTCTTGCGGTAGAAGACGGCCCACGGGTACGTGTACAGCGGCACGAAGTAGTACGTGCCGTCCGCGCCGCGGGACAGCTGCTTGGTGGCCTCGCTGAAGCCGTCGCCTATCTTCTCCCACACGTCGTCGACCGGGGAGCACAGTCCCTTCTTGGCGAAGTACTGCATGCGGTACCCGGCGAACCATGTGAACACGTCGTCCGGGGTGCCCTGCAGATAGCTGGTGATGGACTTCTGGAACGTGTCGTGGTCGACGGTGTTCGTCTTCACCTTCAGACCGGACTGCGCGGTGAACGCCTCGGTGACGGCCGCGTAGGCGGCCTTGGGAGTGGCGTCGGCGCCGTTGGAGCCGAAGGTGACCGTCTTGGGATCCGACGCCGCTGTCGCGCCGCCGCAGGCGGTCAGGACGGGGGCCGCCAGCGCTGCGGCGCCGAGCCCGAACAGTCTGCCGACGACCTGGCGCCGACCCGGGCCGGGCGCAGCCAGGGGAGTGCGGCTCTGCTGCGTCATGGTTGCTCCTCGTGCGTGTGGATCGGGTTTCAGGGGTGGTGGGGGAGAACTGGGTGATGCCGCCGGGGCTGCGGCTGGAGGCGGACCGGCCGGCTACCGCGGGTGCGAGCCGGTGAACGACTGGATGGCGGTGGCCGCCGCCCCGCGGGCCCACTCCTCGAACGGCAGCGGGCGGGTCTGGACGTCGCACTGGGCGGCGGAGCCGAAGGCGGCCTCGGCGAAGGCCTCGCGGATCTGCTCGGCGAACAGGTCGTAGGCGGCCAGCCCCTCGCCGGAGATGATCACACGTTCGGGTCCGAGCAGGTTGGCCACGGTGGCGATGCCCCGCCCGATGGCCTCGCCGGCCCGCGCGTACGCCTCCCGGGCCGCGGCCACACCCTGATGGGCCAGGGCCGCGGCATGGGCGGCGTCGGTGACCTCCAGCCCGGTGGCCTCCCGGACCCGCTGCACGATGGCCGCGTCCCCGGCGATCGCCTCGACACAGCCGCGGTTGCCGCAGTGACACGGGGGACCGGCCGGGTCGACGGTGACATGCCCGATCTCACCGGCCACACCGTGCGCGCCGGCCACCACCCGGCCGTGCACGACCAGACCGCAGCCGATGCCCGCGCCCACCGTCACCACGGCGAAGTCGGACAGGCCCACACCCGCGCCGAACCACTGCTCGGCGACGGTGAGGGCGCGCACGTCGTTGTCCACGGTCACCGGCAACCCGGTGGTCGTCGCGGCGAGTTCGCCGAGCGGCACCTCGCGCCAGTCCAGGAACGGCGAGTACCGCACGACGCCCTCGGACCGGTCCACGTCACCGGAGACGGCGATGCCGAGACCCGCGACCCGCACCCCGAAACCGTCCGCCTCGGTGAGCAGTTCCTGCACCAGGTCGCCGGCCGCGGCCAGTACGGCCTCGGGATGGGGAGCGGGCAGCGGCAGATGCCGGGCGAGCAGGATCCGGCAGCACAGGTCGGTCAGCACGCCGATGATCTCCTCGCCGGTCACCTTCAGCCCGATGAACAGCGCACGGCCGCCGTCGACACGGACCAGGCTCGCCGGCCTGCCCGGCGCCGGACGCGCGTCCTCGTCCGTGTCCTCCACCAGATAACCCGCCTCGATCAGCGGACGGACCGCCTTGGTGACGGCCGCCGCGGACAGCCCGGCCCGCCGGCCCACCTCCAGCCGCGTCAGGGGACCTTGGGACAGGAGCGTGGTGAAGATCTGCGCGGCGGCCGGTGTGCTGACCGGAAAGGTCTCGGCGGAGGAAGGCGAGGACATGGCCGGGAACCTAAGGCGGTTATTTTCCGCTGTCAATGAAAGAAGCACGACCTTTTTGAAGATTCGCTGTGGACGCATGTCACTGTGCAAATCACAGTCCAGGCACGGGTGTTGACATGTGATCGAAGGTCAGGTTTGGCTTGGCGGCGCGTGCCCGTGTGCCGCCCTCCCCCCGACCCGCGAACGTGAGGCCCGATGCCGATGATCTCCCGTGCCCCCGACACCGGGGTCTGGCTGCTGAGCACCCCCCGCACGTCGTACGCCCTGCGCGTCGACGACACGGGCGCACCCTGCCACCTCGCGTGGGGCCCACGGCTGACCCTGCGGGAAGCGGAGGAGCTGGCGGCCCCTCAGCCGCCCGTCGCCAGCAGCTTCGAGGGCCGGCCCGAGGTGGGCGAGGAACTCCCGGTAGACGGCGGCACCCGCTACGGGCCGCCCTCACTGCAGGTCCGGTATCCCGACGGCTCCCGCGCCTTCGAATGGCAGCACACCGGACACCGGCTCCTTCAGCCCGCGCCCGGCGTGGCCGTCCTGGTCCTGTTGTTCCGCGACCGCCTCCACCCCCTGCACGTCGCCCTGCACTACACCGTCCGTGACGACACCGACGTCATCGAACGCCACACGGTGCTGCGCAACGCCGGGGACCGGCCGCTGTCCCTGCTACGGGCCGACTCGGCCGCCTGGTCGCTGCCGCCCCTGCCCGGCTACCGGCTCAGCCATGTCACCGGCCAGTGGTCCGCCGAGAACCAGCTGCGCCGCGACCCGCTGCCGCACGGCGAGACCGTGCTCACCAGCCGGCGCGGCATCACCAGCCACCACGCCTCCCCGTGGGTGATGCTGGACGACGGAGAGGCGGACGAGGAGCACGGCCGGGTGTGGAGCGCGGCCCTGGCCTGGAGCGGCAGCTGGCGCATCACCGTGCAGCGCACCCCCGGCGGCCGGGCCGGATTCACCGGAGGCACCGGCCACGAGGGCACCGTCGTGCCGCTCGCACCCGGCGAGGAGCACACCACCCCCGTGTTCGCCGGGCTGTTCACGGACCAGGGGTTCGGCGCGGCCAGCCGCGCCTGGCACCGCTACGTCCGCGACCACGTCCTGCCGCACGCGGACGAGACGGCACCCGTGCTCTACAACTCCTGGGAAGCCACCGGCTTCGACGTCGACGAGACCGGCCAGAAGGCCCTCGCCGAACGGGCCGCCGCGCTCGGCGTGGAACTGTACGTCGTCGACGACGGCTGGTTCGGCGCCCGGCGCGACGACCGGGCCGGCCTCGGCGACTGGACCCCGTCCCCCGACCGCTTCCCGGACGGACTCGAACCCCTCGCGGACACCGTGCACCGGCTCGGCATGCGCTTCGGCCTGTGGGTGGAACCCGAGATGGTCAACCCCGACAGCGACCTCTACCGCGCCCACCCGGACTGGGTGCTGCACATTCCCGGCCGCACCCGCAGCGAACTGCGCAACCAGCTCGTGCTGAACTTCGCCCGCGACGACGTGGCCGACTGGGCGTACGGCTGGCTGACCCGCACGGTCGCCGACAACGGGATCGACTTCCTCAAGTGGGACATGAACCGCGCCCTCAGCGAAGCCGGCTGGCCCGGCACGGCCGACGGCCACGACCGGCTGTGGACGCGGTACGTGACCAACCTGTACGGCGTCCTGGACCGGCTGCGCGATGACCATCCCGGCCTGCGGGTGGAGACGTGCGGCGGCGGCGGCGGACGCATCGACCTCGGCATCCTGCGCCGCACCGACCAGGCGTGGGTGTCGGACAACACCGACGCCGTCGACCGGCTGGTCATCCAGCACGGCTTCGGCCAGGTGTTCCCGGCACGGGTGATGTCGGCCTGGGTGACGGACGTGCCCAACCAGCTCACCGCGCGCACCGTGCCGCTGCGGTTCCGTTTCCACACCGCGATGTCCGGGCTGCTCGGCATCGGCGGCGACCTGACCCGCTGGCCGGAGGAGGAACTCGCCGAAGCGGCCGAGCTGGTGGCCGCGTACAAGCAGGTGCGCCACCTCGTCCAGCACGGTGACCTGTACCGCCTGTCCGGACCGCACGGCGAGCAGCCGACCGTGGTGCAGTACACCGCCCCGGACGGCTCCGAGACCCTGGTGCTGGCCTGGCGGCGCGGCCCCCGCCACGGGGTGCCGCAGCCTCCGGTGCGGCTGCGCGGCCTCACACCCGGCGCCCGCTACCGCGACACCCGGACCGGCCAGGTGCACCACGCCACCGTGCTCGCCGGGTACGGATACCTGCCCGACCTGGAACCCGGGGACTGGGCGAGCACCGCGGTGCACCTGGTCCGGGCCGACTGACGGGCCCGCCGTCGCCCCGCACCCGGTGCGCGTCCCGGTGCGGGGCGAGTGTGCGCCGG
>Ga0164243_10013279_pt1 | contig 11601 bp, 6 predicted proteins | sample OricompcompostOP_FD_108781 | JGI IMG/M metagenome (GOLD analysis project Ga0164243, IMG submission 108781) | Organic Plus compost microbial communities from Emeryville, California, USA - Original compost - Organic plus compost (OP) | ecosystem: Engineered > Solid waste > Mixed feedstock >... | reverse complement strand
CGACGCCCGCGCGCACAAGATGTCGAAGAACCGCGGCAACGTGATCAACCCGGACGTCGTCGTTTCCGAATACGGGGCCGACAGCCTGCGACTCTATGAGATGTTCATGGGACCGCTGGAGGCGGTCAAACCGTGGAGCATGAAGGGGGTCGAGGGGGTCTACCGGTTCCTCGCCCGCGCCTGGCGGATGGTGGTCGACTCCGAGGCCGAAGAACTCCGGCTCGACCCGAAGGTGCAAGACGTCGCGCCGACGACGGAGCAGGCCAAGCTCGTCGCCCGGACCGTGGCGGCCGTCTCCGACGACCTCGACGGGATGCGGTTCAACACGGCGATCAGCCGCCTGATGGAGTTCACCAACGCGTTTACCGCGATGGACGTCCGGCCGAAGTCGGCGATGGAAACCTTCACGCTCTTGCTGGCGCCGATGGCCCCGCACGTGGCCGAAGAACTCTGGCAGTTGCTCGGCCATTCCGAGAGCCTCGCCTACGAGCCCTGGCCGACGTTCGACCCGGCGCTCCTGAAGGACGACGAGGTCGAGGTCCCCGTTCAGGTCAACGGGAAGGTCCGCGGCCGGGTCACCGTCCCCGCCGACGCGGACCGAGACGCACTCGAAGCCGCCGCCCGGGCCGACGAGAAGATCGCCGCGCAGCTTGAAGGGAAAACGGTGCGAAAAGTCGTCGTCGTACCGGGGAAGCTGGTCAATTTCGTAGTCGGCTGACGGCGGCATCAGGCCCAGGCGTCCCTCGTCCGCCCGGACGAGGGACGCCAAACACGCGAACGTCCCCGGAGCCCTACGGGGTTTCCGGTCAAACCGCCAGTGCCTCTTCGACGGCGAAATCGATCGCTTCCGGGATTTCGGCCGCTTCGTTGAGCCGCGTCGGGTCTTGAAAGCCGAGGCCGACGGGCCAGATGTGGAACCCGCCGTGCCAGACGAGGCTTAAGGGCCATTCCCAACGCCCCCAGATCCCTTTCCCCTCGTTGTAACCCCGGTAATCGATCGCGTGCTGGCCGACGTACGACTTGGTCCAACGGCACGTGCCGTCGGCGAGGTCGTAGCGCCCGGCCATGACGAAGGGGCCGACCCGGTCGCGGCCTTCCCCCAGGAGCCGGCCGTTGCGGAAGGTGATGTGGATCTCCATCCAGTGACGCCCCGGGAGGCCGGGCTGGAGGAAAAATCCTTTCCAGGGGCCGGAAGGGAAGCGGGGGTCGGTTTCGACCGGTAGGGCCGGCGGGTTGACGGGGCTGGTCATCGAGGGCCGACTCCTTTCAGGAAGACGGGCCGACGGACGTTGCCGTAAGGGGCGGGATCGAGAGAAGGGGAGAGGGGCCGCCCGTCCGCCGATTATAATGTCACCAGATCCGCGCGGGGTACGCCGTGTCGGCGGAATCCGCGGGGCCGGGGGGACGGCATGGCACGCGCACAGTATATCGTCGGGATCGATCTGGGTACCACCAACTGCGCCGTGGCGTACGTCGACACGCGGGGCCGGGAACGGCCGACCGCCGACATCCGGCTGTTCGAGATCCCGCAACTCGTCGCGCCGTCCGAAACCCAGCCGCGCGCGATGCTGCCGTCGTTCCTCTACCTGCCCGGCCCCCACGAACTCCCACCGGGGTCGGCGCGGCTGCCGTGGAACGAGTCGGCCGACGTCATCGTCGGGGAGTTCGCCCGGTCCCAAGGGGCGAAGGTCCCCGGCCACCTCGTCGCCAGCGCGAAGAGTTGGCTCTGCCACGCGGGCGTCGACCGCGAAGCCGAGATCCTCCCCTGGGGCGCCCCGGCGGACGCCAAGAAGGTGTCTCCGGTCGAGGCCTCGGCCGACTACCTGCGGCACATCCGCGACGCCTGGAATTTTACCTTCGCCCGGGACCACGAGGCGGCACGCCTGGAAGTCCAAGAGGTCGTCCTGACCGTCCCCGCGTCGTTCGACGAGGCCGCCCGGGAACTGACGCTCGACGCCGCAAAGCGCGCCGGCCTGACCTCGATCACGCTGCTGGAAGAGCCTCAGGCGGCGTTTTACTGCTGGATCGTCGGGCACAAGGAAGGCTGGCAGCGCGAGGTCCGCGCGGGGGAACTCATCCTGGTCGTCGACATCGGCGGCGGGACGACCGACTTCAGCCTGATCACGGTGGTCGAGACGCCGACCGGCCCGGGGTTCCGGCGCGTCGCGGTCGGCGACCACCTGATGCTCGGCGGCGACAACATCGACCTCGCCCTAGCCCACCGGGTCGAGGCCAAACTCGGGGGGGCCCGCCTCGACACCGAACAGTGGAGCGCCTTGCGATACGCCTGCCGGGCGGCGAAGGAGAAGCTTTTGGGGGACGCCCCGCCCGAGCGCTGGCCCGTGACGATCGCCGGCCGCGGCTCGCGGATCATCGGCGGCAGCCTCCAGTCGGAACTGACCCGGGCGGAAGTGACCGAGGTCGTGCTCGACGGGTTCTTCCCGAGCGTTGCGCGGGACGAATCCCCCTCGAAGGGGGGTAAGCTCGGGCTCCAGGAGTTCGGCCTGCCGTTCGTGGCCGATCCGGCCATCCCCAAGCACCTGAGCGCCTTCTTGAGGCGACACCGCGCCGAAGCGGTCGCGCCGGAGGGCTTCACGCCCGACGACCGTCCCGCGCGGCCCGACGCGATCCTGTTCAACGGCGGGGCGCTGACCCCGGCGGTCGTCCGCGACAAGCTCGTGGACGTCGTCGCCTCCTGGTTTCGCGACGACCCGGGCGCCGCTTATACGCCCCGCGTGCTGACGAACACGTCGCTCGACCTGGCCGTTTCCGTCGGCGCGGCGTACTACGGCGTCGTCCGCCGAGGCGGCGGTATCCGGATCGGCGGCGGGACGGCCCGCGCCTATTACGTCGGCTTCCAGTCCGACGCCGGCACCGATCGTCCCTGGCTCTGCGTCGTTCCGCGCGACGCCCAGGAAGGGGACGAGATCACGATCGACAGCCACGACTTCGACCTGCTGATGGGCCAGCCCGTCGCGTTCCCCCTGGCCAGCAGTTCCGTCCGTGCTGATGACAAGCCGGGCGACCTCGTGCAGGCCAACCCCGAGTCGATCCGCGAACTGCCGCCGCTGCAAGGGCTCATGCGTGTCGGTCGCAAGGCGAAATCCGAACGGGTCCCGGTACGCCTGGCGGCGCGGGTGACGGAGGTGGGGACGGTCGAACTCTGGTGCCAAAGCCGGACCGACGACCGCCGCTGGCGGCTCCAGATTCAACTCCGCGGGCCCGGCGGCACGCCCGCACCCCGGGGGGCCGTGACCGGCGGCGAGGCCGATCGGGTCGTGATCGAACAGAGCGAGGTCGACGCGGCCGTCGAAGCGATCAAGGTCGCCTTCGGAACCACCCCCCCCTCCGAAGAGCACGGCCCGGCCCGCCTCATCAAGCGGCTGGAAGAGTCGCTGGACGTCCCCCGCGACCAATGGCCGCCCTCGGCCCTCCGCGCCTTCTGGGAGCCGCTGCGCGACCTGGCCGAACAACGACTCCGCAGCCCCCGACACGAGTCCCGCTGGTTGAACCTCGCCGGCTACTGCTTGCGCCCGGGGACCGGGTTCCCGCTCGACGAGGTCCGCATCAAGGCCCTCTGGCCGACGTTCCACCAGGGGGTGAAGCACGTCAAGGACGTCCAGTGCTGGGTCGAATGGTGGGTCCTCTGGCGCCGAGTCGCCGCGGGGCTGTCGCGACCGCACCACGAGGAAATCTCGCGGCGGCTGATCCCCTCCTTGCTCCCGTCGAAAGGGGGCGGACCCGCGAAGAAAACGAACCGGCCGCGGCCTGAACCCCACGAGTTGGCCGAGATGTGGCGGTGTGTCGCGAGCCTGGAGCGGCTCGCGGCGGAGGTTAAAGAATCGCTCGGGCAACCGCTACTCAAAGACCTGGCGCGGCCGACCCTCCCCAACTACACCCTCTGGAGCCTGGGCAGGCTCGGCGCACGCGTGCCGATTTACGGGCCGGCCAACACGGTCGTCCGCCGGGAGGCCGTCGAGGCCTGGCTCAATACTCTTCTCGGCCGCGGCTATGCGGCCGGGCGCGAGTCGGCCGACGCCCTGTTCGCGCTCGGGCAACTCGCCCGCGTCTCGGGCGACCGGGCCCGCGACATCGCCGACGAGTTGCGGGCCCGCGTGCTGGAGAAAATGGCGGCCCTCGGCGGCGAGGACGACCAGTTGCGGCCTGTCCGCGAATTGACCGAGCGCGAGGCCGACGAACAGGGCGTCGCCCTCGGCGACGCCCTGCCGGTCGGGCTCCGTCTGATCAGCGCTTCGACGACAGCGGGCGTTTAACCTCGGAACCCGAGGTCGTCGGCTCCGACGCCGCGTTCTTGAGGACGATCGTCTCCTGGCCGTCCTTCGCGACGGTGACCGGCACGGTCCAGATGAAGCTCTTGATCATGCAGAGGTTCGAGTCCTTGCTGCACACGAGGGCGAGGGCCGAGACCTTCAGGTCGAGCTTCTGGCCCTCTTCCAACGGCTTCGACAGCGCCACCGGAAGGACGAACTGTTTCGACGGGGGTTCGATCTTCTGACCGCCCGCGTCCGGCGTCTTGATCAACGCGGCATCGCCCGGGGCCTCGACGACGACCGGCATCGACCCTTCCTCGCTCAGCTTGTAGCCCTCGCCGATGGGCAGGGTTACATCGAGGTTCAAGGTCTTGCCGGGGGCGACGGTCGCGGGCGTCGGCTTCATCAGCGTCGCGTTCGGGAAGGTCATCTTGCGCCGGCGCGGGGTCGGCGGGCCGAGGTCGCCGAGTTCCAAAGTCTTGACCGTGTTGTCGGCGAGGTTGACGACGCGGATCTGGTGGTTGTTCGAGTCGGCGACGTAGAGCGACGAGCCGGCCACGCTCAGGCCGCCGGGCTGGTAGAAGCGGGGCGGGTCGTCCGTCGAGCCGTGCTCGTGGTCGCCGACCAGCGACTTGACCGCGCGCGTCTTCGGGTCGCAGACCTTCACCTTGTTGTTGTAAGTGTCGGCGATGTAGAGCTTGCCGTCGGCGTAGGCGACGCCGAGGCAGTGCTGGAGCCGGACCTCGGGGCCGCGGCCGTCGACGTCGCCGAACTCGAAGAGGCCCTCGCCGACGATCGTGTGGACGGTGTGCTTGCCGCCGCCGAGGGTGATCGACCGGACGCCCGAGACTTCCGAGTCGGCGACGAAGAGGTGCTGGCCGTCGGTCGCCAGGCCGCTCGGCTGGGCGAAGGCGGCCGCCCCGATCGGGCCGTCGATGATGTTCTCGACGCCGGTCCCCGCCCAGGGGCCGATCTGGTCGGTCTCCAGGTCCATGTGCCAGATCTGGTGCGGGCCGGCCATTGCGATATAAAGGACCCGCGAGCCGGGGACGTGGGCGACGTCCCACGGGCTGTTCAACGCGGTCTTCTTGCCCGGCCCGGCCGCCTTAGCCCGCGCGAAGCCTTGGGCCTGCTCGCCCGTGCCGGCGACGGTCGTCACGGTCTTCGCCTTCAGGTCGACCGCGCGGATGGCGTGGTTCTCGGTGTCGGCCACGTAGAGGGTTTCGCCGACGAGGGTCATCCCCTGCGGCCGGTGGAACTCGGCCTTGTCGAACGCGCCGTCGGTCAAGCCGGTCGAACCCGAGCCGATCACGACGGGGTGTTTGCCCGCGAGGTTGGTCATCACGATCCGGTTATGTCCGGTGTCGGCGATGAACAGGCGCTGGCCCTGGGCGTCGGCCACGACCTTGCCGGGGTAGAGCAGGGGGGTGTTATCGGGCTTCTCGCTCTCGGGGAAGAACTGGATCGGGTTCTCGTTCAGGTCGCCCTTGGCCCGGTGCTTCTCGACCTCCGCGCCGATCACCCGGTCGAGTTCGGCCAAATGGCCCTCGCCGGCGGCCGCGAAGACGACCTTCCCTTCGGTGTCGAGGACGCCGATGGTCGGCCAACTGTTGACGCCGAGCCGGTTCCAGATGATCTGGTCGGAGTCGCAGACGACGGGGTGCTTGATCCCGTACTCGCGGACCTTCTGCCGGACGTTCTCGACGTCCCGTTCCCCGATGAACTTGGGGGAGTGGACGCCGATCACGACGAGTTGGTTCTTGTACTTCTCTTCGAGCTTGGCCAGGTCGGGGAGGACGTGGTGGCAGTTGATGCAGCAGTACGTCCAGAAGTCGAGCACCACGATCTTGCCGCGAAGGTCCTTCATCGTGATCGGGCTGCCCGTGTTGATCCAGGCGACGCCCCCGTCAAAGACGTCCGGGGGGAGCACCTGCATCCCGACCGTGTGGACGACACCGCCCGCACGTCGAAGGTCCTTTTGGGGGCCTTCAGACAGTCGGCTCCGAACGGCCGACATCAGGCCGGCGGTCGCTGCCACGGCGACAAAGCCTAAAAGGAATCGGAATAAAGACTTGGAAGAAGAACTCATGCCCGCGGCCTCACGTCTAGCGGGGTGACTCCGTCCGTACCGGTGCACGGCATCATGCCATTGTAATCATCAACGACGTGTGGAGTGCGTCTTTTCTTCGGCACCGGGCGGGTGATCGTCCGCAAACCGATACGGCGTCGCCGGGGCGGGGCCGCCCGGCGCGTTGTTTTTCGCGGCGTGAGACCCGGGCGCGGGTTTACCGTTCTGGCGACCCGAGGGGGGCGTCTGTTAAGATCTGGTGTCGCTCGAAGACTTTGGCCGATGAATGAATGACTCGTAGCGAACCCCGCGTCGGCCGGGCGGGGGGCGAGGGGTCGAAGGGTCGGACTGTCGACCCGGAGGCCGACGGGCTTGACCGGTTCGAGGAACGTGGTCCATGGACAAGACGCTCGTCGCCTGCACTGCGTCGTCGAAGTCGACCGACCCTTTCGGTGAGCTGAAGATCTTCGCGGGGCGGGCGAGCGAAGGGCTGGGGGTCGCGATCTGCAACCAACTCGGGATCAAGCTGGCCCGCTCCGAAACGCTCCAGTTCAGCGAAGGCAACGTGTTCGTCCGGGTGCTTGAGAACGTCCGCGGGCGCGACGTCTTCATCGTGCAGGGGACGGAGTACCCGGTCAACGACAACTTCATGGAGCTCCTGTTCTGGATCGACGCGTTCAAGCGCGCCAGCGCCTCGCAGGTGACGGCCGTCATCCCGTTCTTCTCGTACGCCAAGGGGGATAAGAAGGACGAGCCGCGCGTGTCGATCCGGGCCCGCGTCTGCGCCGACTGCATCGAGGCGGCCGGGGCCGACCGCGTGTTGACCATGGACCTGCACAGCCCGCAGATCCAGGGGTTCTTCAAGATCCCGGTCGACCACCTGTACGCCACCCCGGTGCTCGCCGACTACTTCCTCCGCAAGGAGATCCCCGACCTGGTGGTCGCGTCGCCCGACGTCGGGTTCGGCAAGCAGGCGAACCGGTTCGCCAAGCTGATGAACAACGCGCCGGTCGTTTACGGCAACAAGACCCGCCGCGCCCACGACGAGCGGGCCGAGATGCTGAACGTGATCGGCGAGGTCAAGGGGAAGAACGTCCTCATCGTCGACGACTTCACGATCTCGGGCGGGACGCTGATCGAGATGGCCGTGGCGTGCAAGGAGCGCGGCGCGCGCGACGTGTACGCCTGCGTCACCCACGGCGTTTTCTCCAAGGGGACCAGCGAAAAGATCGCCCGCAGCCCGATCAAGGAACTGGTCTTCACCGACACGATCGCGTACCGGTTCGAGACGCTCGCCCCGTGCTGTAAGGTGATCAGCGTCGCCGGCCTCTTCGCCGACGCGATCCAATCCATCCACCGCCGCGAGAGCGTCAGCCGCCTGTTCGACTTCGAACGGGCGGAAGGGGCGACGAGCTAAGCCCCGCATAACGGCGGCCGGCTTTGCCGATGGCGGTTGTGAAAACCCGGGGCCCGTGCCGGCGCCGGGTTTTCGTGCGCGCGGGGTGCGCGTCCGCTTCCGTTGACTCGACCGGGGGCCACTCCTAGCATAACTGGAAGATCCGCCAGGGAAGAACGACCGCCGACCGACCCCCGGAGAGTGCAGCATGGTGACGGAGCGGCCCCGGACGCTGGGTGAATTGAAGGCGAGCGGGTATCGGACGGAATCGGTCAAAGACGAGATGCGGCGCAACCTGATCGCCAAGATCCGCGCGGGCGACCCCCTCTTTCCCGACATCCTCGGCTACGAAGACACCGTCGTCCCCCAGATCCAGAACGCCATCCTCTCCAAGCACGACGTCCTCTTCCTCGGCCTCCGCGGCCAGGCCAAAACGCGGATGCTCCGCCAACTCGTCCACCTGCTCGACGAGGCCATTCCCGTCGTCGCCGGGTCGGAGGTGAACGACGACCCGCTTCATCCGATCTCGAAAGAGGGTCGCGACCGGGTCGCCGCCCAGGGGGATTCCACCCCGATCGAGTGGGTGGGCCGGGAGGCCCGTTACCAGGAGAAACTGGCGACCCCGGACGTCACGATCGCCGACCTGATCGGCGAAATCGACATGATCAAGCACGCGGAGGGGCGCTACCTCTCCAGCGAGTTGACCATGCACTTCGGCCTGATCCCCCGCACCAACCGGGGGATCTTCTGCATCAACGAGTTGCCCGACCTCTCGCCCAAGATCCAGGTCGGCCTGTTCAACGTCCTCGAAGAACGGGACGTCCAGATCCGCGGGTTCCCCGTCCGCCTGGACCTCGACCTGTGCATGGTCTTCTCGGCCAACCCCGAAGACTACACCAACCGGGGGCGGATCGTCACCCCGCTGAAAGACCGGATCGGGTCGGTCGTCCGGACGCACTACCCGCTGACGCGCGAACTGGGGATGGCGATCAACGACCAGAACGCCTGGCTCGACCGCGACGGCGGCCGGCTCGCCGTGCCGGTCTACGTCAAGGAGATCGTGGAAGAGGTGTCCCGCCTGGCGCGGTCGTCGCCGCACGTGAACCAGCAGTCGGGGGTCTCGGTCCGGATGTCGATCGCCAACCTGGAGAACGTCGTCTCGAACGCCGAACGGCGGGCCTTGTTGAACCGGGAACAGGCGGTCGTCCCCCGCGTTTCCGACCTGACGCACCTCATCCCGAGTTCGCGCGGCAAGGTCGAACTGACGATGACCGAGGACGACGGCCACGAGGACAAACTCCTCGCCCGGATCGCCGACGAGGCGGTGAAGGCCGTTTTCACGCAGCACTTTGATGCCCGCGAGTTCCGCCCGGTGGTCGACTTCTTCGAGTCGGGCAAGTCCGTCGAACTCGGCGACACCCTGGCGTCGCGCGAGGTGCTCGCCCGGGTCGAGAAGGTCCCCGGGCTTCGCAAAAGGGCCGACGAGTTCGCCCGCGCTGTCCTCCCCGGGTTGACCGAGCCCGACGCCCGCGAGGCGGCGGTCGCCAGCGCGGCCGAGTTCATCCTCGAAGGGCTACACGTCCACAACAAACTGAATAAGAACGTGAAGCCGGGGACGACCAGCTACCGCCGCTGACGGACGCACGCGCGGCGGACGAAGGCACACCGGGGAAGGGGCTCGAACGATGTCGGTCTACGAATACTCGCGGTGGGACGGCTCGCAGCAGTTCCAACCGCAGTCGGCGGACAAGGTCTTCGAGCAGATCTCCGAGTACATGATGCAGTACGGGGAGAACGTCCTCCGCAGCCTCGATAACGTCGATAACGAGGAGTCGCAGGAACTCCTCGAACAGATCCAGAAGGCGGGCCTGATCGACGAGGACGGCGAAGGGCGCTGGCAGGTCACGCCGAAGGGGCTCCGGAAGATCCAGGAAAACGCGCTCACGAGCCTCTTCCAGACCTTCCAACGCGACGCCGTCGGCCGGCACGACACGCCCCAAAAAGGCTCCGGCACGGTCCGGCTCGAAGACTCCCGCCCGTACGTTTACGGCGACCCCCTGGCCAACCTCAACCTGCACGAAACCCTCAAGAACGCGATGGTCCGCCAGGGGGGCGGCACGCCGATCCACGTCCACCGCGACGACTACGTCGTCTACGAGACCGAGTACCAAACGCGTTGCGCGACCGTCGTCTTGATCGACATGAGCGGGTCGATGAGCCGGTACGGCAAGTACGCGATGACCAAGAAGGTCGCCCTCGCGCTCCAGGCGATGGTCCGGGGTCAATACGCGCAGGATTCGCTACAGCTCGTCGGTTTTTATACGTACGCCAACGTGATGACCGAGCGCCAGTTGTTGAACTCGGCCCCGAAGCAGGTCAGCCTGTTCGACAGCCGGGTCCACCTGCGGTTCGACCTCGATAACCCGCCGAGGCGCGTCCCCGAACACTTCACCAACATCCACGCCGGCCTGCGTCTCGCCCGCAGCCTCCTCGCCCGCCAGGCGGCGGCGAACAAGCAGATCATCGTGATCACCGACGGCGAGCCGACCGCCCACATCGAAGGGCGCGAAGTCGTCCTGATTTACCCCCCCTCGCCGAAGACGGCCTCGCACACGCTCGCCGAGGTTAAGAAGTGCGCCGCCGCCGGCATCCGGGTCTCCAGCTTCGCCCTGATCGAAGACGAGTTCTACCACGGCCTGGTGAACTTTGTCGAAGAAATGGCCGTGGTCTCAAAAGGCGTCGCCGCTTACTGTTCGGCCGACGACCTCGGGGCCTACGTCATCGACAGTTTCGTCACAGGCCGCCGGTCCCGTCGACTCTCCCACTGACCCGTCCTTGCCCGGCCGTCCCGCCAAGCGAACCCTCTCGCCCCTGCCGGGGATGACATTCTCACCCCCTCTCTGCCAAATCGGCAGTCGGTGGCCGGGGGTGTCGACGGAAGTCGTTGCCCTATCTTTAAACAACCAAACGACTAAGAGAAACAGGAAGCCGCCGGTACGCGACTTGCTTCCTGAGCGTGCGAAATTCCATTCGGGGGAACTTCGGTCCGAAGCTTAACGCCCCCACGTCGTCCGGCTCGGCCTGCGGGTCCGGGCGGCGGCGAATGAACGCGTCGAAGGAGAATCCACCGTGGCGAAGATGTTGGCCTACGACGAGGAGGCCCGCCAGAAGCTGGCGAGCGGCGTCTCCAAACTGGCCCGGGCCGTGAAGAGCACGTTGGGCCCGAGGGGCCGGAACGCGGTGATCGACAAGGGCTGGGGGAGCCCGACGGTCACCAAGGACGGCGTCACCGTCGCCGAAGAGATCGAGCTGACCGACCCGTACGAGAACATGGGGGCGCAGCTCGTTAAGGAAGCCGCGTCGAAGACCTCCGACGCCGCCGGCGACGGCACGACCACCGCGACCGTCCTCGCCGAGGCGATCTTCAAGGAAGGGCTCAAGGCCCTCGCCGCCGGCGCCGACCCGATGGCCCTGAAGCGCGGGATCGACAAGGCCGTTGAGAAGGTCGTCGAGAACATCAAGGGCCAGGCCAAGAAGGTCTCCGGCAAGAAGGAGATCGCCGAGGTCGCCGCGATCGCCTCGAACAACGACAAGGTGATCGGCGAAAAGCTCGCCGACGCGTTCGAGAAGGTCGGCACCGACGGCGTGATCACCGTCGAAGAGGGCAAGGGCTTCGAGACCACCGTCGACGTGGTCGAGGGGATGCAGTTCGACCGCGGCTACCTTAGCCCGCACTTCGTGACCGACCAGGACCGGATGGAGGTCGTCCTCGAAGACCCGTACATCCTCATCTACGAGGAGAAGATCAGCACCCCGACCAAGCTGATCCCCCTCCTGGAGCAGATTGCCCGGGCGAACAAGCCGCT
>Ga0164243_10013278_pt1 | contig 11601 bp, 7 predicted proteins | sample OricompcompostOP_FD_108781 | JGI IMG/M metagenome (GOLD analysis project Ga0164243, IMG submission 108781) | Organic Plus compost microbial communities from Emeryville, California, USA - Original compost - Organic plus compost (OP) | ecosystem: Engineered > Solid waste > Mixed feedstock >... | reverse complement strand
CCCAGCCGGCGGCGGGAAGCTTCACATGGGCGAAGCGTGAGGTGTCGGTATCGGCAATGCAGTCCGAGACGACAACGAAGGGGCAGGTGTCCAGTGCCTCACGGACCATGGCTGCATCAGGGAGCGAGACTGCCGGATTGGTCGCCATGACCCACAGTGCCTTCACTCGACCCTCACGGATCGAGCGGAACAGGTCGACGGCCTTCAGCCCGGGCTTCGTCGCCATGCGCGGCGCCGCCCAGAAGCGCTGGACGTTTGCGACATTCTCGGGTGCGAAATCCATGTGCGCGGCCAATGTCGAGGCGAGCCCACCGACCTCGCGCCCGCCCATGGCATTGGGCTGTCCGGTGATCGAGAAGGGCGCGGCGCCTGGCTTGCCGATCCGCCCGGTGGCGAGATGGACGTTGATGATCGCGTTGACCTGATCGGTGCCGCGGATCGACTGGTTGATACCCTGGCTGAACAAAGTGACGGTACGCGAGGTCTTTGCAAAAAGCTCGAAGAAGGCAAGGACGTCCGCCGGCGGCAAGTCGCAAGTCGCAGCGATCGACCAGAGGTCGTTCCCCTCGCCCAGCGTTTCCCAGAAGCTGTCGGGCGTGGAGACGCGCGCGTCGAGAAAGGCCTGATCGAGAACGCCGGCGTCGCGGCAATGCGCAAGTAGGCCGTTCATCAGGGCAACATCGCTGCCGGGCCGCAGCGGCAGGTGGAGGTCGGCATCCTCGCACGTCTCGGTGCGGCGCGGGTCGATGACGATGAGCCTGGTGCCGCGCGCGGCGCGGGCGGCCATGATGCGCTGGTAGACGATCGGATGGCACCAGGCGGTGTTCGAGCCGACCAGGATGATAAGGTCCGCCTCGTCGAGATCGTTGTAAGTGGCGGGCACGACATCTTCGCCAAAGGCGCGGATATGGCCGGCGACCGCGCTCGACATGCAAAGGCGGGAATTGGTGTCGATGTTGGCCGAGCCGATGAAGCCTTTCATCAGCTTGTTGGCGACGTAGTAGTCTTCGGTCAGCAGTTGGCCGGAGACGTAGAAGGCGACGCTGTCGGGGCCATGGCGGTCGACCGTCTCGGCGAACTTGCGCGCGACGCGGGTGATCGCCTTGTTCCAGGTGACTCGCTTGCCGGCAATTTCCGGGTAGAGCAGGCGGCCTTCGAGGCTGACGGTCTCGCCCAGATGCGTGCCTTTGGAGCAGAGCTTGCCGGAATTGGCCGGGTGTTGTGGATCGCCGGCGATCTTGACGGTGCGGCCGGTCACATCGGCCGAGATGCCGCAGCCGACGCCGCAATAGGCGCATGTGGTGCGGATAGTCATCCAATCCTCCCCTGTAAGGGGGCGTGGCAGCGCGAAGCGCTGACGGAGGGGTGTCCGCGCCTGCGAGAGGGGGACACCCCTCCACCACCGCCTACGGCGGCGGTCCCCCTCCCTCGCAGGGGGAGGATATTGACGCTGCTTGGATTCACGCTGCCTTTTTCCCCACCACCGCCTCACGCAGCAGGTAGATCCGCCCCGCGTCCACCCTCAGCGGGATCGTCGGCACGCAGCCCTCGTCATCCCCCAGCGCCTCGCCGGTCTTCAGCGAGATGTTCCAGTTATGCAGCGGACAGGTCACGACATTGCCGTGCACGATGCCCTGGCTGAGCGGCCCCTGCTTGTGCGGGCATTTGTTGACCAGCGCAAAGAAGCGGTGGTCGAGCGTGTGGAAGATGGCGATCTCCTCCCCGCCGCGCACGGGCAGAGTGCGGGCGTTGCCCGGGGCGATCTGGTCCGTCGGACCGATGTCGAGCCAGTCTCCGATCATCATGCGAACTCCATGGGGCGCACCTCGGCCAGGTGCTGATGCAGTTCGGCATCCTCGCCCTGGGCGCGCTTGGCCCAGGGGTCGTCCTGCATGAACTGCTGCGAATAGCGGAACCGCGCAGCGAGCCTGCGCACCGCTTCTGGATCGTCGAACAAACCGGCCTTGACGTGATCGAGACCGACGCGCTCGATCCAGGGCGCGGTGCGTTCCAGGTAGTGTGCTTGCTCGCGGTAGAGCTGGATGAAGGCGGCGCAGACATCGAGCGCTTCCTCTTCGGTCGCGACCTTGCAGAGGAGGTCAGTGGCGCGGACCTTGATGCCGCCGTTGCCACCGACATGGAGCTCGTAGCCCGAATCCACGCAGACCACGCCGAAGTCCTTGATCGTCGCCTCGGCGCAGTTCCTGGGGCAGCCCGATACCGCGATCTTGAACTTGTGCGGCATCCAACTGCCCCAGGTCATCTGCTCGACCTTCACGCCAAGGCCGGTCGAATCCTGCGTGCCGAAGCGGCACCATTCGGAGCCGACGCAAGTCTTCACCGTGCGCAGCGACTTCCCATAGGCGTGGCCCGAAACCATGCCGGCGGCGTTGAGATCGGCCCAGACCGCGGGCAGGTCCTCCTTCTTGATGCCGAAGATGTCGAGACGCTGGCCGCCCGTAACCTTGACCATCGGCGCATTGTATTTCTCGACCACGTCGGCGATCGCACGCAACTCGCGCGGGTTGGTAAGCCCGCCCCACATACGCGGGACGACCGAATATGTGCCGTCCTTCTGGATGTTGGCGTGCATGCGCTCGTTGACGAAGCGGCTCTTCTGGTCGTCCTCGTACTCGCCCGGCCAGGCGCAGAGCAGGTAGTAGTTGAGCGCCGGGCGGCAGGAAGAACAGCCGTCGGGCGTCGACCAGTGAAGCTCCTGCAGGACTTGCGGGATCGCCTTCAGCTCTTTTTCCAGGATCAGGCGGCGCACGTCATCGTGGCTGAAGCTGGTGCACTTGCAGACGGTCTTGGGCCCTGACTGGATATCGTCGCCCAGGGTCAGCTTGAGCAGGCTTTCGACAAGGCCGGTGCAAGAGCCGCAGCTTGCCGACGCCTTGCACTGCGAGCGCACGGCATCGAGGCTGCAGGCCCCGCCCTGGATGGTCTTGACCACCGCGCCTTTGGAAACGCCGTTGCAGCCGCAGATCTCGGCATCGTCCGAGAGGGCGGCAACGGCCGCGTTAGGGTCCGCCAGCGCACCTCCGGACGCGAAAGCCTGGCCGAAGATCAGCGCGTCGCGGATGTCGGAGACGTCCTCGCCTTTCCGCAGCAGGTCGAAGTACCATGAGCCGTCGGCGGTATCGCCGTAGAGCACCGCGCCGACCAGCTTGTTGTCTTTGACGATGACGCGCTTGTAGACCCCGCGCGAGGCGTCGCGCATGACGATGTCCTCGGCTCCGTCACCGCCTGAGAAATCGCCGGCGGAGAAAAGATCGATGCCCGAGACCTTGAGCTTAGTCGACGTGACCGAGCCTTCATAGCCGCTTGGCGCGCCGGTGGCGTGATCGGCCAGCGCGCGGCACATATCCCAGAGCGGCGCGACCAGGCCATAGCAGGCGCCGCGGTGTTGAACGCATTCGCCCACCGCCATGACTGCCGGATCGGACGTGATCATGTGATCGTCGACCATGATGCCGCGCTCGACATCCAGGCCCGCCGCCTTGGCCAGTGCCGTCGCAGGCCGGATGCCAACCGCCATGACGACGATGTCTGCCGCGATCTCGCGCCCGTCCTTGAGGCGAACGCCGGCGACATGGCCGTCCTTCTCGACGATCTCGGCGGTGTCGGCACCGGTCAGGATGGTCTGACCGCGGCGTTCCAGTTCGGCCTTGAGCAGCCATCCGGCCGCCTCGTCGAGCTGGCGCTCCATCAGCGTTGGCATCAGGTGGATGACGGTGACGTCCATGCCCCGCAGCGAAAGGCCGTGCGCGGCTTCCAGGCCCAGCAGGCCGCCGCCGATCACCGCGGCCGCACCGCCCTTCTCCGCAGCCGCGAGCATCTTGTCCACGTCGTCCAGATCGCGGAAGGTGACGACGCCCGGCAGCTTCACGCCGGGCACGGGGATGATGAAGGGGTCGGATCCAGTGGCGATCAAAAGCCGATCGTAAGGTTCGACCCGGCCGGAACGCGTCACCACCGTCTGCGTCGCCCGATCGATGTGCTCGACCGGATCGCCGGAAATTAGTTCGATCCCGTTTTCGTCATACCATTCGACTGTGTTGATGACGATGTCGTCGAACGCCTTCTCGCCCGCCAGCACCGGCGAGAGCATGATACGGTTGTAGTTGACCCGAGGCTCGGCGCCGAAGATCGCGATGGAGTAGCGGGCCGGATCGCGAGCGAGGATTTCCTCCACCGCGCGACATCCGGCCATACCGTTGCCGATCACTACCAGCCTTTCGCGGGCCCCCGCGGGCCGGCCGCCTTTCTCGAAATTCATCGGCGCATTCACGTCGCGTCTCCATCGTCCACGCGCAACGCAGAAAAGCCGCCTCGACATGGTCCCTCTGCAGGACCAGATCGGGCGGCTTCGTTGCCACGCGTTGTCAGTTGAAAGCGGGTGCGCTTGATCGTCCGACGTTGGACGGCGCTGCCTCGCTCACTCTCTATCTAGCTGATTCGCGCATGTTGCGACAAGGCATTTTTGCAGTGCAGCACGATTTTGCCGCCGCGCTACACGACGTTACCAGCTTCTATAGGGCAGGAACTTGCCGCTCATCGTTACCTTGATCCGGTCTCCCTTTTCATGCGGGATCTTTTCCACATCCATTTCGAAATCGATCGCGCTCATGATGCCGTCGCCGCCCTTCTCCTGGATCAGCTCCTTCAGCGTTTCGCCATAGACGCCGACGATTTCGTAGAGACGATAGATGCAAGGATCGGTGGGCACGGCCTGGGGGAATATTTTGGTCGGATATTCGGCAAGGACGACTCCGGCTTCCTGTGGCAGGCCCAGCGTGGCTGCCACTTTGTCGGCGGCGTCCCGCGGCAGGCTGTTCATGCCAAGGCAGGCCGAAGTGACGAAGACTTCGCCCAGCCCTGCCGCTTCGGCAATGCCTGCCCAGCTCATGCTGGAGGCGCGCTTTCTCTCCATGATCATGTCCGTGACGTCGGCTTTGCTCAGCATGGGACTATTCTCCTGATCAGCGGTTGGTGAACGAAAAGGGCCTCATCCCCCGCTCCACAGGACAAGCAAGAGCAAGGCGAGCAGGACGGCGCTGATCACCTGCCACAGCCGTTCCGGCCGCCGCACTAGAAAAGGGCGCGGATCGGGCGCGGTCAGCGCGGGATTGGGATGGGAAAGGTCGTAGACGAATTCGGAAAGTTCGTCGTAGCGCCGCGCCGGATCGATCGCGACCGCTCGGGCGATCGCCGCGTCCATCCAGTCGGGTACCGAAGCATTGCGCTCGACGATCGGATGGTAGCGCAGCTTGCGTTGCGCTGCGCGGGTGTCGGTCGCGGCCACGCGCGAGCCGTAAGGCAGTTTCCCCGTCAGCATCTGATAGGCGATCACACCCAGCGAGTAGATGTCGGAAGCGCGGCTAGCCGGATAGCCCAGATAGAGCTCCGGCGCGCTGTACTGCATGGTTCCGGCGAAGGCCGCGTCATTCTGCCGGGGGGCCAGCTCGTCGATGCCGGCGACCTGCACCGAACCGAGATCGATGATCCGCGCGGTGCCGTCCTCGTCGACGATGACGTTCTTCGGTCGCAAGTCGCGATGAAGCATCTCGCGACGATGCAGCGCTTGCAGGCCGGTGGCGATCTGCCGGATCAGCGATCGTGCCGCAGCGAGGTCTGGAGAGGGCTGATCGTGCATCCATTCGTCCAGCGTCCGTCCATCGAGATACTCCGTCACGGCATAGGCATGGCGGCGTCCGTCCCGCTGCGGAGCCGCCTTGAGAACATGCGGGTTGCGGACCCGCCGCGCGACCCATTCCTCCAGCATCAGCGCCTGGAGCTGGACCGGATCCTCGGCATGGTCAGTTGCCGGCACCTTGAGCGCTACGCGCCTGCCATCGGTCTTGTCGCGCGCCAGATAGACGTGGCTGCGGCTGCCCGAATGCAGCTCGCGCAGGATCGCGTATGCTTCGAATTCCTGTCCGGGTTCCAGGCGCGGTGCCGGGGGCCACGCCGCCTCGCCCCCGATCAGATCGTGCAAGTCGCCGGCAGGCAGATTGTCGACGCGTAAGAGCTGAACGGTCAGATTGTCGGGGCTTCCAGCGGCCAGCGCCGCTTCGGCAATGTCGGCGGCGGCTTCGTCAAGGCTCTCGGCGCCGGCAATCGCCGTCGCGATCGCTTCGCCGGACAGATATTCGTGCACGCCGTCGGTCGTCAGCACGAAGGTGTCGCCCGGCTGGATCGCGATGCGCCGATAGTCGATCTCGACGTGGCGGTTCACACCCAGCGCACGGCCGAGATAGCTTTCCCCGCCTCCCAGATAGACGCGGTGCGGATCGGTCAGCGGCCCGAGTCGGCTATCGGCGAAACGCGCGATCTGGGCATCGCCGACGTGAAAGATGTGTGCGCTGCGCGATTTCAGCACCAGGGCGCTGAACGTGCAGATCAGCCCGCGTTCGCGCTCCTCGTCGGTGATCGTGTGCCCTCCCCGGACGTTCTGCGCGTGCATCCAGCTGTTGGTCGCGGCGATGACGCGTTCGGCTGAAGTCTGTACCGACCAGGCGTCCGAGGTAGCGAAATAGTCGGTCAGGAAGCTTTTCACCGCCGTCTCTGCGGCGGTAGCGCCAAGCGCGCTGGTGCTGATCCCGTCGGCTATGGCGACGGCGATGCCCTTGGTGGCCAGCAGCGGTTCTTCCGGTACAAGCGAGCCGTGGAAGTCCTGATTGGCTTCCTTGCGGCCCGGTGAGGAGAAATGGCCGAGGGAGATCGAAAGACCTGGACGCATCTCGTAGATCGGCGGGGAAGCCGTCGTAAGGTTCACGGCTCCCCCATAGCTGTTCATGCGGCCAGCTTCACCACCCGCGTGGGCGAAGTGCGGATATGCGTCGAATAGAGCGTCAGCCCGGTGAAAGTCAGGCCGCCTACCAGGTTGCCAAGCACCGTCGGGATCTCGTTCCACCAGAAATAGTCGCCGATCGAAAACTCGCCGCCCATCATCATGGCCGTCGGGAACAGGAACATGTTCACGATCGAATGTTCGAACACCATGTAGAAGAACAGCATGATCGGCATCCACATGGCGATCACCTTGCCGCTGACGTGGGTGGAGATCATCGCACCGACCACGCCGGTCGAGACCATCCAATTGCACAGCATGCCGCGCACGAAGATCGTCATCCAGCCGGCGAAGCCATACTCGGAATAGCCGAGCGTCCGGTCGACGCCGATGCTGGCCAGCTTCTGGCCGACGGCATTCGGCTCCACCGAAAAGCCGTAGGTGAAATAGACCGCCATTAGGAAGGCCGTGGTCAGCGCGCCGGCGAAATTGCCGGTGAAGACGAGGCCCCAGTTGCGCAGAACGCCGCTCCAGGTGCAGCCGGGGCGCTTGTCCCAAACGGCCAGGGGCGACAGCACGAAGACGCCGGTCAAGAGATCGAAGCCCAGCAGGTAAAGCATGGCGAAGCCGACGGGAAACAGGATCGCGCCGGCAAGCGGCTGTCCGGTCTGCACGTTGATGGAAATTGCGAAGGCGGCTGCGAGCGCCAGCGTGGCGCCCGCCATGAAGGCGCGGATCAGCGTGTCTTTCGTCGACATCAGGATCTTGGATTCGCCGGCGTCGACCATCTTGGTGACGAATTCGGATGGGGCGAGATAGGCCATGCGCAATTACTCCCTCAGTAGGAAAATTCGGCTTGCAGCCAGAATTTCTCGGTGTCGGCGCCGAAGCCTGCGGCGGCGTAGTTCGCGTACTTGGCGAGCACGGCGAACTGGCCGAGCTTGAAGCCCACGCTCGCGTTCCATTCGCTGCCGTAATCGATATTGCCGATGTCGCTGTCGAACTGGTGCCAGGTCACGGCGGCGTTGAGGCCGGGAAGCAGCTTCACGCCGTCGAACTTGTAGGCGGCGCCGACGTAAAGGTCCTGCAATCCGGTGTTGGGCGTGGTCAGGAACATGTCCGCCCAGCCGTTGAACTTGTGCAGCGTGGCCAACGGCGTCTGGACCGCCCGCCCCGCTCCGCCCGCTGCATTCCTGTCGCTGCCGAGCAATTCCCAGCCGCCCGTCAGTGTCAGGCCCTCGATGCCCAGGCCGGCCTCGGTGGAGATGTAGTCCGCCACATAGTTCACCGGGTTGCTGCCATAGTCGGACTGGCGCGCGTAACTGCCGATGAGGTTCAGCTTCATCGTGGGGGACAGCGGGATGGCGGCCGTGGCGCGGGCGCCGAAAGTCTGCGAGCTGTTGGCGAAGAAGACCGCCTCGTCATAGTCGAGGAGATAGACGAAGCCCTTGAGGTTGACCGGCCCTGCTTTCACTCCGGCCCCGACGAAATAGAAATCCCCGTCCATTGATTGCCGTGGCCCGGCATCGATGCCGAAGATCGTCCGCTGGCTGATCGCGTAAGTGCCGTCGAAACTGACCGGGCCGAACTTCGCCTCGGCGCGGACGGCGTCGAACGTCTGCTCGTTCTGGCGCCAGCCGACGGAACCGACCCAGCGCTGGTCGTCGAGGTTGATCCGCTGCCGGCCGAGCGTAACCTTAGCCACTTTTCCCGTGTATTGCAGCTGCAGCCGGTTGAGGTCGATGTTCATCGGATCGGGGACGACCGAGTATTGCGGACGACTTTGGTTATTGGGGCGCGTAAAGGGAAAGGCGTTGTAGTCGTTGACGATGCCCAGCGTTCCCTCGCCCTCGACCAGCAGCGACAGGTTGTTCGCCTTGAATTCCGCCCCGGCGCGCATTCGCAGCGTTACGGCATCGGCGTCGGTCGTCGGCTGATCGACATGTTCGTAGCGCAGGCGGCCTTCGACGATCGGGTCGATGGTCAGGTTGTCGCCGACTGTCACCGGATCGCCTGGAGCGGCAAAGGCAGGCGGCGTTGCGGCAACCGGCGCTGCGAGCGCGGCCGCTGCTAAAAGTTTCCTCATGTTTGATTTTTCCTCCTGGCGTGAATCATGCCGCGTCAGGTTTCCCTCTCTTGCGCCTTCCCCATCGTCGTGGGGTGGCTTGCCGTTTTTTCCGGATCAGATGCGCACGCCCTGCAGCGCGGCGTCCCAGGTCGTGCGCCAGCGGCCCTTGACCACCGTTATGGCCAGCAGCGCGATTACCGCGAGGGCTGCGAAGATCAGAAAGCCCGGCGATGCGCTGCCCGTCAGCTTCTTGGCGAAGCCCAGCGAGGACGCGAGGTAGAAGCCGCCGACACCGCCTCCGAAGCCGACCAGGCCGGTCATCACGCCGATTTCCTTGCGGAAACGCTGGGGGACGAGCTGGAACACCGCGCCGTTGCCGACCCCGAGCGTTCCCATCACCACAAGGAACAGGGCGAGCGCCAGCGGCAGCATGGCGGGGCCCGTGGCGATCAGCGCGAGCACCACGGCGGCAAGGCCATAGACCACCGTCAACGTCTTGATGCCGCCGAAGCGATCGGCAAGCGCGCCGCCTATCGGCCGCAGCAGCGATCCGGTGAAGACGCAAGCTGCGGTGCAATAACCGGCCATCACCGGGGTGAGCGCGAAGGTATCCGCGAAATAAGTCGGCAGTGAGCTGGAGAGGCCAACGAAGCCACCGAACGTCACGAAGTAGAACAGCATGAACCACCAGGCGTCCGCTTCCTTCAGCACTTCGGCATAGGCCGAAAGCGGCTTGGGCGCGGGTTGGTCCGGGCTGTCCTTGGCGGCGAACAGGTAGAAGATGAAGACCGCGGTCAAAGGGACCAGCGCCAGGCCGAAGACGTTATTCCAGCCGAAAGCGGCGGCCAGCAGCGGCGCGAACAGCGATGCGAGCACGGTGCCCGAATTGCCCATGCCAGCGATGCCCATGGCCTTGCCCTGGTGCTCGGCCGGATACCAGCGGCTGGCAAGCGGCAGCGCGACGGCGAAGCTCGCCCCTGCGAAACCCAGGATCACGCCGACGGCCAGCGTCCCCTCGTAGCTCGAAATGCTGAAACGCCAGGCAATGGCAAGGCCGACGATGACGATAAGCTGGTTGAGCGCGCCGGTGATCTTGGGGCCGACCCTGTCCACCATCAGCCCGTTCACCAGCCGCAGCACGGCACCCACAAGCGTCGGCACCGCCACCATCAGCCCCTTTTGCGCGGGATCGAGGCCGAGGTCCTTGGAAATGATCGGCGCCAGCGGCCCGAGCATCACCCAGACCATGAAAGCGACATCGAAATAGAGGAACGCAGCCAGAAGCGTGGGGCGGTGGCCGGCGGTCCAGAAGCTGGAGCCGGCTTCGGGTTGGCCCGCCTGCGTCTGGGCGTCTTCATCAGGCATGGCTAGCGTGTTCATCGGCGCATCCCCTTCGGACTGCTCGCGCGGACAACGCAAAAAAGCCGCCTCGACTTGACCCGGTGGACGGATCAGATCGGGCGGCATCGTTGCCACGCAATGTTAAGGTCTAGGCAGGAGCGACCAAGCTGGTCCCACCCATCATTGGGCGGCTTTGGACCCTGCCATCACGGCTTAGTTAAGCGATTCGCGGCGAGCGGGTAAAGCGATTTTTGCATTGCAACAAAATTTGCCGTTCAAGGCAGCCTGGCAAGATAGCCGGGAATATCCGCCGGATCGAACACCATGCCATCGAAAAAGCGATTGCTTTCCAAGGTCATCATGCCTTGCTGCATGCCGACGGACGTCTTCTGGTGAAGGCTGCCTTCGACTTTCGAGCTAGCTCCCGGCAGCGGCTCGTCAGTGCCTATGAGTGCGCTGCGGTAGATGTCCGGCCGGAACACGCGCGCCGCTTTTTCCGCATCGGCGGGGTCGTAAGTACCTCCGTCCCAACGCACCATCTGGCTGTACAGCCATTCTGCCTGGCTGACCCAGGGGAAGTTGGCCGCTTCGCGATATTGGAACATGAAGTCGGGATAGTGGACGAGCTCCTCCCCCCGGGCCAGCAGCAGCCGATCGGAAATCGCGCGCTTGATCAGTGCCGGGTCGCCGTCGAGATATTCGCTGCGCGCAAGGATCGCTGCGTTCGCGTCCCAGTGGACCGGATCGACGAAGTGGCGCGCGGCGCGGCACATCGCCCGGATCAGCAACACCACGGCCTCGCGCTTTTCGTCGAGGACGCCCTCCCGCATCGCCAGCACCTTCTCGACGCCGCGTCGCCAGATCTGCGCCGAGACGAGCGCGATCCGGCCGGCGCCGCGTTCCACCGCGACACTGTTCCATGGCTCGCCGACGCAGATGCCGTCGACCTCCCCGGCTTCCAGCGCATCGGCGCAGAACGGTGGCGGCACCGCGACGGTCTCCACATCGTGGTCGGGTCGGATACCGCAGGCCGCCAGCCAATAGCGGAGCATGTAGTTGTGGCTCGAATAGCGATGCACCACGCCGAAGCGGATGGGCTTGCCGGCCGCTGCGCGTTCTCGAGCAACCGCCGCCAGCGCCTGCCCGACCGTTGCCGGATCGCCGAGAGCGCCCGGCGGGCATACGCGTTCGGCCAGTTCCGGTCGCAGCGTGATGGCGTTGCCGTTGAGCCCCAGCACGAAGGGCACCGACAGCGGCTGCGCCGGCCGCCCCTTCCCCAGTGTCGTGGCGATGGCCAGCGGTGCGATCAGATGGGCGGCGTCGCTGTGGCCGTAGAGCAGCCGGTCCAGCACGGTTGCCCAGCTCACGTCCTTGATCAGGCTTATCGCAAGGCCCTCTT
>Ga0164243_10013277_pt1 | contig 11603 bp, 7 predicted proteins | sample OricompcompostOP_FD_108781 | JGI IMG/M metagenome (GOLD analysis project Ga0164243, IMG submission 108781) | Organic Plus compost microbial communities from Emeryville, California, USA - Original compost - Organic plus compost (OP) | ecosystem: Engineered > Solid waste > Mixed feedstock >... | reverse complement strand
GGGTAGAGCTTGGTCAGCGTGGTGGTCGCGCCAACCTCGTTCTGCCGGGTGAAGTTGGTGACGAACTGCGCCGGGTCATAGGTGGGGAAGTCAAAGTAGGGCTTGTCCTCCCCAGCAATGAATGTGCTGGTAAACGGCTGCACCTCGCGCACCCCGGCGAAATAGGCAATCGCCGCATCACGCTTGAGGGTGCGGTACTCGTAGCGGTGGATCGAGGTGGTGTTGAACCGCACCCGACGCTCCAAGGTCATCTTGCGCTCGGTGACCGTGGAGGTGTCGGTGAGCTTCTCCATGATCGCGGCCGGGACACGCAGCTGCTGACCCGGGTAGATCCACCAGTCGGTGCCACGAACCGGCAGGGTGCCGGTCGACTTGACCCGCGTAATCGCGCCGGGGTTGGCGGCCGCGATGTCGTCCCAGGGCACGTCGGTGAACGGAGCAATGGCCTGCAGCCCTTCAGCCTTGATCGTGGTGACGTAAGCGTCCTCAGCCAGGATGTAGGGCTGCAGCACATCACGACGGTAGATGTAGCTGGATCCGGCCTCCAGACGACGGCTGGACTGCACCAGCTCCGTGCCGTTGTTGGGGAGGGTGTCGCTGATGAACGATGCGCCGTCGGTGATGGTGACCGGCGGGGTGTGGGTGTCGAACACCGACCCGATGGCGGCCAGCACGCTGGCCGGATTGAGCCAGTTGACGCTACGCACACCGTTCATCGAGATGAAGGTTCCCAGGCCCAGGAAGCCTCCGGAACCGGTGTACAGGCGCGGCCCGGCGCTGGACTGCTGAGTGACGCTGACGGGGAAGACCTTGTAGCGCACCTCGGTACCCGACTCATAGATCGGGTACGGCTCCTCGGTGAGGTTGGTGAACTCCAACTTGAGGTACTTCATCGAGATGGCTTGTGGGAAGTAGAGCATTCCCCGCTCGGCGACGTAGTCGCGCCAGATGGGGGTCCACTCTTTGTCTTCATAGGCACTCTCATGATCGCCACCGGATCCGTGCTCCTGGGTCACCCAGGACACTGCGTAGACGGCGTTGTCGAGGGTGGTGGTGGGGACGTTGCCGTTGGCGTCGGGGATGACCGGATCGGGGTCGACGTAGTAGGTCGGGCTGGCCAGGAATCCGTCGGACCCGGCGGCGTGGTTGCCGCCGGGGGTGTTATTGATGACCTTGACGATCAGGGCGGTGACGGTGCCCCGGAACTTGTACAACTCCAGCTGGCCATCGAACGACACCAGACGCGGCAGGGTGGTCGGGTGCCCGTGGTAGTCGGCAATGACCTCACCGCGCCGGTTGACCACCTTGATCAGGACGTACTCATGTTCGCCGCCGGTGAAACCCCATCCCGCCACGATGCGCAGCGTCTCCCCGGCGGTGAAGGCCGACGAGATCGGGGCGCTGTAGGTGCGGGTGTCGACGCCGTCATCGAACTGCAACGTGAACTCGCCCGCGCCGACGTCGTATTCCAGGGTGGGCTTGAAGGACCCGCCGTCAGGGTTCATGGCCCGCAGCAGCACCGGGTTGTCCGGTGGGCCGTCGGCGGCGTCGAAGTCGGGCGTCCACTCCACGCCGATCCAGGCGTCGGCCTCGACCAGCGGCCCGATGTGCATGGTCCACCGGTAGTAGCTCTCCTGCAGGCCCGAGGAGATATCGGTGCGGCCACGCCCCAGACGCCACTCGGTGTTGAGGTCCTCGTCAGGGTTGATGGTGATCGGATTCAGTTTGCGTGTGCCGACGGTGTCGTCGTTGGAGTAGTAGAGGTTCAGGTGCTGACCGGTGTAGACCGGATCGATGAAGACCTTGTCGATGCTACGTGGGTTGCCCTGGTCGTCGCGCACGTTGAGGTAGAGGCTGGCCACCGCTGCCGGGTCGGGCATCGGAGCGGATTTCCAGAACGTGTAGGGGTTGTCGTCGGCGGCCTTGGGCGCGTCCCAGTCCTTGATGTACTTGGTGACGATGTTGCCGAGGATGTCCTGCTCTTCCTCGAAGTACTGACTGCCCTGGGAGCGGTCGTAGACGTTGCGCCGGATCAAGCAGTTGCGCAGGCCGAGAGGAAACGGGGTGCCCTCCAAGGTGGGGTCGTTGGTGCGCGTCAACCGGAACTGGAGCTTCTTGGCCACGATGGGGTAGCACTTGGTGTGATATTTGAAGTAACTCTTGACGTCAGAGCGACTCACGCCGACGCGCAGCGGGATGCGTTGCATATCCAGCACCTGCCGCCAGTTGTTAGAGCGGTCCTGATACCAGACCTCGACCACACACGGCATGCGCAGGATCTCTAGAGTCAGCTCCGAGACGCTCAGCGGGAGCTTGAACGTGGTCGTGATGACCTCGGTACCGCCCTCGGCAAACGTGCGCGGTTGGGAGAACCACTCGCGGTTGGCCGGATCGACGGTGGGGCCGGGGGTGTTGAGATCCTTCTTGCCGAACAGCAGGTTGGTGAGGAAGGTGACCAGCTTGAGCGGGAAGTTGAAGTCGAAATAGTACTTGGTGTCCGCCACTTGGCTAGCTCCTCACGAACGCACTCGGGTCGCGGATCTCGCCCACCGTCTCGCGAGGATGGCGTGCGGTCCAGCTACTGGTGACCGTCGAGTCCTTGGCCGGGGCGTTGTAGGCGATGGCCAGATCGGCGGTGTAGGTGCGCTTGGAGACGCCGGTCTTCTCGATCGGCAGCCGGTAGCGCAGGTCATCAGCGTAGCCGCCCAGCTCCAGGACCTCGGCCTTCTTCTTGTTGATGTAGTCCTGCTGGCTCTCGTAGGGGAACTGGTACGGCGAGTGATCGGGGTTCACTGCCGGTGCGGAGTCGGGGTGAAGGCCAAATTTTCCGCCCGGGTAGTTGTCGGGGCTGTCGGCGCGCTCGTACTCCTGCCAGGCAGTGAACTGACCGGTGGTCTCGTACCACTCGAAGGGCTGTTCCGGCTTGACGGTGCCGTCACTCATCAGCCGCCCGTACTGCACCGAATCGATCGGCGAACGCTTGCCGCCGCTCATCAGGTAGTAGTACGAGTACTCCTGGGTGATGTTGAACTGGGCGTAAGGGGCCAACTCAGGACTGTTGGACTTCAGCCACAGCTCGGAGGGATCCAGGTCAATGGCCAGCAGCTCCGGGGCAGGCAGGTCTTCGAGTACCGGGGTGCCGGTGACGACCTTCTCCACCTGGTAGTAGGTCGAGTCGGCGGTGATCGAGCGCACCGGAACCGGGCTGGACACGCTCAGACCCGAGTTACTGATCGTGCAGATGACGTCCTGCGGCATGACGCGATCGAGCATGTCGCGCAGCAGGCGGCGTTCCTTGGGGTCCAGCTCAGCCTTGTGGGGCCGGATGGTGACCTCGTTGCGCACCGACACCGGAGCGCGGCCCACGTTGGTCCCCAGGCCGAAGGAGTTTCCGGTGAAGTAGGTGGACCCGTTGCGGCGGGCAAACCATGTGCCGTTAGGAGTGGTCGGGCACCAAACAACTCCGGTGTACCGGATCGTTTGAGCGTTCTTTTTGCTCTGGCCAAGAGGCTGAACGAACTTCTGGCGCTCGCACAGGCTCAGGACATACCAGCCTCCACTTCCTAGGTGGATGGAGGTCGGGATGCCCAGGAGCGTCGCGGCCACCTGAACAGGCACAATGCGCTCCATCGACTTCTGGGTGAATGACCGATAACCATCCTTGCGAACATGCCCGTCGGCGGCGATGCAGGTGTCCAGGAATAGCGTGAGCTGCGCCTTCGTCAGAGAAGTGACGAACTCCATGCTGGCGACCTTGTTCGGGGCCAGCTCGGTGAGCATCTTGCCTGCGGGGGTGTTCAATCGGAACACCGTGATGTCTGGCTTCGAGCCACTGACCCATTCTCGCCACGCCGGGACTTGATCGGTCCGAGGACCAGTGCGATCGAAAGTCTCACGAGCGGGGCCAATGAGGTCGGTCAGCGCGGTCCGGATTGCGGCTACCTTGTCGGGGTTGACGGCGTGTGATTGAACGATGGTCACAACATCGCTGCCAGCATGGATGTGTCCCTCGGTGATGAACCATCCGATCAGTTCGACCAGCGAGTCCGCATACTTGGGCTGCTCGGGCAGCCCTGTCACAGGAGCGGCCCTGATGAATCGGTCCTCGGTCGAGAGGTCACTCGACGTGCGGATGCGAATGTCAGAGTAGACACGCGAACCGTCCGCCCGCTTGACCCGACTCGACACCGGCCAGCGGTGATTCATGGTGGTCAGTGACGAGTGTCTGCCGCCCATCTCCACTGAGAGCATCTCGTGGTCGATGACGGGGAAGACGTTAATCTTCGACGTCGACTGCCACTCTGCCAGCCCTGTCTCCATATTCAGGGTGAGCACCTCATCCCCGACTTCAAGGTCGGTGTAGTGCTTGTACCCGTCCCTGGTGAGAATCTCGGTAGCCTCATCCGCGCAGTCGATGTACCTCCAGTTCTCCATCACCTCGCAGTCCACCGAGCAGGCCGCATGCACGATCTGGCGGATGCCGTCGGTGGTGCCGCCCAGACCTGCCCCGATGAAGAATTCGCGGATGCGGTTGCGGTACCACGAATCCTTGACCCGGACCTCGTCCCACTGGTCGGAGGTGAGCATCTCGCGCATCGGGTCGTAGGGATAGGCCTCCGACGGCGAGCGGCTCAGGAAATGGACGTTGCCGAAGATGTAGTCCAGGTCAGATCCGTAGATGCCCGACAGCGCCCCGGACAGGCGCTGCAGGAAGATCTCCTTCTTCAGTGACCCGGCCCCGGCATCGCCACACAGCGCGTCAACGAACTTGAACAAGATGGTCGAGGAGTCGGCCTTGTAGACGTTCTCATCGAAGTGCTCCAGCCGAAGTTCGGTGGATTTCGACGGCATCAGCGGAAACGGGTCGTTACTGGGCATGGGTCACCTCCCCGGTGAGTAGCAGCAGAGCGATGGCGAACGCGGACGTACCAAGCCCCAGACTGAGCAGCGCGACGCCGAGAGCGACCCAGGCCACGCACGGCACCGACGGCAGGTGGGGCCTGAGCATCAGATCTTGTAGCCGTTGCGCTGCAGGTGGTTGCGCTGCTGGATAGCCAGACCCAGAGCGTGGCGGTAGTTGGGGAGCCATCCGCACACGCACCCGTTGCCCTTGGGCGCATGCCGAGCAGCCACCGGCTCGGCTGGGAACGCCACCGGCTCTGCCGGAACGGTCACCGCCGCCGGTGCGGGTGTGGGGGCATCGGTCACCTTGGGGGCGGCCTTTTTGCGCGGGGCGCGCTTCTTGGGGGCCGGAGCCGTCGTCGCTTCTTCAGTCATCACCTATTCGCCTTCCTCAGCACGACGGCCTCCAGGAAGACCGGCAGCTGGTTGTCAAGCAACTTGAAGTCAGTGGTCTGCACCGATGACGGAGTGGTATCTGTGCTGTCGCCGTAGACCTTGATGCCGTAGTCGGTGGCATGCTCCTGGCCGTCGGGATGACCGGGACCTCGGGTCAGCCAGACGTTGTCGACGCCGAGCACCTGGTGGGCGGCCAGCGCCAGGTCACTGATCTCGATCCATGCGCCGTAGGGCAAGCCCGCGAAATATTCGCGCAGACGCTCCTGCAGGGCGTTGACGACCTGGGTCACCACGTAGCCCCGGTCGATCTCCACTGACAGATACACGCGCAGATAGGCGTAGGAGGCCTGGTGCACCAGCACGTCAGTGGTGATTTGCTTGCCTGCCTTAACCACGGCGTTGAGCACCTCGGGCACCCGGTTGTAGACGTAGCTGACGGTGATCGGGGTGTCGTTGGCCGGGCCAGCAGCGGTCCACTCGATACCGGCGACCTCGCGCACCGATCCGGCTAGCAGCGTGGTCCCGCGCAGCACGTGGTAGTGCACGCCCTGCTGGTAGGTGGTGCCGCCGACAGTCAGCGTCGAGGGGAAGCTCAGGATCGGCACAGACCCCAGTCGCATGAAGCGATTGGTGGCCGACGGGGTACCCGTGCTGCCGACGCGGGCGAAGTTACCGGTGTACAGCTCGCTGGACGTCGAGGCCGACAGGGTCTGGGAGGTCACTACCGTACGCTCGGTGACGGTGAACGGGTCCGCGCCGTTGACGAACAGGTCGACCTTGTTGGTGATGCCGTTCTGCGGGTCGTTGCGCGAGCTGCGGGTGGTGTACTCGAACTCCACGTCGACAATGTCGCCGACCGTCATCGAGCCGGTGGTCACGCGAGTGATCTGCGGCGAGCTTCCAGCGGTGAACGTGTAGTCATCGATGGGCCGGTAGAAGGTCTCGGTCTCCTGGCCTAGGTCCTTGAACACCGTCTCTCCGGCGGGCCAGGCGTATTTGACGTCGGCGGTCACCGGCAGGTTCAGAGTGCCGTTGGGCACCGCGATCTGGGTGGAGTACTTGCGGATCGGCCCGAAGCAGGCGGCCTTGGAGACGAACTTGTTCTGATACGCCAGTCCCAGATACCAGTCCTCGGTCCCCGCGATGTTGCGCAGGAAGGTGTCCTTGAAGCGCTGCCGCAACTCGTCGTCGGTCTCGGGATCCACGCCACCGGTGAAGGCCTGCAGGTTGGTCACGCTGGAGGCACCCAGCACCTCGCCCAGATAGACGATCGAGTCTGGTGGCACGTTGCCCGCCGTACCGACCTCGGTGCACTCCACCGGGATGTCAGTGACGTAGGACCCAGCCGGGATGACCACAGCCTGGGTAGCGGCGAAGTACAGGCGACTGCCGGTCGAGGGCAGGGAGTTGCGGGTGTAGAACTGGCTGCCCAGCGGGATGGTGATGTCCTGGGCGGCAGCGGTGCTCAATTCGACGCGCACGATGCCGGTGGCCTTGCGCCCCTGCAGGCGTCCAAATCCGAAGATGCCGACCCACTGCTCTAGCTCCAACCCGGCCTTGGACTCGATGTCGAGCAGCGACCCGATCAGGTACTGGTCGACGTAGGCCTCAGAGATCGCCTCGGCGACGGCGTCAACGATCTTGCGCTCGGGAGTCCCCAGCTCAAGGCTGAAGCCTGGCGCAGTGATCGCCAGCTTGGCCAGGATCTCCTTGGAGATCTGGTCGGGCGTCTTGGCCACTTTGGCCCCTCCTTGTCAGACGGTCTGCACGACGTTGATCGTGGTCGCCTGATCCGAGCCGTTACGTAGCCGGATCAGGACGTTGATCGTGTCGTAGTTCAGGGCGGTACGGATCTCATCGACCGACACCAGCAGCTCACTGGAGCTGAGCAGCTCCGGGTTCTCCCGGAATCGCCGGAGCTGAAGAGACTGGTAGTTCTGCAGGATCCGGAAGACCTCAGCGTGCACTTCGGCCCGGGTGGACTCGGTGATGATGCCGCCGATGAACTCCTGCAGGATGCTGCCCATGTTGACGTGGAACCGGTCCGCGCCGTAGCGCTCCATGATCCACAGGTAGATGTCCTGCTTGAGCTTGTCGACGCCGAACACGACGTCGAGTTGGCTTCCTCGCTGAACGAGGTCGCCGTCGGCGATAGCCAAGCTGTAGGACATCGTGTTCTCCTCTCAGTTCTTCTTGTTGCTCGCGGGGTCAGACCCATTCCACCCGCACATAAGCCGCGCCCCCGGTGCGGCCGCTGCCCGGCGTGGAGCCACCACCACCACCGCCGTTGCCGCCGTTGGCCCGGTTGCCCGACTTGGAGCCGCTGGTGCCCGATGCTCCGTTTTTGCCCAGACCCAAAGGGACGATGCCTCCGGAGGAGACGCCTCCGGCCCCGCCCGGGCGGCCGCCCACCGAATTCTGGGAGCGGGCACCGCCGCCACCGCCGCCACCGGCACCTGCGCCGTTGGTGTTGTTCTGGCCAGCAGATCCGCTACCTGACCCGGACCCGCCGCCGCCGCCATTGGAGCCGTTGACCAGAGACAGGCCGGTCGTGTAGCCGACAGCACTGGCCACTCCGCCGCTGCCACCACTTCCGGCAGGGGCGTTGTTGCCGCTACCGGCGTTGCCGCCGTTGTTGCCCCACCCGGCGCGAATGTCGACAGCCCCGGACAGGAACCGGGCGTAACGGGTCGAGGTGGTGCCTTTGCTGAGGGTGTAGGTGGTGCCCATGGCCTCGATGGGAACGAAGCTGCGGCCCACACGGGCACCGCCGCCTCCTCCTCCGCCGCCGGAGGTGTTCTGGTTCTCGTTGTTGACCTGGCCGCCGGTTCCTCCGGTGCCGCCCGCGCCGTGCAGGGTGATCCATGCTCCGACGTAGCCGGAGGGCACCGGGGCATCGGTGACCTCGGTTTCGACAACCAGGGGAGGCAGGCTGGCCATCGGGAGGAGAAGAGGCATCAGGCATTGCCCTTCAGGTCTGCCACCAAACCCAGGCCGGGGGTGGTGCCGACTGCGGTGATGGCGACAGTCAGGACGTCGCCGTCGTCAAAGGCCCAGGATCCAGTGACGGTGGTTCCCGCCACCTGGTTTGCTGCGGCGATGGTCGCCGCGCTGTCAGCGATGGGGGTTCCGTTGCGATGCAGCACCACGGTTGTGGATCCGGAGGCGTCAGCGGTGCCACAGCGGTAGGTCACCTCGGTGAAGGTCACCGGCCGCACCAGCTTGACGCCGATGGAGTTTTGGCCGTATCCGACGGCGCGCTGACCCAGGGTCTGAGGGAAGCTGACGTCATAGGGGCTGGCCGCCAAAGCGGCCTGAACATCGGTGGCCAGCTTGTCCAACGTCACCGACTCGTCGGCCAGCTTGGCGGTGGTGACGGCCTCGTCAACGAGCTTGGCGGTGGTGACGGTGTTGTCGGTCGGGGTCCGAGTGTCGCTGAGTCGAGGGTCGTTGCCCTCAGTGACGCTTCCTGCGGTGTCGCCGAACATCGCCTGGACCTGCGTGGTGACGCGAGCGTTGGTGAAATAGAGGTTCCCGGTACCCTCAGGCAGCTCGTCGGTGCTGGCCGCGCCGCCCCCGGTGGCCGAGACGATCAGTTCGAAGCTCTCAGCCACCGAGTCCCAACGGTAGAGGTTGCCGGTGTCGGCGGCGATGTAGATCGTGCCGGAGGCCCCTGGAGCCGGGAACGACAGCATGTCGGGGTACTCCGCCACTGGCGGCACCGGCAACTGGCTGGCCGGTACCTTGCCTCCGACCAGGTCGGCCTTGGTGGTCAGGGCGGTAGCCACCGCCGAGGAGATCGGCTTGTCGTTATCACTGGTGTTGTCGACGTTGCTCAGCCCGACATCGCCCTTGGCGAGGGTGACCACCCCGGTCTTGCCAGCCACCGACTTCACCGGTGCGGCAGCGATCGCCCGGGCGTCGGTGTAGTACTTGTTGACCAGACCTTCAGGCAGGTCGTCAGTACTGGTGAGGTCACCACCACCACCGCTGCCGCCGGAGGACACCGGCAGCCAGGTGGTACCGCCGTCAGGGGAACGCTCCAGGCGCACGCCGGTGTCGCGGTACCAGACGTCATCGAGCACCAGAGGGGCATGGGTGCGCACGATCGTGCCGACCAGTTCCAGCGGTCCCTTGGCCGAACCCACCAAGACCTGCCCCGGCTCAGGCTCGACGTTAAGGGCCGGATCGTTGAATGGGATACGCCCGGCCAGCCGCCACTCCATGTCGAAGCGCTCGATGTACCACTGCTCTCCGATGGCCGGAGTGACCACCGCGTCGCCGACAGCGTAGGCGCAGTTGACACGCACGCTGAAGCGGTTGCGTGTCATCATCTCGGCGGTGCGCGTGACCGGATCGACGGCCACCACCGCTGCTGGTTCGCGTCTTCCGGCACCCTCGGTCGCGGAACGAGAGAATCCTGTCGTCATGAGTTGAACACCACCGATGCGTTGCCTTCGATGTCCCTCTTGTCCCAGGTCTCCTGTCGGGTCACGTTGTTGACCTCCATCGCCAGTCGCCTGATGTTCGGGTTGGACGGGGCCATGATCGTCATCTGCGTGGTGAACCCATTCTCAAAGTCGCCGGAGTGAGTAACCTCGGTGACGTACACCTGCAAGTTGTGTCCGACCAGGTTCAGCCGCATGCCCGGGAACACCTCAGGCATGAACGTGGTCTCGATCTGGGTGGCGTACTGCTCAGCCCATTTGGTCATGAAGATCTGCATGGCCAACAGGAACTCCATCGCCCCCTGCTGCACACCCGACATCGACATGACCAGTGGGCGCACGCCGAACTTGCGCATGATCTCCTTACCGGAGACCAAGGGAGATCCGGGCACATGCGGGGCCACCATGGCCAGTCGACGGAACAGCCACTCGTTCTCGACAGTGGCCACACCCTTGGACTGCAGCCACCCCAGGGTGCCTTGGCCGCCCGCGCCGTTGTCCAAAGCCGAACCGGCGACGTAGACATGGGTGGCCAGCGCGTCATCGTTGAAATCGATCTGAACGTTCTTCATCTCGATGTCTTCGATGTTGACGACAGCGGCCTTGCCATCCAGCCCGAAATAGTCGGGGTAGTAGGCCACAAAGTCGCCGTTCGGCGCGCTCTGGAAGTTACGCAGACCCGCCTTGGCCATCGAGATCACCGTCTGGATCAGGGGTTCATCGTTGATGAAGGCCTTCTCCCGGGTGCTGGGGTCACCCCCGTACAGGCCTGAGATGGTGGACGAGAACATGCCCGCCTGGAACTGGTAGGTGAACAGGTTGCGGGCGATCGGCTCACTGGACCCGATCTGAGCGGTGCCGCCGCCCAGGCCGGTGGCCACGGTGCCTGCAGCCGCGCCAGTGGTGAAGGCCCGGGCGGGGTCGAATGCGCCCACCGGCGCGCCGCCATACTCGGTGCCCGGTACGTGCAGGCAGGTGGCGCTGCTGACGTCGAAGTAAACCGGCACCTCCTTGACGACATCTCCGGGTTGCGGGGCGTGCACGACGGTGCCGATGCCGGTCCACATGACCACGTGGTCGTCGTGAGGCTGGATCAAGTCGCCGGGCTGCAGACTGGTGGCCGGGATCTTGATGCAGGTTGCGCGCTCGGCCCTGGTGTCTCGGCCGATCTCGATACCAATCGACCGGTAGGCGGCCACCATCAACCCCGAGCAGTCGTAGCTCAGCGGACCTTCACCTCCCCACTTGTAGGGTTTGCCGATCTGGGCACGAGCGAAGGTCAGAGCGCCTGCGGTGTCGAACTGGGGACGTCCGATGGCCTGGCCGATACCAGCTGCGGTGGGAGTGCCGTTGGTGGTCGGCAGATTGGGCAGACCGGCCGCGCCGGGCGCTCCGGCGGTCAGTGGGTTGGCCGGGAGGCTGCCCACGGCCGCCCCACCGAGGTTCGCCCCGGGGATGGGGTTGCCTGAGGACTGGCCGCCGGTGCCCATCCCCGACCCGGTGCCGAACCGGATGGCGCGCACCATCTCGATGGCCTCGGCCTCGTGCTCGGCGTAGCGGTGCGGGAAGGCTGATCGCTGCACGGCCTGGCAGGCCGCACCACGATCCATGTTGCGCCAGTCCAGCTTCCTCAACTCCTGCAGGAACATGCCCGCGCTCTCTCGCGGGTTCATTCGTTGAGCCACGGTGCCCCAGGACGGGCGTTGCTGGAACAGACCGATCGAATCGTGGTCATGGCCGATGGCGTCGTGGGGGAAATTGAGCGACTCCGGCACGGCGTTGTTGGCGTACATGATCCAGTTGGACTCGACCGCGATGGTCATGAAGCAATGCACGGCGGCATCGTTCTTCAGGGCC
>Ga0164243_10013275_pt1 | contig 11603 bp, 14 predicted proteins | sample OricompcompostOP_FD_108781 | JGI IMG/M metagenome (GOLD analysis project Ga0164243, IMG submission 108781) | Organic Plus compost microbial communities from Emeryville, California, USA - Original compost - Organic plus compost (OP) | ecosystem: Engineered > Solid waste > Mixed feedstock >... | reverse complement strand
TGAAGAAGTGGGACAATATCCCCTCTTCACTGGAGGGAGACGTTGAGGTAGACAGCAGCATCACAGACGCGGTTGCCATATTGAATAGTATCATTGCACGCCCGGAGACACCGTTTCTCGCAAGACTTAGTTATGCACAGTTAACACAGGTGCTGGACACTCTCAAGGAAAATGTTCGCCACTGTCGTCGATTGGGGCTAATCGATAGGGTTTCTGGTAAGAGGATTGCTACTCTAGCAATAGATATCTATCTGAGCGCCAAGGACACACCTACAGACCAGGACAGGAAATCCATATCCAAGCTGATGTAGGTTAGTGATCGCTAGACCAAGCTAGGAGGCACATCACCTCTCCTCCTCGCCACCTATACCAAGGTAGTGGAACAGGTAATGTACAGGCAATTTCATATGGTTCTGGTTCTGGTCTATAATAAGTCCAATCCTTCTTCTTCTACTAGATAGGTTCACACTTTGAAGTAAGGGCATGTATATATCGATAGATATACTAGAAGCAATTGCAGAAGAAATAGTTCACTAGTAACCCCCTGAAGTCATTACTATATCAAATTATCTAGCAGAGGATACAGAGTTAGCCTACAGATTCAGCGATAATGTAGAGTAGAGAGGGAAGATGTTTATATGGGCAAAGGCATTTCTGGCCTAATATAAGCACTTATAGCTATGTTGGTGGATTTAAAGAGTTTGGCGCTGGAGCATTCTCTTGTGGTGTTTGGTTTTATAGTTTTAAAGTATAGACTCCTCGGTTAATGTCACTTATATCTCGTGTTCTAGAGCCTTCTGAATGTGATGTCACGCTCAGGTCTCAATGACTTTAATTCCATTATCGTTGTTCTGAGACAATCAGGAGCTTTCCCAGGCATATATCACCCAGTGATCATTGAACACTCTGTCGCCTCCCTGACAGAGCTAGGAGGCCATGTACTATTAGATATAGGGGCTGATGTGGACATGGTCGCGGAGGATCTTGTAGATAGAATGGAAATACTTGGAATAAACCACTGTTACCCCCTAAAAAGAGGAATCTTTATTGGCTCAGTTTCACCCCAAGGCATTCCCTCCCATTCATTTGCTCGAACAGCTATGTTGCTATTGGATTGGAGCTGGAGCAGCAGGTTCCCCTTCCCAGTTTTGAGGATACCTTTGTTCTATTTAGTAATAGGGTAGGAGCTTGGCTTCAAAGTCCTATGTCCTAATACCCGACAAGGAAATTCTCGTAGAGGTGGATCTTACAATCGAGATACGTCAGGTTTAAAACAGCGGGTTCTCAGATATCGCAGTTCGGTCCCGGACACGACCATCTCTGCAGAGCCCGCCTGTCCGAGCCAGAGGGGACAAGAGAGGGGTCAAGCAGGCATCGAGGAAGCAATCCCCGATTTCCTGGATCCGCATGTTGGTGCCTATCCAGCCAGTTGCCGCAAAAGTCGCGCTCCTCAGGCAAAGCCCGTCCTGTCTGCGAGGAAGAGCTGGGCGTTTGACGCGGTCTACTGGAAGTATTTGGACGAGAGGTTCTTTGGCGATCGTGGAGCAGATGTTCCAGAGCAGGACTATTGGGAGATGAGGATTCATCTCCCTAGTCAGGGAGAGAGATCTGCTATGGAGCCGTTTGTAAAAAGGAAGATAGAGGAGTCAAAGGAGCGGATCCTCGTCGATTGGTCTCTGAAAGAGGCAAGGGAGTGTTTTTATGAATTATTATTTGATTCACTAGAATGAGAAAGATCTGAATGGCAAAGGCAAGGCAAGGCTATTGCGACAGCAGAGCGGGCCTACCAATCTTCCGCTTCGTAGTTTCACACCATTGTACCCACTCAGTTCTTATGTGGATATCTCGAATCATAGCCAAAGCCTGTTGACCCTAAAGGGTATCTGCATCGTAGAGTGGGTGTAATATCCGTGTACACCCTCCCTTACCCCCAGAATTTCGATTGCGAATTCGTCGTCTACCCTATTGTCACGTTTCTTTAAGTACTCTTCGGAGAGCCCGCGCTAAACGCCGCATGGAATAGAGGCCTCGGGCTCCTTTTCGTCTCATCCTGCTTATTTACGCTCCTGGCAGCCTCTCGGTTAGCTTTCTTCACCTGCTCCTGCGCCACTTTTGCCTGGTCCCAGAATAAAGCCCATCCAGAAAACAGTGGGTTGGCGCCATTCGCTTCCACTACCCTCAGCAAAGGCCATACAGAAGTCACAATAGGACCTAAATCTGGTCTTCTCTCAGTCGACGGCAATTGCTTCCCTTTTTGACCATTTCCTGCCTGATCTTGGGCCGACTTCGTCTCCGATCTGTTGACTTCGCGGCTATCGTTCCCTTCTGAGGGCTGCCAAAGTGGGACGGGAAAATAAAATTCTTTATCACCCTCCATGTCGACCTCGTATCGTTTTTTGTATCGTTGGAACACCTGCCACTCCTGTTCGGCAATGCGGCACGTGTCCTCAAGATCAATTCGAAATTGACGTATAGTTGCGTCGGAGAGTATAGGGCTGACACCTTTGATAACATCCCGGACAGCAGCTTTTACGGCTTTATCAATGACGGAGTCTCTATAACGTGGCAATTTCTCCATGACTGCAAAGTGGGATGATCGGCAGAACGATTCCATGTTTGGGTTTGAGACAGCCAGTTCAGATAAGGCCGCCACAAAATCATCGTCCCGGCCGATGGGGCGGAAAATATGGCGGGTTAATGCGGAGGCAATGATTGAGTCGACCCCAACAATACGCATCTGTTTGGCCTTCTCCAAGTTGGTAGGCGGAGCAGGAAACTTCTTGGGGAAATTATGACTCGTGGGTGGTTCCCAGTCAGAGTGTGATCGGAGGGTATCGGGATCCAGATTCTCGGAGAAGTAGGCTGTGGCTAGCTGGTTGACGAGAGTCCATATTTGTATCCACCTCTCCAAGCTTGAAAGGGCATCATCAATGTCAGTGAGTCTTTTCTAGCCTCAATGCTTCTTGGTCCGTAGAAACGTACATGTTGTCCTCCGTCTCGTCTTTTAGCTCCACCCTGTACTGGTCCAATTCCTCCACCTTGGCCGTCGCCTCTCTGAGACTTCGTCTATGCTTATCCAGATCATTTTCAGCTTGGGTAACTCTGACATTCAAGCTCTCAACTTCCTTTTTGAGCCTTTCATTTTCATCCACCGCAGCTTCAGATTGTTGCAGAAGAGTACTCTTGTCTTTGGTGAGACGATTGATGAAAGCGCAGTTCTCTTGATCCCGTTGTCTAAGCGAACGAAGTTCGTTGGTGACATTTTCTCCTGCCTTGGCAGATAGTCTCTTAGATAGAGCCACCATCTGGAGCAAGACCTGGGTGTCGTCGTTGGTGCTCATGGTTTCAGAATGTGGACATATAGTTATTCTGTGGTGATGGAGGAGGGGAGAAAGGAATGCCATGGATGAAGAGAAATGCCGGTTATGAAATTAACCTGGAGACCTTGATTTTTATTTACATCCTTGCACTTTCCTCCTAGCTGTATAACCTTGGAGAGTCAATGCCTTGGCAGTACTGACTATTTCGGAGAGGGGTGGTGTGTTGTCGGTGGCACAGAAAACTGCGGGAGGCCGAGCGGATGGAGCTCCTTTTCCAAACTCGGGCACCTTCCTGCACCACGAATCAATAAAAAAGAACCCATTTCATCACACCATGCATATGATAGGTCGAGCGAGAGCTTCCTGTCTGGAACCACGTAGCAACAAGCTGCGTGTAGTCATGCCTCTAGACAATCATGTAAGAGGGAACTGAATCAACTGTAATCTGGACGGTTGGGATGTTTATTCTGTGGGAATCTAGGACGCCTTACTCCACCGGAAGGGGAGGGGAGGGGACATACCAGATACGTTAACAAGTTTTCTTATGATTCTGAGCGGCAGCAAAAAAACTATCGCGGCGACAGCATCTACTATGTAGTCTCCTCGCCTGCATTGCGAATTACTGCCATGGACATAGCCATTGGCGTTTCGATAGTCTCCCCTATTCATTTGAGGGATCTTTTGTTATCATTTTGACAGATTCGGTGCGGGGTAACCTGCGGGAGGCCAACTTCATCTGATGCATTGCAGAAGGTGAGGGGCTGGACACATACCGAACAGGAGCACAGCAGACCCGAGACTTTAGAGCCAGTTCCAGCGGCCGTCATCCTCACACCATGATCTCTTTATCATCAGCAGCGATTCCGAGTGCCTGTCCCACAGTCATCCCCTCTCCTCTGCCATGTCTACTGTAACGAGCAGTAGAGCGAGTGGATTAAAGAATGGGACATGAACGCGGAGATGGACTACCGCTTGGAAACTTCAGAGGAAAAAAAATTGAGGCTATGATCTCCCCCCGGCATCGATATGATTCTACCAATCATGTCCCCCACAGTCGACCTCCCTTGTCTCCCACCATATACAACACCCTTGGCGTTCCCCTTCCCATTGCGATCCTTCTTCCCACCCATCTTTTTCAACCCGAAGAAGCCTCCTTGTCTTCCCGTCGGTTGTGGCGGACCACCGCACTGGCCACCAATCTCGGAATCGGCGTCGGGAATGTAACCATCGCGACGACGTCGTCCGGACCGGCTAAAGCAGCAGCATATGGTAATAGGATAAAGAGAGCGGCGACGACGCCGACTACGTTCATGTCTCGATCTAATACATCCTCAGTATGACGCACCAATTCGTGTATCTAAGCTAGTATACCCGGACTGGTGCTAAACTTGCATATCTCGGATCTTGGCACTGGGCTCATACATTTCGTCATCGGTTTGGCACGCGCTGATGTCGTTGCGGAGACTGTTGGATTGTGGTCGGGCTTCAGCACAAGAAAAGAGGCCTCTCGCATTCGCATTGCTCGTATATAGATATCGAATCCTGAGAATACGGTTCTCGTTAGGCAGCCTTTTTTTCCCCATCTGCTGTTTTTAATTTAACGTCCATATAATCTAGAACAATGATATTCCTTCGCTCATTAGACCACCTCGCTGACTACTTCTGATCAGTAGAGATAGAAAAATGCAATATATTTGCTATAATGCTCTTCAAGGGAAAACAAAAGACCACAACATGCCCTCTCATTTGCCTGGAGGGGCTTCGCCAGCAAAACCCATTGCGGGCGCTGGTGCTGAGACGAAAGATGGGACTGGAGAGGCTGTCCAAACTGCTCAGACATGCGAGGTTTGTGCCCAGGAGAAGAAGGCGGCAAGAGTTTACCGAGCAAAAATAATGCTGGGCCTCGTGTTGCCGTCTACGGTGCAGGCTTTTGATATAACGATGTAAGTTGGGTCGCCTCCTGCCGTGCTTTTCTCAAGAGATCAAATGTTGGGTCTAAGACGACAGCTAACGAAAGCCTGACCTCGCCTACAGTATCGCAAGCCCTCTCCCATGGATCGCGGTCGAGTTCAGTAAGCGATATGAGCTCTTCCACAGACGTTCGTCCTAACCAAGGGACAGGAGAAATCACACAGCTTAACTGGATCGTCACCGCCTTCAACTTAACATCGGCGGCTTTCATCCCCGCCTGGGGCCACTTCGCCGACATATTCGGGAGACACTGGTCCCTCCAAGCAGCTGTTTTCATCGCCATGGTGGGGAGTGCGCTCTGCACTGGGGCGCCGACACATGCTTTCCCCGTTCTTCTGCTCGGCCGCGCTCTGCAGGGCGTGGGGGCTGCTGGCATCGGCGTGATCATTCGGGTCATCCTCGCCGACAAGGTGTCTCTGAAGGAGAATGCCAAGAACAATTCGATATTTTCTTTAGTTGCGGGTGTTTCGTCTGGGGCCGGGCCGGTCCTCGGAGGTGAGTGGTATCAAAGCATCAACTTTTACCATACTTGCGTGAGTGCGGCTAACTTTTTTGTCTCTCTCTTCTAGGCGTTCTCACCCGCGCAAACTGGAGATGGTGCTTCGGAATAAACCTCCCCGCGTGTGCTGTAACATTCATTATCGTCTTTCTGATCCGATCCGTCCTCCTTGGGCCGCAGCCCATTCCGGGCCTGGATGAGCATGGCACGGGCGGACAGTCGCCACTTGCGCGTCGTCTGAAAACGATCGATGTCGGCGGTGAAATCCTATCCATCTTCGGCGTCGGGCTTATGATTTTGGCCTTTACCTGGGCAGGAGCTACCTACGACTGGGACAACGCGGCTGTTCTTGTCCCTCTCATCATCGGCGCGCTGATGACGGCCGGTTTCATCCTCTGGCAGTATATGATGGCCCCCGGCAAGCTGCTGTCACAGTTGTTTCCTCTCCAGCGGCCCATGCTAGCTTGGGAACTTCTGAGGCAACGGAATATTAGCCTGCTCTTCTTCATCAACTTCGCAACGGGGGTAGGCATGTACGCAGTACTTTATTTCGTGAACCTCTACTTCACAATGGTCAGGGTATGTGTTGTGTATCCATATCTCAGCAATCGGTGGAGAAATGTGCTCAACTAAAAGTGATTGATGCAAGGCCCACAACGAGTCTTCTGCCGGCGTTCAACTCTTATACTATACGCCAGGACTTGGAGGTATGTTCCCCCATCAACACATACATATCATAGAATCTGAAGGCTAAGTAAATAAAGTCGGCGCGTATTTGGCCATGTACATGTGTAATGTATGGCCGCGGAACACCTGGTGGCCCATCCTCTTAGGTTCGACGATTGAATGCGCAGGAGTCGCCGCTTTGGCGTATGCAATTTCTATCGACCATAAGCGGACTGTGTACGGCATGATGGCACTGGCTGGTGTTGGGACCGGCTTGCGATTTATGCCAGGTGCGTAGGGGAAACACTTTTCTGTCTTTTCTTTTTTCATTCCCCTTCCTCTAATTTCAACTGCTCCTTCTGAAACAACTCTTTAGGAACCATTCACGCGGTCGGTTTCTGTCCAGGTCACATCTCATCTATTGTGGCGTTCATGGGAATCGCCATGCCGTTTGGTGGCACCCTCGGTATGACCCTTATGTCGACTGTCTTCAACAACACCTCCCACCTGTCTCGTAACTCCCCATATCGCGATTTCTCTGCTTTACCCCAGCTACCTGCGGACATTCTCAGACAAGTTAGGGAAGACGCAAAGGTACGTAGCCTGGCCTGGAAGAGGAGAGATTGTCTGCTAACAGAAACATTATAACAACAGATGGGTATAGTGTGGGCATTCGTTGCCATCACGCCAATCCTGTTTATGGTGAGATAATCTGCACTTCCTTCTCTGCGACGCCGTCATAGCCTAGTGATAGCTAACTGCCTGCGATACTAGTGCATGATTACTGCGTTGGCTTTAGGAAATGTCAACATCACAAAGGATGATATTCATTCCGGCGATGATGCCTACAAGGCGAATCTGACTGAAGAGAGTTACCTATATACTATACTTGGACGAAGAGGCCAGAAAACCATAGAATGAGATTCAGAGCGATCGAGTATCCGCCCAGTCAGCGGAAAATTTGTACGTGGTGTAAAGATGGGTATATTATTAGTTTGCTGTATCACATTGTTTCGCGAGTCGAATCGTCGAGTCGAATACTGTAAATCGCATCGTCTGAGACCAAGCACCAACAATACTCCGTACTCTGCTTCTCGGTGTATCGGACCAGCATTTACAAGAGGGCAGAGTCTGGAAATGAATGAACGGATTTTTCATCAGAGGCTAGGCACCTCTGTCACTGCCCACCCTACTCCTGCCTAAGGGGGGGAATATCGCCCATGGAATATTCGTTCACTCGCTCAAAAGTTCAGCATTAGGCGGAACGTGGGCCCATCGGTCATCTCCAGTCGTCGCAGTCCCTGTCGTCAGGAGTTGAAATGACAGGGCTGGGGCTGTAAACTTTGCGAGCGGTCACCCCACTGGCACCACGTTTACCTTTTTCGGAGACGGATCGGTGGGTGCGGGCATCTCCGGTGTTCTTGTAAAACCCTAAATTGGTCGGCGATTAAGACCGTTGCCCACGTCATTTCGCCGACCTCTACTCGCTGTGGGCGGCTTTGCTTCAGTTCTACTGGTCGCTCGCCAAGAAACATCATGCATCGAACGATTTAAGCCAGCTCGGATGATCCCGAGCCTGCAAAGAGGCCACTTTAAATATCTTGAATGCCGTCTCCAATTTGTAAGATGCTTTCTGATTTATAAACATTCCCGGTTTACCTTGTCGCTGTAAATCTATATTAGATGGTCACAATTCGTAGTCTGTCGCTTTTCACCCATTCTTTGACCAACAACAACACATTTGACCGTTCATGAATAGATCTCTTAAGTCCTTTACGAATTTACTTCGCAACTACCATCATCACATTATGGCCCAACCTCGCAACATCGTCATAGTAGGCGGAGTCGCCGGCGGCATGTCCTGCGCCGCCCGCCTCCGCCGCCTCGACGAAGACGCAAAAATCACCATCTTCGAAAAGGGTCCCTACATCAGCTACGCCAACTGCGGCATCCCCTACGCCCTCGGCGGCGTCATCGAGTCCGAGGCCAAGCTCCACGTCATGACGGCCGCCAAGGTCGAAAGCTGGTTCAATATCGACGTGCGCAGCGATAGTGAGCTCGTCAGCATTGACCGGAGCAGCAAGACCGTCCAGGTTCAATCGCAGGCGAACCCGGAGCCGCAGACGGTACCCTACGATAAGCTCGTTCTGGCGCTCGGCGCTGAGGCTTTCCGGCCGCCGATTAAGGGTATTAATGCGCCCCATGTTTTTACACTGCAGACGATTCCTCAGCTCCAGCAGGTAGAGGGCTTTATCGCGCAGACAACGACGACGCAAAAATGCCAGAATGCCGTTGTTATCGGTGGCGGATTCATCGGTCTCGAGGCGGCAGAGAATTTGGTCTTCAAGGGTCTGAACGTCACCTTGCTCGAGGTGCTGCCGCACGTCATGCCCCCCGTGGACACCGACATGGCGGAGCCCCTGCACAAGGAGCTCAGGCGCAACGGCGTAAGTCTCATGATGAGCGCCAAGATCGGCGAAATCGTCGCGCCAACGGATTCGGAGGCAGGCTACGTGACTGTAACAGTTGGCGGCGAAGAATTAAAGGTTCCGGCTGATATGGTCATCGTCGCGACAGGTGTGAGGCCTCGAATCGCCATTCCCCAGGCTGCTGGGCTTGAAACCACCCGCGGAGGAATGGTCGTAAACGAGCACATGCAGACCTCGGACCCGGACATCTACGCCGTCGGAGACATGGCCGCGACGCCCAACTTGATTACCGGCACCGACATGAACCTAGCTCTCGCAGGTCCCGCTAACAGGCAGGGACGAATGGCGGCCGATCACATCTGCGGACGAGAGACGCGATACCGAGGAAATGTCGCTACGTCCGTCTGCAAAGTTTTCGACCTGTCCGTCGCGACAGTGGGCTTCTCGACCGAGGCGCTGACGAGAATGGGAAAGACGTTCGAATACGTTACCGTTCATCCTCCCGACCACGCTAGCTACTACCCTGGAGCCGAGCCCATGACGCTCAAGGTAGCTTTTGAGCCACCCAGCGGAACCCTCCTCGGAGCGCAGATTGTCGGGGCTAAGGGCGTGGACAAGAGGATTGATGTTCTTGCTATGGCCATTAGGGCGGGCATGACTATTTTCGATTTGGAGCACGTCGAGTTGGCATACGCTCCGCCGTACGGCTCGGCCAAGGATCCCGTCAACATGGCCGGGTTCTGTGGCTCCAATGTCCTCAGAGGCGATGTCAAGATCGTTCACGCCGCCTCTCTGGGCGTGAAGGGTGAGGGAATCGAGGGCTACGAGGTTGTCGACGTCCGCACCCCCGGAGAGTTCGCCCAGGGACACGTCAAGGGTGCCAAGAACATCCCCTTGAACGATTTGAGAGAGAGAAGTGGAGAGATTCAGAAGGAGTCCCCGGTAATAGTGTACTGCAAGGTCGGATATCGCGGCTATTTGGCATATCGCATCTTGAAGCAGAAGGGCTTTGATGTCTTTAACCTTGATGGCGGCTTCAAGGCTGTTTCTGAGGGAGGATACGACGCATTGTGTGCGGAAAAGAGTTCTCTTGCAGCTTGCAACTAATGTTCCTTTTCTCTCCTTTTGATTTCGCTCTCTTAATTAGTTAGTTTCGAATTGGGATTAGACTAGACTCAGCATATAGAGATGCCACTTAATATTTTAAAAATACATATGAACGCGCCTCTACATCCTCACAAAAAGCAACATAATAGAGACAAGAGATAGTCTGCAGGCATTTAGTGGAGTAGAGGAAATTTGCCGTTGGGCATGCAATGCTTTTAAGTAATATATTTATTTTTAATATTAATCCACAAGACATTTTTTCCTGGGAGCTTTGTTCGAGGACCATCCTCGACAAAGGATCACTGCCGCCTCAGCATCGGTCCGAGGAGGACATGCGGGCATCATCACCACCATCTGGTGGTACGCCGACATACATGTAGTTGTCAGCATCGATGTTTAGAAACCTTGCTCGAGGCCTTCCCCGAATGAGGTGTTCAATGGCGGATCCGTATTTTATCAGAAGATCTTCTCTTCCTGCAGTCTGTATGATTACCAGGCCAAACGGAACATCTGTTTCTCGGTGTTATGGTCAGCCTTCGATCTATCCATTGCAAGGCTGTGGACCCCGTGTTTGCGCGTAACCCACCATCATCTTTGTTCACAGCTACCGGAATTGTTATTGCCGGATATCCTACACGGGGCTGTTAGTACGGGAAGGTCATGAGGGACGAGAGTCTACTAACCCGCCTTGGCAGCAACTTGGTTGGCCACTCCGCCGTCCGCCTGTATAGGTACCAAGATGCCATCGAGAAGACCTCCCTTGGATCGAAGCACGGCATCTATGCCTTCCTCGCGACTCTTCTGCCTTATGTAGTCGACAGCCGAGTGGTACGCCTCATCCTCTATTCCTCGAGAATCCGCACAACGGTGAAAATTGTCTTGGCCCATCGGCCACGCGCCGTGCAGGCCTGGCAGGCCGCCTTCATCCTCTGCGTTTTTCTTGTTGAACTCGATGATGTCCTCCAAACTCTCCAGGTTCCAGGGGTTCTCCGCCAGTGATGCGAGATATGCTTTGAGCTGGTTGTAAAAGTCGATTTTCACGACTGTAAACTCCGATTTACTCGGTTCTCGCGGATAGTTCCTACACACCGATCGATGAGTTGCGATTTGCGAGTCATAGTCGAAGTGACAAAGCCACCTACCAGTCCCAACCAACAGGCGGAATTATGTCTTCCGCAGAGGGAAAATCAACGTCCTCGAAGACCTCTGCCCCGGACTTCCTGATACGATCGATAGCCCCTAGGAGAATTTGATACTGGTATGGATTCTGCGAGGCAGACTCCCATACCCTTGTCCAGGGCATTGCAAATCTCGCTCCCTTTAACGCCGACTGCGTAGATACGAAAGACTCGAACGGGGTGTCTAAGACAAGTAATTGCTAGAATCGTGCCGGTTCCTGTTGGGGGAAAAAATAAGAAAATTCTTCCTTAGCGAATCGTCGCTCACCTGGCGCTTCCTGCTCGCATTCCCCAGAAATGACGCTGAGCACCACTGCTGCATCCTCGACATTTTTCGCAATGGGTCCCACGACATCGAGGTTATGGGATTCTGGGATAACACCTTGACGGGATGTGACTCCTAGGGTCGGCTTTAGTCCCACTACTCCATTTC
>Ga0164243_10013274_pt1 | contig 11604 bp, 12 predicted proteins | sample OricompcompostOP_FD_108781 | JGI IMG/M metagenome (GOLD analysis project Ga0164243, IMG submission 108781) | Organic Plus compost microbial communities from Emeryville, California, USA - Original compost - Organic plus compost (OP) | ecosystem: Engineered > Solid waste > Mixed feedstock >... | reverse complement strand
GAGACCAGGTCGGTGGCCCGCGCGACCCGCTGGCAGAACTCCACGCGCTCGTTCATGTCGCCGAGCACGAGGATCGGCTTGCCCTTGGTCTCCAGGCGCTTGATCAGCCGGATCTCGGCGTTGGTGGAGACGTCCCGCTCGGCCTCGAGGCCGCCCGGCGAGTTGTGGATGGCGATGGCGTAGAACGAGCGCCCGGTCTTGCGGTGCTGGAGCTTGACGTAGGGGATGGCGCGCTTGCGGCCGATGAAGGGGCGGTAGATGACGCCCTTGTCCTTGGCGACGTACTCGTCGCTCCTCCAGGCCAGCTGGATCGCGGAGCTGTAGTTGCCGAGGCTGCGGCGCGGGTAGAAGTCGAAGCGCGGCAGCCGCTTGCGCAGGGTCTTCAGCTGCGAGCGGTGGACCTCCTGGAACGCGACGACCGTGCGGCGGTGCTCTTGCACCTGGGTCGCCGCGCGGTGCGCGCGCTCGACGCCTCCGGGCGCCATGGACGCGGTGAGGATGTTGAACGACATCGCCCGGATCTCATAGCCGCCGCCCTTCTCGGCCGGCGCGGCCACCGGCGCGGGTGCGGGGGCGGCGGTCGCCGACATCGCGGACGGCAGCGAGACGCCGAGGGCGAGGACCAACAACGCGGTGCAGATCTTGACGAGGTGCTTTCCGGCGAGCATCCGGGCACCCTAGACAGAGGCACCCCGAGCGACGCAAATCGTGCGCCGGCGCGCGATGCCGGTGGTGCGCCTGGGTCCGGTGGGATCGGTGGGCCGCAGTGGGCCGGGTCAGGCCGTGACGACGACCTTGGTGCCGATCGGGGCGAACTCCCACAGCGCGATGGCGTTGGGCCGCGCCTGGCGGATGCAGCCATGGGACAGCGGCGTGCCGAGCTGGGCGATGGTCTGCACGGGCCTGCCGTCGTCGACGGGGATGGTGTGGAAGCCGATCGCGGCGCCCTGGGTGCCCTGGGTGAAGCGCACGAAGTACTCCATCGTGCCGGAGTCGTCGATCCCGATCGCGTGGCGGCTGCGCGAGTAGACGGCGTAGGTCCCCGGCTCGAGGTTGTCGTAGACGCTGCCCGAGACGAGGTAGGTGCGCTCGACCGTGCCGTCGTCGTCGACCAGCCACACCCGCTGCCGGCTCTCGCTGAAGACGACCCGCCGGCCGCTGCCGGAGGCGGCCGGGAGCTCGGTGGACTCCGACACGGCGGCGATCCGGGTGGTCGCGTCGGCGAGGTCACCGGTGAGCCGGCCGTCGAGCGCCGGCTGCTCGCGCGCCCTCGGCGTGTCGGCCGCGCCCGGGTCGGCCGCGTGGGTCGGGTCGGTCTGGCCGGTCGGGCCGGTCGTGCTCGCGGAGGCCCGGTCGTCGACCGAGGTCGCGGCGGCCGGACCGTCTCCCCCGCCGGGCAGCAGCCCGAAGCCGCCGGCGAGGGCCACCGCCGTGACGATCGCGGCGCTGAGCACCACCGTGATCCGGCCGTAGCGCGGGCGCGGAGCGGCGCGATGCCTGCCCGAGGCCCGGCGTGCGGCGTGCTTCGACACGGGCGGCCCTCAGCGCGCCGAGCGCGCCAGCAGGGCGCCGGCCACCTCGCGATAGGCCTGCGCCCCCTTGCTCGACCGGCTCGTGGCCAGGATCGAGCGCCCGGCGGCCGGCGCCTCGGCGAACTTGATCGTCTTGGGGATCGGCGGCTCCACGACGTCGAGGTCGTAGGTCTGCGAGATCGTGTCGAGCACGGCGCGGGCGTGGTTGGTGCGGCCGTCGTACAGCGTGGGCAGCACGCCCCACACCGCGAGGTCGCGGTTGGTGAACCGGCGCACGTCGTGCACGGTGTCGAGGAGCTGGCCCACGCCGCGGTGGGACAGGGTCTCGCACTGCAGCGGGATGAGGACGCCGTCGGCGGCGGTGAGCGCGGCGACGGTCAGCACGCCCAGCGACGGCGGGCAGTCGAGCAGGACCCAGTCGTAGGTCCGGCCGGACGCCTGCAGGTCCTCCATGACCCCGCGCAGGACGTGCTCGCGTCCGGTCCTGGTGAGCAGGTCGGCCTCGGCGCGGGCGAGCTCGATCGTCGCGGGCAACAGGTCGACGCCGTCGTCGGTCTCGATGATCACCTCGCCGACCGCGGTGCCCTTGGTCAGCACGTGGTGGACCGAGAGCTCGAGGTCCTCGGGGTCGATGCCGAGCGAGAACGTCAGGCAGGCCTGCGGGTCGAGGTCCACCAGCAGCACCGACTGGTCGCGCTCGGCCAGCGCGGCGCCGATGGACGCGACGCTGGTCGTCTTCGCGACGCCACCCTTCTGGTTGGCGACGGCGAGGATGGTGGGAGCCGCCTGCACGCTGTTCATCGAGCACCATCATGCCGGATGCCGACGGCCCTCGTCGGCACCTCCTACCCTTTGCGGCATGCCTACCGCCCTCGTCACCGGCGCGACCGCCGGGATCGGTCTCGAGTTCGCCCGCCAGCTGGCCGCCCGCCGCCACGACCTCGTCCTCGTCGCCCGCGACGAGACCCGCCTGGCCTCGGTGGCCGAGGAGCTGCGCTCGTCGTACGGCGTCGGGACGGAGGTGCTCGCCGCCGACCTGACCCTGCCCGAGCAGCTCGCCCGGGTCGAGGAGCGGCTCGCCGACCGGTCGGCGCCGGTCGACCTGCTCGTCAACAACGCGGGCTTCGGCCTCAAGGAGCGCTTCCTGGACAACCCCGTCGACGTCGAGCAGGCGCAACAGGACGTCCTGGTGCGCGCCGTGCTGCGGCTGACCCACGCCGCCCTCGGTGGGATGGTGGAGCGCGGGCGGGGCGGCGTCATCAACGTCTCGAGCGTCGCGGCCTTCCTGCCCCGCGGCACCTACAGCGCGGCCAAGGCGTGGGTGAACTCCTTCAGCGCCTGGGCGCACCAGGAGTACGCCGCCCGCGGGGTCACCGTGATGGCGCTGTGCCCGGGTTTCGTGAAGACCGAGTTCCACCAGCGCCTCGGCGTCGACCGCGACGCCTCGGCGCCCCGGCCGCTGTGGCTCGAGCCGGATCGCCTGGTCCGCGACGCCCTCGCCGACTTCGACCGCGGCCGGGCGTTGTCCATCCCGTCGAAGCGCTACAAGGCGATCGTGACGGTCAGCCGGCTGGTCCCCCGCTCCGCCCTCCAGCGGCTCCAGGGGCTCGGCCGCAAGTAGCCGGGAGCGCCTCGTCAGCCCTCGCCGGCGATGAAGGCGCGCACGGCGTCGGCCACGAGCTGGACGGCGATGGCGGAGAGGAGCAGGCCCGCGATCCGGGTGACGAGGAGGACGCCGCCCTCGCGGATGAGGCGCAGGATCGGCAGCGAGTAGCGCATCGCCGCCCACAGGGCGAGATGCACGCCGACGACGCCGAGGGCGACCGCGACGCCGTCGGCCCAGGAGTCGATGTCCTGCACGAAGAGCATGGTCGCGACGATCGCGCCGGGGCCCGCCAGCAGCGGGGTGCCGAGCGGCACCAGCGCGACGTTGGCGTCGGCGGAGGCCGTCATCTCCTCCTCCTTGCCGGTCAGCAGCTCCAGGGCGACGAGCAGCAGCAGGAGGCCGCCGGCGCACTGCAGCGCGGGCAGCGAGATGTGCAGGTAGTTGAGGATCTGCTGGCCGAAGAACGCGAAGAGCGTGATGACGAGGAAGGAGACGGCGACCGCCTGCCACGCCGCCCGGCGTGCCGTGGCCGGACTGCGACCGGCCGTCAGCGACAGGAAGATCGGCACCGTGCCGACCGGGTCCATGATCACGAAGAGGGTCACGAAGACCTCGACGAGGAGCACGTACTCGATCATCGGAGGGCCTTCCCGGCCAGGCCGGTGGGCGAGCCGAGGGCGGCCGCGCGCTCGAGGATCCGCTCGAGCTCGGCCGGGGCGGTCGTCTCGCAGCCGAGGTCGTGCCCGGTCTTGCCGGTGCCGTGGTGGTCGCTGGATCCGGTGACCACGAGGTCGAGCCGCTCGGCGATCGCGCGCAGCCGTGCGCGGGCGGGGCGGTCGTGGTCGAGGTGGTCGACCTCGACCCCGGCGAGTCCGGCCGCCGCGAGCTCGGCGAGCGCGGCCTCGTCGAGCACCGAGGCCGACCCGCGTCCCCACGGGTGGGCCAGCACCGGGACGCCGCGGGCGGCGGTGACCAGGCCGATCATCGCGATCAGGTCGCTGGCATAGCGGTCGACGTACGCCGGGCCGCCGTCGGCGAGATAGCGGGCGAACGCCTCGTCGCGGTCGGTCACGACGCCGAGCCGCACCAGCAGGTCGGCGACGTGCGGGCGGCCGGTGACCCGGTTGTCCGGGCTCACCTCGGCCAGGGCCTCCTGGGTGGCGGGGATGCCGAGGTCGCGCAGGCGGGCCAGCATCGTCGGCACGCGGTCCTCGCGTCCGGTGACGATGCGGCCCAGCTCCGCCTGGAGCGCCGGGTCGTCGGCGTCGGGGAGATAGCCCAGCAGGTGGACGCCGGCGCCGCGGTAGCGGGTGCTGATCTCGATGCCGCGCACCAGTGCGATGCCGGCCTCCTCGGCTGCGGAGGCGGCCTCGTCCCAGCCGGCCGTGGTGTCGTGGTCGGTGATCGCGACGACCTCGAGTCCCGCGCCGGAGGCGGCGCGCACCAGGTCGCTCGGCGAGGCGGTGCCGTCGCTGACGCTGGAGTGGGTGTGCAGGTCGATCCTCACCCGTCGAGCGTAGTGGCCACGGACGTCACCACGACGGAGCCGGCCCGCCGAAGGGCAGGGCGACCAGCTGGGGTCCGGTGGCGGAGATGTCGCGCAGGATCCAGTCGTCACGCAGCAGCAGGATCGCCGACGCGGGCCGCAGCACGAGCCACAGCCAGCGGCCACCCGACTCCCCGGCGAGCACGGACCGGTCCCACTCCCCCGGCACGGCGCTGACCGAGACCGGCCACAGCCCGACGGGGTACTGGCCGACCCGGACCCGCACCGGAGCGGGGCCCTCCCCCACCTCGTGCCCCGGGTCGAGCCGCTCGGCGCCCTCCGGCCCGCAGAGCCCGGCGACCCGGGCGCCGAAGCCGGTCCCCGGCTCCTCGCTGACCACCATCACGTCGACCGGGCCGTCGAGCTGGCTCGTGCCGGAGACACAGGTCATCGTCGCCCGCGCCGGGGCGCCGTCGGCCACGACGGCGGCGAAGTCGCTCACCGACCAGCTGGGGCCGAGCGGCCACGGCAGGAACGTCGGGAACCGGCCGACCCGCAGCAGGTGCGCCGCGAACTCGTCGTACGACGCCGCCACCGGCCGCCAGAGCGGTACGACGACGCCGTGGTCGGGACACGACCAGCGTCCGCCCTCCAGCGCGGCCACGGGCGCCGGGCAGCGCGGGCACTCCACGCGCGCCCCCTCACCCGCCCCGCCGAGCGGGTCCGGCTCATCGGTCGGCATGTCCGACACCGTCCTGCGCGAGCGCCGGTTCGTCAAGCGTCGACGTCGGGCTCATCAGCTGTTCCAGCGCACCAGCACCGGGGTCTCCCGCTCGTACCCCAGCTCCGACAGCGTCGCGGTGTCGAGCCGGAGCAGGCGTCCGTCGCGCACCGGCAGACCGAGCCAGCGTGCCGCGAGGGCGCGCAGCACGTGGCCGTGGGCCACCACCAGGACCGGCCCGGCCGCGGCACGGATCCTGGCCACGACCCGGTCGCAGCGCTCGGTGACGGACCGGGCCGACTCCCCGCCCGGCGAGGGGTGGGTCCACACGCTCCACCCGGGCACCTCCTGGCGGATGGCCGCGGTGGTGCGGCCCTCGTAGTCGCCGTATCCCCACTCCACGAGGTCGTCGCAGACCTCGGCGTCCGGGTGGCCGGCGAGCTCGGCGGTCCGCCGGGCCCGCTGCAGCGGGCTGGTCAGCACCTCGGCGAAGTGGGTGCCGGCGAGCCGGGCGGCGAGGCCGCGGGCGACCTCCTCGCCCTCGGGAAGCAGCGGCAGGTCGGTGCGCGAGGTGTGCCTCCCGGCGACGCTCCACTCCGTCGCGCCGTGTCGGGCCAGGAACGCGGAGTCGGCCATGGCGAACATCCTGCCAGCCGGGACCGAGCGGTGGCAGGATCGCGAGCATGCCCCTGTCCCGGTACCGGCGCGCGATCGCGCTCGGCTTCGCCACGCAGGGCTTCGTGTTCATCGGCCTGACCACCCGGCTGCCGGACATGAAGGACCGGTGGGGCCTCAGCGACCTGGACGTCTCCGGCGTTCTGCTCGCGATCGTGCTGCTCGCCGGCACCGGATCCGTGCTCGCCGAGCGGTCGGCGGCGCGGGTGGCCAGCGCGCGGATGCTGCGCGGCGGGCTGGTGCTCGTCGGCGTCGGCGCGGCGCTGATGCTCGCGGCGCCGGCGTGGCCGGCGTACCTCTCCGGCGTCGCGGTGTACGGCGTCGGGCTCGGTGTCGTCGACGCGACGACCAACATGCAGGCGGTCGCGCTCGAGCGCCGCTACGGCCGCACGATCCTGCCCAGCTTCCACGGCGCGTGGACCTTCGGCGGCCTGGTCGGTGCCGCGGTGACGCTCGCGAGCGAGGACCTCGCGCTCGGCTGGACCGCGACGATCGCCGTCGTGCCGCTGCTCGCCTCCGGCGCGCCGCTCCTGCCCCGCGCCGGCGAGGAGCCGGACGGGGAGATCCCGCCGGCGACCGTGCCGTGGCGGCCGATCCTGATGGTCGGTCTCGGCATGGTCGTGTTCTACATGGTCGACACCGCAGCGCAGACCTGGGGCGCGGTCTACCTCGACGACGTCGTCGACGCGCCCTCGCGCTGGGTCGCGCTGGCGGCCTTGCCCTACCTGCTGGCGAGCCTCGTGGTGCGCCTGGCCGGCGACGCCCTCGTCGAGCGGTACGGCGCCACGCCGGTGCTGCGCGTGGGCGCCCTCGTCGCCTGCGGCGGGCTCGTCGTGGTGACGGCGGCGCCCACCTGGCCGGTCGCGGTGCTGGGGTTCACGCTCACCGGCGCCGGCATCTCGGTCGTCGCCCCGCTCAGCTTCTCGGCAGCGGCGCGGATCGCGGGCGGCTCGGTGGAGCGGGTGGACGCGGTGATCGCGCGGTTCAACCAGTTCAACTACGTGGGCGGGCTGCTCGGCGCGGTGCTGACCGGTGTCGTCGGCCGCGACCAGATGCGCCTGGGCTTCGTCGTGCCGATGGTGCTGGTCCTCGCGCTGCTGCCGCTGGCTCGCTGGTTCGGTGCCCGCGGGGAGGCGGCGAGGCGGGTCAGCGCCGGGCGGTCGGCCGGCACACCCGGCAGGTAGCGAGGTGGGCGTTGTCCTCGCCCACGGGGGTGAGGTCGTCGCGATGGGCGATGAGCGCGCAGTCGCGGCGGTGCATCGTGGTGCCGCCGCCGGCCACGACGGGGATCGCGCCGACGTCGAGGCCGTGCTCGTCGGTCCGCGCGGTGGTCGCGGTCACCTCGGCCAGCACCAGGAGCGTGTCGGCCAGGCGCTTCGACGACTCCCGCCCGTCGGCGGCGATCCGCGCGAGCCAGGCGCCGAAGTAGAGGAAGCCGCCGACGAAGGTGAGGCCGAGACCCAGCATGCCGCCGGAGACGACGTAGGACATCTGGTCCCACTGGTAGGGCGTGTTCGCGGCGCCGTACCAGCCGAGGATGATGACCACGATCCCCAACGGGAGCAGGATGGCGCCGGCCCAGAACAAGACGATCTGCAGCAGGGCGTAGTGGTTGCCCTTGAGCGGGGCGATGCCGGACCTGCCGGAGCTGCCGGGGTCACCGGCCCGCGGGAGACCCTGCAGTCGGGTGGCGCGCGTGTTGGCGGCTGTGGTCATGGCTCATGCCTTTCGGAGGTCGGGGAGGCCGCTGTCGAGGCCGTGCGGACAGGATCCGGCGACGCCCAGGGCGGCGGCGCCGAGCCGGCGGAACCAGGACCCGGCGACCGCGGCGAGGGCGAACGCACCGACGAGGAGCATCCCCGGGATGGAGAACAGCTCGGGCAGCCCGGAGCTCGTGGGCGCGGCACCGGCGAGGTCGTCGACGGGCGCGCCGCCGGCCGGCGGGACGGCGCCGGCCGGGGCGGGCCCGGCGGCCGGAGGCACGCCGACGGCGCCGGCGGGCGGCGCCGGCGCGGCCTCGGGCGCGGCGGCCGGGGGTACGGCGTCCGGAGCGGGCGCCGGCGCGGCGATCTCCATCGGGGGCACGGTGTCGACCTCGGCCTTCGCGACGCCGAGGGTGACGACCACCTTGGGCGCGAGCTGGGAGAGCCCGGACACGACGCCCTTGAGCGGGCCGGCCTGGGCGGGGATCAGCTCGCCGAGCACGTTGGTCGGCAAGGCCTTGAGCAGCGGCGAGAGCAGCAGGGTGTCGATGGTGATCCGCAGTCCCTGCGACATGCTCGTTCCGGCGTCGCCCTCGACGGTGCGCACCTGCTGCGGAACCTCGATCGTCACGCCGAGCGCCGCGAGCGCGTCGAGCGGCAGCTTGTCGAGCCCGGGCAGCGGGGTCGCCGGGCCGCCGCCGGGAGTGATCGCGCCGTCGGGACCGATCCCGAACTCCTGGCCGGCGATGGCCATCCTGCCCCACGTGGCCCTGCCGGTGGAGGTGCCGGCCGCGCCGTCGGAGGTGGCCTTGGCGACCGCCTCGACGCCGCCGAGGGTGATCAGGCCGCCCAGCAGCCGGATCTCGCCCAGCAGGGCGCGGGAGACGCCGACGACCTTGCCGTCCTTGGCCTCCATCCGGCTGGTCGACACGTAGCCGTCGACGTCGACCAGGGCGGCGAGCTGGGGCGGCAGCCCGGGCGCGGAGGCGCGGCTCGGCGCACCCGGCAGCCCGCCACCCAGCCCGCCGCCCGTCAGCATCCCGGTGATGCCGGTGAGCAGCTCGAGCAAGCCACTCTTGCTGCCACCATCGACGGCGGCGCCGTCGGGGCCGAGCACGGAGCCGTCGGGTGAGAAGCCGGTCTCCGCGGTCGCGGTGCCCTCGCCGGAGGTGGTGGTCATGATCGCACCCGGGATCGACTCGTCCCGCTGGGTCGGCGTGTCCCCGGGATACTGCGAGTTGACCTGCATCGGATAGCCGTTCTCGGTCAGCGGCGTCGGCGGGAGGCCGAGCTGCTCGCCGAAGGTCTTCAGTCCCTCGCCGACCGGGTCTCCCGGCCAGAAGAGGCTGGCGCGGCCGCGGGACTCCCCCGAGTCGGCCTTGACCTTGCTGTAGCCCATGTCGAACTCCACCTGCGCCTGGCCGGCGTCGACGGGAATCGGGATGCTGGGCTCGAACACCTCGACCCGGATCGGGGCCGACCAGGCCTGGGCGGTGAAGCCGCCGTACGACGCGGGCGCACCGTCGTCGGCCCGTGCGGGCGTGGCGCCGGGGCCGGCCGCGAGGAGCGCCAGGGAGCCCACGATGCCGCCGGCCAGGCCACGGGCGGCGAGGTGCCGCCGAGTGGAGTGGAGTCTCATGCTGCGCCTCCCAGGATGACGTCGGCCATGGTCTCGAGGATCTCGCCGGGCTCGCCGGTGGCCACGACGCGCCCGCCGCTCATCACCGCGGCGTAGTCGGCGACGCGCAGCGCCGTCCGGGCGAACTGCTCGATGCACAGGATCGACACGCCCGACTCGGCGATCTTGGCGACGGTCTCGTAGAGCTCGTCGACGATCAGCGGCGCCAGCCCCATGGAGAGCTCGTCGAGGAGCAGCAGCGCCGGGTCGGAGGCCAGGGCCCGCGACATCGCCAGCATCTGCTGCTCGCCGCCGGACATCGTGCCGGCGAGCTGGTGCCGGCGCTCGTGCAGGCGCGGGAAGTAGGCGTAGGCGACGTCGAGCACGGCCGCGGCCGGCACCCCGGCGTACGACATGAGCACGAGGTTCTCCTCCACGGTGAGGTTGGGGAACACCGAGCGCCCTTCGGGGATGGTGCACAGCCCGACGCGGGCGAGCTCCTCCGAGCGGGCGCCGTGCACGTGCACCCCGGCCAGGTGGATGTCGCCGGAGGTCGCCTCCTTCTGGCCGCTGACGACCTTGACCAGTGTGGACTTGCCGGCCCCGTTCGGTCCCAGCAGCGCCATGACCGCGCCGCGCGGAACGGACAGGTCCACGCCGCGCAGCACCTCGATCCGGCCGTAGGCGGCGTGCAGGTCGATCACCTCGAGGATCGGCACGCTCATGCCGGGGTCACCTCCTCGGCGGGGTCGTCGGCGACGGGTTCGAGCACCGAGGTGTCGCCGTCGCCCTCGGCGTAGCCGAGATAGGCCCGCTGGACGGCCGGGTCGGTCCGGATCGCCGCGGGCGCGCCCGAGGCGATGATCGCCCCGAAGTCGAGGACGTGGATGTCGTGGCACACGCTCATCACCAGGTCCATGTCGTGCTCGACCATGAGGATCGAGCAGCCCTCCGCCGCGAGCTCCACGAGCAGCCGGCCGAAGGCGTCGGTCTCGGTCTCGTCGAGGCCCGAGGACGGCTCGTCGAGGAGCAGCAGCTGCGGGTCGCCGGCCAGGCAGCGGGCGAGCTCGAGCAGCCGCGCGGTGCCGGTGGGGATCGCGTCCGCGCGCTCGTCGGCGTACGCGGCGATCCCGACCCGGTCGAGGAGCTGGTCGACGGCCGCGGCGCCGCGGCGACCGCCGAGCCAGGCCAGGGGGCCGCCGTGGATCTCGCTCGCCACCCGCACGTTGTCGCGCACCGACAGCGACCCGAACGCCTCCAGCCGCTGGAAGGTGCGGCCGATGCCGTGCCTGGCCCGGCGGTGGACCGGCCACCCGGTGATGTCCCGGCCGCGATAGCGGACGCGCCCTCGCGTGGGCCGCTGCAGGCCCGTGATCACGTTGAAGCAGGTCGTCTTGCCGGCACCGTTGGGCCCGATCAGCCCGGTGATCAGGCCCCGGTCCGCGGTGAAGCAGGCCCGGTCGACGGCGGTGACGCCACCGAACCGGACCACGACGTCGTCGACCTCGAGCAGCGCCACGCCTCAGCCCACCTTCTCCGGGCCGACCCGGCCGTTCACCTGCAGGTCCACCAGCGGCACCTCGACGGCGCCGTCCGTGCCGGTGCCTCGGACGTCCTCGCCGCTGCCGGTGCCGCCTCGGGGCAGCAGACCCTCCAGCCGGTGGCCCAGCCCCGGCGCGAGCCGGGCCCGCAGCCAGCGCCCCACACGGAAGAGGTGGTTGGCGATGCCGTTGGGATCGCGGCCGAGCAGCACGGCGCCGAAGCCGATGACGGCGAACAGCAGGCCGGCCATCCCCGGCGAGGCGGCCTGGAGCTCGGGCAGCAGCATGAGGGCGATCCCGCCGAGCAGTGCCCCGGTGACCGAGGTGGCGCCGAAGACGACGGCGAGCAGGAGCACGAGCAGCGACTGGAAGTAGAGGAAGTCGGCGGCGCCGACCGTCCCGCGGAGGCCGGCGAACAGCCCGCCCGCGAGGCCCGCGATGCCGGCGGAGAGCGCGAACAGCCCGACCCGGAACCAGCGCATGTCGAGGCCGAGGGTGCCGCAGGCCGACGGGCTGTCGCGCATCGCGATGAGCAGGCGGCCCAGGGCGCCGCGACGCAGCACGAGGACGCCGAGCGCGAGCAGCACGAACGCCAGCACCATGAACCAGACGTACGACGTGTCGGAGCCGATCCGCATGCCGAGGATCGACAGCCGCTCGGCGGCCAGGGTGCCGTTGAACTTGAAGGCGAAGTCGGCGTTGAAGACGACCTTGTCCATCAG
>Ga0164243_10013273_pt1 | contig 11605 bp, 10 predicted proteins | sample OricompcompostOP_FD_108781 | JGI IMG/M metagenome (GOLD analysis project Ga0164243, IMG submission 108781) | Organic Plus compost microbial communities from Emeryville, California, USA - Original compost - Organic plus compost (OP) | ecosystem: Engineered > Solid waste > Mixed feedstock >... | reverse complement strand
TCCTCCGCCTGAAGGGCGAGGACCCCGTCCTGTGGACGTTCAGGCTGTCCGATGACGGGATCCTGCGGACCGGTCCCCTCGTGGCGGCCGGCCACGTGTACGTCTCCACCTCCGACGAGACCATCGCGATCGACGGCCGCACCGGAAGGCGGCGCTGGGAGGGGGCGTTCACCGCGGCCAGGAACTCGTCCATGGCCGTGCTGGGCGGCACGGGGTTCCTGTGCGACTCGGGCGTGCAGTCGAGGCTGACCGCGTTCGACCTCGCGACCGGCCGGCCCCGATGGGAGACCCCGCTCAGAACGCGCTCGCTCGCCCCCACGCCGATCGTCGCGGCGGGCGCGGTCTGCCTGGCCGGCAGCGTGGACGTCGGCAACAGCGGCCTGTTCGCGTTCGACCCGGCCACGGGCCGCAACCGCTGGACCTACCGGGCCGACCTGACGACCGGCGACGTGGCGGCCGACGGCGGCGTCTGCTACCTCGCCGACGAGGACGGCTTCCTCTGCGCGATCGACGCCAGGACCGGCGGCGCGCGCTGGAGGGCGCGCGTGAACGACCGCTACCGCACCGCGTCCCCGGTGGCCGGCGGCGGGCTGGTGATCATGGAGACCCAGGACGGCGGGATCCGCGCCTTCGACGCCGCGACCGGACGGCAGCGCTGGGCGGTCGCCTCGGTCGGACGGGGAGGGGTCGAGGGGCTGGACCGCGAGTTCACCGGGTCGGTGATGATCGCGGGAGGCGTCGTGTACGTCGGCGGGTCGCGCGGCACCCTGTCGGCCCTGGACGCGCGTACGGGCGCGCGGCGGTGGAGCGTCACGCGCGACCGTCCGAGCGGCGAGACCCCGTCGCGCGGCGGTTACCTCCTGCCCGCCCTCGGCGGCGGCCTGGCCGTCCTGTCCGACCCCGAAGGGGGCATGCAGGGCGTGGACGCCGCCACCGGCAGGGTGCGCTGGAGGCAGATGGCGAGCAAGAGCCACGGCGAGCGCCCGCTCATCGTGGGATCCCAGGTCTACCAGGGCACGCTGGACGGCCTGTACGGCTTCGACCTGGCGACGGGGCGCCCGACCCTCCGGCTGGACCCCTCGGAGGAACCCGGCGCCGGCATCGGGTCCGCGCAGAACCTCGCCGCCGCGGGCGGCACCGTGTACTGCGCCGTCGACTCCAGGCTGATCTACGCCGTCCGGCCGTCCTGAGCCCTCCGGCGGTGGCGGCCCTCCGGCGGGTCAGAGGTCCTTGAGGATGCCGTTGAGGATGTCGCAGGTCTCCCCGGGCGGCGCGGCGAGCACGCACAGCTCGTTCATGATCTGCTTGTAGTTGTCCACCTCGGAGCGCTTGTCGAGGTAGAGGGCGCTGTTGACCTGCTCCAGGTAGACCATGTCGAGGATCTCGGGGTGGGCGAAGCGCAGCACCGTGAACGCGCCGCCCGCCGCCGGGTGTCCGCCGACGTGGAACGGCACGATCTGAAGCGTGACCGTCGGCAGGTCGGTGACCTCGATGAGATGCCGCAGCTGGGCGCGCATCACCTCGCGGCCGCCCAGCGGGCGGCGCAGCGCCGCCTCGTCGATGACCGCCCACAGCCTGGGCGACTGGCGGGACAGGATCCGCTGCCGGCGCAGCCGCAGCTGCACCCGCCGCTCGATCTCGTCGCGCTCGTCCTCGCCGTGCCGGAGCCCGATGACGGCGCGGGCGTAGTCCGCGGTCTGCAGCAGGCCGTGGATGAACTGCACCTCGTAGGTGCGGATCATCGAGGCGTCCTCCTCCAGGCCCACGTACAGTTCGAGCCAGCTCGGGATGACGTCGCTGTACTGCTGCCACCACCCGGGCATGCTGGCGCGGCGGGCCAGCGCCAGCAGGTTCTCCCGCTCGTCGGCGGAGGCGACGCCGAACAGGGTGAGCAGGTCGGCCACGTCGCGCTGCTTGAAGCCGCTGCGGCCCAGCTCCAGCCGGCTGATCTTGGACTCGGTGGCGCGGATGGCCCGCGCGGCGTCGGACCGGCTGACGCCGCCGGCCTCCCGCAGCCGGCGCAGCTGCGCGCCCAGCACCATGCGCAGCGCCGTCGGCCCGTCGGGCTCCCTGGTCGTGGTCATCGCCTCGGACGCCTCGGCCGTCCCGGCCGTGTCCTTCTCGGGCGGGCGCCTCGAAGGCGCCGCCCTGTTCTCCGCGGCAACGACCGCGTCCATGCCCTGCCCTGCCATGCCCGCACCCCGCCCCACACAAGCGATCCGGACTACTACATGCCTCTGCAACACCGACAGTCTGGCACCCTGCGGCGGTTCTGTCCGCAGGGTACGCACCAGTAAACAGCCGTACGCCGTCCTTGTACACGTCCAGCCGGATTCGGACGGGAACGATGTGCCGATCGGGATGCCCGGGGTGGGGCGGGGCTCAGCCGATCAGGTAGTCGAACTCGCCGTCCTTGACGCCGCGCAGGAACGCGCGGACTTCGGCGGGGGTGTAGACAAGGACCGGTCCGTCCGGAAAACGGGAATTGCGGACAGCGACCTCGCCGCCGTCCAGGACGGCGACCTCGAAGCAGCTCCCGTCGGGATTGCTGTGCCGGCTCTTGTGCCAGCGGGCCCCCGGCACTGCGCTAGCGGACATCCCGTTGTGGATCCCAGAGCCCATCGCACTCCTTCTGGCGCCCCCGTCGCATCCCCTGATGCGGTTTTCGGTCCGACCCAATGCTCGGCCTAACAAGATCTTTAACCGGGCATGGTCATGGATCATAGCCGGGCGGGCACGTGCGTCCGCTCGTGCTTTTTCTCACGACATCTCCTTGAATTCTCATCTGCTCTTGCAGACGCACGTGCATCAAGACACGATGGACACAACACGTGGGGACGTGTGCCAGTGTTAAGGAGATTCGCTCATGCGCGTGGAACCGACGCCCGGCGCGCGGGGTGCTGAATGACAGGCGCGCCAGGGCTGCCGGCGGGCACCGGCCTGCCGGCCGGACGCTCCTCGCACTTTCACGTCCCCTGGATGCCGTCCGCCCAGGCCCCGTCCTGGCGCATCGGCGACCTGCTGCTGTCGGGCGCGGCGCCGCCGTGCTGGCCGGAGCCGCCCCAGGGCGAGGGCGAGGACGCGGGGCTGCTGCTCCCCGCCGAGCCGGCCTCGCTGTCCGCCGCCCGCGACTTCGTGCGCAAGTGCCTGGCCGACTGGGGGCTGACGGAGCTGACCTGGGACGCCACCACCGTCGTCTCGGAGCTGTTCACCAACGCCATCACGCACGCGGCCTCCCCGTTCCCCTGTCCCGCCGAGGGCATCGTCCTGCGGGTGGTCCTCCTCTTCCATGGCGGGCGGCTGGGCATCCTGGTGACCGACCCCAGCGTCCGTCCCCCCGTGCATCCCGCCGAGCGGCCCGCGGACCGCGGCGACGCCGCCCTCACGGCGGGCGGGCTCGACTGCCTCCACGACCTCGACGGCCTGCTGGAGGAGGGCGGCCGCGGGCTGGCCATCGTGGGCGGGCTGAGCCGCGACTGGGGCTGGACGCCGGTGGTGAGCGGCGGCAAGGCCGTCTGGGCGGTGCTCGACCACCCCGCCGACGCCCAGGCCGAGCGCCGGACCGACGGTACGTGACGGAGTGACCCCCATGGCGGCCGCGTGGTACGGCCCTGACGGACGGGCCGTGACCGCCGCGGACGCCGGGAGGCTGCTCGCCGACTGGCGGGGCCGGATCGTCGCGGAGAACCTGATCCCCTCGGGCCAGGTCGTGCTCCTCGTCGTCACCGCGTTCACCGTCGCGCCCGTGGGTGGCGCCCCGCCGCCGGGCCTCCCGTACACGGGAGGCGAGATCCCGTCCCGGCCCGAGCCCGCGCCGATCCTGTGGGAGACCATGGTCACCGCGGAGGACACCGGCGCGCTGGTCGGCCGCTACCGTTCCCGCGTGGAGGCCGAGGCGGGCCACGCGCGGATCGTCGCGCAGGTCTACCAGCTCCTGGAGAGCTTCCATCCCGGCCAGGTCGTGAACGTGCTCACCCGCGTCCCGCCGCACTGAGCCGCCCGCGCGGTCGCCGGGCAATGGGAAACCCCCGGGGCCGAGGAGAACGGGCGGCCCCGGGGGAGGGGAGAGGGGTCAGAAGACGTTGACGCCGTAGGCGTTCAACGCCTCGGTGACCGGCTGGAAGAAGGTCACGCCTCCGGTGGAGCAGTTGCCGCTGCCGCCCGAGGTGAGGCCGTAGGCGGTCGTGCCGGAGAACAGCGAGCCGCCGCTGTCGCCGGGCTCGGCGCACACGGTGGTGCGGATGAGGCCGGACACGGTGCCCTCGGCGTACCGGACGGTCTGGTTCAGCGCGGTCACGGTGCCGCTGCGCACGCCGGTGGTGCTGCCGCTGCGGCGGACGGTCTGGCCGACGGCGGGCGTGCCGGCCGAGGTGATGTCCTGCGTTCCGGAGCCGTACAGGTAGACGCCTCCGGTCTTGGCGATGGAGGTGTTGGTGTAGCGGACGATGCCGTAGTCGTTCCCGGGGAAGCTGCTGCCGGCCCTGGTCCCCAGCACGGTGGTGCGGCTGGAGTTGGCGTACCAGGTCGAGCCGATGTTCGTGCAGTGGCCCGCGGTGAGGAAGAAGTCGGTGCCGGCGGAGTCGCGGACGTTGAAGCCCAGCGAGCAGCGGCCGCCGGAGGCGTAGATCGCCTCGCCGCCCGCGATCCTGGTGCTGAACGTCCCGGCGACCCGCTCCAGCCGGACCGCGGCGCCGTGCCTGGCCGCCGCCTTGCGGACCGCGGCCAGCCTCGCTCCGGTGACGGTGTCGTCGTAGGACAGGACGACCTGGTTGGCGGCGGGGTCGATGGCCCACGCGGTGCCGCTGATGGTGACGGATCGCTCGATGGCAGCGCTGATCCTGTTCAGCGCCGCGCCGCTGCGGGCGACCGTCCTGGGCACCGCGCCGGCTTGGCGGACCTGGGTGGCGGTGGTGGCGTCGGTGACCGCGACGACCAGCCGTCCGGTGGCGCGGTCGACGTAGGAGCCGGCGCTGCGGGAGCCGAGGCGCTCGGCGAGGTCGGCCGAGAGCCGGCCGGGGTCGGGCTGGGCGGCCGTCGGCGCCGCCGCGGGGGCGGCGGACGCGGCGGGGGCGGCGGCCAGCACCGCGGCGGTGACCGCCGCGGTCGAGCCGATGACGGCGAGGGGTCGGAGGGGACGTCGGCGGGGATCTGTCCTCACGGTGCCTCCCTGGGAGCAGGACGCGTCCGGAATGCGTCCTAGGTCAGGTGAAGCATGAAGACCGGGGGATGGCCCGGCAAGACCAAGAAGTTGACCAAGGGATCTGACCAGATCTGGCAACCCTGCGAAATCCGCCCGTCACTGATCGGTCGGGTCGGCGCGGGAACGTTCGAAAACGTTGGGTGGTTCCCGTATGGCCGGAAGCGGCCATGCCTTCGGCCGTATCCGGCCGCCCTCGGGTCAACGGGGCTGGCAGCGCGGGCACCAGACCGTCGTCCGGCCCGACATGCGCTCCCGCGACAGGGGGACATCGTGCCTCGGGCAGGTGCCGTCGGGACGGTCGCGGACTCCGGTCAGCCACGATCGTCGGGGCGGGACACGACCGGCCTTGACAGATTCCCGCAACACCCGGCGCATGGCCCGGTAGAGCGCGGCCCGCTCGTCGTCGTCCAGATCGCGGGCCGGGCGCAGCGGGTTGACGCGGGCGTGCCAGCAGATCTCGTCGGCCAGCAGGTTGCCGAGGCCGGCGAGGGCGGACTGGTCGGTCAGCACCGTCTTGAGCCGCCCGCGCCGCCGGGCGAGCAGAGCGTCGAAGTCGCCGCGCGGGATCTCCGTCGCGTCGGGACCGAGGTCGCTCAGGGACTCCTCGGCCTCCGCCTCGTTCTCCATCAGGCGGATGCCCTGGAGCTTGCGCATGTCCCGGTACCGCAGCTCCCCGTCCTCAAGGGACAGCACCACCCGGTCGTGCGGGTGCGGCTCGTCGTCATGGGAGTGCCAGGACAGGGATCCGGTCATGCCGAAATGGAACGTCAGCACAGGCCCTTCCGCGGGCGCGAGCAGCCGCTTGCCGTGCCGCCGGGGCGTCCCGAACCGGTGGCCGCGCAGCGCCCGGTCCAGCCGGCGCGGGCCGACATCGCGCAGGACGCCGGGGTCGCGCACGCGCACACCGGTGATCGGGTCTCCGGTGTGCTCGGCGAGCACTCGGCGGAACGCCTCCACGTCGGGCAGCTCGGGCATGCGCGGGTTCCTACCCGTCCCCTCGCGAACATGCCTGGCCTGGCGCTCGGCAGCCCGGAAGGCGCGAACTCAGAGGCTCAGAAGAGGGTCGGCGGCCCGGCCGGAACCGGCTCGGGCAGCGGCTCCAGCTCGGGGACGAGCGCGCGCACGTCGTCGTGGAAGCGGCGCGCGAGCGTGAGCGCGTCGGCGTTGTCGGGCGTGTGGACGAACACCGTCGGCGAGCGGCCCTCGCGCAGCCACCCGGCCACCGTGGCGGCCCACGGCCGCCAGCCTTCGACCGTCCGGCCGGTGTCGTCCCGTCCCAGGTAGCGGACGATCGGCGTGCCGGTCAGGGCCCGGGACCTGCGCGGCACGCGCGGCTTCTTGGTCCAGGCGTCCCGTTCGGCGTCGCTGGTCGGAGGGCTCCGGAACAGGACGGTGGTGTCGAAGGGGACCCACTCGGCCCCGGCTCCGCCGAGCACCCGTTCCAGCAGCGCCTCCGCGCGCTCGTCGGCGAAGAACGCGCGGTGCCGGACCTCGACGGCGTACCGGTGGCCCCGCGGCAGCCGGCGCAGGAACGCCGCCAGGGCGCCCACGTCGGACGGGCCGAACGCTCCCGGCAACTGCACCCACAGCGCGTGCGTCCGCGGCCCCAGTGGTTCGATCGCCGACAGGAACGACCGCAAGTCCTCGTCAACATCGGCCAAACGGCGCTCATGCGTGATGGAACGCGGCAGTTTCACCACGAACCGGAAGCCGGGATCGGTCTGGGCGGCCCACGACTCCACCGTGCTCCGCGCCGGGGTCGCGTAGAAGGTGGTGTTGCCCTCCACCGCGTTGCACCAGCTCGCGTACGACTTCAGGCGTTCGCCGGGAGGAAGCGGATGGGGGAGGAGACGTCCCTGCCACGGCGCGTGACTCCACATCGCGCATCCCACATGAAGTCGCATGAAAGGCGACGCTACCGCCCCGCGACGGCGTCGTCCGCGCAAAGGTCCGGCCACGACAGGATCGGGTCCGGATTGATCGCGTTAGCGGAGGATGATGCCGGGAAATCCTCCGAAGGGAGATCAACCAGCGGGCGGGAGGGCGCACATGGCTGCCGGTGTCTCGGTGCCTCTGGGCGCGTCGCCGGTCGGCGACGCCGTTTCCACGAGGCTCTCGCTCCGGCGTGAACTGGCGTTGGGGCTCGCGGTGTTCACGGTCTACGCCGTGGTCGACTCGATGCCGGTCACCGAGCGCACCGCGGTGGCCGAGGCGCACGGCCGCGACCTGCACGCCCTGGAGAAGGTGCTGCACCTCGACCTGGTGACGCCGGCCAACCGGTGGCTGTCGAGCCACCCGGCGGTCGCCACGGTGGCCAACTACGAGTACGCCACCTCGTACGTGATCAGCGCCCTGATCATGCTGGGCTATCTGTACCGTCGCCGTCCCGGCCGCTACCCGGTGGCGCGCAACTCCTTCGCCCTCATCAACCTCATCGGGGTGGCGTGCTTCGCGCTGTACCCCGTGATGCCGCCCCGGCTGCTGTCCGGCCTCGGGTTCGTCGACACGGTCAAGCAGGGCGGGACGTGGGGGTCCTGGGGCACCCCGCTGATCGACAACGCCAACCAGCTCGCGGCGATGCCCTCGCTGCACGTGGCCTGGGCGCTGTGGGTCAGCGTCGAGCTGTCACGGATCTCGGCGCGCCGCGACGTGCAGGTGGCGAGCATGCTGCACGTGCTGGTCACGGTCCTGGTCACCGTGGCCACCGCCAACCACTACCTTCTGGACGCGGCGGGCGCGGCCGTCCTGGTGCTGCTCTGCAACGTGCTGGCCGAGCGGCTCACCGCGGGCCAGCGCGCCCGGCGCGCCAAGCGGGCCCGCAGGCTGCGGCCGCCCGACTCCTTCTTCCTGGCCGTGGAGCGGCCGGGCGTGCCCCAGCATGTCGGCGGGGTCATCCTGCTGGACGACGAGGACGGCACGCTCGACCGGAACCGGATGGTCGGGCTCGTCCGGCAGCGGCTGGGCGCGCTGCCCAGGTTCCGGCAGCGGCCCGGCGAGAGCGGGCCGTGGCGCCGCGCGGTCTGGGACGACCACCCCGACATCGACTGGGACTGGCACATCGTCGAGCGGCGCCTGCCGGAGCCGGGCGGGCAGGCGGCACTGGAGCGGCTGGTCGCCGAGCTGGAGGCCGAACCGCTGCCCAAGGATCGCCCGCTGTGGCGGATCGTGCTGGTGCCCGGGTACGCGCCGGGCCGCAGCGCCGTCGTCTTCCTGATGCACCACGCGGTGGCGGACGGCATGGGGGTCATCGCGCACGCCCTGCGCCTGGTGGAGCCGGAGATCGGCCCGGTGGAGGGCGGTCCGGCGACACCCGGCCCGCGCGGGCTGCGCAGGGCCGCCGGGGTGGCGCTCGGGCTGTTCCAGCTCGCCACCGAACGCCGCCAGGGGATGCGGCTGCCGTCCCACGGCACCGGCGAGCGGCGCTTCGGCTCCTTCGAGCTTCCGCTGGACGAGCTGCGGAGCCTGGCCCGGTCGTACGGGGTCAGGGTCAGCGACGTGCTGCTGTGCGCCGTGGCGGGCGGCCTGTCCCGCGTCTCGCCCACCTGCGAGCAGGACACCGCCGAGGCGAGGCGGCTGCGCGTCACCGTGCCGCTGATGATGCGGACGCCCAGCACCCCGCCGGAGGGCAACTACACGGCGGCGGTCATGGCGGACCTCCCCATCGGCGCGATGCCCGAGCCCGACCGGCTCGCCGCCATCGCCCGCCACACCCGGCGCCTGCACAGCGGCACCCGCGCCCTGGCGTCGTGGTTCGTGATGCGCCGCGCCGCGGCGCTGCTCCCGGCGGGGCTGCACAAGGCGCTGTCCAGAACCGTCTACGGCGACCGCATCTTCCAGGCCGTCGTGACGAACCTGCCGGGCCTGGACACCGAGCTGACGCTGGCCGGCAAGCCGATCTACGGGGTCCAGCCGCTGGTGCCGCCCGCCGACGGCGCGCCGCTGGCGGTCGGCGCGCTGAGCTGGAGGCGCCGCGTCCACTTCGGCGTCACCGCCGACCCGGTCGTGCTGGAGGACGCGGGCAAGATGGCCGCCGCGATGCGCGACGTGATCGGCGAGCTGGCCGAGGCCGTGGCCGGGCGCGCCGGCCGGGTGGCCGAGCGTCAGGGCTGATCGGCCGGGGAGGGCACCAGCCCCTGCCGGACCGCCCACAGCGCCGCCTGGGTACGGGAGCCGCAGCCGGTCTTGGCGAGCACGTTGCTGACATGGGTCCGCGCGGTGCGCTCGGTGATCACCAGCCGTCCGGCGATCTCACGGTTGGACAGCCCCTGCGCGATGAGGGTCAGCACCTCGTGCTCGCGCTTGGTCAGGTCCCTGCCGGTGTCCCGTCCCGGCATCAGCGAGCGGGTGAGCCTGCGGGCCACGCCGGGGTCGAGGTGCATCTCGCCGCGGCGCGCCGCCCGCACGGCCGCCGCCAGCTCGTCGGCCTCGGCGTCCTTGAGCAGGAACCCCGCCGCGCCCGCCTCCAGCGCCGCCTGTACCCGCTCGGTCTGCCCGAAGCTGGTGAGCACCACGACCTCCACGTCCGGATGACGCTCCCTGATCACGCCGATCGCGGTCAGCCCGTCGAGCCGCGGCATCACCAGGTCCAGCAGCAGCACGTCGGGCGTCTGCCCCTGGGCGGCCAGCGCGCCCAGGCGGTTCAGCGCGTCCTGGCCGTCCACCGCCTCGGCGACCACCTCGATGTCGTCCACCAGGTCGAAGAAGGCCCGCATGCCGGAGCGGACGACGGCGTGGTCGTCCACCAGCATCACCGTGATCGGCCGTTCCACGGTCATGCCCGGTCACCGTCCCGGCGCCCGTTCGGGCGTCCGTTCGGCAGGTCGACGCGCAGCCGCGTGCCCTGTCCCGGCGCGCTGTCGATGGTGAGGTCCGCGCCGATGCGGCGGGCCCGTTCGGCCATCCCGACCAGCCCGAGATGCCCGGGGGCGGGAGCGGACGGGTCGAAGCCGCGGCCGTCGTCGCTCACCTCCAGCATCCCCTTGCCGTCCCGGCCGAGCCGTACCTGGACGGTGCGGGCGCAGGCGTGCTTGACCACGTTGTGCAGTGCCTCCTGGAAGATCCGGTACAGGTTCTCCACGGTGTCGTCGTCCAGCCCGTCCCCGGCCGAGCCGCGCACGTCCACGGCGAGCCCCTCCCTGACCGCGACGGCGGCGGCGTGCTGCCGGACGGCCTGTTCCAGCCCGAGATCGGGCAGGGCGCCCGGCCGCAGCTCCAGGACCAGGCCGCGCATCTCGGCGAGGGTGTCGTGGGCGAGCCGCCGCGCCGTGGCCACGTTGGCGCGCAGCCGCCCGTCCGGGTCCGCCGCGGCGTCCAGGCGCTCGGCGGCCAGCTCGACCGCCCGCATCCGCAGGGTCAGGGAGAACAGGGACTGGCAGACCGAGTCGTGCAGGTCCCGGGCGATGCGCTGGCGTTCCTCCAGCGCCGCCTTGCCCTCGGCCTCGTCCAGGAGCCGGGCGTTCTCCACGGCGATCGCCGCCTGGTCGCACATGGTGCGCAGGAACGCGATCTCCTCCTCGCCGGGGTCGTGGTCGGGCGGGTAGAACCCGTTGAGCACCCCCAGGGTGCGCCCGCCGACGGTCAGCGGCACCGAGATATAGGTATCCCACGAGAACGCGGCCATCACCGGCCGCAGGGGCTCCCACGCGGGGTCGGTCAGGACGTGCGCGGCCTGGCCCCGCCCGATCTGGACGCCGCCGGTGCGCAGGGCGTCCAGCGTCAGCAGGTGCGCGCCGCGCCTGCGGGCCTGCTCGAACCGCTCCGGGAAGTCGGGAGGGAAGAGCGGCAGCCCGGCCTGGCCGATCATGCGCAGCGTCGCGGTGCCGGGCTCGGTCAGCACCACCTGGCAGGCCGCCATCGCGGTGGCCTGGACGACCTCGCCCGCGACCCGGTCCAGGGTGGCGGCCAGCGAGCCCGAGCGGGCGGCGACGCTGGCGGCGGCGTTGGTGAAGGCCATCAGCCGCCGCTCGACCCGGGTGTAGGCGGCGGCGTCGCGGAACACCAGCACCCAGCGCGTCTCCCCGTCGCCGGTGCGGAACCGCCGCGCCTCGTACTCGATCTCGGTGCCGTCGTCCCGGACGACCCGGCGGGACGGCCCCGCCAGGTCCTCGCGGGGACGGGCGAACAGCGGCCGCCCGAGCACGTCCCCGGCGGCGGCACCGAGGATCCGCAGGCCCTCGGGGTTCACATGCAGGCAGGCGCCCTCCTCGTCGAGGAGGGCGATCCCGTCGGGCGCCGCCTCCACCATCGCCGCGACGAGGTCCGAGGAGAGGGCGGGACCAGCGGGAACACGCATCTTGCCTCCGATCCCCGGCAGGTCACCACGCCGTCCCGGCGGTTGTCAACGGGCCGCCCCGTCAGCCGGAAGCCGTCTCGGCGGCCAGCTTGAGCAGGGCCGAGACCGTCTCG
>Ga0164243_10013272_pt1 | contig 11605 bp, 8 predicted proteins | sample OricompcompostOP_FD_108781 | JGI IMG/M metagenome (GOLD analysis project Ga0164243, IMG submission 108781) | Organic Plus compost microbial communities from Emeryville, California, USA - Original compost - Organic plus compost (OP) | ecosystem: Engineered > Solid waste > Mixed feedstock >... | reverse complement strand
GCGTTCGTGAAGATTTCAACTTGCTTCTGGGGATCTGAGGGAGATTTAGCCACGCCGGTCAGGAGCGAGACTGGCTCGCCATGCGCGTCGAGCAGCGTTCCGAAAACGGAAACGGAATAGGCAGACCCGACCTGATACCTGTAGCCGGCCTTATAGGGAGCCACCGTATCGAAACTGCCATTCCCGAGACTGTATCCGACCGGTAGATCCGGAACGTCGAAAGACAACGTGTTTCTTGCGTAGGCGGGGAGATCCGGAACCACGGCCGGTCCGAGCCAATCGCTTTCGCCTCGGATATCGTCGGCCGATCCAACGAGGATCGTTTTTCCCGCAAGACTGTCGTAGGGCGTCAGGATCGCGAAGCCATTGCCGCGAACGGGCCGGCCGATGCCGAACGCTCCATCCGCATAAGCAAGCGCGGCGCCCACTTCGACGCTCGTCACGTTGCCTGTCGGTTGTCCGCGGAAGTAATCGAATGCGGGTCCATGGAAACCGGAGATCTGCGAAACGCGAATGTCGGCACGATTGGCGCTGTACGTCGCGGACGCGTCGAGCGCACTCGTTTGCGAGCTGTCGTCCTGTTGCGCGACGACCGCCGTCTGCCAGCTGCCGACGCCTTGCCCGCTGCTCTTGTAACCCGAGACATACCCAGCCCCATTCAGTGTGTCATAGCTCGTCTCGATGCGCGTGCTCTCGGCCGGGATGAAGGACAGTCGAACCATCAGACGAAACTCCGGATCGTCGTTGCCGATCGGATCGGCCAGGGCGTAGGACTCGTTCGAATAGCCGAGCGTCAAGGCGCCGCTCGACCAAGCCGTCAGTGGCCGCGACAGCGTGAGATCGACGCCATAGCGATTGCCGTCAAAGGTGAATGGCGACAGCTCCGGAGCCTCATCGTTGGCGAATTGGTATCGCGCGCCCAAGGTAGCCGTCGTTTCATTCGCTAGCGGGAACGTGTAATAGGCGGAGAGCCTCAGCCAATATGGAAATTGCGGATAAAGCACGCTGCCCGCATCGACGGAGAATTCTCCTGGGACGCGGAAATCCGTGCTGCGGTATTCCGCATCCATCCGCAATGTTTCAGGCCGTCCGGTCCATGTCGAAAGAGGGCCGCGGAAGTTTGCAAGCTCGTAGCTGAGTTGTGCGGCGAGCCCCAATCCGGTGTTGCTTCCGCTCATCGAGCCATCGATGCTGAATAGGCCCCAAGGCGTCGCGACCGCCGCGCCGGTGCCGCCCATGAGGATACTCTGGTCACCCTGCAGATTGATTTCGGCTGTCGTTGCATCCGTCAGCCCGTACCGGAGAAAGGCCGTGGCGAAATAGGCGTCCGTTTCATAAATGCGCTCGCTATCGAGCAAATACGATGGAACGCCTGCGGACACCGACCACTCGCTTTTTCCGGCCGCAATGAGGTCTGTCCCGGCATACGTTGTGAAAGTCATCGTGCGCTGCCGGCCCATCGCATCCGTGATATGGAGTTCGACGTGGTTCGACCCGCTCGGCAACGGCACGTCGGAAAGATCGTAAGTTCCGGCGTTGAGATGGAGGCTGCGGACGGGGACGCCGTTGACGAACACTTCGACGTCCGAAGGTCGGTCGAGCCGGAACGTCGATTGCGCGGCGGACCGATAGCGATCGCCGTTCTGAAACGTCGTGGGAGACTTCTCGACCGTTATCCCGGCGATGTCGGGCGCCCTCTGGAAACCTATGGCGAAGACGTCGGCATCTCCTGCTTGAATGCGGATATTATCAGCAGGCAAATCGTAGACGAGGCGAGACCTCGTGCGTTTGAATCCCTGCCGGTCCTCATACACGCACGCTGCCCCGAGCGGACAGAGATTATCGGAGTCGTGTCCGTCGACCGTCGCATCCGTTTCGAGCACGATGTCCCACATCCTGAGCGCCGATTGCAGATTGAGATGGCCTCCGATGCCGGGCCGCGTTTCTCCGCCCCAATAGTAATCGAGACCTGCGAACGCGTTGATGAATCCGGAAATCGCCGCGGGCCTCTCCGGCGGCGCTCTTGTAATTCCGATGGGCCCGGGTACAGCGCTGTCGGAAACCGCCTTCCGATCATTGGGCGCTTTCAGGACGAGCGCCAAACGGCTTCGATCAAGACGAATATCGATGTTCGCGGACTTGAGCGCCAGCAGTGTGACGCGGCCGTTCCTGTCGCCGAGATCGCTGATACAGGCAAGTGCCTTCTGATCGAGTGTTTTCGAGAGAAGATCAACCAACGCCGCTTTTGCAATGAGGATGCGATCGTCCGCCTGAATGACGATGACGACGTCACCGATCGTCGACGCACCGTTCATCAACGGCACTGAAAGCGATATCGATCGGCCGGTCGTATTCAACCTTTGAAACGACGGGCTATCCGCATAGCGTTCGGATGCTTGAACCGTGCCGAAGAAAATCGGAGAAATCGCCGCCGCGCAACCGATGCCGAATAGCCGGAGTATCCGCGCGCGTTTGCATCGTACGCTGCGCAATTCTGGCGCGGACCTGTCAGACGCTTTGTCCAACTCCAATCCTTTCCGGCGTCCTGTGCAGGTGGTTATCGCTTCGGTCTGAAGTCGATGTTCGCAACGACGTTGCCGACGCCTGATGGAAGATCGACAGGAAGAATGAAAGTTCGCCGTTGCCCTGGCTGCACGAGCCCGAAGCCAAGCTTCGTCTGGAGGAGTCCGGAAGGTATGGTTTCCGCCCACCCGTTCCCCGATACGCTGATCGTCGATTGCGAAAGAAGCGCGTGAACATTGCTGATATTTTCGACGCTGATGGTGGGGCGTCGCCTGCCCGACACGGGATCCTGGACGATGCCCGTCTGCAGAAGACGGATCTTCGGCAAACCGGTCGGTGGCGCGACGTTGATGACGACGCCAAGCCCGATGACGACTTGAACCTCACTGCGACGCCCCTTCATGCGCACAGGTACCTGGTTGAGCGACATGAGGAACGTCTTGCTCGCGAGGATCTCAGGGTCCCCAACCCATTGCATGCGAAAGACCTGCATCCCGCCGGGCGCAATCATCGCCTGCGTCGGGAAGACCAGAAAATCGTCACCCGCATTGGCGAGCTTCTTTTCGCCTCTTTCGTTGAGGCTGAGGCTCTGCAGGACCGCCTCGACGGGAAGCGGGTCAGCGCCATCGTTGATGACCGTGATCTGTGCGCGGCTCTTCATGCCCGCCGATGACATCTCGACCTCAATGGGCGAAACACTCATCGCTATTGCGCCAGTACATGCCGTCGCGAGGAGCGCAACGGAGGCCAAGACAAGTATCAGCGGACGCAAGAGCATGGTTGCGCTCACGAGGTTTGAAATTCGAAGACGGAAGGACGCGACAATATAAATCGCACTGGGTTACATGATTGGAGTAATGGAAACTTTCAGAGTATCGAGATAGTCGCCGCCCGCGAGCGGATTGGAATTCGCTATCGGTTGAATCGTGACATTCAGATTGGCACTTTCAGCGCCTGACGTCGTCGCTGTTCCAAGGACCTGATTGCTGCCGGTATTCGTGGTGGCGGCAGCCGAAATGCTGACGAAACCGTTTGTCCCAGCTTCGTAGTTGATGAACGTATCGAACCCGCTGCCCGCGGTCGTGCTCGTCACCATCGCACCGTTCAGCGATGTCAGGGATACATTGGCCGCAGAATTGCAGACCACGGCGTAGCTTCTCGTGATCAGCGTGGTATCGACAGTCCCGTTTCCGAGAATGGGAACGGTGACATCGTCATCTGTCGGGGATGAAGAGCCCTCGATCGTGCAGTACTGCGCGACAGTCGCCTTCAGATTGATATTCTGATCAGTTGCGTGGGCCCTGCCGACGGTCAGTGTGCAAATGGCTAGGCAGAGGAATAGGCAAATCGCCAATTTCGTGGACATAATGGACACCTTGAAAACGACGTCTTTGGAAAATCGCATTGAGGAAGAAAGGCATAAATGTCGCATAGAAAACTATGTATCGAGACTAAAGTGATTCGCGCCGCCGATCTTGTATGTCAATCGTACTAGATGCAGGCCTCGGTCTACCGGCTACATTGCAAAGCCACGCCGCGTTTTTGAAAAGTACTTACAACACATTTGGAAAACACCTTGTCCGTAAAAGCCTTGGCATGTGATGGCAGTCCGAAATTGACAGCGGCCAGTCGCGCGATGTCCTTCCTTTCATTTCCACAGCAGCAAGCGTAATCGCATGCACAAGATTCCTGTCTCGTGTTTCGTAATCGCCAAGAACGAGGCTGACCGGATCGTCCGGACGATCCGCTCCGTCAGGCCCTGGGTGGATGAGGTCGTCATCATCGACAGCGGCAGCACGGACGAAACGATACAGGTGGCGCTCGCTGAGGGGTGTCGCGTGATGACACAGGACTGGCTAGGCTTCGGGGGTCAAAAGCGCTTTGCCGAGGCGCGATGCCGGAATAACTGGCTATTGAACGTCGATGCCGACGAGGTCGTCACGCCCGAACTCGCTCGCGAGATCATTGCTCTTTTCAACGCAGGCGAACCCAAGTTCGTCGCCTATGGAATGCCCATCCAGATGGTGTACCCTGGTGCGATCAAACCGAGGCCGTTCGCGCGCGACCACTGGTATGTGCGACTTTACGATCGCCGCAGCGTCCGCTTCAGGGATTCAAGCATTCACGATTCCGTCGTCACCGGCGGGCACGCCGTAGGCCGCCTCAAGGCGCCGATGCATCACTTTTCGATGCGCTCGTTTGCCCACATGAAGCAGAAGCTCGATGAGCGTACTTGGCTCTTGGCTGATAACGCCCGCAGGAGCTTGAACGCGGCCTTCCGGCTTCGATTGATCTCCGAGCTCCCAATGAATTTTTTCAAATATTATTTTGTTCGCCGCCACTGCATGGGCGGGATCATGGGGTTGCGATACGCCTTGATCCAGTCACGCTATCGACTCCTCAAAATCTATCGCATGTGCAGCAGGGGGCAGGGGACAATGAAACACGGCACAGGATTGGCGCCCGGCACATAACCCGCGAGGAGCCATTCCTTAATCACTCCACTTCCGAAACCCATTGAACTGCCAAAATACAACGGTACCCACCTATGGGCGGCTTGATGAAAGACATGGCCTTTCATCTTCGGGGCGTTTGCGCGTATAGACTGGCCCCAAGGTCCCGTAGCTCAGTTGGATAGAGCATCTGCCTTCTAAGCAGAGGGTCGCAGGTTCAAGTCCTGCCGGGATCGCCACAGTTCCGACGGCTTGTCGGACGTGGTGCCGACAGGGCGTCCGCACACTGGCGAGCCCAAGCAAATATGTCCCAAACGCTCCGATCGAAGCCGTCCGGGATGGGCGCGGCACAAATGATCTCGCAACGCGCCGAAGCGCAAAGCGAGGTGGCCATCGCAGGACTACGGGCTAGGCGCCGTTGTCCAGGTTCGGTAATCCGCGTCGGAAACCTTTGGAATTGCCTTCACGAACGCGGCGAGATGCCAGACCTGATCATCGGTCAGTCCAACTTTGCCGAAGCTCGGCATGCCGGTCATGCGGATTCCGTTCTTTATGACCCAAAAGATTTCCGATGCGCTTCGCCCATTCGCAACATCCTTCAGGTCTGGAGGATCTGGGTTGAGACCTTCGGAGAACTTCGACCATTTGACACCAGGACCGCCGTGGCAGTGGACACAACCGGCGTTTGCGAACTCGCGGGCGCCCTCATGGATGACAGTCTGGTCGTCAAGTGCGAACGGTGCTTTGCCGATCCCCGCTTCGTGCCGGCCGATGGACGCGATACGCGTTCGCACAAGCGCCCATTTGACGATCGCCGGCTCGTTCGCTGAGGCCGATACGTCGTAAAAGCCACCAAAGAAGAAAATGCCGGCGAGCACGGCGAGAACGATTGCCAGGGCGCCAAGTGCAGCAAGAACTCGCATGCTCGCCTCCCATTATGCGTTGACGAGCCTACCCTGAAACATAGGAGAGCGCCAGTTCTATGCAGCATCGGGTGCAATCGCTGCGTGAAGCGGGGCAGGCAAAATTAAGCTAAAATTTGCGTCCCACAGAGAGGAACCAGTCAATCGAGGCGGGTCACGATAATGAAAAGAATGGCAGGTCAGTCAGAGCGAAAATGAAATTCCTTCGGCAGGCGTCCGGCCGCGTTTTGATCGCGCTATTCATTTCTCTCCTGGGGGGACACGTACGCGCCGATGAACCGGACTATAAAAGCTTCGAGCAAACTGCATACCTGAGGTTCCTGAACGTAAGCGATGCCGGACTGCGTCGTTCGCCCGCTCTCGGATTATCATTTGGCGAACTCTTTCACAGGGCGACGTTGGATACTGGGTCAACAGGCGTCGTGGTCGGCGCGACATCGATCCCGGACATCGATCGATTGCCCAAAATTGCGGATGGCGAACTGACCTATACAAGTTCGGGACGCGTCATGCGTGGCCGCTGGGTACGCACGTCCCTCACCATCGTCGGCGCAGGTGACAATGCGGTGCAAACGGAAGCGATGCCGGTATTGGCCGTCGATCGTGTCGATTGCTTGCCGCGGGCAAGAGATTGCAATCCCGATGAAGACGTCAGCCGGATCGCGATGATCGGCATCGGCTTTGCGCGGGAAGGTGATCGGCAAAGCCAAAGCACGCCCGATAAGAACCCGTTTCTACACATCGTCTCGCACAACGATCGGCGGCGCCACGGATACGTGCTGACATCCGAGGGCGTTCATATCGGATTGTCGTCGGCCAACACTGCGGGCCAGTTCTTCTATGTCAGGCTTCAGCGGAATGCCGGCGGAACCGACTGGTCGCCGGTGCCCATGTGCATTTCCATCAATGGCACAATGCCGCCCGCCTGCGGAACGCTTCTGGTCGATAGCGGCGTGGGCGCAGCATTCATGACGGTGCCGCGGAGCCAAGCGCCCGAAGCCGAGTTGCAGCCGGGAGATCAGGTGGCGGTCTCCATACCGCAGCAGAATGGCGTCGTCCCGCTCTACGGATTCAAGGTTGGCGACGGATCCCCGATGACGCCCGAGAAAATCCACCTGCGGCATTCGCCAGGTCGCGTCTTTCTGAATACGAGCTTCCACTTTTTGAACGGCTTCGATTTCCTTTACGATGCCGATGGCGGATATGCCGGATTTCGCCGCCGCTGAAGCAAAAGCGTGCGTCGCGTCCGGCGCCTCTTAAATGCTCTTAGCCGACATATCCGCCACTCGGCCGAGGATCAGGCATCTGCCCTTAGCTGGAACGCATGGCGCGCCTCGTTGCGGGTAGCGTCGACCCATGAGCGCTTTTCAGTGAAGTCTTCGAACGGCTGAGTTTGGCACGATAGCTGCAACCCCCGGCAACGGCTTCAATGAAGAGGCCGGTTTCAGACGACACCATGCAAGGCAAGAGCCGACACTGCGCATCATCGACTCGTCAGTGCAGTGCAGAAGGGGCGCTGCTGCGAAGGTTCGTGGGAAGGGAAGTTAACCACTCATTTACGATGTTCTTGATGGCGATGGTCGTCGGGACTAGGTGCATTGAAATGTGTATGCGTCGGAGGCCGCCGTGCAGTTTCTGGTCAATTGCTTCATCTTCGTTTGGCACTGCGTTGGCGGTGGTTCGGGTGATCCAGGAGGGCCGAAGGGCGCACCTGAAATCAACGCGGCGAGCGGCGTCGCGGCGGTCGCTCTGCTTCTCAGCATCGGCGCAATCGTTTACCGACAGATGCACGAGCGTCAGCAACAGCAGCGGTAACGGCCGCCCCTCCAGCGATGCGTGGGGCTGGAAGGCATGTTGAACACTGCCGCCAGCACGTCTCCGACCTCCGCGCGCATGACCTCGTTCATTGCGCTCGTCGTCTTCGAGTTCATTGCGACCAGAGCTTTTGCCCCACTCCCGGACGTCTGGAGCCTTTGGCCGGTCGTCGGCATAGCGCACGCCCTGCCGAAAATCCTTCTCCTCTCCATGATGATTTTCGCGGTTGTCAGTTGGCGGAAGCACGCGACGATTATCGGCGCTTTCGACCGCGAAACAGGCGACTTTCAAGTTGCTGCCATGGCAGCCGTCGCGGCGACGGCGACCCTGATCGCACTTTTGACGCGCGCGCAACTGGCTACGGCCGGTGGCAATGACGGGAACGCGTTCGCTTACGCCTATGCCGCGGCACTTCTCCTCGCAGTGGCGGCTCTCGTGCTTGTCGCAGCGCCACCGTCCTTTTGGAGCGCCATCGCGAAGACGTGCAAGTTTGAACTCTTTCTAGCGCTCGGCTTCGGCGCTTTCGGTTTTATTACAGGTTCGATCCTCGACCGCGAGCGGGGCAGTTTTCTATCGGAAGACAGCTGGGCCGCGCTTTCAAGCGCCACGCTGAAGCTCTCCTATTGGATGCTCGGCGCTTTTGATCATTCCGCCGTCATGGAGCCTGCGACGCGCATCCTCGGCGCCGGCGATTTTAGCGTGCGAATATTCGCGGCCTGCTCCGGATACGAAGGCATGATGCTGATATCCGTTTTTCTGCTCGGATACATAGCGATCTTTCGCGGATCGCTGCGCTTCCCCAACGTCGTGCTGCTCTTTCCGCTCGCCATGGCGGCAATCTGGATCCTGAACAGCTTCCGGATTGCTCTGCTCGTCTTCATCGGCGCTCACCTGTCACCGGATATCGCCCTCGGCGGGTTTCATTCGCAGTTCGGCTGGATCAGCTTCTTGCTGATCGCGATCACGATCATGACGACCGCTCAGCGGGTCGCATTTTTTGGTTCGGATGCAACGTTAGGTTCCGCCATATCGCACGTACCAACGGCGCGGCGATCGACGGAACGCAATCCGGCACTGGTATTTCTCGCGCCGTTCTGCGCGCTGATGGCCGGCCAGATCATCACGCGCATCGCGGCTCCGCATGATTATCTGTTTTATCCAATAAAGGTCGTCGCGGTCGCCGCCATTCTTTATGTCCTACGCGATGCCTATAAGCGCATGTCGTCCGCGCCGGACCTGACGGCAGTTCTCCTCGGCGCCATTGCGGGTGCGATGTGGATTGCCACCGATCCGAACGCGCAGACGCACACGGCGCTTGAAGCATCACTGAAGGAATTTGCGCCCGCCGCTTTTGTCCTGTGGCTGGCGTTCCGGGCAATCGGCACGATCGTCATGGTTCCGATCGCGGAGGAGTTGGCGTTCCGCGGATATCTCTATCGCGTCATGTTGTCTGCGCGTTTCGAGGCTGTCGATTTCCGCGCTTTCGGCTTCTTGGCGCTCGCCGTCTCATCAGGCCTTTTCGGCTTGATGCATGATCGCTGGATTGCGGGCAGTCTTGCCGGATTGCTCTACGCTCTCGTCATGATCCGCTGCGGCCGCATAGCAGACGCAGTCGCGGCTCATATGGCGACCAACGCGGTGATCTTCATGTGGGCTGTGAGCGCCGGTCAGTGGTCGCTGCTTTGACCGAACATGAATAGCCGCGATCCTCGGGCCACGCCGCGCATCGATGTCAGGGCATTGCGATGAGGTAGCGCTCGACGGGCGGTCGCGAATCACGTTCTGATTCCGCGTGGAACGAGACTTATCAACGCTCGAATATTTCCGAGCGCGTTGGGGGGCAATAAGGCGCGATAATATGAAAATTTTCCAGACCGTTGCTGCACTGGTGTTCGTCCTCGTCAGCGCTCCGGCGGCTTACGCCGGGGGCCTGAGCGATTATACCCCTCTGGCGCCGGTGAACGCATGCGGCGGGCCTTACTCCGGTTTTTATGCGGGCGGCGTTCTGGGCATGGGCGGATTGAATTCGAAGGTCTCAAGCGAAGGCGGCTCTCTCAAGGGCAACGACAGAGGCTTCACGATCGGCGGCGTCACCGGCTATAACTGGCAATGCAACAGTGGGCTGTTGGGTATCGAGACGGACATCAGCTATTTCAACGCCAATAGCGATGCAGACTGCGCAATCTGCGGAGCGTCACAGTCATTCAACTCCGAAATCAATTGGTTCGGTACGCTCCGTGGCCGCATCGGGGTCGTCGGAGATCAGAATTTTCTCGTCTTCGCAACCGGCGGTCTCGCCTACGGCGCCATCGATCACACGGCCCGGGACTCGCTTGCACCCGGCGGACCATTTTCGCAGACCGATAGCGACACGGAGATCGGCTGGACGGCCGGCGGCGGAATTGAATATTTGTTGAGCGACCGCTGGGCGTTCCGCGCAGACGCTCTCTACGTCGATTTCGGGTCGGAGGATCACACCTATACCGCGGGAGGTTGTGGAGAACTCTGCACCGCGAGACTGAGCTGGGATGACAACTTCTGGGTCGCTCGCGTCGGTCTGACATATCTCTTCGGTGCCGCTCCTCGGGAGCCGGTCACCGAGTATGAACCGCTCAAGTGAGCACTTTCCAGTCCCTGATAAGTCGGGCCGATAGCCGCGTTGAGCGGCATCGGCATTGTCGTCGACATTGATTTAAAATCTCTCGGGTAAGAGATTCGAGCCAGGAGTTCCGGGCATCGAGGCGGTCGGCCAAAGCACGAAAACCCCGCGACCGCAATTTTCCAGCTTGCAAGTCGCGACCATCGGCAACATGTAACGACGAAGCTCGGTTCAGTATCGAATGAGTATGGCGGCGCGATTCCCGCGTAGATCGCATCGCCTCGTGGTCACGGCCCGATATGTAGTGAGTGCGTACAATGAGCTTAAATTTCCGCCCAAACGCCACGACATCAAAACGGCTGTTTCTGACCGGCGGCACGCTAGCTGCGGTTCTTTTTCCCTCCATTCTCGCTGCTGAGGAAACAAAGGCGGAGCCGTCCACACCTCCCGCTGTCGAAACGACACAAGCCGCCGAGCCGCTGACTGGGGTCCCCGCCGCGGTCTGTGCGAGGCTTTCGAGTTCGTCGGCAAGCGCAATCGATACGGCGGATCGTGCCGCAGTTGTGACTTTCTATCAGGCGAGGGAATGCCGCCCGCTCTGGATCGAGGCTCAACGGCTGACGCATGGCGCGACGCTTTTGATGGACGAACTCGGGCGCGCGGGAGAGTGGGGGCTCGACGCATCGGACTTCCGCCTTACGGCCGTCAAGCAACCGATGAGCAACGCGCATTGGACGCCGGAGCAGGCGGCTTCCGTCGAAGTTGAATTGACCGCCGCCGCTTTGCGATATGCCCATCAGGCCGAAGGCAGCCGTATCCCGGATCCGGAGACACAACTCTCGTTTTTCTTGGGCCGTAAGCCGACGATCACGGCGGCGAGCGATGTCCTCGCGCGTCTCGCAGACACTCCAAATCCCGATCAAGTGCTGCGCTCGTTCCAACCGCCGCAGGATCAGTTCCTGAAACTCAAGGCGCTTCTCGCGAGCTTGCGCGCAGGGCCGACCGACAACGCAATGCAGTTTGCGATAGCCGAGCGTGGTCCGATGCTGACGACCGGCGCTCGTGATCCCGATGTCGCCATCTTGAAGCAGCGCTTCGGCATCGCGTCGGAGCCGGGCTCTGAACAAGTCTTCGATGAAAAGCTCGGCGCGGCAGTCCGCCATTTCCAAGAATCGAAGGGGCTTTCCGATGATGGCATCGTCGGTCCAGCCACGCGCGCGGCCCTTTCTGGCGGCGACGCCGGTTCGGTCAATGATAAGATCAAAGCTGTCATCGCCAATATGGAAGAATGG
>Ga0164243_10013270_pt1 | contig 11605 bp, 12 predicted proteins | sample OricompcompostOP_FD_108781 | JGI IMG/M metagenome (GOLD analysis project Ga0164243, IMG submission 108781) | Organic Plus compost microbial communities from Emeryville, California, USA - Original compost - Organic plus compost (OP) | ecosystem: Engineered > Solid waste > Mixed feedstock >... | reverse complement strand
GCGGAGCCGTTGCCGCCGGTGCGCTCCTCCGGCTCGGCCGCCTCGCGCGCGAGCTCCTCCTGCGGGCAGCCGTCCCCGGGGTTTTCGGCTGAGCCTGGACGTGTCGGCACCGCCGCGCCTCCCGGTCTCGCTCCGGCTGTTCGGTCCTGCGGGCTGCCGGTCCGGTCCCCGCGTGCGCGGGATGCCCGGATCAGCAGGGTTCCAGCTTAGAGGCTGCCCCCGACCGCGTCGGCGCCGTCCACGCCGTCGCCGGGCGGCCGGAACAAGATCGTGACCGGATGCTCACCGCAGGTCGTCCGGCAGCAGCTGCGCGAGGCGGCGCACCGCCCGGTGCTGCAGCGCCTTGATCGCGCCTTCGCCGCGCTGCATCCGCTGCGCGGTCTCGGTGACCGACAGGCCCTGCATGAACCGCAGCCGGATGCATTCCCGCTGGTCGGGGTTGAGCTGGCGGACGCAGCGCAGCAGCTCCTGCTGGGTGGCGGCGGCGAGCACGTGCTGCTCGGGCCCGTTGAGCGTCTGCGGCTTGTGCGCGTCGGTGGGGTCCGAGGTGGGCACCTCCAGCCGGTTGCGGCTGGACTTGGCGTGGTCGAGCACGAGGTTCTTGGCGATGGTGATGAACCACGCGGCCACGTCCCGGCCCTGGTAGCTGACGGTGGCGATGCGGCGCAGCGCGCGCAGGAACGTCTCGCTGGTGATGTCCTCGGCCAGGCAGTGATCGCTGACCCGGAACAGCACGTAGCGGTAGACGATGTGCGAGTACTCGTCGTACAGCCGCCCGAACGCGTCGTTGTCGCCGTTCTGCGCGGCGTCGACGTGCCGCCAGCTCTCCCCGGGCGCGGGGTCGGCCTGCCGGGCCGGGGCGGGCGCGCGGAACGGGAACGGGGAGTGCCGGGGGGTGGCCGGTGCGGGGGCGGCTGCCGCCGGGCCGGGCAGTGTGCTGGTGGGCATGTCTCGACCGACCTCCTGCCGTGGTGACAACCCCGCTGCGCTGCGGGAACGCCGTGCTCGGGGGTGTCTGGTGGGCTGCTGGCCTGGTGTGAGTCGGGGGCGTTTCGAGGGAGCATACGTGTTGTTACTCATAAGTAGGTAGTGGTCCGGTGTTTCGGATTCATAGCGGTTGCGCAGCGCGCGTGACCCGCGGTTGGGTGATGCAGAACACGCAGTGCGAAGCTGTGGGCGCCGATCCGGCAGTCAGCGGTGGGGCACGAGGAGGTGCGACATGTCGGCCGAGGTCCGCGAAACCGAGCTGTCCGGTCCGGCGGGAACCGAGGTCAACCTGGCGGACCTGGTCCGCGCGGCCGCGGTGCGCGGTCCGCAGCACCCGGCCCTGCTGGACGCCGCCAGCGGCCGCGAGCTGACCTGGACCGAGCTGGACCGGGCGGTGACCGCGCAGGCCGCGCGGCTGCGCTCGGCCGGGGTGCGCACCGGCGACCGGGTCGCGGTGGTGCTGCCGACCGGGCTGGAGTACTGCGTCGCGCTGTTCGCGGTGTTCCGCGCCGGCGCGGTCGCGGTGCCGCTGGGCCCGGAGATCCCGGCCGCGGAGATCCGCCGGGTGCTGGGCGACAGCGGGGCCGCGGTGGTGCTCACCGATCTCGTCGCCGAGGACCTCGGCGACGGGGTGCGGGTGCTGGCCCCGCAGGTCGACGAGACCGGCGGGGAGGACTTCGAGCAGGCCACGGCCGAGCTCGCCGCGCTCTGCTACACCTCCGGCACCTCCGGCCCGCCGCGCGGGGCGATGCTGACGCACTCGGCGCTGCTGGCGAACGTGCGCCAGTGCGGGCGGCTGCGGCCGATGCCGGTGAACGCCGCCGACCGGGTGCTGCTGGCGCTGCCCCTGCACCACGCCTACGGGATGGGCCCCGGGTTGCTGCAGGTCGCCGCGGTCGGGGCGACCGCCGTGCTGCTGCCCCGGTTCGACGCCGAGGAGGCGCTGGCGGCGATCTCCGACCTGCGCGTGACCTGCGTGGTCGGGGTGCCGCCGATGTACCGGGCCTGGCTGCGGATCCCGGCGCGGCGGCTGCGCACCGGCATGTCCACCGTGCGGCTGCTGACCTCCGGTGCGGCGCCGCTGGGCGCGGACGTGGCCGCGGCGGTGCGCTCGGCGACCGGGCTGGACGTGTTCGAGGGCTACGGGCTGACCGAGACCGGACCGGTGCTGACCACCGAGCTCGCCAGCCCGCGGGCGAAACCGGGCGCGGTCGGGCGGGCGCTGCCGGACGTGGAGCTGCGGCTGCTGGACAGCGACGGCACCCCGCTGGACGAGCTCGACGAGGCCGACACCGGTCGGGTCTGCGTGCGCGGGCCGAACCTGTTCCGCGGGTACTGGCCGGACGGCGCGCACGGGCCGGACCGGGACGGCTGGTTCCTCACCGGCGACCTGGGCTACTTCGACGACGACGGCGACCTGCACCTGGTGGACCGGGCCACCGATCTGATCGTGGTGAACGGCTTCAACGTCTACCCGCACGAGGTGGAGGCGGTGCTGACCGAGCTGGCCGAGGTCCACGAGGCCGCGGTGGTCGGCACCCCGGACGAGTCCACCGGCGAGGCGGTGCGCGCGGTGGTGGTCCCGGTGACCGGTGCCGAGCTCACCGAGGGCGGGGTGCGCGCGCACTGCGCGGCCAAGCTGGCCCGCTACAAGGTGCCGCGCGAGGTCGTGTTCGCCGACTCGGTGCCGCACTCGCCGACCGGCAAGATCGCCCGGCGGCCGCTGCGGGCCTCGCCGCGGTGGGTCGGCCCGGAGCTGTGACCCGCTCGCCTACCGTGGATCCCGGTGCCGGCCGCCGGAGCCGGTCGCGGGAGGGTGAGCCGAGATGTCCGAGCAGCCGCAGGCGGGCCACGAGGTGACCGTGCTGGTCCGCGAGCACTGCCACCTCTGCGAGGTCGCCGTCGAGGAGGTCCGCCGGATCTGCGGCGAGCTCGGCGTGCCCTGGTCGACCGCGGACGTCGACGCCGACCCCGAGCAGCGCGCCGAGTACGGCGACCAGATCCCGGTGGTCCTCGTCGACGGCGTGGAGCACGGCTTCTGGAAGGTCGAGCCGCAGCGGCTGCGCGCGGCGCTGTCCCGCCCCGCCTGAGCCGCCGGTCACGCGCTGTGTCGTCCGGCACCCGGGCGCACCCCGGCCACGAGCTCCCATGATCGCGGCACCGCGCCGCACCGACTGAGATGTAAGTCGCTGACCAGCCGTTTTGGTTCCGCGAAGCGTATCCGACATCATGGTGCGGGGTGCTCGCGAGCCCGCTCGGAGCAGCGGCTGGGGACTTTGTGCCCGTCTTCACAAGTGGCTACGGTGGTGTCGAACCGTGCCATCGGAGTCGGCGGTTCGCACCCCGTGTTCACCGGCGTGCGCTTCCGGCGTGGAACGGGCGCGGTGGACGGCAGCACCGAGGCAGGTCGAGGGAGAGCCAGTGACGGCCCACGGAGAGGGCGTGCGGGACGAGGCCGACGGGTCGGCGGACGTCCCGTCCGGGTCCGGTCGGTCACCCGAAATCGAGGTCCCCGCGGCGCGCGAGCGCGCGCGGGCCATTCCGGAGGCGGCGGTGGCCCGCCTCGCCGTGTACCTGCGCGTGCTGTCCGGCCTGGACGAGCAGGGCACCAGCACCGTCTCCAGCGAGGAGCTGGCTTCGGCCGCCGGGGTGAACTCGGCGAAGCTGCGCAAGGACCTGTCCTACATCGGGTCCTACGGCACGCGCGGGGTCGGCTACGAGGTGGCCGTGCTCATCGGGCAGATCGAGCGCACGCTCGGGCTCACCCGCAAGCACCGCGTCGCCGTCGTCGGCATCGGTAACCTGGGACATGCGCTCGCCAACTACGGCGGGTTCCTCAACCGCGGGTTCCCGGTGGCCGCGCTGTTCGACGTGGACCCGGACCTGCTGGACGTGCCGGTCGGCGGCATCCCGGTCAGCGCGGTCGAGGACATCGTCGAGGTCTGCCGCGAGCGCGAGATCACCATCGGCGTGATCGCCACCCCGACCGACGGCGCGCAGCAGGTCTGCGACCGGCTGGTCGAGGGCGGCGTCGAGTGCATCCTCAACTTCGCCCCGGTCGTGCTGCAGGTGCCGGAGCACGTCGAGGTGCGCAAGGTCGACCTCGCGGTCGAGATGCAGATCCTGTCGTTCCACGTCGCGCGGCGGAACCAGGACGCGGCCGTCGTGCCCGGCATCTCGGGGGAGACCGCCGACGTCGGTCCGCCCGGCGGCGCCGAGGCGAACGGGAACGCACAGGCAGGGTCCGCGCTCCAGCGCGGTGATGTGGACGGGATGGTGGTTCGGCCGTGAACCTGCTCACCGTCGGGCTCTCGCACCTGAGCGCCCCGGTACGGGTGCTGGAGCGGGCCGCGATCGGGGCGGACGACGTCGGGAAGGTCCTCGACGAGCTGCTCGGTCGCGAGCACATCAGCGAGGCGTTCGTCGTCTCCACCTGCAACCGCGTCGAGGTGTACGCGGTGGCCGAGACCTTCCACGGCGGGCTGGACGACGTGACCGCCGTGCTGTCCCGGCACGCCGGCGCCGAGTTCGCCGAGCTCGCCGACCACTTCTACGTGCACTACGCCGGTGCGGCGGTGGAGCACCTGTTCCGGGTGGCCGCCGGGCTGGACTCGATGGTCGTGGGCGAGGCGCAGATCCTCGGCCAGATCCGGCAGGCCTACGGCGCCGCCGACACCGCGGGCACCGTCGGCCGCGTGCTGCACGAGCTGGCGCAGCAGGCGCTGCGCGTCGGCAAGCGGGTGCACGCCGAGACCGACATCGACGCGGCCGGGGCCTCCGTGGTCACCGAGGCGCTGTCGGACGCCGAGGCCGCCCTGGGCGGTGTCGCCGGGCGCAACGCGCTGCTGGTCGGCGCCGGCTCGATGGGCGGGCTGGCCGCCGCGCAGCTGCGCCGCGCCGGGATCGGCGAAGTCGTCATCGCCAACCGCACCGCCGCCAACGGCGAGCGGCTGGCCGAGTCGCTGCGCGGCGAGGGCGTGTCCGCCCGCACCGTGGAGCTCGGCGAGCTGCGTTCCGCCATCGCCGCGGCGGACCTGGTGGTGACCTGCACCGGCGCGGTCGGCGCGGTGGTCACCGCCGACGTGGTCTCCGGCGCGCTGCAGGACCGCGCCGAGCAGCGGCCGCTGCTGTTCTGCGACCTCGGGCTGCCGCGGGACACCGCGCCGGAGGTCGCCGAGCTGCCCGGGGTCGCCGTGGTGGACCTGCAGACGCTGCAGCAGCGGCTCACCGAGCAGCGCGGCGGCAGCGAGAGCGAGCGCGCGGCGGCCATCGTGGCCGAGGAGCTGCAGAGCTACCTGGCCGCGCAGCGCTCCGCGGCGGTGACGCCGACGGTGACCGCGCTGCGCAAGCGCGCCGCCGAGGTCGTCGACGCCGAGCTGCTGCGGCTCGACTCGCGGCTGCCCGGCCTGGAGGATCAGGTGCGCGACGAGCTCACCCGCACCGTGCGCCGCGTCGTCGACAAGCTGCTGCACGCGCCGACCGTGCGCGTCAAGGAGCTCGCCGCCGCGCCGGGCGGCTCCGGCTACGCCGAGGCGCTGCGCGAACTCTTCGAACTCGACCCGCAGGCCCCGGCGGCGATCCGCGCGCCCCGCTCGACCGAGGACGTCCCGGTCAGCGGCACCCAGGCCGCGCAGGCGCTGCTGAAGGGCTCCCCCGAACTCGACGGGGCCGAACAGGACGGTGAAGACCGGTGAACAAGACGCTGCGCATCGGGACCCGGGGCAGCGCGCTGGCGATGGCGCAGTCCAGCACGGTCGCCGAGGCGCTGGAAGCCGCGGGGCACCCGACCGAACTCGTCCGCGTGTCCACCCCCGGGGACCGCTCGATGGCGCCGATCGCCGAGATCGGCGTGGGCGTGTTCACCTCCGCGCTGCGCGAGGCGCTCGCCAGCGGCGAGGTCGACGTCGCGGTGCACTCGTACAAGGACCTGCCGACCGAACCGGACCCCCGGTTGTCGCTGGCCGCAGTCCCGGTCCGGGAGGACCCGCGGGACGCGCTGGTGGCCCGGGACGGTCTGTCGCTCGGCGAACTGCCTCCGGGCTCCGTTGTGGGCACCGGTTCGCCGCGCCGCGCCAGCCAGCTGCAGGCCCTGGGCCTGGGCTTGGAGGTGCGCGGCATCCGCGGCAACGTGGACACCCGGGTGCGCAAGGTGACCGACGGCGAGATGGACGCCGTCGTGCTCGCCCGCGCCGGTCTGGCCCGCGTGGGCCGGCTCGAGGTGGTCACGGAATCGCTCGATCCACTCCAGATGCTGCCCGCGCCCGCCCAGGGCGCGCTGGCCGTGGAATGCCGCGTCGACGACGTGGACACCGAGCACCTGCTCCAGTCCGTTCTGGACGACGAGGCCAGCCGCGCCGCGGTGGCCGCCGAGCGCGCCATGCTGGCTGCGCTGGAGGCCGGCTGCAACGCGCCGATCGGCGCGCTGGCCGAAGTGGTGGAGGACCTCGACGAGGACGGTCGCGTGGCGCAGCGGCTGTCCGTGCGCGGGGTGGTGGCCACCGAGGACGACCGGTTGGTCCGCGCCTCCACCACTGGTGAGACGACCGCCGCAGAGCAGCTCGGCCGGGAGCTGGCCGCCGAGCTGCTCGACGCCAGGGACGCTTTGCTCAGCGGTCCCGGTAGTAGTTGATGGGGAGTTGCCCTGATGACACGCAAGAGCCCAGGACGGATCGCATTCGTGGGCTCCGGCCCCGGTGACGCGGGACTGCTCACCGTCCGGGCGAAGTACCTGCTGTCCACCGCCTCGCTGGTGGTGACCGACCCCGACGTGCCCGCCGACGTGGTCGCGCTGGCCGCCGACGGGTCCGAGGTGCGCCCCGCCGTGGGCGACCCGGGCGACGTCGCGCAGGACCTGGCCAACGAGGCCGCCACCGGGCGGCCCGTGGTGCGGCTGGTCTCCGGCGACCCGCTGACCTCGGACGCCGTGGTGCGCGAGGTCCGCGAGGTGGCCCGCACCGAGGCGGCGTTCGACGTCGTGCCCGGGGTGACCCCGGGCAGCGCGGTGCCGGCCTACGCGGGCGTCGCGCTCGGCGCCGGGCACACCGAGGTCGACGTGCGCGGTGACGTGGACTGGGCGGCGCTGGCCGCCGCGCCCGGGTCGCTGGTGCTGCACGCGACCGGCGGGCACCTGGCGGAGGCCGCGTCCGCGCTGGTCGAGCACGGCCTGCCCGCGACGACCCCGGTCGCGGTGACCTCCTCGGGCACCACCGTTTCGCAGCGCACGATCGACACGACGCTGGCCTCGCTGCCCGCGGACGCGGGCGAGCTGCAGGGCCCGCTGGTGGTCACGATCGGCTCGATCGCCGGGGAGCGCTCCGGGCTGTCCTGGTGGGAGTCCCGCGCCTTGTACGGCTGGAAGGTCCTGGTGCCGCGCACCAAGGAGCAGGCCGGTTCGATGAGCGAGCGGCTGTGGTCGCACGGCGCCGTCTCGCACGAGGTGCCGACGATCTCGGTGGAGCCGCCGCGCAGCCCCGCGCAGATGGAGCGCGCGGTCAAGGGCCTGGTCGACGGCCGCTACCAGTGGGTGGTGTTCACCTCGACCAACGCGGTGCGCGCGGTGTGGGAGAAGTTCCGCGAGTTCGGGCTGGACGCTCGCGCCTTCTCCGGCGTGAAGATCGCCTGCGTCGGCGAGGCCACCGCGGACAAGGTGCGCTCGTTCGGCATCACGCCCGAGCTGCTGCCCTCCGGGGACCAGTCCAGCGAGGGCCTGCTGCAGGACTTCCCGCCGCACGACGACGTGCTGGACCCGGTGGACCGGGTGCTGCTGCCGCGCGCGGACATCGCCACCGAGACGCTGTCGGCGGGGCTGCGCGAGCGCGGCTGGGAGATCGACGACGTCACCGCCTACCGCACTGTGCGGGCCGCGCCGCCGCCGGCCGAGACCCGCGAGATGATCAAGACCGGTGGGTTCGACGCGGTGTGCTTCACCTCCTCGTCGACGGTGCGGAACCTGGTCGGCATCGCGGGCAAGCCGCACGCGCGGACCCTGGTGGCCTGCATCGGCCCGAACACGGCCGAGACGGCCAAGGAGTTCGGCCTGCGGGTGGACGTCAAGCCCGAGGTGCCGCAGGTGCCCGCGCTGGTCGACGCGCTCGCCGAGCACGCCGCCCGGCTGCGCGCGGAGGGCGCCCTGCCCCCGCCGAAGAAGGCCAAGCGCGCCCGCCGGAGCTGACCCGGCGGTACCGCAGCAGTGATCGAGTGGCCCGGATCTCGCCGCGCGCGGGGTCCGGGCCGCTCGTCGTCGCGGCCCTGGCAGGCTGGGCCGCAGCAACGACACCTGACGTGCCGGTGCCCGCACGAACATCCGTCCGAGCCGCGGTCCGGCGGCTCGTCGTCGCGAGGAGCTCACCGATGTACCCGTCGCACCGCCCGCGCAGGCTCCGGCGCACCCCCGCCGTGCGCCGCCTCGTCTCGGAGACCAGCGTCGAACCGCGGCACCTGGTGCTGCCGATGTTCGTGCGGGAGGGGCTGGCCGAGCCGGTCGGCATCACCTCCATGCCCGGGGTGGTGCACCACAGCCGGGACTCGCTGCGGCGCGCGGCGAACGAGGCGGTGGCCGCCGGGGTCGGCGGGCTGATGCTGTTCGGCGTGCCGAGCGAGCACGACGCGACCGGCTCCGGGGCGGTGGACCCGAACGGGATCCTGAACCTGGGGCTGCGCGACCTGGCCGAGGAGGTCGGGGACAGCACGGTGATCATGGCCGACACCTGCCTCGACGAGTTCACCGACCACGGCCACTGCGGCGTGCTGGACGAGAGCGGCGCGGTGGACAACGACCGCACGCTGCAGGTCTACGGCGAGATGGCGGTGGCGCAGGCCGACGCGGGCGCCCACGTGATCTCCCCGAGCGGGATGATGGACGGGCAGGTCTCGGTGATCCGGGATTCGCTGGACGCCACCGGGTTCCAGGACACCTCGATCCTGGCCTACTCGGCGAAGTACGCCTCGGCGTTCTACGGGCCGTTCCGGGAGGCGGTGGACTCGCAGCTGTCCGGGGACCGCAACACCTACCAGCAGGACCCGGCCAACGGCCGCGAGGGCCTGCGGGAGGCGGACCTGGACCTGGCCGAGGGCGCGGACATGGTGATGGTCAAGCCCGCACTGTCCTACTTGGACGTGCTGCGGGACGTGGCCGGGATGTCGGACGTGCCGGTGGCGGCCTACCAGGTCTCCGGCGAGTACTCGATGATCGAGGCCGCGGCCGCGCACGGCTGGCTGGACCGGCGGCGCGTGGTGCAGGAGTCGGTGACCTCGATCCGGCGGGCCGGGGCGGACATCGTGCTCACCTACTACGCGACCGAGATGGCCGGCTGGTACCGCGAGAGCCTGGGGATCAAGTGACGCAGCAGCCGGAGAGCGCGCCGCGGCCGCCGCGGGAGCTGGAGCTGGCCCGGTGGGCGTGGATCGCCACCGCGGTGCTCGACTTCGCCCGCTCGGTCTGGCAGCTGGCCGACCGGGAGCGGCTGACCAACGAGGTGCACCGGGCCGCCCCGGAGCTCACCCAGCAGCAGCTGGACGCCACGGTCAACAGCGGGGTGCTGTTCACGCTGCTGTTCTCGCTGGCGCTGCTGGTGGTCTACGTGGGCCTGTCCACCCGGATGCTGCAGGGCCGCAACTGGGCGCGGGTGGTGCTGGCGGTGTTCGGCGGGTTCAACGTGTTCGGCACGGTGATGACGCTGCTGGCGCTGGCGGTGTTCGGGCGCGGGGAGCTGGTGCGGCTGGTCGGCACCACGATCCAGACCTCGGACATCGGGTTCAGCGTGGTGGTGATGCTGCTGAACGCGGCCGCGCTGGTGCTGATGTTCCTGCCTGCGGCGAACCGGTTCTTCCCGCGCGGCCGGTCCGGCGGGCGGATCCCGGGTTCCCCGGGAGGTTTCGGCGGGACGTGAGTTTCGCCGCCGCCGTTGTCGGCGGGTGCACCGGTTCAGCTGATCTAGGCTGCAGGTGTGATGGGTTCGCAGCAGTCCGGGCGGCCGGAGCCGGAGCGGGCGGGCCCGGCTCCGCTGTGGCAGCCCGGGCCGGGTGCGGCGCGGGCGGTGCCCGGTGCCGCCCGGCCGCGGGCGGTGACCGCGGCGTTCTGGCTGGGCGCGCTGGACGTGGTGGTGGCCGGTGCGCTGCTGGCGGCGAAGTGCGTGATGTCCGACGACCTGGTGCTGCGGGCGATGGGCAACGCGGACTTCCTGCTCACCGAGTCCGATGTGCAGGAGGTCTACTACGGGATCCTGTCCGGCGTCGTGCTGCTGGCGGGCGTGGCCGCGCTGGTGTGGTTCGGGCTGCTGGTGGCGATGCGGCGGGGGCGTCCGTGGGCGCGGGCCGCGCTGATCGCGCTCGGGTTCGGGTGGGCGGTCTACAGCCTGCTGTCGCTGGTGGGCAGGCATCCGGACGGGATGGTGTTCCCGTTGTTGGAGCTCGCGCAGGTGCTGTCGCTGGCCGCGACGCTGGCGGCGCTGCACGCGGCGCGCGAGCACTTCACCGCCTGAGCCGGTGATCTCCGCGGGGGCGGTGGACAGCGGACAAGCCGGATTCCTACTGTTCGTGGCGTGACAACACCCCACGAACCGCCGCACGGCGGCCTGCCCGATCCGCAGCAGTGGGGTGATCAACCCCCGCAGCCGGAGCTGCCGCCGCGCCCGGTGACCGTGCGGATCGCCTTCTGGATCGCGGTGCTGGCCCCGGTGCTGAGCACCGCCCTGTACGCGGTGACCTTCGCCCGCACGCGCGGTTTCGCCGAGCAGGTGCTGGCGGCCGCGCTCGGCCCGCAGCGGCAGGAGGACGTGCGGTTCGCCTCGGCCGCGCTGGCGTTCGGGTTCGGCGCGGTGGCGTTCGTGCTGGTGGTGCTGTCGGTGCTGTGGATCGCGTTCGGTTTCCGGCTGCGGGCCGGGCGGGGCTGGGCGCGGGTCGTGCTGACGGTCTTCGCCGCGATCTGGGCGCTGGCGGCAGTGAGCGGGCTGGTCAACGGCGGGCAGAGCTGGACCGCCGGGGAGCTGCCGCCGGGCTTGGCGCCGCCCGCCGAGCTGACCGCCCTCGGCTACGGGCAGAACGCGTTCGCGCTGGTCGCGATGGTGGCGTTCCTGGTGCTGGTGCACGCGCGGTCCGCGCAGCGGTTCTTCGCCGCGGGAGCGCGCGGATGAGCGGCGAGAACGTGCCCCGCGCGGTGCGGGCCGGGGTCGGCTTCTGGTGCGCGCTGGCCGCGTTCCTGCTGGTGCAGGCGGCGTTCTCGTGGTCCGGCCGCCCGGCGCTGGAGCAGCAGCTGGCCGCCGCGCGCCGGCTCGCGCCGGAGCAGGCCGCCGCCCAGGCCCAGCACATGCTACTGCTGAACACCGGGCTGGCCGTGCTGTTCGCCGCCGCGTACGCGGTGCTCGGCCTGCTGGTGCTCAAGCAGCGGGCGTGGGCGCGGATCGCGGTGACCGGGGTGCTGGCGGTGCAGCTGGCGATGGCGATGGGCAGCCTCTCGCTGTCCGCGGTGAACCTGATCGTGCTGGTGCTGGGCGGTGCGGCGGCCTGGTGCTGCTGGACGCGCAGCGCCGCGGAATGGGTGAGCGGCGAGCATGAGTGAAGCCGAGACCGGGCCGGTGCTCTACGCCGAGAACGGCTCCAGCTGGTGGCCGGTGGTGTGGGG
>Ga0164243_10013269_pt1 | contig 11605 bp, 11 predicted proteins | sample OricompcompostOP_FD_108781 | JGI IMG/M metagenome (GOLD analysis project Ga0164243, IMG submission 108781) | Organic Plus compost microbial communities from Emeryville, California, USA - Original compost - Organic plus compost (OP) | ecosystem: Engineered > Solid waste > Mixed feedstock >... | reverse complement strand
GTCGGAGCGGGAGCCGTCGCGGTCGCGGTCGCGGCCGCCGGGGGCGGGGTCGGCCTGGATCGGGTCGTCGCTGGAGGGCGTGGTGCTGTTGGGCACGGAGGTGAAGTCGCCGGCGAGGTAGGCCCGCATGATGGAGAGCACCAGGTCGACGTACGCCGTGGAGTTGTTGTAGCGGAAGACCGCGGCCCGCTGGCCCTTCTCGGCGGCGAGGTCGTCGTCGCCGGAGCAGAGGTAGACGGCGGTGGCGAGCGCGGCGTCGTGGATGTCCTGCGGGTTGCGCTTGCCGTCGGCGTCGGCGTCGACGCCCACGACCGACCAGGTCGAGGGGATGAACTGCATCGGGCCGACGGCGCGGTCCCACTCGCTGTCGTTGTCGTACTGCCCCGCGTCGGTGTCCGCGATGGCGCGGGTGCCCTTCTGGCCGTTGAGCGGCAGGCCGTAGATGCCGGGCTGCGCGACCCCGTCGGCGTCGAGGGTGTTGCCGCCGTAGCGGCCGTGGTTGCTCTCGACCTTGCCGATGGCGGCGACGAGCTGCCAGGAGAGGTGGCAGGTGGGGTCGGCCTTGTTGATGATCGTCTCGGCCCGCTGGTACGCCGACAGCGCGGCCGCCGGGATGCCCGAGGCGTCACCGGCGCCGGCGCCGCGTACGGTGCTGCCGTCGCCGGCCGCAAGGCCGGGCGCGGTCATGCTGGCCGGGGCCTCGACGGCCTGGCTCGGCATCGAGGTGCCGTCGGGGAGCGCCCCGTCGGTCGACCCGGTCGCCACCGCGGAGCCGCTGCCCAGGCCGGTCAGGCTGGCCGTCCACGCGGCGGACAGCAGGGCGAGCGGCACCAAGGCGGACGCCTTCTGCACACGCCCGAATCGCATCGACATCGTCGTCTCTCTCCCCAGGTACATCTGATCGGTCCGCCATGCTCCCGAGTGACGGACATCTCAACGAAGCCTGACATGTCCGGGTTACTGGGGCAAGCCGTCCGGTTACCACCGAGTCACCTTTTTCCGAAGCGCCAGCGGGCTGGTGTCCTGTGAGACGGCTCTCACACGCGGTCGTGACGCCACTCCCGTTAAGGATTTCCTTGGTTTGCTGGGCCAGAATGAAGCGGTGCCCTTCCCGACTCGTGACACCGCCGTCTCCGAGGCGCTCTTCGAGCGCGCCCGCGCCGTGACGCCCGGGGGCGTCAACTCCCCGGTCCGGGCGTTCAACGCCGTGGGCGGGGTGCCGCGCTTCATCCGCTCGGCCACCGGGGCGTGGCTGACCGACGTCGACGGCAACCAGTACGTCGACATGATCTGCAGCTGGGGCCCGATGCTGCTGGGCCACGCGCACCCCGAGGTGATGGCCGCGGTGCAGGCTGCCGCGACCCGTGGGACGTCGTACGGCACCCCGACCCAGCCCGAGGTCGAGCTGGCCGAGGAGATGGTGGCCCGCACCCCGGTCGAGGAGGTCCGGTTCGTCACCTCCGGCACCGAGGCGACCATGTCGGCGATCCGGCTGGCGCGCGGCTTCACCGGCCGCGACGTCGTGGTGAAGTTCGCCGGGTGCTACCACGGCCACGTCGACGCGCTGCTGGCCAGCGCCGGCTCGGGCTTGGCCACCTTCGCGGTCCCCGGCACCCCGGGCGTGCCCGCGAGCAGCACCGAGCTCACCCTGGTGCTGCCCTACAACGACCGCGAGGCGGTCACCACGACCTTCGAGGAGCACGGCGACCGGATCGCCTGCCTGATCACCGAGGCCTCGCCCGGCAACATGGGGCTGGTGCCGCCCGAGCCCGGCTTCAACGCCTTCCTCGCCGAGACCTGCCGCCGCCACGGCGCGCTCTTCGTCTCCGACGAGGTGATGACCGGCTTCCGCGCCTCGCGCGAGGGCCAGTGGGGCCTCGACGGCAAGCGGGAGGGCTGGGTGCCCGACCTGATGACCTTCGGCAAGGTGATGGGCGGCGGCTTCCCGGCGGCGGCGTTCGGCGGCCGCGCCGACGTGATGCGCCACCTCGCACCCGAGGGGCCGGTCTACCAGGCCGGCACCCTGGCCGGTAACCCCGTCGCCACCACCGCCGGCCTCACCACGCTGCGGCTCGCCACCGACGAGGTGTACGCCCACCTCGACGCCACCGCCACCACCATCAAGCAGGCCGTGGCCGCCGCGCTCACCGAGGCCGGCGTGCCGCACGCGGTGCAGTCGACCGGCACGATGTTCTCGGTCTTCTTCACCGACACCCCGGTCACCGACTTCGCCACGGCGTCGACGACCGACTCGGCGGCGTACGCCGCGTTCTTCCACGCGATGCTCGACGCCGGCGTCCACCTGCCGCCCTCGGCGTACGAGACCTGGTTCGTCTCCGCTGCCCACGACGACCGCGCCGTGCAGACCGTGCTCGACGCGCTCCCCGGCGCGGCACGGGCCGCGGCGGCCGCGCAGGAGGGCGAGGCGGGATGACCGAGACGATCGTCCACCTGCTGCGGCACGGCGAGGTGCACAACCCCGAGGGCGTGCTCTACGGCCGCCGCGACGGCTACCACCTCTCCGAGCTGGGCCGCACCATGGCCCAGCGGGTGGCCGACACCGTCGGCTCGCGCGACATCGTCCACGTCCGCTCCAGCCCGCTCGAGCGGGCGCGCGAGACCGCCCAGCCGCTGGCCACCGCCCTCGGCCTCGAGATCGTCCTCGACGAGCGGGTGATCGAGTCGCTCAACCGCTTCGAGGGGATGCGCTTCAGCGGCCGCGACAACGCGCTGCGCCGCCCGTCGACCTGGCGCCACCTCTACAACCCGTTCAAGCCGTCGTGGGGCGAGCCGTACGCCCTCATCGTCGAGCGGATGATGGCCGGCATCCACGCCGCCCGCGAGGAGGCCGAGGGCCACGAGGCCGTGGTGGTCTCCCACCAGCTGCCGATCTGGACCATCCGGCTCCACCTCGAGCGGCGCAGCTTCCTGCACGACCCGCGCCGGCGGCAGTGCACGCTGTGCTCGCTCACCTCGCTGCACTTCACCGACGACCGGCTCACCCACATCACCTACAGCGAGCCGGCCGGCGACCTGATCCCGGTCAAGGACCGCAAGGCGCCGTTCTCGGCCGGCAACGCCCCCGCGGAGCGCAGGCCCTGACGATGACGACGCACGCACGAGCCGGCAGCATCCTGGCCGGCGCGCTCCTGGTCGGGGTGGCGCTGGCGGGCTGCACCGACAGCGAGGGCACCAACGAGGGCGGGTACGTCGCCGGCGACGGCCAGGTCACCGAGATCGCGCCCGACGACCGCGGCGAGCCGGTCGCGCTGACCGGCGAGACGCTCGACGGGGCGGCGTACGACGTCGCCCGGCAGCGCGGCAAGCCGGTCGTGGTTAACATCTGGTGGAGCGGCTGCGGGCCGTGCAAGACCGAGATGCCGATGCTGCAGGAGGCCAGCCAGGAGGTGGGCGACGACGTGGCGTTCCTGGGGGTCAACACCCGCGACCTCGACGTCGCGCAGGCGCAGGCGTTCGACCGGGTGGCGAAGGTCGACTACCCCTCGATCTACGACCCGTCCGGCAAGGCGCTGCTCGCCTTCCACGGCCAGGCCTCGCTCTTCTCGATGCCGCAGACCCTCGTGCTCGACAGCGAGGGCCGTGTCGCCGCCTCGATCCGGGGTGCGATCCCGTCCAAGACCACCTTGACGACCGTCATCGAGGACGTCGACACCGGGAGCACCGGTGGTTGAGTGGCTGCAGCAGACCGCCGGCTCGGGCTCGCTCGTGCTGGCCGTGCCGGTGGCGGTGCTCGCCGGCCTGGTCTCGTTCTTCTCCCCGTGCGTGATCCCGCTGGTGCCGGCGTACTTCTCCTACACCACCGGCCTCTCGGCCGCCGACCTGGCCAGCGGCGCGGTGCGGCGCGGACGGATGCTCGCCGGCGCGCTGCTCTTCGTGCTCGGCTTCTCGGTCGTCTTCGTGCTGCTCGGCGTGGCCGCCGGCGGCGTGGCGATGTGGCTCTTCGACTACCAGCGCACCCTCGACATCGTCCTCGGGGTCATCGCGATCGTGCTCGGCCTGGCGTTCATGGGGCTGGTGCCGTGGCTGCAGCGTGACGTGCGGGTGCACCAGGTGCCGTCGGTCGGGCTGGCCGCCGCGCCGCTGCTCGGCTTCCTCTTCGGCCTCGGCTGGACCCCCTGCATGGGCCCGACCCTCGGCGTCATCTCCACCCTCGCCGTCAACGAGGGCACGGCCGGTCGCGGCGGCCTGCTGCTCGGCTTCTACGCCCTCGGGCTCGGGGTGCCGTTCGTGGTCTTCGCGCTGCTGTGGCGGCGGCTGCTGGGCGCGATGGGCTTCATCCGCCGCCACCTGCGCTGGGTGACCGCGATCGGTGGCGTCCTCATGGTGCTCATCGGCCTGGCGCTGCTCACCGGCTGGTGGGGGTACGCCGTGCAGTGGCTCCAGATCCACCTCGTCGACGGCACGACGGTGGTCGTGTGAGCACCACCGAGCAGGCGCCGCGGAAGGCGCCCGACACCGGCCGACGCCCCGGCGAGCTGGGCCTGGTCGAGATGCTGCGCTGGGCCTGGCGCCAGCTCACCTCGATGCGCACCGCCCTGGTGCTGCTCCTGCTGCTGGCCCTGGCCGCCGTGCCGGGCTCGATCGTGCCGCAGGAGGGCGTCGACTCCCTCAAGACCTCCAGCTGGAAGGACGCCCACCCCCAGCTCACCCCGATCTACGAGAAGCTCGGCCTCTTCGACGTCTACAGCTCGCCGTGGTTCGCGGCCGTCTACCTGCTGCTGATGGTCTCGCTGGTCGGCTGCATCCTGCCGCGCACCCGCGTCTACTGGCGGGCGCTGCGCGCGCAGCCGCCGCGCGCACCGCGCAACCTGCTGCGGCTGCCCGACCACGCGACGTACACCACCGACGAGGAGCCCGAGGCCGTCCTCGCCCGGGCGCGCGAGGTGCTCCGCGGCAAGCGCTACCGGCTGCGGGCCGCCGACGACGGTGACGCCGGTGACGCGGTCTCCTCCGAGCGCGGCTACCTGCGCGAGGCCGGCAACCTGCTCTTCCACCTCTCCATCATCGTGGTGCTGGTCGGCTTCGCGATGGGCAGCCTGTTCGGCTACAAGGGCGGCGTCATCACCGTCGTGGGGCAGGGCTTCAGCAACATCGGCAACCAGTACGACGAGTTCAAGCCCGGCACCCTCTTCGACGAGAGCCAGATGGAGCCGTTCTCGTTCGACATCACCAAGTTCGACGTCGACTGGATCATGGACGGCCCGCGCGCCGGCATGGCGCAGAAGTTCGTCTCCCACCTCGAGTACGTCGAGGAGCCCGGCGCGAAGCCGAAGTCGTACGACCTGCGGGTCAACCACCCGCTCGCCATCGGCGACACCGAGATCTTCCTCATCGGCCACGGGTACGCCCCGGTCATCACGGTCCGCGACGGCAACGGCGACGTGACGTACTCCGGCCCCACCGTCTTCCTGCCCGAGGACCAGACCTTCCGCTCCTTCGGCGTGGTGAAAGCCGGCGACGCCCAGCCGGAGGGCATCGGCCTGCAGGGGCTGCTCTTCCCGTCGTTCTACATGACCCCCGACGGTGACCCGGCGACGCTGGTCGGCGACGACCTCAACCCGCTGATCTCGTTCAACGTGTGGAAGGGCGACCCCAACCCCAGCGGCGCGCCGCAGTCGGTCTACATGCTCGACACCGGCTCGATGGAGCAGCTCAAGCGCGCCGACGGCGTGCCCTACCGCCTCGACCTGCAGCCCGGCGAGACCGCCCGGCTGCCCGACGGTCTCGGCAGCGTCACCTTCGAGCGGATGGCGACCTGGAACAAGCTGCAGATCAGCCAGACCCCCGGCAAGGAGCTGGCCCTGGCCGGCGTCGTGCTCGCGCTCCTCGGCCTGCTTGGCTCGCTCTTCATCCGTCCGCGACGGGTCTGGGTGCGGGCCCGGCGGGGCGACGGGGGCACACTGGTCGAGGTCGCCGCGCTCGACCGCTCCGGCGGCGGTGACACCGAGACACTCGTCGCCGACCTGGTGGCCGAGCTCCGGCGTACGCCGGGCGACGACCCCGGCACGGGTGACGACTCCGACGCCGGCCCAGACTCCGGCCCAGACTCCGGCCCAGACTCCGCAGGATCCGCACGAGAGAAGGACGCATGACCGACTCAGCATGGGAGACGCTCTCCGAGCAGGCGGTGGCAGCCGCCAGCGCCGTCTACTTCCTGGCGCTGCTCTGCCACCTGGTGGAGTGGGCGGCCCGGCTGGGCTCGACCCGGAAGGCCGCCACCAAGGAGCTCGCCGGCGCGGGTGGCCCCGCGACCGTGGAGGCGGCCGATGGTGACGCCCCGGCCGAGGTCTCGGAGAAGGCCGCCCGGCGGATGGAGTTCTGCGGCCGGCTCGGGCTGCTGCTCACCATCCTCGCGGCCGCGTGCCACCTGGTCGGGCTCGTGGGGCGCGGGATGGCCGCCGACCCCAACCGGGTGCCGTGGGGCAACATGTACGAGTTCACGCTCTCCGGCACGTTCGTGATGGTGCTGGCGTACCTCGTGCTCTACAAGCGCTTCCGGCTCGCCTGGATGGCGCCGCTCGTGCTCGTGGTGGTGCTGACCTGCCTGATGGTCGCCGTGATCTGGCTCTGGGACCCGGTCGCGCCGCTGACCGAGGCGCTCAACTCGTACTGGCTCGTCATCCACGTGGTCTCGGCTGTCATCGCCACCGGTGCGTTCACGCTGGGCGGCATCCTCTCGGTCGTCTACCTCGCCAAGCTGCGCAAGCCCGACGCCACCACCGGCTGGCGCGTGCACGTGCCGACGCTGGAGGCGCTCGACCGGATCTCCTACCGGATCCACGCGTTCGCGTTCCCGGTGTGGACCTTCGCGGTGCTGATCACCGGGCCGATCTGGGCCCACGAGGCGTGGTCGTCGTACTGGAACTGGGACCCCAAGGAGGTCTGGGCGTTCATCACCTGGGTGGTGTACGCCGGCTACCTGCACGCCCGCGCCACCGCCGGCTGGAAGGGCCGCAACGCCGCCTGGATCGCCCTCGTCGGCCTGGTCACGCTCTGGTACAGCTTCATCGGCGTGAACTTCTTCAACTCCAACACCCAGCACGGGTACGCCAGTGGTGCCCCGGCGCCGGTGGTGGAGAGGGTGGCGGTTTCCCCGGTCGACCGGTGAAACTGACGCTTGGCAGGCAAAACTTTCCCCGCCAAGTTTTGGTTTCCCCGGCCGACCGGGGAAACCGCAGGCCCCTCAGCGCCCCTCGTCGTCGCCCGGGTCGAGCCGACGGCGGTCGAGCTCGCGGAGGAACTCCTCGTCGTCATCGGGTGCGGCGGGGCGGGCCGGGCGGCGGCGTACGCCCTGGGCGGGGTGGCCTCGGCGCGCCGCCGGCTGGCCGCGGCGCTCGATGACACGCACGGTGAGGTAGGTGATCACGGCGAAGAGCGCCACCACCAGCAGGAGCTTCAGCACCCCTCAAGGGTAGGTCGCCGCTGGTCACGCTCTACGCTGGAGTGGTGAAGGATTTCGCCGTCTACACCGTGATGCGGGTGCTGCTCTTCGTCGGAGCGTTCGCCCTCGTCGCGGCCGTCTGGGCGCTGGTGACGGGCGAGGGTGTCCCGATCGCGCCCGCCCTGATCGTCGCCCTGCTGCTGAGCGGCGTCGCGTCGTTCGTGCTCCTCGACAGCCCCCGGGCCAAGCTCGCCCACCGGATCGAGCAGCGCTTCGAGCGGATGAAGACCAAGGAGGACGTCGACTGACGGTCCCGCCGCCTCGGCGGACGCCACCGGCATCCCGCGTCACGCGACGAAGAGCGGCAGCGCCACCAGCACCGCCCAGGCCAGCTCGGCCTTGCCGGTGACCTGGAGGGCCGGGATCAGGCCCCGCCCGGTGGCGCCGCCGACCACGGCGCGTACGCCGGGCACGACCACCGCCACGAACAGCACCCCGACCGCGGCCCACCACGTGGTCAGCACGGCCACCGCCAGGGCGGCGAGCACGGCGACGACGACGAGGGCGACGTACCAGACGCGGGTGCGCCGGTCGCCGAGCCGCACGGCGAGGGTGAGCTTGCCGGCCTCGGTGTCGGTGGGGATGTCGCGCAGGTTGTTGGCGACGAGGATCGCGCAGGCCAGCGCCCCGATGCCGATGGCGGCCGCCCAGGCGGCGGGCTCGAAGGTGCGGGTCTGGACGTACGTCGTGCCGACCACGGCCACCAGGCCGAAGAAGACGAAGACCATCACCTCGCCGAGGCCGGCGTACCCGTAGGGGCGCGTGCCGCCGGTGTAGAACCACCCGGCGAGCACGCACAGCACGCCGACGCCGAGCAGCCACCACGCGGTGGTGGCGGCCAGCACCAGCCCGGCCGCGCCGGCGACCCCGAACGCCAGGAACGCCGCCCGCTTCACCGCGCCCGGCCGCGCGAGCCCGGAGCCGGTGAGCCGCAGCGGTCCGACCCGGTCGTCGTCGGTGCCGCGGATGCCGTCGGAGTAGTCGTTGGCGTAGTTGACCGCCACCTGCAGCGCGAGCGCCACCACGAGCGCGAGGGCCGCGCGCCACCAGACCTGGCCGGGGTCGGCCCAGGCTCCGGCGTACGCCGCCACCCCGGTGCCGGCCAGCACCGGGCTCACGGCAGCGGGGAGGGTCTTGGGCCGGGCCCCTTGGAGCCACTGTGCTGGTGTCGCCACAACAGGTGATTGTGTCTCACCCGGCCGCGGACACCTCGACCCGGGCCAGGTGCCGCTCGGCCGCCCGGGTGGCGGGATGGATGCCGACCGCCGCGACGACGACCAGCGCGGCGATGACCAGCCAGCCGGGCGGGCCCCACGACATCGCCAGGAACGTGTAGAGCGCGGGCGCCCAGACCGTGCCGAGGGTCGTGCCGAGCGCGAGCACGCCCTGGTACTCGCCTCGCCGCTCGGGGTCGGAGAGCTCGGCCACCAGGCCCCACTCGCCGGCCGACTGGAACAGCTCGGCGCCGGTGACGGTGACGTGCCCGACCCACACCAGCACGATCGTGAGCCAGCCGACGGTGTCGTGGGTGACCATCACGATGCCGCAGGAGACCAGGAAGCAGAGCGCCCCTCGCCGCTGGGCGCGCAGCGAGTCCGCGACGGTCTCGACGCCGCGGGCGGCCGCGACCTGGAGCAGCACGGCCAGGACGGTGTTGGTGCCGAAGAGCCAGGCCAGCAGCACCTTCGGGGCGTCGGTCTCGGCGACCAGCCACAGCGGGATGACGACGTTCAGCAGCACCTGGTGGGTGCCGAGCACGCCGTCGAAGAAGCTCATCGCCACGAAGCCGCGGTTGTGGAGCGCGCTGCGCCGCTCGGTGGCGTGGCCGGCCGCCTCGGCCAGCGCCTGTGCGTGCTCGCGGGCCGGCGTACGCAGCTCGGGGAGGCGGGTGATCCAGTAGGTGTTGACCACCAGCAGCGCCGCCGTGAAGAGCGGGATGGCGTGGACCAGCCGGAGGTCGTCGAACGCGAGCGCGATCCCGCTGAACCCGGCGCCCAGGGTGTAGCCCACGTTGCGGGCCGCTCGCATGTACGCCTGGCCCCGGACCCGCGTCTCGCGGGGGAAGACGTCGATGCGGTACGCGTTGCGTCCGGCCCGTGACCAGCTGGCGGCCAGGCCGAGCGCGGTGACGATCGCGAGTGCGGAGGCGAAGCCGTCGGCCAGGATCCACGCCGCGAAGAGCGCGGCCTGCAGCAGCGACCCCCACACCCAGGTCCGCTTGCTGCCCACCCGGTCGGTGAGCCGGCCCAGCGGCACCGCGAGCGCGAACTCGGCGCCCATGGCCACGGTCAGCATGAGCCCGACCTGGGCGGGGCTCAGGCCGACCACCTGGGTGAAGAAGACGGCCTCGCCGGTGAGAAACGCGCCCTCGGCGAATGCCGAGAGCACCGACTGGTAGCTCATCGACCGGATGAGCGGGTCGTCGGACAGCGCCGTCGTCGTCAGCCGTCGCACCCAGCTCATGCCTCCACCTCCCGCGGGGCCCCCTCCCGCGGGGCCCCAAGTATCTCGACATCAAGATACCTTGGCTGGTGGGTCGGCCGGCACCAGCCGCGCCGACGCGGCCGGGTGCCCTGCCCGGGACGGGACGGCATGCCACGGAGTCGAGCACCACGGACTAGGTTTCGTCACATGGTTTTCAGCGCCCGTGACCTCGCCCCGCACACGGTCGTCGAGCGGGTCGAGGAGTGGCTGGCCGCGACCGACCCCGAGCCGTGGGTGATCGAGACCTCGGGCTCGACCGGGGCGCCCAAGCGGGTGCTGCTCTCGCGCCGGGCGGTGCTCGCCTCCGCCGAGGCGTCGGCCCGTCGCGTGGGCGGGCAGGGGCGCTGGCTGCTGGCCGTGGCGCCCGCGTACGTCGCGGGGCTCAACGTCGTCGTCCGGTCCCTGCTCGCCGGCCACCGGCCCGTGCTGCTCGACGACCACGCCTCCTTGACCTCGGCGGCGGAGGCCACGCTGGCCGGAGGAGGCGACGGGTTCGTCTCGCTGGTGCCGACCCAGCTGCACCGGCTGCTGGCCGACCCCGACGACGCCGCGGCGCTCGCGCGGTTCCACACCGTGCTGCTGGGCGGCGGGCCGATCGACCCCGCCCTGCGCGCCCGTGCGGAGGCGTCGGGGGTGCGGGTGGTGGCGACGTACGGCTCTGCGGAGACCTCCGGCGGCTGCGTCTACGACGGCGTGCCGCTCGACGGCGTCGCGGTCGCGCTCGGCGAGCAGGGCCGGATCCGGATCGCGGGGCCGGTGCTCTTCGACGGGTACGACGACCCGGCCCTCACGGCCGAGGCGCTCGTCGACGGGTGGTTCCTCACCAGCGACGCGGGCCGGCTCGACCACGACGGCGTGCTCGAGGTGCTCGGCCGGGTCGACGACGTCGTGGTGAGCGGCGGCGTCAACGTGCCCGCGCCTGCGGTGGCCGCGCGGCTGCGCGAGCACCCCGCCGTGGCCGCCGCCGAGGCGCTCGGCGTGCCCGACGAGGAGTGGGGCCACCGGGTGGTCGCGTACGTCGTGCCGGCGGTGCCCGACGCCCCACCGTCGCTCGAGGAGCTCCGCGACCACGTGGCCGCCGAGCGGCCGCGCTCGTGGGCGCCGCGCCAGCTGGTGGTGTGCGACGAGATCCCGATGCTGCCCAACGGCAAGCCCGACCGGCTGCGCCTGCGCGAGCTCGCGGGGCCCGGGGAGCAGCGATGAGCAGCGCGGAGCCGTTCGGGGAGGCGTACGTCTGGTCGATCCCGATGACCACCCGCTTCCGCGGCCTCACGGTGCGCGAGGGGATGCTGCTGCGCGGGGAGGCGGGGTGGGCGGAGTGGAGCCCGTTCCTCGACTACGACCCGGCCGTCAGCGAGCCGTGGCTGCGCGCCGCGGAGGAGGCCGCGGCCGGTGACTGGCCCGAGCCCGTGCGCGACCGGGTGCCGGTCAACGTGACGGTGCCGGCCGTGGGGCCGGAGCGGGCGCACTCGATCGCGGCGGGCAGCGGCTGCCGCACCGCCAAGGTCAAGGTCGCCGACCCGGGGCAGACCCTCGCCGACGACCAGGCCCGGGTCGAGGCGGTCCGCGACGCGCTGGGGCCCGAGGGGCGGATCCGGGTCGACGTCAACGGGCTGTGGACCGCCGAGGAGGCGGTCGAGCGGATCCCGGTGCTCGACC
>Ga0164243_10013268_pt1 | contig 11606 bp, 8 predicted proteins | sample OricompcompostOP_FD_108781 | JGI IMG/M metagenome (GOLD analysis project Ga0164243, IMG submission 108781) | Organic Plus compost microbial communities from Emeryville, California, USA - Original compost - Organic plus compost (OP) | ecosystem: Engineered > Solid waste > Mixed feedstock >... | reverse complement strand
TCCCGCGTCCCGTGCCTCGCGCGTTCCCGCGTCCCGTGCCTCGCGCGTTCCCGCGTCCCGTGCCTCGCGCGTTCCCGCGTCCCGTGCCTCGCGCGTTCCCGCGCCCCGTGCCTCGCGCGTTCCCGCGGCCCCGTGCCTCGCGCGTTCCCGCGCCCCGTGCCCCGCGCGCTCCCGCGCGAAAAGGCCTCGCTTCGCGAGACTGATTTTTGCGCGTGCGGCCGCCGTTGTGGCTGGGCGCCGTTTGCGAAGTGCGGGCAGGATGCGGGGCGCCAGATATGTGCAGATTCTTGGCACGGGGGCGTTGTGGTGCAGCCAGGGTTCAAGGCGTGCCTGCGGTGGGCATCCACCTAGGCCGCGCAAACGGCGGCCCACCACGCACGGCGACCCACGCGCAAATGAATCAGTCGCGCGAAGCGAGGCCTTTCTCGCGGCGGGGCGAGGCCGTGCGAAGCGCGGCCCTTACCACGGCGGGGCGGAGGCCCTCGGAAGTGAGGGCTTCACCCCCCGCGTGCCTCGGCGGGCTCGGCCATCTCGGTCAGGCGGCCGACTGTGGGGGATGTGTCGTGGGTGCGCCAGACCAGTGTGGTGGCTATGTCGATGTGCGGCGCGGTGAGTGGGCGGTAGGTGACGCCTTCGTGGTGCACGCATCGCATGGAGCGCGGGACCAGTGCGATGCCCAGGCCGCTGGCTACGTACCCGACCTGGATGGGGTAGCCGCCGGGGGCCGTGACGACGCGGGGGGAGATGCCGGCCAGGACGCAGGCGGCCAGGACGGCGTCGACGTTGTGCGGGGCGGGCTCGCGGGCGAACATGACGAGGCGGTCGTCGCGCAGGATGTCCAGGCCGACCTCGGTGGACGCGGCGGCGGGGTGGTCGGCGGGGAGGGCGGCCACCAGGGGTTCCACGTCGATGGTGAGGCAGCTGAGGCCGTCCAGGCCGGGGTCGGCGCGCATGATCACGACGTCGGTGGCGCCGGTCTTCAGTTCGGTGAGCAGCGGGGTGGTGTTCGCCTCGTGCACGCTGACCTCGACCTGCGGGTGCGTGCGGATGTAGTCGCGGATCAGCGCGGTGGCGGGGCCGAACAGCGCGGACGGGACGATGCCGATGCGCAGCCGGCCGACCCGGCCCTGGGCGGCGGCGCCGGAGATCTCGGTCAGCTCCTCGGCGTTGCGCAGCAGGGACCGGGCGGGGCCGAGCAGGGCGGTGCCGGCGGGGGTGAGCGTCATCGGCCGGGTCGAGCGGTCGAACAGGCTGACGCCGAGGTCGGATTCCAGGCGGTGGATTTGCTGACTGAGGGCGGGCTGGGCCACGTACAGCCGCTGCGCGGCGCCGCTGAAGCTGCCCTCTTCGGCGATGGCCACGAAATAACGGATCCGGCGTAGGTCCATGCCCGACCACTCTATATAAGAATCCGCGATAGCGGTATATGCACGCAGATATTGGACATTCCCCGGGCCCTGCATTGGACTGACGGCGTGGGCGGATCAACGCTGCGGACCAGGTGAAACGACCCCGCCCCATCGGGAGGAACGCATGCCGCTCCGGATCGGGGTGGACGCCGGTGGCACCTTCACCGATGTCTACCTCCTCGACGAGGAGTCTGGTAATACCGCCGTAACAAAAGTGTCGAGTACGCCGGAGGACCCCGGCAGTGCCGTGATTTCCGGGGTTTTGCGGATACTTGAGGAATTTCCCGGGGATCACGCGCTGAATTCCGTGGCGTACTTCGCGCACGGCACCACCGTCGCGACCAACACGCTGCTGCAGACCACCGGCGTCCGCACCGGCCTGATCACCACGCAGGGCTTCCGTGACCTGCTCGAACTGGGCCGGCAGCGGCGGCCCCGCCTGTACGACCTGTCCGCGCTCAAGCCGGAACCGTTCGTCCCCCGCGACCTGCGCCTTGAGGTGCCCGAGCGGCTGCGGCACGACGGGCAGGTCGCGCGCGACCTCGACCTGGACCGGGTACGCGCGCAGGTGCGGCGGCTCCGCGACGCGGGCGTCGAGGCCGTCGCCGTCTGCCTGCTGTACAGCTACGTCTCGCCCAAGCACGAGCAGGCCATCGGGGAGATCCTGGCGGAGGAGTTCCCCGAGGCGTACGTGTCGCTGTCCAGCGAGGTGCACCCGGAGTTCCGCGAGTACGAGCGGCTGTCCACCGTGGTGACCAACGCCTACGTCGGGCCGATCATGTCCCGCTACCTCGGCGGCCTGCGGGACGCGCTGGACGCGGCCGGGCTGCGCTGCACGCCGTACGTCACGCAGTCCAACGGCGGCATCATCTCCTTCGGCGAGTCCCAGCGGCTCCCCGTACGGACCGCGCTGTCCGGCCCGAGCACCGGTGTCGTCGGCGCCGCGCAGGTGGCCGCGGCCGCCGGGTTCCGCGACGTGCTCACCTTCGACATGGGCGGCACCTCGACGGACGTGTCGCTGGTCAACGACGCGACTCCCCGTACGGTCAGCGGCATCGAGATCGCCGGCCGGCCGGTGCACGCGCCGATGCTGGACATCAACACGGTGGGCGCCGGCGGCGGCTCGATCGCCTGGATCGACTCCGGCGGCCACCTGAAGACCGGCCCGCGCAGCGCCGGCGCGGCCCCGGGCCCGGTCTGCTACGGCCAGGGAGGTACGGAGCCGACCGTCACCGACGCCAACGTCGTCCTCGGCATCCTGCACCAGACCCACCTGCTGGCCGGCACCATGGCGATCGACGCGGCCGCCGCCCACCGGGCCGTCGAGGCGATGGCCGGCCGGCTCGGCATGAGCGCCGAGGAGGCCGCGACCGGCATCGTCAGCGTCGTCACCGCGAACATGGCCCGCGCGCTGCGGGTGATCTCCGTGCAGCGCGGCCACAACCCGCGCGGCTACTGCCTGGTGGCGTTCGGCGGTGCCGGGCCGCTGCACGCCGCGCGGCTGGCCCGCGAGCTGGGCATCCCGCACGTGCTGGTGCCGCGGCGGCCGGGCGCGCTGTCCGCGCTGGGCATGCTCACCACCGATCTGCGCACCGACCACGCGCGTACGCAGGTCACCCGGCTGACCGACGGCGCGGCCACCGCCTGCGCCACCGCGTTCAGCGGGCTGCAGACCGAGGCCGAGGCGTGGTTCGCGCACGAGGCCATCCCGGAGGAGCGCCGGGTGCTGCGCCGCGTCGTGGACCTCCGGTACGTCGGGCAGAACTACGAGCTGTCCGTACCGCTGCCCGGGGGCCCGGTCACCGAGGACGCGCTCGCCCGGCTGCGCGAGGACTTCCACGCGGCGCACGAGCGGATGTACGGCTACCGCGCCACCGGCGACACCGTCGAGGCGGTCACCTTCCGGGTCGAGGCGATCGGCACGGTCGACGTGCCGCACGCGGCCCCGGAGCCGCTCGGCGACCCGGACGCCGCCGCGGCCGTCACCGGGCACCGCTCGGTGTACCTGGCCGAGTCCGGCGGGCGGGCCGACGTCCCGGTGCACGACCGCGCGCGGCTGCGGCCCGGCCACCGGCTGCCCGGCCCCGCGCTGGTCGACCAGTACGACACGACCACGCTCGTACCGCCCGGCGACGAGGCGGTGGTGGACGGCCACCACAACATCGTCATCACGATCGGAGGGGCCCCGTGATCGATCCGGTGCAGGTCGAGGTGATCGGCTCGGCGCTGTCGTCGATCGCCGACGAGATGGGCGAGACGCTGGTCAAGGCGTCGTACTCCACCAACATCAAGGAGCGCCGGGACTGCACGACCGCGCTGTTCGACGCGCGCGGCCGCACCCTGGCGCAGGCCGAGCACATCCCGATCCACCTGGGCTCGCTGATGGGCATCGTGGACGCCGTACGGGACCGCTATCCCGACGAGGCGATCCGCGACGGCGACACGTTCATCGGCAACGACCCGCACACCGGCGGCGGCACGCACCTGCCGGACATCGTGCTGGTCACGCCGATCTTCGTGGACGGCGCCATCGCCGCGTGGGCGACCAACCTGGCGCACCACGCGGACTTCGCCGACCGTACGCACGCGCACATCTACACCGAGGGCCTGCGCATCCCGGCCATCCGGTTCGCGCGGGACTGGGAGATCAACGACGAGGTGTTCGCGTTGATCCTGCTCAACTGCCAGGTACCGGCCGAGCGGGTCGCGGACTTCCGCGCGCAGCTCGCCGCCAACCGATGCGGGGTGCGGCGGTACCGCGAGCTGTGCGACCGGTACGGCCAGGGCGTCCTGGACGAGGCGGGCGCCGCCCTCCTCGACTACACCGAGCGCAAGATCCGCGCGGGCATCGCGGCCATCCCGGACGGGACGTACGCCGCCACGGACGTGTTCGACAGCGACGAGCTCGACGGCGAACTGGACGTCGGCCTGGAGCTGACCGTCGACGGCGAGGAGATGCGGCTGGACTTCACCGCGCCACCGCAGGTCCGGGCCAGCCTGAACCTGGTGTTCACCGCGCTGCAGGCGACCGTGTTCTACGCCGTCAAAACGGTGGTCGACCCGGACGCCCCGGCCAACGCAGGACTGCACCGGCCGATCACGGTCGACGCGCCGTACGGGTCGCTGCTGAACGCGTCGCCGCCGGCCGCGGTCAACGGCCGTACGCAGTGCTGCCAGCGGGTGGTCGACCTGGTGCACGCGGCGCTGGCGCAGGCGGTGCCGGACCGGGTGATCGCCGCGTGCAACAGCGCGGTCACCGCGGCCACGTTCTCCGGCGACGACCCGCGCACCGGCGCGTACTACGTGTACCTGGAGACGATCGGCGGCGGCTACGGCGCGGGCGCCTGCTTCGACGGCATGGACGGCGTGCAGGTGCACATCACCAACACCTCGAACCTGCCGGTGGAGAGCCTGGAGGCGGAGTACCCGCTGCTCGTCGAGGAGTACGCGCTGGTCGACGACTCCGGCGGGCCGGGGCGGCACCGCGGCGGCATGGGCATCCAGCGGCGCATCCGCGCCGAGCACGACGGCTGCGTGTGCAACACCAGCACGACGCGGCTCCGCTCGAAGCCGTGGGGGCTGCTCGGTGGGTGGCCGGGCGCGTCCGCGCGGGTCACCGACGGCGACGGCAACCCGCTGCCCGGCACCGTACGGACGCTGAGCGACGGCCAGGTCGTCGCGGTGTTCACCCCCGGCGCCGGCGGCTACGGCGACCCGCGCGAACGGGCGCCGGAGGACGTCGCCCGCGACCTGCGCGAGGAGCGCATCTCTCCCCAGACCGCGAAGGAGGCGTACGGTGTCGAATCCGACGGGTAGCGCGGACCGTACCGCGGACGTGATCGTCGTGGGCGCCGGGCTCGTGGGCCTGTTCACCGCGTTCCACCTGGCCCGGCTGGGCGCCGGGCGGGTGCTGGTGGTCGAGGCCGGGCGGCCGGCGGCGCAGGCGTCGGCGCGGTCCGGCGCGCTGGTCCGCTGCCACTACACCAGCCTGCACGAGGCGCGCATGGCGTGGGCGGCGCTGCCGTGGTGGCGCGAGTGGGCGGACCGCGTCGGCGGCGCCTGCGGGTTCACCGCCACCGGGTTCCTGCAGCTCGTGGACGCCTCCGACAACGACACGCTGCGGGCCAACACCGCGGCGCTGGCCGCCGACGGGATACGGACGGAGATCCTCGACGCGGCCGCGGTGCGCGCGGCGTACCCGTACGTCCGGATGGCCGACGACGAGATCGCCGCGTACGAGCCGGGCAGCGGGTACGCCGTGCCCGCCGACGCCCTGGGCAGCCTGGCGGCGGCCTGCCGGCGCGACGGCGTCGAGATCCGCCCGGAGGAGCCGGTGCGCGAGGTGCTGACCGGGGCCGGCGGCGCGGCGAGCGGCGTGCGGACGGCGCGTGGCACGTACGCCGCGCCGGTCGTGGTGCTGGCCAACGGCGCCTGGTCGGTGCCGCTGCTCGCGCCGCTCGGCGTGACCGCGCCGATCAGCCCGCACCGCGTCCAGGTCGCGTTCCTCGCGCGGCCGCCGTCGCTCGGCCGCGGGCCGGGCGGCCACGTCACGATCATCGACCGGCGGTACGGCTGCTACCTGCGCCCGGCCGGCGACGGGGAGACGCTGGTCGGGCTGTCGGTGCAGTCCCGTACGGTCGGCGAGCTCACCGACCCGGCCGACCCGGACGCGCTCGGCCCCGGCGACGGCGCCGCGTTCGCCGGCCCGGCCCGGCGCGCCGCGGCCGGCCGGATCCCCGCGTTCGCGGAGGCACCGCGCACCCGCGGCCACACCGGCCCGCTGGACGTCACCCCGGACCACCGGATGATCCTCGGCGGCACGCCCGGCGTCCCCGGCCTGTACCTGGCCGTGGGCATGAGCGGCGGCGGGTTCAAGAAGGCCCCCGCCATCGGCGCCGCGATGGCCGAGCTGATCGTCGAGGGCGCCGCGCGCACCGCGCCCGTCGAGCCGTTCCGGCTGAGCCGCTTCGCCGAGCGGAAGCCGATCACCGCCCGCGAGTACTCGGTGCCCGCGGACGGCGACCCGGACCGGCGGCAGGCCCGCGACCTGACCCCCCTCATCCACTGATGCACCCCGCGACCATGGGGCGCCGGTCGTTCCTGGCGGCGGCCGGCGCCGCCGGGCTCGCCGCCGCGGCCGGCTGCGGCGACGTCAGCGGCGTGGACCCCCGCCTCGACCGCGTCACGCCCGGCGCGTCCGGGCGGCCGAGCCGGGGCGGGGTGCTGCGGTACGGGCTGTCCACCGACCCGGTGAACTTCGACCCGCACGTCAGCACCGGCACCGCCTCCGACGCGGTGCGCCAGATGATGTACAACACGCTGCTGCAGTACGACGCGGACGGCCGGATCGTCGGCGACCTGGCCGCCGAGCACGGCTGGACCTCGCCGACCACGTATGAGGTGCGGCTCCGCGACGGCGTCCGGTTCCACGACGGCTCCGTGCTCACCGCCGAGGACGTGGCCTTCACCTACGAGCGCATGAAGGACCCGGACACCACCGCCACCGTCGGCCCGTTCCTGGCCGAGCTGGACCGGGTGGACCCGGTGTCCCGTACGACCGCGGTGTTCCGGCTGAGCGAGCCCAACGCGGCGCTGCCCGCGATCCTGGCGAGCGTCTCGGCGAACATCGTGTCCAAGCGCTGGATCGAGTCCGGGGTCGACCCGAAGACCCACGTGATGGGCACCGGGCCGTTCCGGTTCGCCGGGCGGGTGCCGGGCGTGAGCACGATGATGGAGCGGTTCGACGAGTACTTCGAGCCGGGCCTGCCGTACCTGAACGGCATCCAGTTCGTGCCGATGCCCGACGACTACGCGCGGGTCATGGCGCTGCGCTCGGCCGCCGTCGACATGATCGACTACGTGCCGCTGACGCACGTCGACGCGATCCGCCGCAACCCGCGGCTGCGGCTGTACGCCGACGCGACGATCGGCTTCGGCTACATCGCGTTCATCAACGACCGCCCGCCGTTCGACGACGTCCGCGTACGCAAGGCCATCGGGTACGCGCTCGACCGCACCGAGATGCTGCGCACCGCGTACCTCGGGCACGGGTCCCCGGTCACCGGGGGCATGCTGCCGAAGGGCTTCCCCGGCGCGTCCACCGACCTGGACGGCACGTACGGCTACGACCCGGACCGCACCCGCGCCCTGCTCCGGCAGGCCGGGGTCGGTCACCTGGCCGTCGACATGCTGGCCACCAGCACCTACTCGGTGCACTCGCGGCCCGCCGAGGCGGCGCTGCCGTCGCTGCGCCGCGCCGGGATCGACGCGGGCCTGACCCGGCTGGAGTGGCCGTCGTACCTGGCCGTGCAGATGGCGCACAAGTACGCCGTCCGGTACGGCGGCGGCAACCTGCTGTACGGCGACCCCGACGCGCTGCGCAACTTCGTCGGCTCGAACGGCACGTACGCGCAGTACATGAACTTCAGCGACGACCGCGTTGACGCGCTCCTCGCCGCCGGCCGCCGCGCCCGCGACCCCGGCAAGCGCGCCGAGATCTACCACGACCTGGAGAAACGCGTGCTCGACCGGGCTCCGTGGACGTACACGCTCAAGCGCGACCAGGCCGAGGCCGCCCGGACCAACGTCCGCGGCTACGCCCACCCGCCCACCGGCACCTGGACCTCCGTGGCGCTGCGCCGCACGTGGCTGGAGGAACGAACATGACCCGATTCCTGCTGCGCCGGACCGGTCTGGCGGTCTTCCAGCTGTTCGTCATCGGCACGCTGGTGTTCCTGCTCGTCCGGCTCATCCCCGGCGACCCGGCCCGCGCCGCGCTGGGCGAGACCGCCGACGCCGAGCAGCTCGCGCACGCCCGCGCGCTCATGCGGCTGAACGAACCCGTGGCCGAGCAGTACGCCGGCTTCTGGGCCCGGCTGCTGCACGGCGACCTCGGCACGTCGCTGATCAGCGGCCGCGCGGTGCTGGCCGACCTGCCGATCCGGCTCGGCAACACCCTGGAGCTGGTCCTCCTCGCGCTGGCCGTCGCGCTGGCCGCCGGCATACCGCTGGGCCGGGCCGCCGCGCTGCGCGCCGGGCGGCGCACCGACCACGCCGTCACCGGCGGATCCATCCTCGGGCTGTCCGCGCCGGTGTTCGTCATCGCCACGCTGCTGTTGCTGCTGTTCAGCGTGTACTGGCCGGTGCTGCCGCAGCAGCGGTACGTCACGCTGTGGGACGACCCGCTCGCCCACCTGCGGCTGCTCGTCCTGCCCGTGCTCACGCTCGCGATCGGCGCGACCGCGGTGATCACGCGGATGACCCGGGCGGCGATGCTGGAGACCGCGAGCGCCGACTTCGTCCGTACCGCGCGGGCCACCGGGATCGCCGAGCGGCTCGTCGTCCGGCGGCACATCCTGCGGAACTCGCTGGTCCCGGTGGTCAACGCGGCCGGCGTGGAACTGGCCACGCTGATCGGCGGGACCGTGCTCGTCGAGACCGTGTTCGGCTGGCCCGGGCTCAGCTCGTACCTGATCAACGCGGTCTCCACCCGCGACTACCCGGTCATCCAGGCCGTCGTGCTGGCCGCCGCGGTCCTGGTGATCGCCGTCAACCTGGCCGCCGACGTCGCCGGGCGGCTCATCGACCCACGAGCGGAGGCGGTGTGAGGGCCGTACTGCGGAACCGGCGGATCCTCATCGCCGGCGGATTCCTGATCCTCGTCGTCGTGCTGAGCGTCGGCTGGCGGCTGTTCACCCCGTACGGCTACCAGGACCAGGTGGCCGTGCCGCTGTCCGGCGACGGGCTGCTCGGCGGCGACGACTTCGGCCGCGACGTCTTCACCCGGCTGCTGGTCGGCATCCGTACGTCGCTGCTGGTCGCGGCCGGGTCGGTGCTGCTCGCCGCGGTCGCCGGCGTGACGCTCGGCATGGTGGCCGGGTACACGCGGCGGGCCGCCACCGTGATCATGCGCGCGGTGGACGTGCTGCTGAGCTTCCCGGCGATCATCCTGGCCATCGCCGTCGTCGCGGTGCTCGGGCCGTCCGTGCGGAACGTCCTGCTGGTCATCGGCGTGATCTACATTCCGCGGTTCGCGCGCATCGCGTACGGGCAGACGCTCACCGTCACCCGGTCGGACTACGTGGCCGCCGCGCAGGCGATGGGATCCGGGCCGGTGCGGACGCTGACCCGCGTGGTGCTGCCGAACATCGGCGGGCCGCTGCTCGTGCAGGCCGCGCTGTCGCTCAGCTTCGCCATCCAGACCGAGACGGGCCTCAGCTTCCTCGGCCTCGGCGCCCAGCCGCCGCTGTCCTCGCTGGGCACGATGGTCGCCGCCGGGCGCGACTTCCTGGAGGTCCGCCCGTCCCTGCTGGTGGTGCCCGCCCTCGTGGTCGTCGCCATCGTCCTCGCCATCCACGTCCTCACCGACGGCCTCCGCGACGCCCTCGACCCCCGGCAAGGGAGCCCCTCGTGACCGAGCCCGTGCTGAGCCTCAGCGACCTGCGTGTTGACTTCGGCGCGACGCCCGCCGTACGCGGGGTGTCCTTCGACGTACGGCCGGGCGAGATCCTCGCGCTGGTCGGCGAGTCCGGGTCCGGGAAGAGCGTCAGCGCGCTGTCCGTGCTCGGCCTCCTGCCCCGTACGGCGCGGGCCCGCGGCTCCATCCGGCTCGCCGGGGACGAGCTGCTCGGCGCCGGCGAGGCCCGGCTCCGCGCGGCCCGCGGCGCCGAGGTCGGCATGGTCTTCCAGGAGCCGATGACCGCGCTGAACCCGGTGTACCCGGTGGGCCGGCAGATCGCCGACGCACTGCGCGCGCACCGGCCGATGCCGCGCGCCGCCGCGTACGAACGGGCCGTCGCGCTGCTCGACCAGGTCGGCATCCCCGAGCCCGGGCGGCGGGTGCGCGCCTACCCGCACGAGCTGTCCGGCGGCCAGCGGCAGCGCGCCATGATCGCGATGGCGATCTGCTGCGACCCGAAGGTGCTCATCGCCGACGAGCCCACGACGGCGCTCGACGTCACCGTCCAGGCCGGGATCCTCGACCTGCTCCGCGAGCTGCGCGAGCGGCTCGGCACGGCCATCGTCTTCGTCACCCACGACATGGGCGTCGTCGCCGACGTCGCCGACCGCGTCGCCGTCATGCGCGCCGGCGAGATCGTCGAACAGGCCCCGGTCACCGACCTGTTCGCCGCTCCCCGCGATCCGTACACCCGCGACCTCCTCGCCGCCGTCCCCCACCTCGGCCGCGCCGCCGAGCCCGATCCCACCCGGCCGCCCGGTGCGGACGCACCGCCGTCCGTGGAGGCCCCCGTGCTCGAGTTGCGTGACGTCACCGCCGAGTACCCCGGCCGCCCCGGCCGGGGCCGGCACCGCGCGATCGACGGCGTCTCCCTGGCCGTCGGTCCGGGGGAGGTGCTCGGGCTGGTCGGGGAGTCCGGGTCGGGGAAGTCCACGCTGGGGCGGATCGCCGTCGGGCTGGTCCGGGCCGCCGCCGGCACCGTACGCGTCTGCGGGCACGACGTGACCCGGGCGTCCCGGCGCGAGCTGCGCCCGGTCCGCCGCCGCATCGGCGTGGTCTTCCAGGACCCGGGGTCGTCGCTGAACCCCCGCGCGACCATCGGCGCCGCGATCGCCGAGCCGCTGCACCTGGCCGGCCTGGCCCGCGGCCGGGCGGCCCGGGCCCGCGTCGTCGAGCTGCTCGACGCGGTCGGCATCCCGTCCGCCTGGTCGGCCCGCTACCCGCACGAGCTGTCCGGCGGCCAGCGCCAGCGCGTCGGCATCGCCCGCGCCATCGCCGTACGCCCCGACCTGCTCATCGCCGACGAGCCCACCAGCGCCCTCGACGTCTCCGTCCAGGCGACCGTGCTCGACCTGCTCACCGCCCTGCAACGCGAGCTCGGCTTCGCCTGCCTGTTCATCACCCACGACCTGGCCGTGGTGGAGATGCTCGCCGACCGCATCACGGTCCTGCGCGCGGGCCGGGTCGTCGAGACCGGCACCCGTACGGAGATCCTCGGCTCCCCTCAGGACCCCTACACCCGGGCCCTCGTCGCCGCCGCCCCCGTACCGGACCCCGAACGCCAGCGGCACCGCCGCACCGAACGCCACACCCTCCTGGCCGGCCGCTACGCCGGGTAGGGCGGCTCGGCGACGCCGACGATGTTCTCGCCTACGGGCCGGACCCGTGCCGTCCAGCCCAGCGCGGTGAGGTCCTCGGTGAGCGTGCCGGGGTCGTGGAAGACCTTCACGATCCGGTAC
>Ga0164243_10013267_pt1 | contig 11606 bp, 9 predicted proteins | sample OricompcompostOP_FD_108781 | JGI IMG/M metagenome (GOLD analysis project Ga0164243, IMG submission 108781) | Organic Plus compost microbial communities from Emeryville, California, USA - Original compost - Organic plus compost (OP) | ecosystem: Engineered > Solid waste > Mixed feedstock >... | reverse complement strand
TTCTCGGAGCTGCGCGCCAAGGAGAAGGAGGCCGCGGTATGAACCTGGCACTGAGCGACGAGCAGGAGTTCCTGCGCGAGGCCGCCCGCGGCACGCTGGCGCGGACGAACACCGTCGAGGCGGCGCGCGCCGCGCTCGAGGGCGGGGAGCTGCCCGACCTGTGGCCGGCGGCCTGCGAGGCGGGCTGGCCCGGCCTGCTCGTCAGCGAGGACAACGGCGGCGCGGGCCTGGGCCCGTTCGACGCGATGCTCGTCATGGGCGAACTGGGCCGCGTGCTGGCGCCGGTGCCGCTGCTCGGGCACCTCGTCGCGTCCTGGCTGCTGGACCGTGGGGGCTACGGCGACATCGAGGCGGTCGCGGCCGGCGAGAAGCGCGCGGCGTTCGTCGGCGCCATGCCGCCCGGCGACCTCAACGACGCGTGGACCTGGGAGCCGGCGCGCGGCAAGACGCGCCCGCCGGCCGGTGGCGAGACGGCCCACTGGGTGCTCGACGCGCCCGGAGCCGACGTGTTCGTCGTCGTGGGCGACGGCGGCGCCGTGACGGTCGTCGAGGGCGCGAGCGTCGAGGCGGTCACCCGCTACGACGCGACCCGCTCGCTCGGGCACGTGACGTTCGCGGCGGGCACGTCGAGTGCGCTGGACGTCAGCCCGGCCGACGCCGCCTCGGCGTGGCACCTGGCCCAGTCGCTGATCGCGGCCGAGTCGCTGGGCACGGTCGAGACCTGCCTGGACCTGGCGGTCGCCTACGCCAAGGAGCGCTTCACGTTCGGCCGCGCGATCGGCTCCTACCAGGCCGTCAAGCACGGGCTGGTCGAGGTGCTGCGCCAGCTGGAGAACGGCCGCTCGCTGCTGTACTACGCGGGCTGGGCGGGCGAGTCCAAGCCGGAGGAGTTCGCGCTGGCGGCGTCGTCGGCGCGCAGCGTCGCGGGCCGCGCGCTGGACACGGCGACGCGCACGAACATCTCCGTGCACGGCGGCATCGGCGCGACGTGGGAGCACGACGCGCCGCTGTACTTCCGCCGTGCGCAGCTGTCGCGGCGGCTGCTGGGCGGGACCGGCGCGGCGACCGACCGCGTGGCCGCGGAGCTGCTGGCGGCGGCCTGAGCCGAGGCCTCAGTGGGCGGCGGCGACCCCGTCGCCGCCCTGCGCCTTGGCCGCGTACATCGCGCAGTCGGCGGCGGCCAGCAGCGCGCGCTCGTCCTCGATGTCCGGCTCGATCATCGCGATCCCGATGCTCGCGGTCGTCGTGACGGTCGCCGCGCCGGTGGGCACCGACAGCTCGCGCACGGTCGCGCAGATCTTCTCCGCGACCGCGGTGGCCGCGGCGAGGTCGAGCGAGGGCAGCAGGATCGCGAACTCGTCGCCGCCCAGGCGCGCGACGGCGTCGGTCTCACGCAGGCGGGCGCGCACGGCGCCCGACACGGCGCGGATCAGCTCGTCGCCGGACTGGTGGCCGTAGGTGTCGTTGACGCGCTTGAGCCCGTCGAGGTCGAACATCAGCAGCGCGGCGGGGGCACCGTGGCGTCGCACGCGCGCGATCTCGCGGCGCAGCTGCTCCTCGAAGCGCCGGCGGTTCCACAGGCCGCTCAGCGGGTCGTGGTCGGCGAGATGCTGGAGCGTGTCCTGCATGCGTCGGCGCTCGCGGATGTCCTGGATCTGCGAGATGTAGCCCTCGGGGTTCCCGTCGGCGTCACGGAGCAGGGACACCGACAGCTGGGCCCAGATCGGGGTACCGTCGGGCGCCAGGTAGCGCTTCTCCATCGCGTAGTGGGGGATCTCGCCCGCGGTCAGGCGGCGCAGGTGGTCGAGATCCAGGCTGAGGTCCTCCGGGGCCGTGATCTCCTGGAAGCTGCAGCGCAGGAGCTCCTGCGTCGAGCGTTCCAGCAGGTCGCACAGCGCGGCGTTGACGCGCTGGAAGCGGCCCTGCAGGTCGACGAGCGCCATGCCGATCGGCGCGTCGTCGAAGGCCAGCCGGAAGCGCTCCTGAGCCTCGCGCTCGGCGGCCTCGGCCGCGACCTGGACGCTGACCTCGCGCGTGGACGCGTGCAGCTCCTGGGTGCCGTCGGCGGCGCGCACCTGGCGGGCGAGGGTCTCCACCCAGACCCAGCCGCCGTCGCGATGGGCCAGCCGGTAGCGGACCGTCAGCGGCTCGGCGCCGGCTGTGAGGCTGGCCAGCGCCTCGGCAGCGCGCTGGTGATCGACCGGGTGGACCATGTCGCAGGCCGACCGGCCGGCGAGCTCGTCAGGCGTCCAGCCCAGCAGGGCGGTGACCGACGGCGAGGCGTAGAGGAAGGTCGCGTCCAGCTCGTGGCGCGAGATCATGTCGGTCGCGTTCTCGGCCAGCAGCCGGAACTCGCGCTCGGAGCGGGCGAGCGCGGCGCGGTCCTCGACCTGCTGGGTGATGTCGCGCACGACGGCGATCGCGCCGACGATCCCGTCGCCGGGCAGGCGCAGCGGCAGGAACTCCGTGCGGTACACGTCGCGCGGTCCGTCCTGGGCCTCGAGCGTGGCGGTCTCACCGGCCAGCGCGGCGCGGTAGTGGGGCTCGTAGACCGCCGTCTGGTCGCCGAGCACCTCGGCCAGCGGCCGCCCGATGGTCGCGTTCGGGTCCCAGCCGCGCCGCTCGAGAGCCGGGCCGCAGACGAACCGCAGGATCAGCTGCGGGTCCACCACGACGACCCCCGTGTCGGGCAGCGACGACAACACCGAGAGGAGCAGCCGCTGCGGCTCGGCGACCGAGAACGACGGGTCGGGAGGTGGTGTGGGCATGTGCGGGTTCCCCGCGACGGGACGGGTTCGACAGGAATCGGCGGATTCCTCGTGGTTCGTGAGCGCCGTTGGCGCGTCAACGCTATCTCGGGTGTCCTGACCCCCGCTGGGCTGCCGCCGCCTTCGACGAGCCCCGCGCGGCCCCCAGCTCGCGCGCGAGCGTGTCGCGATGGCGGTGATGGAGCCAAGGGGGATCGAACCCCTGACCTCCTGCTTGCAAAGCAGGCGCTCTCCCAGCTGAGCTATGGCCCCTTCGTGGCGAGTGTAGCCACGCCCTCTGCCGATGTCGCACGCGCTGCGATCGGCGGCCGGCCGCGAGAACCGCACGCGAGGGGGCGCCCCCTGCTCATCAGAGGGGCGCCCCCAGCGCGTTACCTAGGTGCACGCCGCCTGTTCCCCGGGGGCGGCGTGCGTTTGTGGCTCCCCTGTGGTCGGCAGGCACCTCGCCACCTTGCATGTGAGACGCAGTCGTCTGGACGGACGGATGAGGGCCGTCTTCAGAGCGTGATATGGGCCTCGAAAGCGACCACGACATCGCCTCCGACGCGCGCCCGATCACCCTCCATCGAGCAGTCGATCCGGCACGGCCGGCGCATCTCCACGCCCTGCGTGACCGTCAGGCGGTCGACGCCCGTGCGGGCGTGCAGGTAGGCCATCAACGGGCCCGCGGCGGAGCCCGTGCCCGGGTCCTCGCGAGGCAGCGCGTCCTGGGTGAAGATGCCGCGCGCGTGGGCCGTCTCACCGTCCACCGCGGCGAGGTAGACGACCACCGCGCCGAGGTCCTCCACAAGCGTGTGCAGCGCGGTCGCGTCGATGCGCACCCGCCGCAGCGCGTCGGGGTCGGCGATCGGCGCCATCAGCTGCGTGACGCCCGTCGAGACCAGCTGGCAGGGCAGGGACGCGCCGACGGCGTCCGCCACCGACAGGCCGACCGCGGCGAGGACCCGTGCCGGGTCGATCTCCTCGCCGAAGACCGCCGGCTCCTGCAGCATGGACGCGTGGCCGGTCGTGCCCGAGCGGCGCACGTCGATCGGCTGCAGGCCGACCTGGGTCTGCTGGACGAGCGTGGCCTCCTCCTGCCCGCGCGCCAGCGCGACCGCGACCGCGGTGCCCAAGGACGGGTGGCCGGCGAACGGCAGCTCGCGGTCGGGCATCCAGATGCGGTTGCGGTAGTCGGCGCCGTCGACCGTCGCGGCCTGCACGAACGTCGTCTCCGAGAGGTTCGTCTCGGCCGCGAACCGGCCCTGGATCTCGTCGGGGACGCCGTCGGCGTCATGGACGACGGCCAGCTGGTTGCCCGCCAGCGGCACGTCGGAGAAGACGTCCAGCCACGTCAGTCGGTACGCCATGGCGGCTCAGCCGTCGAAGTCGAAGTCGCGCGGCGGGCGCTGCTCGAACCAGAGCCGGTCGTGCTCCGGGGTCTCCTGCAGGAAGTCCGGCGTCTCCTCGAGCACGTCCTCCCCGCCGGGCGGCGGCTCGGGGGCGGGCCGCTCGACCGGCGCGGCCGGCTCGGGCCGGCGCTGGGCCTCCTCGACGTCGGCGGCGTCGAAGGCGACCGTCGGCTGATCGACGCTCGGCGGCGCCTCGTAGAGCGACTCGGGCTCGGGCTCCGGCGTGTGCGCCGGCTCGGGCTCGGGCGGAGCGGGCGGCTCGTAGGCGGGCTCCGGCTCGGCCGCGTGCCACTCGGCCTGCGGCTCGGGCTCGGGCTCCGGGTCGACAGCCGGCGCCGGCTCGGGCTCGTGCTCCACGGCCCGCGCGCCCGGCTCGAACTCCGGCACGTCGGCATCGATCTCCGGGGCGTGCGGATCCACCGCCGCCGGCTCCTCCACCGGGGGTCGCGTGACCTCCAGCGGCTCAGGTCCGCGGCGGGCGGGGCCGAGCGCCTCCTGCTCCTGGCGGGCCACCTCGTTCGGATCGGCGCCGGAACGCCGCTTCAGCTCGAGGTGCTCACGAATGGCGTCGTCGAGCAGTCCCATCTGCAGCGCTAGACCTTACCGGGAGCCCGCACCGTCTTGTTCTTCCCGGCGTGCTTGGCCTCGTACAGGGCCGCGTCGGCCGCCGCGATGAGACCGCCGCCGTCCTGGGCGTTGGCCGGCAGCGACGCGACGCCCAAGCTGGCCGTCACGCTGATCGACCCGTTGCCCTCCATGAGCGGGATCTCCAGGGCCGCCACCTCCTGGCGGACGCGCTCGGCGAGCTGGTAGGCGCCCTCGATGTCGGTCTGCGGCAGCACGACCGCCAGCTCCTCGCCGCCGTAGCGGGCGGGCGAGTCGATCTCGCGCGACGACTCGCGCAGCACGCGCGCCACCTCGGCCAGAACGCGGTCGCCCTGCTGGTGGCCGTAGGTGTCGTTGACCCGCTTGAAGTTGTCGATGTCCAGCATGACCAGGCTCATCGGCTGGTCGAAGCGCTTCGCGCGCTCGGTCTCGGCCGCCATCGCCTCCTGGAAGCGGCGGTGGTTGTAGAGGCCGGTGAGCTCGTCGGTGACCGCCTGGCGCTGCACCGCCTCGTGCAGGCCGACGTTCTGGATCGACACGGACGCGGTGCCGGCCAGGTAGGACAGCAGCTCGCGATCGCGGTCGGAGAACGGCTCGCCGTCGCGGACCGCCGACAGCAGGCCGATCACCTCGCCGGGCTCGGTGCCCGTGAGCGGATGGGCGAGCGCGTGCATCGTCCCGAACGTCGACTCGCTGCCGCTGCCGCTGACCAGCGCCTCGGCCTCGGCGGCCCGCAGCGGCTCGAGGCGGCCCTCGAGGCCGCCGGCGCGCACGATCTCCTGCAGCGGCCGGCCCGCCGAGGGGCGCGCGCTGGCGCGCCCGCCGTCGGCGCCGAGGCCGTCCACCGCGGTACGCACGACGATCTCCAGGAGCGCGTCGCGGTCGAGGTTGGAGGCGAACGTCTGGCCGATGCGCCGCAGGGACGTCTGCAGGCGCGCCCGCTCCTGGCGCAGGTCCTCCAGGCGCCCGGACAGCTGGGCCGACATCTTGTTGAACTCCTCGCCGAGCTCGGCGAACTCGTCGCGCCCGGTCGTCGTCACCTGCGTGGAGAAGTCGCCGGCGGCGATCCGCCGGGCCGCGGCCAGGAACGAGCCGATCTGCGCCTGCAGGGAGCGGGAGACGGCGACCGCGAACGTCATCGCCAGCACGAGGAAGCCCAGCAGGATGCCGGCGGCCAGGATGCGGCTGCGGGAGATCGCCCCCTGGCGGCTGGCGTCGTCGCCCAGCACGGTGACGACGAACGACCGCCCGGCGAACCCGGGTTCCGCGAACGACACGGCACGGAAGTCGGTGCCGTCGATCGTGGCGTCCTGCGGCGCGCCCGGCTCGGGCAGCTGGGTCGCGCTGACGCCGGGCACGGTGCTGGCCAGAACCCGGCCGTCCTGCGTGACGACCGCGTCGGCGCCCGACAGGCCACGGACGGCGCGCACGTACTCCCGGGCGGGCGTCACCGACACCTGCAGGCGCCCGAAGCGCTCCCCACCCTGGCCGACGAGCGAGCGCTCGGTGGGGGCCACCGCCGTCCTGCTGCCCTCGTCCAGCGTGACGTCGCCCCCGACCACGACGACGCGGTCGATGTCGCGCGCGCGCAGCAGTTGGCGGGCGCGGGCGCGTACGGCGGGCTGATCGCGGTCACGCAGGGCGCGGGCCAGGCGCTCGTCGGTGCCCACCGCGGAGACGACCGCGTCGGCCTCGCGCTGGGCGTCGGCGTACAGGTTCATGGCCACGTCGCGGCTCACGCGCACGCCCGCATCGGCCTTGCCGGTCTCGTTGTCGGCGATCAACCGGAACAGCACGATCGCCACTGACAGCATCGGCACGATGACGATCAGGACGAAGAACAGGGTCAGTCGTGCGCGAAAGCTCATCGATCCGTGGCTACACTAGGCCCGCCTGGGGCTATAGCTCAGTTGGGAGAGCGCCTGGATCGCACCCAGGAGGTCGGGGGTTCGAGTCCCCCTAGCTCCATCGCACGAAACCCCCGCCCTGGCGGGGGTTTCGCCGTTGTGGATGGTTCTCCGCCCGACCGGATTCCGGCGCGTCGGGTCACTGCTGCGCACCCAGGACGGGTCGGGCCCGGTCGTGCGCTGAGCGGCGCTACGCAGCCCGCGCGCGCGACTGCGCGGTCGCGTCGGCGATCGCGCGGTCGAGGATCTCCAGGCCGAGGTCGAGCTCGGCCTCGGAGGCCGTCAGCGGCGGGGCGATGCGAAACACGCCGCCCATCCCGGGCATCTGGACGATGTTCATGTGCAGGCCCAGCTCGAAGCAGCGCGTGGTGACGGCGGCGCCGAGCGCGTCGGCCGGCTCCTTGGTCTGGCGGTCGGTGACGAGCTCGATGCCCTGCAGCAGGCCGCGGCCGCGCACGTCGCCGATGCACTCGTGGCGTTCCTGGAGCTGGAGGAGGCCCGCGCGCAGCCGGTTGCCCAGCTCGCCGGCGCGCTGAACGAGGCCGTCGCGGGCGATCACGTCCAGCACGGTCAGGCCGACGGCGGCGGGCAGCGGATCGGACACGTGCGTGGTGAAGAACAGGTAGCCGCGGTCGTGGCAGGTCTCCTCGATCTCGGCGCTGGTGACGACCGCGGCCAGCGGCAGGCCCGCGCCCAGCGTCTTGGACAGCGTGAGGATGTCGGGCACGACGCCGTCGCGCTCGAACGCGTACATCTGCCCGGTGCGGGCCAGCCCGGTCTGCGCCTCGTCGAGCACGAGCAGCATCCCGCGCTCGCGGCACTTGGCCTGCAGCGCGGCGAGATAGCCGGGCGGCGGCTCGATGATCCCACCCGACGAGAGGATCGGCTCGACGAGGCACGCGGCCAGGCCGCCGCTGGACTGGCGGTCGACGAGATCGAACGCGACGTCGAGCTCGCCCTGCCAGTCGTACGTGCCGTGACGCATGTAGCGGCTGCGGTAGGCGTTGGGCCCGGGGATCGCGATGTTGCCGACCATCGCCGGTCCGTAGCCCTTGCGCCCGTGGCTGTAGGTGGCGCCGGCCGCCGCGCCCGTCATCCCGTGCCACGACTGGCTGAACGAGACGACCTCCCAGCCGCCCGTGTAGAGCTTGGCCAGCCGCAGCGCCGCCTCGTTGGACTCCGCCCCGGTGGTCAGCAGCATCGTCTTCTGCAGCGGCGCGGGCAGCGTGGCGGTGAGCTCGCGGGCGAGATCGACGACCGGCCGGCTGAGCATGCCGCTGAACAGGTGGTCCAGCTCCGCGGCCGCCCGCGACACCGTCTCGACCACCTCCGGATGCCCGTGCCCGAGGATCGCGCTCATCTGCCCGGACGTGAAGTCGAGGATCGCCCGCCCCTCGGAGTCGTAGACGTAGGACCCCTGCGCACGCTCGATGATCGCCGGCGTGAACGTCCCCCCGTAGCGGATCAGGTGGCGGTCGACGTCGGTCCAGAAGTCGGGCATGGGCGTCAGTGTGACGGACGCGCGTTGGCCGGGGAGCGGCGTCAGGCCGGCGCGGGGCCCGTGGACTCGCGCAGCTGCAGGCTCACGTCGATCCGGCGGGCCTCGGGGCGGTCGCCGGTGAGGATCTTCGTGGCCAGGAAGAACGCCTGCTGACCGAGCTCGTACATCGGGACCCGGACGGTGGTGAGGGAGGGGTGCAGGTGGCTGGCCATGCGGACGTCGTCGAAGCCGGCGACGGAGACCCGGCCGGGGACGTCGATCTCGCGGCGTTGCAGCTCGCGCAAGGCGCCGAAGGCCATCAGGTCGTTGGCGGCGAACAGCGCGGTGATGTCGGGCCGGCGGGCCAGCAGCGTCGCCGCGGCCGCGGCGCCGCCCTCCTCGGTGAAGTGGCCGGACTCGATCAGCTCGGGGTCCAGCGCGAGCCCCGCCTCGCGGAGGGCGGCCTCGTAGCCGTCGGCGCGCTCGGCGCTGGGTGGGAAGTCCGGCGGGCCGTCGATGAAGCCGATGACGCGGTGGCCCAGCTCGAGCAGGTGGCGGGTCATCTGGGCCGCGCCGCCCTCGTTGTCGGGCGCCAGGAACGGGCGCTCGTCATCGCTGGGCGACAGGCGCACGACCGCGTTGCTGGCCTCGAAGGGCGCCAGCAAGGCGTCGAGCGCAGCGCCGTACGTCGCGTCGTGGAAGCCGCCGCCCGCGAAGATGATCGCGTCGACGCGGTGCGACAGGAACGCGCGCACGTACGCCAGCTCCCGATCGGGCTCGCGATCGGAGCTGGAGATGAACAGCTGGTAGCGGTGCTCGTGCGCGCTGTCTTCCAGCCCGCGGACGATCTCGGCGAAGTACGGGTCCGAGATGTCGTGGACGATCACCGCCATCGTGTTCGAGCGGTTCGTGACCAGCGCGCGGGCCAGCATGTTCGGGTGGAACCCGAGGACCTCGGCCGCGCGGTTGACGCGCTCACGCGTCGCGTCGCTCACCGGATGGTCGGAGCCCGAAAGCACACGCGAAACGGTCGCCACCGACACACCGGCGACGTTCGCAATCTCCGTCAGGGACGCCACGGCGCTCGCTCTGTAGTGGTGATGGTCACGGGTCGCTTCCTGGCTGGCGAGCGGTGGCCAATCCTACTGGCCACCGCTCGCTGAGCACGGCTACTCCTGTGCGTCCTGCGTCAGCAGGATCTCCTCCACAGGGACCTCCTGCTTGGCGATGCCGGCATCGACGAGCACCTTCTGCGTCTCTTCCCAACGCTGCGGGTCCTCGGTCAGCAGGTCGTCACCCGCGTACTCGAACGCGCCGTCCAGCAGCTGCTGGTGCACCTCGGGGTTGGACTTCGTCGTCGGCTCCGCCTCGGCGAGCGCGTCGAGCGCGGCCTGCGGGTCCTGCTTGGCGGCCTCGAAGCCCTTGATCACGCCCTCGCGGAAGCAGGCCACCTGGTCGGGGTGGGACTGCGCGTAGTCGTCGCTCGTGGCGATCGTCAGCCCGTAGATGTCCTGTCCGGCGTCCTTGAACGGGACGACGTTGAGGTTGTCCTGCCAGTCCGGATCGATGTTGGCCGCCTCGTTGCCGAAGAACGTGATGAAGTCGACCTGGCCGGTCTTCAACTGGGCGATACCCGGCGCCGGGACGCTGACCTCCTTGCCCGGCTTGATCCCGTTCTCCTTGAACAACGCCTGGGCCAGCAGGTAGGGCGAGCCGCCCGGCACCGCGCCGAACGTCTTGCCTTCGACCGCGTCGATGCTCGTGATGTTCTGGTCCTTCTTGGAGACGAACGAGGACGGGTTCGTCTGGTAGACCACGCCGAGCGACTTGATCGGCAGGCCCTGCGAGCGGCCCGCGACGATCGAGACCGCGTCGGTCAACCCGAACTCCTGCGAGCCGGTGGCCACGAGCTGGGCCGTGTCGCCCGAGCCCTTGCCCGCTTCCATGTTCACGTCCAGCCCGCAGTCGGACCAGTACCCGTTCGCCTTGGCGAGGTAGAACGGCGCGTGGTTGCCGGCGATGACCCAGTTCAGGCGGAAGTCGACCTTCTCCGTCTTGGTCGGCGCAGCGGCGGCGGTCTCGGTGCCGGTGCTCGCGCCGGTCGAGCCGCCGCCTCCGTCATCGTCGCTGCTGCCACAGCCGGCCGCCGCGGCCACCAGCGCGGCACAGGTGAGAGCTACTGCGGTACGTCGCATTGGGCTTGACCCCCTGGTCAGGCGGTGAGTGGGACGTCGAAGGACGAGGACCGCCAGGGCAGCAGGAGCCGCTCGGCGACCTCGACGAGGATGAACAGCACGACACCCATGACCACGAGCAGCACGAGCGCCGAGAACAGCAACGTGGAGTCGAGCTGGGTGTTGGCCTGCAACAGCAGGTAGCCGAGGCCGTTGTCGGCGGCGATCCACTCGCCGACGACGGCGCCGACCACCGCCAGCGTGATGCCGATCTTCAGGCCCGAGAAGATCTGCGGCAGCGCGTGCGGGAAGCGCACGCGGCGGAAGATCTCCCACTGGCTCGCGTTGACCGAGCGCATGAGGTCCAGCAGGTTGCGGTCGACCGACGAGAAGCCTTCGGCCGCGGTGATCACCACCGGGAAGAAGACCATCAGCGCGACGATCACGAGCTTCGGCCAGGCGCCGAGGCCCAGCCACAGGACCAGCAGCGGGCCGATCGCGATCTTCGGCACCGCCTGCGAGGCGACGATGATCGGATACAGCGTCGCCCGCACGACCGGCGAGTAGGCGATCGGCAGCGCCAGCGCGAGGCCGAGCGCCGTGCCCATCAGGAACCCGACGACGACCTCGACGAGCGTGACCTTCGTCGCGCTCCACAGCAGCGCGGCGTCGTTCCACATCCGCTCGAGGATCGCCGTGGGCGCCGGGAGCACGTAGTCGGGGAACCAATCCGTGTACTGGCTGATCAGCTCCCAGATCACGAGCACGAGCAGCAGGAACGCGATCGGCAGGATCGTCGTCTGGTGGCGCTTGAACCAGCCGGGGCCGCGCGGGGCGGAGCGCTCACCGGCCTCGGTGCTCGCCACGGCCTGGACGCTCATGCAGCCACCCCCTCGATGTAGCCCCGCAGTAGGGACTCGTAGTCGCGAAACGCATCGCTCTCGCGCACGTCTCGCCCGCGCGGGCGAGGCAGGTCGATCGTCACGTCCGCGACGATCCGCCCGGGCCGCGGCGACATCACCACGACGCGGTCGGAGAGCAGCACCGCCTCGGCGATCGCGTGGGTGACGAAGACGACGGAGCGCGAGCCGTCCCAGATGCGCAGCAGCTCGTCGCCCATCCGCTCGCGGGTGAGCGCGTCCAGCGCGGCGAACGGCTCGTCCATCAGCAGGATGTCCGGGCTGAGCGCGAGCGCGCGGGCCAGCGCGACCCGCTGGCGCATGCCGCCCGACAACTGCGCCGGGTAGTGGCGCTCGAAGCCCTCCAGCCCGACCGTCTTG
>Ga0164243_10013266_pt1 | contig 11607 bp, 9 predicted proteins | sample OricompcompostOP_FD_108781 | JGI IMG/M metagenome (GOLD analysis project Ga0164243, IMG submission 108781) | Organic Plus compost microbial communities from Emeryville, California, USA - Original compost - Organic plus compost (OP) | ecosystem: Engineered > Solid waste > Mixed feedstock >... | reverse complement strand
GCTACCGGCACCAGCCGCCAATACGCTGGCGGGTTGCGCAATCCCAACGGCATGGCGTGGAATCCATCGACCGGTGAACTGTGGACCGTCGTTAACGAGCGTGACCTGCTTGGCCCGGATCTCGTGCCCGACTATCTCACCAACGTGCCGGTGGGCGCGCAATATGGCTGGCCCTGGATCTACTGGAAGGACATCCAGGATTGGCGCGTAAAGGACCCGATTCCGGACTTCCTCACCGAATATGCCCGCAAGCCGGAATACGCGCTCGGCGCCCATACCGCAGCGTTGAGCCTGCTCTTTTCGACCGGCGGCAACCTGATGGGCGAGGACTATGCCAACGGCGCCTTCATCGCCCGGCACGGATCATGGAATCGCAAGCCGCTGGCGGGCTATGACGTCATCTTCGTGCCTTTCGACGTCAACGGCAATCCGCGGGGCAAGGCAAAGCCCATCCTCACCGGCTTCCTAACCAGTGAAGGTGGCGAGACCCGCGGTCGTCCCGTCTGGCTGGCCTGGGACAAGGCTGGAGCGCTGCTGGTCAGCGACGATACGGCAGGCATCATCTGGCGTGTGCATTCACCCGGTGCGAAGCCTTCCATCGCACCCAAGCCGGTGGTGGCCGAGTCCATGCCCCCGCAGCGTGGCCTGAAGCCGCCGCCTCAGTACGAGGCTGATTTCAAGGAAGGCCCCGAAGGGCAATACGCGCGGGTCCCTGGCCAATAAGTCCTAGAGCGCCTTGCCGGCCCGTCCGGCCAACTCGTTCACATATTGCCAAGCGACGCGGCCGGAGCGGGCTCCGCGCCGTTTCGACCACTCGAGCGCGTCTGCGGCCTCCCAGGCCAGGCCGAATTCCCGCGCATAGCCGCCGATGATCGCGAGATAATCGTCCTGGCTGCAATTGTGGAACCCGATCGACAGGCCAAAGCGATCGGCCAGCGCCAGCCGGTCGTCGACCGCGTCGCGTGGATTGATCGGATCGTCCTGCTCCGACATGTGGCGCGGAACGATCGCGCGACGATTGGACGTCACCGCCAGTCGGACGTTGCTCGGTCGCGCCTCGACCCCGCCTTCCAGCCAGGAACGCAGCAGCCGAGGGCCACTGTCGTCGTGTTCCTCGAACCCAAGGTCGTCGATGAACACCAGGAAGCGTCGATCGACCTTGCCGAGCGTCGAGAACAGTGTTGTGACGCCGGAAAGCGCTTCCTGGCCCACCTGCACCAATGCGATGCGACCGGGCTGTTCCACTTGCGCGGCGGCGATGCTGGCACGCAGCAGCGCCGATTTGCCCATTCCGCGCGAGCCCCAGAGCAGCATGTCGTGCGACGCATGGCCCGCGGCATGGCGAGCGACGTTGGCCGCAGCCAGTTCCTTCTGCGCGTCGATCCCGCAAAGGAGCGAGAGTGCCGGCGCTTCGATCCGTGCGACCGCGCGGCCACCGGCGCCGTCCCACACATAGGCGGGGTGCACGGTCCAGTCGATCGCCGGCGATACGGGCGGCGCGAGCCGTTCGAGCGCGGCGGCGATGCGGTCCAGGGCTTCGGCCTTGTCGCTCATCCGGCCAGCTCGCCCGCGTCCAGGGTGTAGAGAAGCGCTGCGCCGCCCGTAGCGGCCGCCTTCAGCCCTGCGGCCTCAGGCACGATATGATCGATGAAATAGCGCGCAACGACCGGTTTTGCCCGCGCGATGCCGGCAGGAACACCGTCTTCGCCGGTTGCGCGGGCCTGTCGCAACAGCTGCCACCCGGCCGCGGCGACCGCGCACATGGTCAGGTAAGGCGCGCTGCCGGCAAGTCGATCATCGACGCTGGCCTGGGAAACCATCCATTCTCCTATGTCTTTACAAAGGCCCGCCAATTCCTTGAGCGGTGCGACATCGCCGGCATCCCGCGCGATCTCATCCATCAACTCCGCCAGCACGCCGCCGCCGTCCATCGAAAGCTTGCGTGTGACGAGGTCCGCCGCCTGGATGCCGTTGGTGCCCTCGTAGATCGGGGCAATGCGTACATCACGATAGTATTGCGCGGCGCCGGTTTCTTCGATGAAGCCCATGCCGCCATGGACTTGCACGCCCAGGCTCGCGACTTCGCAGCCGACGTCGGTGCCCCATGCCTTGACTAGCGGTACGAGCAGGTCCGCCCGCGCCCGCGCCGCAGCATCGCCCAGCGCGCCGCGGTCGATTTGCCCGCAGGCGTAGTAGAGAAGGGCGCGCGAGCCTTCGGTGAGCGCCCGCATTCGCAGGAGCATGCGCCGCACGTCGGGATGCTCGATGATCGGAACTGGCGCCTTGTCGGGCGATCCGGCGCGGGCCGACTGCACGCGTTCGCTGGCGTAATGCATCGCCTGCTGCGTCGCCCGTTCGGCGATTTGGGTGCCTTGGCTGCCGACATTGATCCGGGCGGAGTTCATCATCGTGAACATGGCTTGGAGGCCCTGGTTCTCCGCGCCGATGATCTCGCCGATGCACTCTCCCTCGTCGCCATAGCTCATGACGCAAGTGGGCGAGGCGTGAATGCCCATCTTATGTTCGAGGCTGACGACTTTGACGTCGTTGCGCCGTCTCAGCGAGCCGTCAGGCTCGACATGGAACTTAGGCACGAGAAACAGCGATATGCCACGCGATCCGGCTGGCGCGTCCGGCGTTCGGGCAAGCACGAGATGAACGATATTCTCGGTAAGCTCGTGGTCGCCCCAGGTGATAAAGATCTTGGTGCCGGCGATGCGGTACTTGCCGGCATGCGGCCCGTCTGCGATCGGCGTGGCGGTGGTGCGCAGCGCGCCGACGTCGCTGCCGGCCTGCGGTTCGGTAAGGTTCATCGTACCCGACCATTCGCCGCTGACCAGCCGGGGCAGGTAAAGCGCCTGCTGCTCAGAACTGCCGTGGCGATGCAGCGCTTCGATCGCGCCGACCGTCAACATCGGCATCAGCGAGAAAGCCAGATTGGCTGTGCCTAGCGTTTCCAGCGCGCAGCAGGCGAGGGAGAAGGGCAGGCCCTGGCCACCGAACTCGGCCGGGGCAGCGATGCCGTTCCAGCCGGCTTCGACATAGTCGTGATAAGCCTTGGCGAAACCGTTGGGCAGGATCACCGCGCCGTTGGACAGCCGCGCGCCTTCGGTATCGCCGATCCGGTTGAGCGGCGCCCATTCCCCGGCGGCGAAGCTGCCGATACCTTCGACGATTGCGGTGACGAGCTCTCTATCGGGGGCAAGCTCTTCGATTCCGGCGCTTACGCGCAACGCAAAGGCTTGTTCGGCACTGGGCGGAGAGAAGTCCATGCGTGGTTCCTCTTGGCTTTCCTCGCCTGGGCCTATAGCGGCGGGCCATGACGGGCAACAGCCAACCCCGAATCCTTGCAGCGGACGCGGCCGGCGTCGTCGAGGCGGCCGGAGTGCTCCGGAGCGGCGGGCTTGTCGCCGTGCCGACCGAAACCGTCTATGGGCTGGCCGCCCGGGCGGACAGCGATGCGGCCGTGGCGGCGATCTATCGCGCCAAGGGGCGTCCCGACTTCAATCCGCTGATCGTCCATGTTGCCGATCTGACTGCGGGCGAGCAACTGGCGCTGTTCGATGAACGCGCACGCCGCCTGGCGGTTGCTTTCTGGCCCGGCGCCTTGACGATGGTGCTGCCCAGGCGCGCTGATGCTCCGCTGGCTGGGGCGGTGACCGCTGGCCTGCCCACGGTGGCGCTGCGCTGTCCCGCCCATCCTGCGATGCGTGCGGTCCTGGCCGAGACCGGTCTTGCGCTCGCCGCGCCTTCAGCGAACCGCAGCGGGGCGGTGAGCCCGACCACCGCGCATCATGTGGCGGTTTCGCTGGGGGACAAGGTCGATCGCATTCTCGATGGCGGCTCGTGTGAGGCGGGAATCGAATCGACGATCGTGGCGCTTCGTGAGGACAGCGGCTGGCATATCCTGCGTCCGGGGCCGATCACCGAAGAGGCCATCCGATCGATTCTCGGCGAGGGGAGTGGAGCAGGGCCTGCGGAGGGGCCGATCGAGGCGCCCGGTCAGCTTGCCAGCCACTATGCGCCGGGAAAGCCAGTGCGGCTCGATGCAGCAAGCGCTGCCGAGGATGAATTCCACATCGGCTTCGAAGGCGTGGCGGGTGACCTCAATCTCTCACCTTCGGGAGACCTCGCGGAGGCCGCGGCGAACCTCTACCGAGCGCTGCACGAGGCTGCTCGCGACGAACGGCCTCGCGTTGCGGTGGCGCCGATACCCGGTACGGCAATCGGTGCGGCAATCAACGACCGACTACGCCGCGCCGCCGCATAGTCATTGCCTAGGGTATTTCAGTACTGCTCGACAGGGATCGAGGGCCTCAGCGCTTCCATCTGGCCATATATGGTGCGTGCCTGGTCGCAGGCTTGCTGGTCGCCCTTCTGGCACTGTGCGGAATACTGGCGATAATCGCCATTCAGCTTGCCGTACTGCGCCTCACGTTTGCGCAGGGCCCGGCCACGGTTGCGATCGGCTTCGGACTGGCTGGTCGTCGTCCAGTCGACGCCCTTTGAAACGACTCGCACCGGCGCGGTGACGACATTCGCCGCCGTCTTCGCCAGGCAACCCGAAAGTAGCGGCATTGCCGCCAGTGCGATCACGCATGGAATGGACGAAGACAATCGCATCGTGGCGGAAAGGTTAGCCCATATATCTGTCTCGTGCATGAACCGATGCGGAGAAACGGTGCAAAAAAGAGGCCATCCGTTTCCGGATGGCCTCCCTCGGTGATTGCATTCGTCGAGCTTAGGCCGTGGCCGCGGTCTCGTAATATTTCGGTGCGTACTCGTTGAGGATTGCCAGGATCTTCTGCAGAGCCGCCGGCTCGTCGGTCTTTTCCATCGCTGCGAGCTCACGAGCGAGGCGGGACGAGGCGGCTTCGAAGATCTGCCGTTCCGAATAGCTCTGCTCAGGCTGGTCGTCGGCGCGGAACAGGTCACGCGTCACTTCTGCGATGGACACGAGATCGCCCGAGTTGATCTTGGCTTCGTATTCCTGTGCGCGGCGCGACCACATGGTGCGCTTGACCTTGGGCTTGCCTTTCAGCGTATCGAGCGCTTCGCGCAGCGTCTTGTCCGAAGAAAGCTTGCGCATGCCGATCGATTCGACCTTGTTGACGGGCACGCGCAGCGTCATCCGTTCCTTTTCGAAACGAAGCACGTAAAGCTCCAGCTGCATGCCGGCGATTTCCTGGTTCTGAAGCTCAATGACGCGACCTACACCGTGCTTCGGATAAACGACGTAATCTCCCACATCGAAGGCGTTAGCCTTAGCTGCCATGTATCGTCCTTTCACCTGCAGGGATCAGTTCGTCGACTGGAAGCGATAAGTTGAAGACCAATACGTCCGCGCCAGCGGTCCGATGGAGCCATCAACCGTTTGCTGTAGCCCTGCCTTTCATGATTGCCGTCTGCCAATGGACAGAAAGCCCCGGCAGTCGCGGGTTATATAGCATGCCTGTAACAAAATTGCCAGAGGCGAGAGCGAAAAGGCCGAAATCCGCCGGTTCGACGTGATCGAACCGGGCGAACGGGTTGGGGTGATCAGTCGCCTTCGCCGGGCTCCGGCGAGAAGAGCTTGTCGAACTTGTCGGGAACACCTTTGAACTCGTCGGCGTCGGGCGGAGAATCCTTCTTCGACGTGATGTTCGGCCATTCGGCCGAATATTTGGTGTTCAGCTCAAGCCATTGCTCCAGCCCGCTTTCGGTATCGGGCAGGATGGCTTCGGCAGGACATTCAGGCTCGCAGACGCCGCAATCGATGCACTCGCTGGGGTTGATCACCAGCATGTTCTCGCCTTCGTAGAAGCAGTCCACCGGGCAAACTTCCACGCAGTCCATGTACTTGCAGCGGATACAGGCGTCGGTGACGACATAGGTCATGGCTGCAAATCCTCTTCGGCAGCGTGGTTTCGGTTGGGGGCTGCTATGGGCAAATCGCGTGGCGCGTCAAGCACTCGATAGCAGCTTTGCGCTTCGGGGGCGGGGCCGCGGCGGTCCGGCAGAGCCAGAAGTTCGACCACTTGCACGCCGCGCGCCAGCGGAATGACCAGTATGTCGCCGATGGCGACCTTCTGGTGCGCGCGGTCGATGCGGCGGCCGTTGAGGCGGATATGGCCTTCATGCGCCATGGCCTGCGCGACACTGCGGGTCTTGGCCAGACGCAGGAACCAGAGGAGCTTGTCGATCCTCATACGTTGACGCCGATCCTCATAGGCTGACGCCGATCCTGACGAGAGTCCGCTGCATCACCGCACAAGCTCCGCCAGCGCGGCGAAGGCGCTGTTGGTGGGCGCGGGCGCTTGCGCCCTTTCTCTCTGCCGGCGCGGCGGACGCCAGCGCCAGGCAAGCGGCGCCGGCGGCCCCAATGCGCCTTCGGGTAAGGGTTTGGGCGGAAGCACCTGGAAGCCGCCCATATGCAGCAGCCGCGCATAAGTCTGCGTCGTCAGCCCCATTGATATCGCGCGTGCCGGATCGAGCACGAAGGAGCGCTTCCCGGCTGCCAAGCGCATCGCATGCGCCTCGCGCAGCAGCTTCTCGGCAATGTCGAGCCGAAGCCATTGCTTGCCGGTGCGGCGGTAGCCCAGCGGTTGCCGCTTGCCGGCGGGAAGTGTCGGCGACATTGCCTCGGCGACGGTGTCCCGAGGCGCCTTGCCGGTGCCCAGCGCGGCAAGTTCGCGCCAGATGTCCAGCGCCGCCGGCCGCAGCATCGACGGCAGGAAAAGGTCCAGCGCGCCGATACGCACGCCCAACTTGGCGAGCCGGCTGCGTTGCACCTTGTCGAGCGTTTCGACCCCTGATCGGAAGCGTTCCACCATCCCGCCGCCATCGACAAGGCGGATGAGCAGCGCGCGCAATTCGGGCCCACTTTCCTCGGCCATGCTCGCGGCCTCGATCCGCTGGAGTCCCTCGAGCGGTGTCAGGGCATGTCGCAACCACCGGTCGAGTGCGTCGAGAAGAAGGTGGCGCGAAGGCGCGGGCAGTGCCGTCAGTGAAACATCCGCCTTGAGCTGGGGCGAGAGGATGCTGCGCCCACGTTCGAGCCTGGCGAGTGGATGGCCTTCCCAGGCGATGGCCCCGTCGACGAGCTTCAGGCCGGCCGCGCCCGCGCTGATGCCCTGTACCAGCGCGTCGGCACGTGCGCCGAGCAGGGCGGGCACATGGCGCTCGGCAGCGGCCAGCAGCAATTTGCGGTCGGTATGCGAAGCCTGCGGATCGACCTGGAACCGGAAGCCGTACAATGCGCCGATATGTTCCTCGTCGACGAGGACGTCGTCGCCATCCAGCCGCACCGGCAGCAGGGCCGCATCGGCACCGAGTTTCTTCATCAGCACCGTGGTGCGGCGGTTGACGAATCGTTCGGTGAGGCGGGCGTGGAGCGCATCCGACAGGCGCACTTCCACCGCGCGGGCACGTGCCGCCATTTCTTTCTTGGCCAGCACCCAGTCCGGGCGCTGGGCGATGTAGGCCCAGCTGCGGATCGCGGCGATGCGGCCCTGCAGTGTGTCGATGTCGCCTGAGACATTGTCCAGCCCGGCGATCGCCTGGGCGATATAATCGCCGCCGAGCTGACCCTGCCGCAGATCCTCCCACAATCGCGCCACGAAGCGGGCGTGGACTTCCGGGCCCTGCTGGCGGAAGTCGGGCAGCGTGCAGACCTCCCAGAAGCGTTTGATGTCATGTTGGCCGCCCAGTGTTGCAGTGATGGCGGGTTCTTCGGCAAGCCGCTTGAGCACGGCAAGATCGATCGCTTCCGGCGCCGGGGCCAGCTGGGGGAGCGATGGCGGCGCTTCCAGATCGGCGATCAGCAGTTCCAGGCTGTCGAAGCGCGGCTCGGCCTCGCGCCAGAAGAGCTTGGTCAGTGGTGGGAAACGATGCTCCTCGATCGCATAGACCTCTTCGGGGCTGAATTCGGCATCGTGGCTGCCTGTTCCGGCAAGCGTGCCGAAAGTCCCGTCGCGCTGGTGCCTGCCGGCGCGACCGGCGATCTGGGCCATCTCCGCGGGCGTGAGCCGGCGCTGGCGCACGCCGTCGAACTTCGACAGGCCGGCAAAAGCGACATGGTTGACGTCAAGGTTCAGCCCCATGCCGATGGCGTCGGTGGCGACGAGATAGTCGACTTCGCCTGACTGATAGAGCGCGACCTGGGCGTTGCGCGTCTGCGGCGCAAGCGCGCCCATCACCACGGCTGCACCGCCGCGATAGCGACGCAGCATCTCGGCAATAGCGTAGACCTGCTCGGCCGAAAAGGCGACGATCGCGCTGCGCGGCGGAATGCGCGACAGCTTCTTGGCGCCGATATGGCTGAGCGTGGAAAAGCGCGGACGGCTGACCACTTCCGCTTCGGGGACCAGCGACTTGATCAGGGGTTGCAGCGTGGCGGCGCCCAGGATCATCGTCTCTTCCCGGCCGCGCGCGTTGAGCAGCCGGTCGGTGAAGATATGGCCACGCTCCCGATCGGCGGCGAGCTGCGCTTCGTCCAGCGCGACGAAAGCCAGATCGGCGTGGACCGGCATCGCTTCCGCCGTGCAGAGCAGCCAGCGGGCGTCCTTGGGTTCGATACGCTCTTCACCGGTGATCAGCGCGACGCGATTCTCGCCCTTGATCGCGCAGACCCGGTCATAGACCTCGCGCGCCAGCAGGCGCAGTGGAAAGCCGATGGCACCGCTCGAATAAGCGCAGAGCCGTTCGATCGCGAGATGCGTCTTGCCGGTATTGGTCGGGCCGAGCACCGCCTTGACGTTATGGTCCCTGCCGTTTCGAGCAGGGCCCTTTCCGGGATGGGCTGGCATGATGTCGGCCATCGCAAGGGAAATGTGGCATCGCTGATCGACCCCTGCAAGGCCCTGTCAATCCAGCCAAAGCGGGACAATCCACAGATAACGGAAGATTAACCTTGCTCGTGCAGACAAACCGCGGAAGCTGCATCGACAGCCCGGGCGGGGCGAAGTGGGACCGGACTTCTTGTTCAAGGAACATGATCAGAGCCGATGCGCTGTCGAGGCGGCGGGCGGGCCCAGCGACGGCGCCACGCTACTCTCCGATGCGCATTCCGGCGCGGCGAAGGCTGGCGCCGCGCCGCGTGGTTCGCGTTTCCAGCTTTGGCGCACGCGTATCGAAGCCCACTGCGGAGCCTTGGACTTGGCACCCGATCTTGCCGAAGAGATCGGCAGCCGCCGCTGGTTTCGCGGTCTCGGCACCATGCTTGGCCTCGGGATCGCGGCGGTTTCCTTCTGGCCCGACTTCACCTCCGTCGAGGCGGCGACCGCGATGCGGATCGATGATACGACCCGCGAAGAATTCCGCAGCCAGATGATCATGCCGCTAGCGTTCGGCGCCGACAGCGGCCGGCGCATGGGGCCGACGGCTGCGGTTCTTCCTCTTTCCAGCGTGCCCGAACGTCCGACGATCAGCTTCACCGCCACGTTGGGGCAGGGCGACAGCTTCGGCCGGATGCTGCAGCGCGCGGGCGTCGGTGCCGGTGATGCCGCGCAAGTGGCCGAGCTGGTTTCAGCGGTCGTACCCCTTGGCGACATCGGCACGGGGACGAAAGTGGACCTCACGCTCGGCAGGCGCCAGGGGGCGGGTGAAGCACGGCCGCTTGACGAGCTGACGTTCCGCGCGCGCTTCGACCTCGATCTGGCGATTGCGCGGCGCGGCGCGGGGCTGGTGCTGGAACAGCGGCCGATCGCCGTAGATGCGACGCCGCTCAGGATTACCGGCGTGGTCGGTTCGAGCCTCTATCGCTCGGCACGCGCCGCCGGTGCGCCGCCCAAGGCGATCCAGCAATATCTCCAGGCGATCGATCGCCATCTCAGTGTGGACGGCGATGTCGCCGCCAGCGACCGTTTCGACATCATCGTCGACTATCGCCGATCCGCCCGCGGCGAAAACGCGGTGGGCGAGCTGCTCTACGCGGGGCTGGAGCGTGGTGGCCGGCCGCGCGCACAATTGCTGCGCTGGGGCAAGGAAGGGCAGTTCTTCGAAGCTTCGGGCATCGGCCGGCAGAAGGCAGCAACGCAGTTCGCGCCGGTCGCCGGCCGTATCACCTCCACCTTCGGCATGCGTCGGCACCCGATCCTCGGCTACAAGCGGATGCATGGCGGCGTCGACTTCGGTGCGCGCTGGGGAACGCCGATCCATGCGGCGAGTTCGGGCGTGGTTTCCTACGCCGGACGGCACGGTGGCCACGGCAATTTCGTGCGGCTTGAGCACGGCGGCGGTCTTGGCACCGGCTATGCGCATATGAGCCGGATCGCGGTCTCGCCGGGAACGCGCGTGCAGGCAGGGCAAGTGATCGGCTACGTCGGTTCCACCGGGCTTTCGACCGGGCCGCATCTCCACTTCGAAGCCTATCGCAACGGACAGAAGATCAATCCGCTGTCGCTGCGCTTCGCCGCCCGGGCCACAGTCGACAAGCAGGAGCTGGCGGCTTTCAAGGCGCGGCTGGCAGAGCTCAAGGCGGTGGCGCCCGGTGCGGCACTGGTCAGCCTCGCGCCCAGCCATGCAGCGGTGCAAGAGCCCGCGCGCGAGATCGATCGGGTGGACGATGGCCTTTCCCCGGCGGAGCAGCGGAACCATTGATGCTCCGGGGCTTTTCCGGCAGGAAGCCTCGCCATGATAGCAACTTCCCGTTTTTCGGCCCAAGCCCGCTTTCCGGCAACGCGCCTGCGCCGTAGTCGCACCACTGCCTGGAGCCGGGCGATGCATCGGGAAACCCTGCTCAGCCCGGCCGATCTGATCTGGCCGATCTTCGTTACCGAAGGCAGCGGCGTGGAAGAACCGATCGCGTCCCTCCCGGGCGTCTCGCGCTGGTCCACCGACGGCATTGCCGCGCGGGCGAAAGAGGCGGTCGGCCTTGGCATTCCCTGCCTGGCGCTGTTCCCCAACACGCAGCGCGAACGGCGCAGCGAGGATGGGCGCGAGGCGCTCAATCCCGACAATCTGATGTGCCGCGCGATCAAGACCATCCGCGATGCTGTCGGCGACGGGATTGGCGTGCTGACCGACGTTGCGCTCGATCCCTACACCAGCCACGGCCAGGACGGGCTGATCGACGAAGCAGGCTATGTGCTCAACGACGCGACGGTGGACGTGCTGGTTGGCCAGTCGCTCAACCAGGCCGCCGCCGGCGCCGACATCATCGCCCCGTCGGACATGATGGACGGCCGGATCGGCACCATCCGCGATGCGCTCGAAGGCGCGGGGCACGTCAATGTCCAGATCATGAGCTACGCCGCTAAATATGCTTCGGCCTTCTATGGCCCCTTCCGTGACGCGGTCGGTTCGCGCGGATTGCTGAAGGGCGACAAGAAGACCTACCAGATGGATCCGGGCAACAGCGACGAGGCGCTGCGCGAAGTTGCGCTCGACCTTGCGGAAGGTGCGGACAGTGTGATGGTCAAGCCGGGCCTGCCCTACCTCGACATCGTGCGCCGGGTGAAAGAGCGCTTCGAGGTTCCGGTCTTCGCCTATCAGGTGAGCGGCGAATACGCGATGATCGAGGCCGCCGTTGCGGCCGGAGCGGCCGATCGCGATGCCATGGTGCTGGAAACGCTGACCGCCTTCAAACGCGCTGGCTGCTCGGGCGTGCTGACCTATCACGCCGCCCAT
>Ga0164243_10013265_pt1 | contig 11607 bp, 9 predicted proteins | sample OricompcompostOP_FD_108781 | JGI IMG/M metagenome (GOLD analysis project Ga0164243, IMG submission 108781) | Organic Plus compost microbial communities from Emeryville, California, USA - Original compost - Organic plus compost (OP) | ecosystem: Engineered > Solid waste > Mixed feedstock >... | reverse complement strand
GCCCGGCCACACGACGGTGAAGTCGTCGACGGCCCGTCCACCCAACCGCTCGAGCACGACCACCTGGACGATGTCGGCACCGGCGACGCCGAGCGTGCGCGCCACCTGTCCGAGCGCCCCGGGCCGGTCGGGGAGGGTGACCCGAACCCGCAACAACATCCCGTCTCCCTCCGTGGCGCCCGTCGTAAGTGCACGCGTGACCGCTCGTGCTGGGATACAGACTGCCCGTTGACCATTTCGTCCCTGTTGCGTGACCATGTCTCCGCAGATACAAGCTCGGCTTGACACCGTGAACGGGGTGTTCTCAACTGTCGTGGTGACCAGTGCCGGGCCCTCTGGCCTCGACGTCCACCGGCTGGCGGCCTGGCTCGGGGCCCACGACGCGATCACCGTCACACTGATCGCGGGCGGCCGCTCCAACCTCACCTATCACGTCGTGGTCGACGGTGAAGACCTCGTCTTGCGGCGCCCCCCGCTCGGCCACGTGCTGGCCACGGCCCACGACATGGGCCGCGAGTTCCGGGTGATCTCCGCGCTGGCGTCGACGGCCGTGCCGGTGCCGGCGGCGATCCGCTTCTGCTCCGACGAGTCGGTGCTCGGGGCGCCCTTCTATCTCATGCGGCGGGTTCCGGGCACGGTGTTCCGCGACCGGTCGCAGACGGACACGCTGGGCGCTGCCGGCCGGCGATCGTTGGCCTTCGCGATGATGGACACGCTGGCGTCACTCCACCAGGTCGATTACCGACATGTCGGTCTTGATGATTTCGGCCGGCCCGACGGCTTCGTCGCGCGCCAGGTCAACCGGTGGAACGCCCAGCTCGACCGGTCGCGGAGCCGGCCGCTCCCGCTCGTCGACGCGCTGCGCGACCGGCTGGCGGCCACGATCCCCGCCACGTCCGGGCCGGGCGCGATCGTCCACGGCGACTACCGGCTCGACAACCTGATCGTCGCGCCCGACGGCCACGGCATCCGGGCCGTGCTCGACTGGGAGATGGCGACGCTCGGCGACCCACTCACCGACCTCGGGCTCCTGCTGACCTACTGGGACGTGCTCGGCGGCGGTGCGGCCGGCGAGGCGGCCGGCGCCGTCTCGACCGCCCTCGGCCCTGCCGCCGGCTTCCCCAACGGCAACGAGCTGATCTCCCGGTACGTGGCCAGCGGCGGCGTCGACGTCGGCCCGCTCGACTGGCATGTGGCCCTGGGCTGTTTCAAGCTCGCGGTGATCGCCGAGGGCATCTACTACCGTTACACCCTGGGACAGACGGTTGGCGATGGTTTCGAGCGGTTCGCCGAGATGGCCGGCCCGCTGGCCGACCACGGGCTGACCGCCCTCACATCCGTGGAGGCGTGATGGACTTCGGGTTCGACCAACGCACCGCCGAGCTTCACGAGGCCGTCAACGACTTCATGGTCGAGCGCGTCTACCCGGCCGAGCCGGTCTTCGCAGCCCAGGTCGCCGCGGCGGCCGAGCCGTGGGCCCGCCCGCCGGTCGTCGACGAGCTCAAGGCCGAGGCCCGCCGCCGCGGCCTGTGGAACCTGTTCCTCCCCGGCACCGGCTTGACCAACCTGCAGTACGCGCCGCTCGCCGAGCTCACGGGCCACAGCCCCCACCTGGCCCCCGAGGCCCTCAACTGCGCGGCCCCCGACAGCGGCAACATGGAGCTGCTGGCATCGTTCGGCACGGCCGACCAGCGGTCCCGCTGGCTCGACCCGCTGCTCGACGGCACGATCCGCTCGGCGTTCTGCATGACCGAGCCCGACGTGGCCTCGTCCGACGCGACCAACATCGCCACGACGATCCGCCGCGACGGCGAGTCCTATGTGATCGACGGCCGCAAGTGGTGGTCGTCGGGGGCGATGGACCCGCGCTGCGAGATCCTCATCGTAATGGGCAAGACCGACCCGGCGGCCGAGCGCCACAAACAGCAGAGCATGGTCCTGGTCCCCCGCGACACACCCGGTGTCACGGTCCGCCGGGGCATGACGGTCTTCGGCTACACCGACGGCCCGCACGGCGGGCACGCCGAGATCACCTTCGAGGGGGTACGCGTCCCCGCGGACAACCTGATCGGCGCCGAGGGCGACGGTTTCGCGATCGCACAGGCCCGCCTGGGCCCGGGCCGCATCCACCACTGCATGCGCCTGATCGGCATGGCCGAGCGCGCGCTCGAACTGCTGTGCGCGCGGGTGACGGAGCGGTCAGCGTTCGGCCGCCCGCTGGCGGAGCAGGGAGTGGTCCGCGACTGGATCGCCGAGTCGCGGGTCCGCATCGAGCAGGCCCGCCTGCTGGTGTTGAAGACGGCCTGGCTCATGGACACGGTCGGCAACCGCGGCGCCCACACGGAGATCCAGGCCATCAAGATCGCAACCCCGTCGATGGCCGAGTGGGTCATCGACAAGGCCATCCAGGCCCACGGCGCGGCCGGCGTCAGCCAGGACACCCCCTTGGCCCAGCTCTGGGCCCAGGCCCGCACCCTCCGCCTGGCCGACGGCCCGGACGAGGTCCACCGCGCCTCCCTGGCCAAACGCGAACTCCGCAAGTGGTCGACGGCGTAGAACGCGCCCCGGCCCGACCTCCCGACATACCCGCCGACGCCCACCACACGGCCCAACCTCCCGGACCACCCACCCGCACGCCCCATGAGCCGGCCACCCGACTTCCGCGCGCACCCACGACCCGGACCGACCACCCGACACCCGCACACACCCACCAGCCAGACCGGTCACCCGCCCCGCTACGGCTGACCGGCGGAGCCGGTCACAACCGGCAGGCCCATGATCCGGTGCAGCGGATCAGGAGACCCTTCGGCGTGTCGCCCAGACCCGCCACACCCGATCATGGATCAGCAGCTCGGAACATGATCCGGTGCGGCAGATCTGGGCGACACGCCGCGAGCATCCCCGATCGACCGCACCCGATCATGAGCCGCCCGCCCGCAGGCCGACGACAGACCCGTCGGCTGCGGCAATCCGATGACGGAAATATCCGGCATCGGGTGGGTCAGATGCCGAGGCTTCGGCAGGCGCCGCGCCCCCGGGCAGGCACCGCGCCCGCGCGCCCCGGCAGACGCCGCGCCCCCAGCAGACGCCGCGCCCCGACAGGCGCCGCGCCCAATGTGCAAGATCGTCCGTGACATCTACGTCAGCCACGTCAACGCGGGTCTTTGAGGTGGCTGACGTAGATGTCAGCGTCCGTCGGCACTTCGGTCTGGACCCGATCAAGGTGCGGCGGTTTGCGGTCCGGGTTCGCCAAAAGGGCTCAGGCGCTGGCGCGTTCCACCAGGGACGTGTCGAGGAGGATGCCCGGGTGGGGGATGTCTTCGTGGCGGATGCGGGAGACCAACAGGCGGGCCATCTGGCGGCCCATCTCCTCGATCGGCTGGTTGACCGTCGTCAGCGGCGGGTGGGCCTGGCGGGCGATCGGCGCGTCGTCGAAGCCGACCATCGCGACGTCTTCCGGCACGCGGCGGCCCGCCTCCTGCAAGGCGCGCAAAGCCCCGAAGGCCATCAGGTCCGATGCCGCGAAGACCGCGTCGAGGTCCGGGTTGTCCTCCAGCAGGCGGCGCATCGCGGCCGTGCCGCTGGCCTCGCTGAAGTCGCCGTAGGCGATCAGGGAGTCGTTGATCACACGGCCGGACGACGCCACGGCCTCGCGGTAGCCGGACAGGCGGGTTAGGCCGGCGCCCATGTCCTGCGGGCCGGCGATCGTCGCGATGCGGTGGCGGCCCCGAGCGAACAGGTATTCGACCGCCTGGCGGGCGCCGCCGGCGTTGTCGACGTCGACGAAGTACGCGTGTTGGGCGTCGGGCTGGAGCATGCGGGCCGGGCGGCCGCCGAGCACCGCCGGCAGGCCGCGCTGCTCCAACAGGGTCGGCAGGGGGTCGGCGTCGTGCAACGACAACAGCAGCACGCCGTCGATGTGTTGGTTGGTCAGGTGGTGTTCGATGCGCTCGCGCTCGGCAGGTGACTGGGCCATCGCCAGCCAGAGCTGCATCGAGGTGTCGAGCAGGCCCGAGCTCACGCCCCTCACGATCGCAGCGAAGAACGGCTCGGTGAAGACGCGCTCCTCCGACTCCGAGACGACCAGGGCGACCGAGTCGGTGCGCTGGGTGACCAGGGCCCGGGCGGCGCGGTTGGGGACGTAGCCGAGCTCGGCGATCGCCGCCTGCACCGCCGCCCGGGCCTCGGGGCTGACCTGGGGTGAGCCGTTGACGACCCGCGAGACCGTGCCCCGGCCGACTCCCGCCCGTGCCGCCACCGCGTCAAGCGTGGGTCGCCCGAGGGACCGGGTGCGCTGGGTTGTCATGTTCTGCTCCTCCGACGGCGGACACCGCGCCTATTCTGCGGCCAGCCCGTTACGTCGGATGACCTCGGCGTACCACCTGGCGCTCGATTTCAGGGTGCGGAGCTGGCTCGCATAGTCAACGTGGATCATGCCGAACCGCTTGGTGTAGCCCCACGCCCACTCGAAATTATCCATCAGCGACCAGGCGAAGTATCCCATCAGGGGTACGCCGGCGGCGATCGCCTCGTGACAGGCGCGCAGGTGGGCGTCGAAGTAGGCGACGCGCTGCGGGTCGGGGACCGTGCCGTCGATCACCTCGTCGACGAACGCCGCCCCGTTTTCGGTCACGTAGAGCGGGATCGCCGGGTAGTCGGCGTGGACCCGGGTCAGGGTCTCGACCAGGCCGGGGGCGTCGATCTCCCAGTTCATCTCGGTCACCGGCAGCCCTCGGGTGACGAAACGGACGTCTTCGCTGCCGGGCCAGCAGGTCTGCTTGCGCCAGTAGGGCTCGGGCGACACGCCTTCGACCGGGGCGGCGACGACGTGGCGGCTGTAGTAGTTGATCCCCAGGACCGACATCGGCGTCGAGATCGTGGCGAGGTCGCCGTCGCGAATGTGGGACATATCGGTCACTCCAGACAAATCGGAGATGACGTCGGACGGATAGCGGCCCAGCAGGAGAGGGTCCAGGAAGATCCGGTTGGCCAGCCCGTCGATCCGCCGGGCCGCGTCGACGTCGGCGGCGGAGTCGGTCGCCGGTGACACCGCGTAGAGGTTGAGCGTGATGCCCGCCGAGCCCAGCGCCCGCACCGCCAGCCCGTGGCCGAGCATCAGGTGGTGGGCCGCCCGCAGCGCGTCGACCGGATCGCTGCGACCCGGCGCGTGGCTCCCCGACCCGTAGCCGAGGAACGCCGAGCACCACGGCTCGTTGAACGTCGTCCAGAACCGCACCCGGTCGCCGAGCGCGTCGTGTGCCAGCGCCGCGTAGTCGGCGAACCGGCGGGCCGTGTCGCGCGACGGCCAGCCCCCGGCGTCCTCCAGCTCCTGCGGCAGGTCCCAGTGGTAGAGCGTGACCCACGGCTCGATGCCGTTGGTCAGCAGCTCGTCGACGAGCGACTTGTAGAAGTCGAGCCCACGCTGGTTGGGCCCGCCCGTGCCGCCGGGCTGGATGCGCGGCCACGACAGCGAGAAGCGGTAGGAGCGCAGGCCGATGTCGGCCATCAGCTTCACGTCGTCGCGGAACCGGTGGTAGTGGTCGCAGGCGACGTCGCCGGTGTCGCCGTTGACCGTCTTCCCGGGAGTGTGGCTGAACGTGTCCCAGATCGAGGGCGTACGCCCGTCCTCGGTGGCACCGCCCTCGATCTGGTAGGCCGCGGTGGCGGCGCCCCAGAGGAAGCCGGGCGGGAACGCGAGGGGTGAGGTTGTCACGACTTGACGGCGCCTTCCATGATGCCGCCGATGATCTGGCGGCCGAAGAAAATGAACACGAGCAGCAGCGGGAGCGTGCCGACGGCGGTGGCGGCGAAGACCTGCGAGTAGTCGGTGTAGTAGGCGTAGGAGAGGAACGCCAGCGACACCTGGAGGGTCGGGTTGTCAGGTGTCAGGACGGCGTAGGGCCAGAGGAACTGGTTCCACGTGTCCATGAACGTCAGCAGGCCCAACACGGCGGCGGCCGGGCGCAGCGCGGGCAGCACGACGTTCCAGTAGATCCGGAACGTGCTGCAACCGTCCACCCTCGCCGCCTCGATCAACTCGTCGGAGACCGCCTGGGTCGCGTATTGCCGCATCATGAAGACGCCGAACGCGCTCACCAGGAACGGGACCGTGACGGCATAGAGACTGTCATACCAGCCCAGATCCTGCATCATCCCCCAGAGCGGGATCAGCCCCAGCTGAGTGGGCACCATCATCGTGATCACGATCGCCAGCAGCAGCCCGCCGCGGCCGCGGAACTTGAGCTTGGCGAAGGCGAAGCCGGCGAGCGTGCCCGTCAACACCACGGCCACGGTGACCACAGTGGACACGATCACCGAGTTGACGACGCCCTTGACGAAGTTGGCGGCGTCGTTTTCCATGACGCGCTGGAAGTTGTCGCCGAACGCGCTGCCCGGTGTGAACGGCGGCGGCACCGCGTTGATCGCGTCGAGGCTCCGGGTCGCGATGACGAACATGTAGTAGAACGGGTAGATCGACGCCAGGACGGCGAGGACCAGCGCGATGTAGGTCAGCGGGCTGGTCTTCCAGAGGCGGGCGGACGCCGCGACCATCTTCCTCTCCCTCATTTGACGGTACGGCGGACGAGCGCGAAGTTGACCACGGCGATGATCCCGATCATGAGGAAGAGGGCCCAGGCGATGGCGGCGCCGTACCCGGCCGTGTTGAGGCTGTTGATGCCCTTCTCGTACATGTACATGGCGAGCGTCTGGAACTCGCGTTGCGTACCCCCGCGCATGTTGCCGTTGCCGAAGACCAGCGGCTCGGTGAAGAGCTGCAGCCCGCCGATCGTCGAGAGGACGACGACGAACATGAACGTCGGGGTGAGCATCGGCAGCGTGATCCGCCAGAACTGCCGCCACTGGTTGGCGCCGTCGAGCGCGGCGGCCTCGTAGAGGTCTTTGGGGATCGCCTGCATGCCGGCGAGCAGGATCAGCGCGTTGTAGCCGGTCCAGCGCCAGTCGACCATGAACGCGATCGCGGTCCACGAGCTCCAGCGCTGCGCGTCCCAGTCGACCGGGTTGACACCGACGAGGCCGAGCAGCCAGTTGACGACGCCGAAGTCGCGCTGGAACAGCATCGCGAAGACGATCGCGACCGCCGCGACGCTCGTGATGTTGGGTACGAAGATCGCCATCCGGAACAGCGTGCGCGCGCGCAGGGTCGTGCGGTTGAGCAGGTTGGCCAGGAAGAGCGCGAGGACCAACTGCGGCACCGTCGCGACCACGAACATGCCGAGCGTGTTGACCGTCGCGTTCCAGAAGTACTCGTCCTGGAAGAGCGCCGTGTAGTTGTCGAAGCCGATGAAGGTGTGCTCGCCGATCATGTCCCAGTCGTGGAGCGACATCCACGCGGTCTTCGCCATCGGGTAGAGGCCGAAGATGCCGAAGAGCACGAAGAACGGGGCGATGTAAAGGTACGGCGAATACTTGAGGTCCCAGCGGGCGCGCCGCATGTAGCTCCTTCCAAGGCGGAGGAAGGGCCCTTCGCGAAGGGCCCTTCCTCACGTCCGGTCCGTCAGAAGGCGCCCTGGGTGGCGGCGTCCTTGATGAACTGCTCCCACGCGGCGGCCGCGGTCGCCTCGCCGCCCTCGTAGGCCCGCAAGGCGGGCTCCATCGCCTGCTCCTTCACGGCCTGGTGCTTCGGGCCGAGGCGGACGGGCTTGATCGCCTCGACGCTGCCGCCGAAGATCTTTCCGGTCGGTGCGTCGGTGAAGTACGGGTTCGTGTACGCCTGGAAGTCGGGGTTCTTCAGCGCCTCGAGGTTGGTCGGCAGCGGGCCCTTGAGCTTGAACGCGGCCACCTGGCTGCTGGCGTTGGTCAGATACTCGGCGAGCTTGGCGGCCTCGGCCTTGTGCTGCCCCCGTTCCGGCACGGCCAGCCAGGAGCCGCCCCAGTTACCGGCTCCGCCCGGCACCCCGGCGACGTCCCACTTGCCCTTGTTCTCCGGGCCCGAGTTGCCCTCGACGATGCCGAGCATCCACGAAGGACAGAAGGTCGCGGCGAACGTACCCTGCTTGAAGCCGGCGCTCCACTCCGGCGACCAGGTCGCGGTCTTCGCGGTGATGTTGGCGTCGACCATCTTGAGCGAGGTGTCCCACGCCTGCTTCACGGCCTGGCTCTTGTCGGCGACGATGTTGTCCTCGGCGTCGTAGAAGATGTCGCCGCCGACCTGGAACGTGATCGCGCTCGCGGCCGTGGTGACCGAGTCGAGCATGCCCTTGCCGGTCGCGGCGCGGTACTTCTTGCCGGTCTCGATGAACGCGTCCCAGTCGGGCCAGAGCGCGGTGACCTCGTCGCGGTTGGTCGGCAGGTTGGCGGCCGCGAACAGGTCGCTGCGGTAGCAGACGGCGAGGCTGCCCACGTCGGTCGGCAGGCCGATCAGCCGCCCGTCGCCGGCCTTGCCCAGCTCCCACTTCCACGGCAGGTACTCGGTGCTGTGGTCGGCGACGAGCGGCGTCAGGTCGGCCCAGTTGGCGGGGTTGGTCTTGAACTCGTTGAGGATGCCCTCTTCGAGCGCGACGACGTCGGCGATGCCCTTGCCGGTGGCGAGGCTCCGCACGATCTTGGGACGGTACTCGTTGAGCTGGGCGGTCTTGCGCAGCTCGACCTTGATGCCGGTGTCCTTCTCGTACTGCTTGACAAGCTCGTCGTAGCCGAACTCGCCGAACGTCTCGACGACGAGCTTGTCCGGCTTGCCACCGGCGGTGGTGCCGCTGTCGTCGCTGCCGCACGCGGCGACGCCGAGCGCGGTGACTGCGGCGGCCGCGACCGCTATGAGCCTGGTACGGCGCCTGATGACGCTCATCCAAGACCCCTCTCAGGTCGGAGATGGGATGTGTCGGGGAAGTGGTCGGCGCCACGCGGATCTGTCCGGTTCACGACCTCCGGGAGCGCTCCCATGAGATTGCCGACACGTTTCGAAAGAGTCAAGACCCGCATGGGAGCGTTCCCATTTCGTTATGGGAGCGCTCTCAGTCACTCGACGGGCATGATGGTGGCTTATGGGGCAGATCCACTCGGTGCCCATCCGGCCGCAGCCCGACGCGTGCCTGTCGGCGCCCGGCGCGGCCGATACCCGGCTGCGGTCCTATGTGGTGGGTTATGCCGGGTTCCGGTCGGGTTCGGGCGCGCCGGTAGACCACCGGCTGCTCCCGCTGAGCCTGACCACGCTCGTCATCCCCTTCGACGGCACGACGCCGCTGGTCACCGGGCCGCGGGCCACCGCGACTCTCGAGGGCCCGACCACGTGGGGGTACGGCGTGACGGTCGGCCTCACTCCGGCCGGGGCGTCGGCGCTGCTCGGCGTGCCCATGCCGGCGCTGGCCGGCCAGACCGTGGCACTGACCGACGTCGCCGGCCGGCGCGCGTCGGCCGTGGCCCCGCGGCTGGCGTCGGCGTCGGGCTGGCCGGCCCGGTTCGCCGTGCTCGACGAGGTGCTGACCGGCTGGCTCGGCGGGGCGCCGGTCGACCCGGTCGTCGACGCGGCCTGGCGCCGCCTGCAGAGCCCCGACCGGCCGCCGATCGACGCGCTCGCCGCCGAGTTCGCCGTCAGCCGCCGCTACCTGGAGCTTGGCTTCCGCCGCCAGGTCGGGCTGTCACCGGGCACGGTGGCGCGGGTCGCCCGGTTCCAGCGCGCCGTCACGCTGCTCAGCACCGGTGCCGGCCTGACACGGACGGCGACCGAGAGCGGCTACGCCGACCAGCCGCATTTCACCCGCGAGACGCGCGCGATGGCCGGCGTCACACCGGCGGAGCTGTGCGCATTCGTTCAATACCGCCCGCTGGTGGCGCCGTAGCGTCCGGGGCATGGCGCGTATCGCACTTGTGACCGGCGGCTCCCGCGGCATCGGCCGGGCCGTCGTCGAACGCCTGGCCGCCGACGGCGCCCGGGTCGTGTTCACCTACCGGACCGACCGGGCGGCGGCCGAGGCCCTGGCCGCCCGCCTCGACGGCGTGACGGCGGTCCGGGCCGACCAGTCGGACCTGGCCTGCCTCGACGCCATGTTCGCCCCGCTCGCCGACGGCCTGGACATCCTGGTCAACAACGCGGCGACCAACCAGTCCGGCATGATCGCCGACCTGACCGGAGACGACTTCGACCGGGTGATGACGATCAACGCGAAGGTCCCGCTGCTGGCGATGGCCCGCGCGGCGGCGCTGATGCGCGACGGCGGCCGGATCGTCAACATCTCCACCCTCAACACGGCCGTCCCGGGACCGGGGATCGCGCTCTACTGCGCGAGCAAGGCCGCGCTGGAGCAGTTCACTGCGGTCGCGGCCCGGGAGCTTGGCCCCCGCGGCATCACGGTCAACACGGTCTCCCCGGGGGCGACCGACACCGACCTGCTACGGGCGAGCAACCCACCCGAGGCCCTGACGCGGTCGACGGCGATGACCGCTCTGGGCCGCCTCGGCCGCCCCGAGGACATCGCCGCCGTCGTCGCCTTCCTGGTCAGCCCCGACGCGGCCTGGATCACGGGCCAGAACATCCGCGCCACCGGCGGACTCCTGCTCTGACGTCACGCAATACCGTCACGTGACGGTCGAAGTAGGTCTGCTCGGTCCACGGACCGTGGGGTCGAGCGGCGACCCGAGTGTCACGGCACGGGGACCGCGGTGCGGGCGGCAGCCAGGGTCAGGGCGCGGTGGAGGAGGCGGGAGTCGCCGAGGAGCGTGCGGAGGCGGCGTTCGAGGCCTGCGATGGGGATCAGGTTCTGGGGGGCGCGCGGGTCCTTGTAAGGCGTCGACGCGAACCTCGGCAAGGTCACGAGCGACAGGTCGGCCAGCTCGATGGCCTCCTGCGGCGTCAGCTCCGTCGAGCACTCCACGCGCGCGATCCCCGCCCACGGGGCGCCGGCCGTCACCGGGAGGCGCAGATACCACGAGTAGCCACCCCAGGCCGTTCCCATCAGGAAGACCGGGGAACGCTCGCCCGGCTTCAGCGACGTCACCACGTTCGTCAGCGGGCCGTCGAGATACTGGCTCTGCTGCGTCTTCACGTAGCCGACCGTGCGTGACAGCTGGCGCCGGTTGCGGAGCGGGCCGTCGACGACCAGCAGGTCTTCGGCCTCGGCCGCGGCGAAGAGGTCGACCTCGACGCCGCCGCGGGCCTCGCGCGAGACCGCCTCCTCCAGGGCCGTCAACGGGCCCTGCACCGCGGGGATCAGCCGGGCCGGATCGGGAGCGCCCGGCACCTGGCGCACGCCGTAGCGGACCGTGCCCGTCTCGATGTCGGTCGCCGTCGGGGACGTGGTGAACAGGCCTCGCTCGACCAGCGCGCCGGCCAGGTCGGCCGCGCCCCGGCGCAGGTCGCAGCGGACCACGCCCGCCGCGTAGGACGCCGCCACGCACGGGTGGGAACTGCCGTCGTCTTCCCGCGTCCACAGGCTCGCGTCGATCCGGCGTACGCCGTCGACCAGCAGCACCACGTCGGGGGCGCGGACCGACGGTGGCGCGGTCAGCGGGCGCCACGCGGCCGCCGGAAGCTCGATGTCGGCGTTGACCTGGGCCGTGCTCTGCGACGACGGCGCGGCCGGCGCCTCGAACGACGCCCCGTAGCTCGGGTTCCAGGTGTCGACGAAGTAGGACGTCATATGCCCGCCCGCG
>Ga0164243_10013264_pt1 | contig 11607 bp, 11 predicted proteins | sample OricompcompostOP_FD_108781 | JGI IMG/M metagenome (GOLD analysis project Ga0164243, IMG submission 108781) | Organic Plus compost microbial communities from Emeryville, California, USA - Original compost - Organic plus compost (OP) | ecosystem: Engineered > Solid waste > Mixed feedstock >... | reverse complement strand
GCGAGGCGGGCCATCGTCTGGCCCAGCGCACGGGTCATACGAAAGACGGTCTCCTCGGCGAGCAGCCCGCTCGAGATGGCGTGCGCGACGACCGTCATCGCCTCGACGTCGGCCACACCGTAGGCGACGCCGTCACCCGGCTCGGGGAAGCCGAGCGCACGCCACAGGCGCTGCCCCTGTTCGAGCGGCAGGCCGGCCTTCTCGGCCACCTCGGCGCTCGTGAGGGTCAGGTCGCTGCCGAGGATGGCGTGGAAGAGGTTCTCGCGCCACTGCGCCCGGTCGGGCTCAGACCGATTCATCGGCCTTGCCGTGCTGCTCGAAGACGAGATTGCTCACGGTGCGATGGAAGTCCTCGATATGCGGGATGTCGCGCAGGTCGAGCCCTGCCTGCTCGCTCGCGTCGTGGACGATGAGCGTGCCGCAGCCCAGGATGCGGTCGTTGAGGTTCTTCTCGTAGGCGACGTCGTTGATGCGGCTGAGCGGGATGACCCGGCCAGTGCGGGTCAGGATGCCCCGCTGCTCGACGATGCGCTTGTTCGTCAGGGTGTACGTCCAGAGGAACCACCGGACGAACGGAAGCACCGCGCCCCACAGGATCAGCACGAGGGCGACCCCGATCACGATCCAGCGCAGCACCCCGCCGGCGTTGTCGCCGACCGCTGCCGCGAGGAACCCACCCGCTCCGGCGACGACGACGAGCACGATGAAGGGGACGAAGAGCACCTTGATGTGGGTGCGGGTGGTGATGACGGTCTTCTCGCCGTCGATCATCAACTTACGGGGCAGCGCCATAGGTCAATGTTCTCACGGGGCGGGCCGCACGTGGGTGACATCTCCGGCACCCACAGCCTGCCCGTCGACGACCAGTCGTCCGTGCTCGTCGATGCCCTCGGCGTCACCGACCAGGGTCGACCCGTCGGGCAGCTCCACCCGGACACGGGTGCCCAGCGTCACGCAGCGGCTCACGTACGACTCTCGCAGCCCCGCCTCGGGGTCGCCGCCGGTGGCCTGCCAAGCCACGTAGAGCTTGTCGAGCGCCCGCAGGAAAGAGCGCAGGACGATCGTGCGGTCGGTCTCGGTGGCGCCCTCGAGCATCAGCGACGTGGCCGTCGGCACCGGCAGCTCGTCGGCGCGGGTGCTGACGTTGATGCCCACTCCCACGACCGCGGCGGGGCCGTCGGGCGTCTCGACCCGCTCGAGCAGGATGCCGGCGAGCTTGCGTCCGTCGACCAGGACGTCATTCGGCCACTTCAGGCCCGCGTCGACACCCGCTTCGCGCGCCGCCGCCTCGACCGCCAGGCCGACCAGCAGCGGGAGCCACACCCAGCGGGCGACCGGTACGTCGCGCGGTCGCAGCAGCACCGACACCATCAGGCCGGAGCCGACGGGGGCCTCCCAGGTACGGCCGAGGCGGCCTCGGCCGGCGGTCTGGCTCTCTGCCAGGTGCACGGTTCCCTCGGGCGCGCCGGCGAGCGCCGCGGCACGCACGTCGGTGATGGTGCTGCCGGTCTCGGCCGTGACCACGACCTCCGTCCAGATCGCCCCCGGACGCACCAATGCGGCCCTCAGCGCCGCCTCGTCGAGGGGTGGACGATCGAGATCGTGAAAATTCATGAGACAACCCTCACACACCATCCCCTGGCGGCGTGGTTACAGTAACCGCGTGAGTGAAGCAGAGATCGAGATCCATCCGGAGCTGCACACGACCGCCGGGAAGCTCGCAGACTTCCAGCGCCGGTCGCGCGAAGTCACCGTCGAAGTTGCCGGCCGCGCCGCTGAGAAGCAGCACGCCAAGGGACGCCAGAGCGCCCGCGAACGAATCGAGCAGCTGCTCGACGAGGGCTCGTTCGTCGAGCTCGACGCCTTCGCACGGCACCGCAGCACCGCCTTCGGGCTGCAGGACAACCGTCCTGTCGGAGACGGTGTCATCACCGGCTACGGCACGATGGACGGCCGCCAGGTGTGCGTCTTCAGCCAGGACTTCTCCATCTTCGGAGGAAGCCTCGGCGAGGTGTACGGCGAGAAGATCACGAAGGTCATGGACCTCGCGATCTCGAGCGGCTGCCCGCTGATCGGCATCAACGACGGTGCCGGCGCCCGCATCCAGGAGGGCGTCGTCTCGCTCGGCCTGTATGGCGAGATCTTCAAGCGCAACGTGCACGCCTCGGGTGTCATCCCGCAGATCTCGCTCATCATGGGCTCCTGCGCAGGCGGCCACGTCTACTCCCCCGCCGTCACCGACTTCACCGTGATGGTCGACAAGACCTCGAACATGTTCATCACCGGCCCCGACGTGATCAAGACCGTCACCGGCGAGGACGTCACGATGGAAGAGCTCGGCGGCGCGCGTACGCACAACACCAAGAGCGGCAACGCCCACTACCTGGGTGCTGACGAGGAGGACGCGCTCGAGTACGTCAAGGCGCTCATCTCCTACCTCCCGCAGAACAACATGGAGGAGCCCGAGCCGTACGACGAGGTCGTCGACCTCGAGCCCAACGACACCGACCTCGCGCTCGACACCCTCGTGCCCGACTCGGCGAACCAGCCGTACGACATGCACACCGTGGTCCAGTCCGTGCTCGACGACGGCGACTTCCTCGAGGTGCAGCCGCTGTTCGCCCCGAACATCCTCATCGGCTTCGGCCGCGTCGAGGGCCGCAGCGTCGGCATCGTCGCGAACCAGCCGATGCAGCTCGCCGGCTGCCTCGACATCGACGCCTCCGAGAAGGCCGCACGCTTCGTGCGAACCTGCGACGCCTTCAACATCCCGGTGCTGACGTTCGTCGACGTGCCGGGCTTCCTGCCGGGCACCGACCAGGAGTGGAACGGCATCATCCGTCGCGGCGCCAAGCTCATCTACGCCTACGCCGAGGCCACCGTCCCGCTCGTCACCATCATCACGCGCAAGGCCTACGGCGGAGCGTACGACGTGATGGGCTCGAAGCACCTCGGTGCCGACATCAACATCGCCTGGCCCTCGGCCCAGATCGCCGTCATGGGCGCCTCGGGTGCGGTCAACATCCTGTACCGCCGCGACATCGCCGCCGCCGACGATCCCGAGACGCGTCGCGCCGAGCTGATGACGGAGTACGAGGACACCCTCTGCAACCCGTACATCGCCGCCGAGCGTGGCTACATCGACGCCGTCGTGCAGCCTTCGCACACACGCGCCGAGGTCACCCGCGCACTGCGCCTGCTGCGCACCAAGCGGGCGACACTGCCCCCCAAGAAGCACGGGAACATCCCGCTGTGAGCGACGAGGCCCAGGTCGTCGAGACCCTCGCGCCCAAGCCGGTGCTGCGGGTCGTCAGAGGCGACCTCACCCCCGAGGAGCTCGCGGCTCTCGTCGCCGTCGTCGCAGCCCGCAACGCGGCCGCGGCGAATGCCGCAGCACGGGCCTCGAAGCCTCGCCAGCGCTCGAAGTGGGGCCATCCCGCCAGTGCGGTGCGCGGACGCCACCAAGTCGGCCCCGACCAGTGGCGCCGCTCGGCCTTCGCCGGCTAAGCACCCACCTCCCCCGAGATTTGCCGCGTCAACCACCACCAGGCACGCATGTGGTGGTGGTTGTGTCGCCAAATCTCGGGGAGGGACGGGCACTAGGCTGCTGCCGATGAGAATCGTCCTCGCGTCCGCGTCCCCCGCCCGGCTGCAGACCCTGCAGGCCGCCGGCATACGTCCGGACGTCATCGTCTCGGGTGTCGACGAGGACCAGGTTCACACCACCGACGCCGCCAACCTCGCCGCTGCCCTCGCCCAGCTCAAGTGCCGGGCCGTCGCCGCCCAGGTCGAGCCCGACGCCCTCGTGATCGGCTGCGACTCGGTGCTCTCGTTCGACGGCCAGGTGTTCGGCAAGCCGGCCGGCCCTGTCGAGGCCGCAGGACGCTGGCGGCGCATGCGTGGGCGCAGCGGAGTGCTCTACACGGGCCACTGCGTGCGCCACGACGGCCACGAGTTCATCGAGACGGCCTCGACCGTGGTGCACTTCGCCGACATCAGCGACGACGAGATCGACGCCTACGTCGCGACCGGGGAGCCGATGAATGTGGCGGGCGCCTTCACCATCGACGGGCTCGGCGGGGCGTTCGTCACGGGCATCGAGGGCGACCACCACAACGTCGTCGGCATCTCCCTTCCCCTGCTGCGCGACCTCGTGTCAGACCTCGGTCTGCGTTGGACCGACCTGTGGCAGCTGCCCACGGGCTAGGACGCCTATTGGCGATGTGGGCCCCGATGGAGGATGCTTGAGGAACGATGACTCCTCCCCCGAAGCCCCGCCGCCACCACCCGTCCAGCCCGTTCCAGCCTGATCCGATCACCGAGCCCGTGGTGTTCGAGGTCGGCGCACGCGTCTCGCACGACACCTATGGGCTCGGACGCATCGCCAGCTGTCAGGGCGACCGCTCAGTCGAGGTCGACTTCGGCACCGACCGCAAGTTCATCCCGCTGCCCTGCGCGAAGCTCGTCACGCTCTGAGCTGCTGACCCTCGAGACCCCTTCGACGGCCCTCGGGGGAAGTAACCGTCGAAGGGGCGTCTCGAGCGGGGCGGCGCCTGCGCTGCCCCCAGCAACAGGATCGCCTTTCACGGTACGCCTGGGACGCCGCGTCGACCAGGGGATCACAGGCCTGCAGGCCGGGTCCGCAGGGCGTGAAGCGACAGGCCCATGGCGCACGTCCCGCCGACGAGATGCCGCCGGAGGCGCCGTGTCGACCCGCCGGTACTCTTGGACCCGCAAAGAGACCCACCTCACAGTCCAGAAGAGGTGGGTCACGCTTAGACTCGGCAGGCAGTTCAGCCGGAACAAGGAGAGTCGTCGTGAGCACGAGCCTGACCAAGGTCCTGATCGCCAATCGTGGAGAGATCGCCGTCCGCATCATCCGTGGGTGCAAGGACGCCGGCATCGGCAGCGTGGCTGTCTACGCCGAGCCCGACCGCGACGCCGTCTTCGCGCGGCTTGCCGATGAGGCCTACTCGCTGGAGGGCTCGACCCCCGGCGACTCGTACCTCTCGATCGAGAAGATCCTCGCGATCGCCAAGCGCAGCGGCGCCGACAGCGTGCACCCTGGCTACGGCTTCCTCGCCGAGAACGCCGAGTTCGCCCAGGCTGTCATCGACGCCGGGCTGATCTGGATCGGCCCCCCGCCGCACGCCATCGAGAACCTCGGCGACAAGGCGAAGGCAAAGCAGATCGCACTGAAGGCCAACGCTCCGCTGGCCCCCGGCACCAAGGACGCCGTCAAGGACGCCGACGAGGTCGTCGAGTTCGCGAAGGCGAACGGCCTGCCGATCGCGATCAAGGCCGTGTTCGGCGGCGGCGGACGTGGGCTCAAGGTCGCGCGCACGATCGAAGAGATCCCCGAGCTCTACGAATCGGCCGTCCGTGAGGCCGTCAGCGCGTTCGGTCGCGGCGAGTGCCTCGTCGAGAAGTTCCTCGACCGGCCGCGCCATGTCGAGACCCAGTGCCTCGCCGACTCCCACGGCAACGTCGTGGTCGTCTCGACCCGCGACTGCTCGCTGCAGCGTCGCCACCAGAAGCTCGTCGAGGAGGCGCCCGCGCCCTACCTGACCGACGACCAGATCGAGCGTCTCTACTCCTCCTCCAAGGCGATCCTCAAGGAGGCCGGCTACGTCGGTGCCGGCACCTGCGAGTTCCTCGTGGCCCGCGACGGCACCATCAGCTTTCTCGAGGTCAACACCCGTCTGCAGGTCGAGCACCCCGTCTCCGAAGAGGTCACGGGCATCGACCTCGTCCGCGAGATGTTCCGCATCGCCGCCGGCGAGGAGCTCGGCTACGACGACCCCGAGATCCGCGGCCACTCGATGGAGTTCCGCATCAACGCCGAGGACGGCGGTCGTGGCTTCCTCCCCGCCCCCGGCACCCTGACCAAGTGGGCTCCCCCGTCGGGCCCCGGTGTGCGCCTCGACGGCGGCTACGAGGAGGGCGAGACGATCCCGGGCTCGTTCGACTCGCTCGTCGCCAAGCTGATCATCTCTGGCACCAGCCGCGAGCAGGTCCTGCAGCGCTCGCGCCGCGCCCTCGACGAGTTCGTCGTCGACGGCATGCCGACCGTGATCCCCTTCCACCGCTCGGTCGTCGACGACCCGGCGTTCACCGCCGAGAACGGCTCGTTCGACATCTACACGACGTGGATCGAGACCGACTACGACAACCAGCTCGAGCCCTACTCGGGCTCCACCGAGATCGGTGAGGCCGACGAGCGCGAGCGTGTCGTCGTCGAGGTCGGCGGCAAGCGTGTCGAGGTCGTCCTGCCCGGTGGCCTCGGAGCCAGCGCTGCGGCAGCCGGCCCGAAGAAGGCCAAGCGCAAGGGTGGCGGCGCCGCCGGTGCGGCCGTGAGCGGCAACTCGCTCACCTCGCCGATGCAGGGCACGATCGTCAAGGTCGTGGCCGCCGACGGCGACACCGTCACTGAGGGCGACACCATCGTGGTCATCGAGGCCATGAAGATGGAGCAGCCCATCACCGCGCACCGCGCGGGCGTGCTCACCGGCCTCTCGGCCGAGGTCGGCGCCACCGTGGGCGCGGGCGACGTCATCGCCGACATCCTGGACGCGTAGCCTTTCGCGCATGCGACGTCTCGGGGCCGCCGTCGGGCTGATGGTGGCCTCGAGCATGCTCGCGCTGCCCGGCTCGGCGGGTGCTGCGGAGAGCAGCATCGATCGAGCTGGCCTCACGGTCGACGAGATCGCCGCCCAGCTGAGACACGACCCCGTGCTCGTCCAGACGGTGATGGGCGGCGGTGACACGCAGGGGGCCCACGAGCGACTCACCGAGCTGGCGTCGGAGCTCGACTATCCCGTGTACGTGGTCATCGGCCTGCAGCCCGCCGGCTCACCACGCAACCGCCCCGGCGAGGACCTCGCCGCCCGCCTCCACCAGCGGCTCGGTGAAGGCCTGTATGTCATCCACCTGGCCGACGACATCGGCGAGGTGGCCACCTGGCTCGACCGCTACGACCAGTTCGAGATGTCGGCCGCCGACTACGCCGCGAGCAAGCGGTTCTACACCCGGCGTCCCGAGGACAACAAGTCGATAGAGCCGACCCTGGAGGCCGAGCTCACCCTGCGGGTCGCCGCCGCCAAGGGCCTCAAGCCGTCCGATGCGGTCCTCGACGACATCGCCGAGACCGCCAGCGCCCACGACGCCCAGCTCGACCCTGAGGTCGTCAGCGAGGGCTGGGACTCCGAGACGGCGCTCGGCAAGCGACGTGTCGTCACCGTCGCCACCGGCCTGTTCGTGCTGCTGTCAGGGCTCGTCGTCGCGATCTGGCTGCTGCGCCGGCGCCCCAGCGAACGGCGTCCGGATGGACGTCCCTCACGGACCGACGCGATCGAGAAGACCCGCGCCGGTGCGCAACAGCTCGCCGACCAGCTCGAGCGTGCGCTCGACACCACCACCTCACGCCTGGACGACCCGCTCGTCGAATCGGCACTCCTGGCCCGTGACCAGATCCGGCGCCTGCTGGGCTCGGACGACATCGCCGACGTCGCCGGTGTCCAGGTGCTCGCCCAGACCGGCCTGCGCAACCTGGCCCGCGTCGCCGACCGTCGCCTGCGCCCCTACCGCGCCTGCTTCGCGAACCCGCTCCACGGCGAGGCCCAGACCACCAGCCCACTTGCCAACAGCACGCTCGAGGTGCCGTTGTGCGCGGACTGCGCCCGCTCGGAGCATCCGGACGTCCTGACCGTGCGTGGGCTGTTCAGAACCCATCCCTACTACGACCGTGACGACGTCTGGGCCAGGACGGGCTTCGGCTCCCTCGTCGACGACCTCCCCCACCAGGTGGACGCCGGGGCTGCCCGATGAGGCGCTCACCGGCGCGGTGGGCGTGGCTGCTGGTGCCTGTGGCGATCGCGGTGCTCGCCTCGATCCTGGCATGGCGCGCGAACGCCCCTGCCGTGTCCGAGGCGGTGGTGCCGGGCGACCGCGTGCGCGCCGCCGCCGAAGGGCTCGCGACGTCCAACCTCTGGGTGGCCGACGACGCAGCCGGACGCCTGACGCCCGAGCAGCAGGACGACATCGCCGCCGCGGCCGCTGCCGCCGACCCGGAGGTGTTCGTGGTCGTCTGGACGTCGTCGTACGCGGCCGGCTACCGCAGTCCCTTCGACGCTGCCGACCAGATCGCCACCCTCACCGGTCGTCCGGGCCAGTACCTCGTCGTGGGCAGCGGCACCGACATGGCCGACGAGTCCTTCGGGGTTCAGGTCGCGTGCTGCGCGTCATCCGACATGACCGGTCGGCTGGACAAGGCGATCCTGCGTTACGTCGCCGAGGTCGACTCCCTCGGTCCTGACCCCGACTCCTCCACGACGAGCGGATACTGGGGCGGCCCCGTGAGCTCGACCATGGCCGGGGTCCTCTTCGGTGCGCTCGCCTTCGGCGGGTTCATGATCGTCTTCGGGATCGTGGTCCTCGTCGTCAACGGCCGCTCCCGGCGCCTCTCGACCAAGGACTGATGCAGATGGCCAACTCCGCCGACCAGATCGCGACCGTCAACGCAGCGCTCGACGCCACCGGCGTCTACATCGACCCAACCCTGTCCGCCCAGGTCGACGCCGATGAGCTGGCCGCGATCTCCAGCAGCATCGCGGCCGCGGGCAGCCCCGTGTACGTCGTGGCACTACCCCTCGACTACGACGACGAGTACGGGGGCAATCCCCGCCAGGTCGCTGCCCTGCTGCACGACGACACCCCCCACGACGGCGCCTACCTCGTCGTCGACGACAACTACGGCTCCGGCTGGCGCATCGACCAGGTCGAGTACGGCGTCGTCACCGACGCCTACGAGGCTACGTACGTGGCCGGGCTCGAGGAGCCCGACGACCTCGGGGCCCAGCTGGCACTGGCGACCAAGCTCATGGCTGACGGCACCGCCGACGAGCGGTACTCCACTGCCCTGGCGGCGGACGACCGCGAGGATCCGCCCAGCTCATCGGACGGCGGATCAGGGCACACCACCCTGATCGTCGTCCTGTCCATCATCGGTGCCGTGCTCGCCCTGGCCGTCATCCGCGCCATCACCTCGGCCGTTCGGGGCTCCCGTCCGAGCGCCGAGAGCCGTCGCGGCCTGAAGGTCGACCGCTCGGTGCTGCGCCGGTTCTCCGCCGCGCAGTCCGGCGACTGGCGCCGACGCGCCGAGCGGAGCACGCTCGACCTCGGCGAACGCATCGATGCCACCGACATCACCGACGAGTCGGACCCGGACGCCTGGCAGGCGGCCCTGGACCACTACGAGGCCGCTCGGCGGGTCCTGGACCGCTCTGACAGCGCCGCGGACGCCGTGGGCGCCCTCGTGCTGGCCAGACGGGGCGACCAGGCCCTCACGAGCGCCCTCGCCTCGAAGCCGTGGCAGCCGAAGCGGACATGCTTCTTCAATCCCCTGCACCAGCCCGGGTCGCAGACCGTCACCTGGAAGCTGGCAGGCACCGCGGTCGAGGTCCCGTGCTGCCCGGCCTGCGCCAAGGCAGCTCGCAAGAGCGGCGCGAAGCCCGACATCCTCGATCTTCCCGTCGACGGGACGGTACGTCCCTACTTCGAGACTTCCGCGGAGCCCTGGGCCTCGACAGGGTACGGCTCGCTCGACCCCGACCTGCTGTCGCGGCTCTGAGGCCCTGTCAGCGCGGGGTGGGCGCGTGCTGGTCGACCTCGCCGTAGGCGACACCCGCGGCCCACACGATGAGCGTGACGCCCGTCCAGGTGCCCAGGCCGTTGATCGCGAAGCCCTCTGCCGGCGAGACGAGGTCGGTGAGCGCGAGGGCCACCCAGGTCAGCACCAGCCCGCCGATGATGGTGTAGCCCCGAGCGAACTTGTTGACGGTGCCGACGACGATCTCGCGCAGCACGACAGTGAGCACCGTGAACAGCACCACCGCCACCACGAAGCCCAGCGGCTCGATCGTGAAGGCGTCGAAGAGCCAGGCGGCGAACACCAAGGAGAGGTTGTTCGTGATCGCGGCCAACACCAAGGTCCTGACGAACACGATCATGGGACGATTCTGTCAGGGTCGGGCCGATCGGCGAACCGGCACCCGCCCCCTGGACTCAGAAGCCGAACCAGTCGGAGCGCAGGCCGAAGGCCCAACGGGCGTCCACCCCGGTGATCGTCTTCGTCGCCTTCGAGCCCACCAGCTTGAGCGACGACGTGCGTCCTCCGAGCTCGCCGTACCCGCTGCGCTTCGTGACCTCGATCGACTTGAGTGTGCCGATCGTGGGGTACTTCGACTCGACCGTCGAGGCCTTCACCGAGAGCGTCCAGCTATGGTTCGCGTTGCCCGACCAGCCGTCCCAGGGATCGTTGACGGGCTTGAGGTAGGGCTGCCCGCCGTCGTTGGTGTACCCACCCGACGACGAGGAGAACTGGGTGAGCGCCGGCTTGCCCTGGTAGGTCAGGATCTTGCCGGCGGTGGCCTTGACGGCTGCGTCGGTCGCAGCGGTCTCGGCGTCGACGCCTCCGTAAACCTGGCACGAGGTGGTGTCGCAGATGTCGTAGTAACGCGACGGCACGAGGCCCCGGACGCCGTAGGTGCGGGCGGCCACCGACTGCGCCTTCAGCGCCTCGGCGTGCCAGCTCGACGGCATCTCCCGGGCGACGACACCACGCGTGTAGTCCTCGAGCGAGAGCACGTTGACGGTGTCGCGGTTCGTGGCGCCGGCCTTCGGCGGCGAGGAGCGCAGGGTGTCGCGGAAGGTGCGGTTCGAGTCGTTCGGCATGACGAGCTCCATCGGTGAGGAGCTCTCGAACTGGGCGGGACCCGTCCATGTCATCGCGTCGTAGGTGACCCAGGGGGTTCCCACCCGGTAGCGCAGCGTCGACTTCTTCTTGTCCGAGGCCAGCGGGTCGATGCTCCAGCGGATGACCTTCTTGCCCCCGATCGTGGTCGGCAGACTCGTGGTCTTGTTCGTCGTCACGTTGCGGAACACGAGGCCGCTGCGGCCCTCGATCATCACGGAGTCGGTGGTGTCGCTGGAGAGCAGGACACGGATGTCGCCGGTCTTGGTGGAGAGCGCCGTGCCCGGATAGTAGGTGGACAGGATCTGGCTGTAGCTCTTGCCCTCACGCGCGCCGCCCTCGGCGCCGTACTGGCTCATCCCGATGCCATGGCCGTAGCCGTGGCCCTTGAACGAGACGGTGCGACTCGACGGCACGGTGACCTTGTTGCCGGCGGTGCTGGACGCCTTGGTGGAGCTGCTCGGGTACGGCGTCTGCGTGTAGTCGCTCAGCTTCGCGCCATTGCCCTTCTCGACCACCGCGACCCGGTAGTAGTACTTCGTGCTGGCCTTGAGACCGCTGATCGTCCCCGTGCTCGCCGTGAACGACGCGTACTTCGCACCACTCATCGACGACGCCGTCGAGTACTGCACCCGGTATTCCGGCGCCCCCGACACGTCCGCCCAGTCGAGCGTCAGGGCGCTCGCCGTCTGGGCCGTCGACTTCAGGCCCGTCGGGATGGCATAGGCATAGCCGCCGAGGTTCGCCGCCTTCGTCAAGCTGCTCGGGTACGGCGTCTGCGTGTAGTCGCTCAGCTTCGCGCCATTGCCCTTCTCGACCACCGCGACCCGGTAGTAGTACTTCGTGCTGGCCTTGAG
>Ga0164243_10013263_pt1 | contig 11607 bp, 13 predicted proteins | sample OricompcompostOP_FD_108781 | JGI IMG/M metagenome (GOLD analysis project Ga0164243, IMG submission 108781) | Organic Plus compost microbial communities from Emeryville, California, USA - Original compost - Organic plus compost (OP) | ecosystem: Engineered > Solid waste > Mixed feedstock >... | reverse complement strand
GTAGTGTTCTGTTCGCGCCGCTCGGCCAGCGCCGCGGCCATCACCGCGATCGCCAGGGCGGCTCGCATCGGGTTGCCGGCGGCGTGGGCCAGCCGGTCGACGTCCTCGCGTGTAGCGCTGAGAGCCAGCAGTTCTTGCTCGACCAGCCCCATGGCACGGCGCGCGTTGCTTGGCCGGCCGCGGGTGTTGCCGCTTGCACCAGGAGCGAAGCGGCCGCCGGTGGTGCGGGTGGTGGTCACGCCAGCGTCCCCAGCGTCGCCTTGCGCAGGTCTTCGCTGGCGACGAAGTAGTTCGGCATGTTCCGGTTCCCCACCGTGAAGACGCCGCGGCGCAGTTCGCGGTAGCCGGCGATGAGCGCCTGCTCCAGGATGCGCAGCCGATCGGCCTGACCATGCAGCGCGCCTTCGACCTGCGCGGCCTTGAGCTTCTGCTCCGCGGCGGCCAGGCGCTGGCGCAGCGCGGCAACGGGTTGATCCAGGACATGCAGGCGCTGCTGCGCAACCTGCACCAGGCCGTCGAGGTCGGCAGCGTCCGCTTCCAGCAGATGCAACTTCGCCGCGTCGTCCGGCGCCTCGTGGCCGGCCAGGCGGCGACTGCGAATCGCAGCGGCCTCGTGGCGCTTCACGTCCGCGCGCTTCTGGAGCGCCGCCACCTCATCCGCGGCCGCCTGGCGACCGGGAGCGGCGCGTTCGATCTCCGCCTTGATGCGCGCCACCTCGCCGGCGGCTTCGGCAACAAGCGGATGTTGCGCCGGCGCGGGCGCCTCGATGCCGGCGGGCAGTTGCACACGCACCACGGTGTTGGTCACCGCGTCCGTCGCCTTTGCAGCAGCCGTGGCGGCCGCCTGGTCGGCTTCGGCGGCCTGCGCAGCCTGGCGCTCGCGATCGGCGGTGGCCTGCGCAGTCTGGTGGGCCTGCAGGGCATCGCGTGCCTGCTGAAGCGCCTGGCGCGCCACTGTGGTGTCGCCGCCGTCGGCAAGCACATCGGCGAGATGATCGGAGGCCTGCTGCACGGCGGATTGACGGTCAGTGAGAGAGGGAGCGGTCATGGGTGAGATCCTCGGTGGGGGAAGTAAGGAACCAGAACAGCGCGGCCCAGTACCCGCCATCGAGCTCGACGAGCTCGCGCACGGCGCCCTGGAGCGCGGGCAGCGTCTTGCTGGTGTCGAGACCCTCCAGCACGGCGCGCTGGTTCGCGCGGGCTGCGTCGTCCGCCGCAGCCTGCAGGCGCATGGCCTCGACAAGGCGGTGACGCAGGCCGTCATGGCGGGCGATCGCCTCACGTGCCGGCTGGAACGCGGCGTGATGCAGGTCCAGGGCGGCCTCGAAGGCAGCGCGGGCGCCGCCGGTCGATGGGCTCTTGGCGTTCGATTCCATGTACCCAGTATTTCGTCACGACCACCTGTTCCGACCAGAACAGGGGTCAGCGCAGGCCGCGCAGCTCGGCGAGGCCTCCGCCACCCTCACATCCCCGAAGGCTGCGGCGTCCCAACGCGCGCCGAGATCTGCGGCGTCGTCCGCGCCAGCTCCTGGCCGCGCTGGTCGTTCAGCGTGAACGCGCCGCCCGTCACCTCAACCACAAGACGGCGATCGCGCTCGGCAGGCGTCTCGGCCCCGGTGTCAGGAATGGGTGTGCCCGCCATGCCCGGGCGCTCTGGTAGCGGCGTGGAGCCCGCCACGCGCGACATGACGCTGCGGGCGTACCTCTCGCCTTCGCCGTAACCAGCGAGCCCACCCTGGAGCGAGCCAGCAGCCCGCGTGCGGGCCGCCAGGTACTCGGACGCGAATCGGATCTGCTCCTCGATGCTCTTGTCCTTCAGCGGCGCCACGCCGTAGCCCGGCTTCGCGCCCGTGCTCTCCAAAATTCCGAACGGCCCGAAGGCGGTTGACACCTGCCCAGTGTGGCCCGCGATGCGCTTGCCGTCGGCGTTGAGGCCGTAGTGATACTTGGCGGGGTCGGCCAGAAACTCGGCAGTGCGGCCGCCCGTCTCCTGCTGGATCACCGACTTCAGCGTGCCCGGCGGAAGGCCGTGGCGGAGCTCGGCTTCGGCGAGCTGCGCATCGATCGAGCTGGTGTCGGCCAACGCCGCGCCAGGCACTGTCTGAGGGTTCAGGAAGCCGCGGCCCGCGCCAGCGCCAGCGCCGCCGCTGGAGACCTCGGCCTGCTTCATCAGCTGCGCCCGCTTGTCGCGCTCCTCGGCCCGCTTGCGAAGCGCGGCCGCCTCGTCGTCCAGCGCCTTGTTGTGGCGCTCGAGCGCGTCGTTCTCCTTCTTGATCGCGGCGCGCTGTTCCTCGCGGACTCGCTTCAGCTCCTCCTCGAGATCGGCCATCTTCTTCGTGCGCTCCGGGCCGGCCGGCAGCTTGCGCGCCTCCTCGATCTTCTCCAGCACCGCGCGCTGCTTGTCGCTGTACTGGCCCATGATGGCCTTCACGTTCGACTCGGAGTCGGCCTTCGCCATCGCCTTGCGGATGTCGGCCGAACTCATGCCCTTGCTGCCGCCGGCCAGCCACATGATGCCATCGCGCATCTCGTAGGTGAGCGGCACCAGCTTGTCGGCCCAGATGCTCTTGAGATTCTTCAGCTCGGCGATCTGGTCCTTGGCGAGATCGCCAACGCTCTTGTCCATCCCCCTCGTAGCCGCTTCCCGCATGGCCTTGTCTTTCTCGGCCTCGCTCATCGACTTGTTGGACTCGATCTGCGCCATCTCGGAGATTCCGGTAGCGTTCACGTTCTTGAGGTCAATGCCGAGGCGCCCGAGGCGCTGCCCGATGCCGCCCAGGCGCGCAGGATCGATCGACAGCATCGCCGCGGCCTGCGTGTTGTTGATGCCGAAGAGGTTCGACATCGCGTTCGCCATCAACTTCTTCATCTGCGGCGAGCCGCCGTAGGACTTCTCCAGGCGCCGGCGCACCAGATCGAATCCGGTGACGTCCGGGTCATCCACCCGCGGGATGGGGATGCCGCTCTTCTTGTACCAGTTGCGCAGCATCGTCGGCGCCGCGTCGGTGCCGAAGGCGCTGTTGAACGTGCCGAACATGCCCTGCTCGCGCAGGAAGGTGACGTCCATCGGGTCGAGCTTGCCGCCGCGGCCGAGCGACGCGTTCAGGAAATTCTGCCCAGCCTCGCCCGCGCCTCCGCCTGCTGCGTAGGTGGAGTTCATCTTCGCCAGCGTCTCGGCAGAGCCCTTCGCGTCAAGCCCAGGAGTCTTGCTGCCCACCATGCCGGCGAGCATGCTGGTGAAGGCCGCCACGTTGGGCGCGCTCAGGCCAGAACGCGCCTGCTGCTCGGTGTAGCCAGCGATGGCCTGAAGGAACTCCTCGCTCTTGGCGAACGCACCGCTCTTGCCGATGCCTTCGCCGATGAGCAGCGCCATGCGGCGCATCTGCTGGTCGTTGCCGCCGGCGCCGAAGAGACGCAGCGTGCCGAACGCGCCGACGGCCGCCGACTGGTCAACGCCGAAGCTGCGGCCGAAGTTGGCCGCCGTGCTGACCTCCTCGCCCACGCCACGCCAGTCGCGGTTGGAGACGTTGCCCTGGCGGATGTACTGCGCGGTGAGATCCTGCGCCTCATCGAAGGTGAGGCCCGTCTGTGCAGCAGAGCCGCGGACTGCTGCCTTCAGCGCGTTGTGGCCGACGCCGACGGTGCCGAGCTGACGCCGGAGCTTGGCGTACTTGATGTCCTCCTGGATGACATCGTCGATGCCCTCTGACACGGCACCGAAGATCTTGCCGATCGCCAGGGCAGCCAAGCCGCCGCCGAGGCCCATCAGGCCAGCACCAAGCCCGCCACGCATGCCCGCGCCGAGCGCGCCGTTGGCGACCCCTCCAGCCGGGCCCATGGCGTTGAGGCCAGCACCGACCGCCTGGCGCACGGCGCCACCGACTGCGCTGCCCGAACCAGGCGCGCCACCACCGGGATGGCCGCCGCCACCGGCCGGCGTGCTGAAGCGAGCGCCGCCCACATGCTCGAACACCCGCTGCATCTGCCAGCCGCGCTGGAGCTCGCCCGGATAGAGCTTGCCCCAGTCCAGCCCGAAGAAGCCCGAGCCCTGCTGGCCCGTCTTCTGCATTCGCGAGCGCAGGTCGCCGTTCACGCGCAGCAGCGCCTGAAAGCCGGCCTCCAGCTTCTTCACGTCGTCGATGGTGGCCTTCGAGACCGGGGTGAACTTCACGCGGTTCGCCGCGGAAATCTGCGCGCCGAGACGGTTGAAGTCCTGGGTGAACTTGGCGACGGCCTTGCTGACGTCTTCGGTGCTGAGTTCGGCGCTGACCGGGATCTTGATGCCACCCGCCATCACGCACCTCCGCCATTGCGCCGGCCAGCCTTGCGGGCGCGGCGGTCAGCGCCAGCCTTGGCGAGCGCGGTGCGCTGCAGGGCGCGCGCGAGGTCCGGGCCGGCAGCAACGCCGGCGTCGGAGGTCATGGTCTCGAAGGCGCCCCGCAGTTGGGCGAGTTGGGCGCCGCGCTTGCCGCCGATCAGGCCCGCCGGCGAGCCGGCCGCGGACAGCACGTGCTCCAGGGCCTTGCCGGGCGACTCGTCGCGCTCAGCAGCAAGGGTGCGCAGCTTGGCGGCGGCCTCCTTCGTAGTGGTGATCTGCAGGTTGGTGCGCCCTACTTCTGCCAGGCGCTCGCGGTAGCGAGCCTGGCGCGCTGAGCTGGACTTCGTGGTGGTGGGCATGAGGCCTCGATGCGTAACGTGTTACGCGCATCGTGGCGTCACGACGGGGAAGGAGGACCACGCGGTCTCGACAGCGACCCCCCTTGTTTTGCCGATTCCGGTCAACTCCAATTGCCGACGCGCAACGTGCGCAAGCCGCACCCCGGGACATGCAGGGGCTCGACTCATCGCGATGAACCTCAACAAGCAAATTTCCCCCGCAGCCCGCGCAGCGGCTGCGAATCTATGCGGCTTCGCAGGCGACGAACCGGAGTCCTTCGTGAACTTCCTGCAGTGGACAGCGGCCATGCAAGCCACCCCGTCCGCCGCAGACGTAGCCGAGGCCTATGTGGAGCACCAACTCGCCGACCTGCCCTGCGTGGAGATACCCGCCGACGTGGGCGTCCGCGGCAAGAAGTTCGCGTTCACGCCAGGCGAGCGCGAGCGCGTGCTCCGCAGGCTGGTGCTGGGCGGCACACGAGCGCGGGAGCTCGCCGCGGCATTGGACGCCGACGGGGAGGCCATCAAGTGCGGCGGAGCGGATGCAAGAATCTTGCGGGCGGCGATGAGGTAGCCGCCACGAGCGGGCACAAAAAAAGCCGCCCGGAGGCGGCTGGGTGAGGCGTGCTCAAGAAGAGTCTATGGCTGTGCCGGCATACCAGGCGCCGGCTTGGGCCGATCGACAATCAGGCTCACCCGGGATCCCTCGAACAACTTCCCGGCCCCGATCTGCACGCAGTCGTGCTGGAACATCGCCCGCAGAAGGCAATACTTCCGCCAAAGCGGATCGTCGGGCTTGTGGACCGCCACCTTGAGGCCGAGGGCGCCGGCTTCTTCCGCGTTCACCACCGACCCATGCGAGTGGTAGTTGCTGCGTGATGCGAGCTTGGTGATGATGCCGTCGATCACCGTCGCGTCCTGCCCCTTCAGCATGCGCTTGGTCAGCAATTCGCGAGCGAGCTTTTTCGTTTGATCGAGTGCACGCTCTGCAGCTTGACGCATCACTGGGTCAACCGGAGTGCCAGCGGCCGCGGCACCAAGGATGAACTCCACCGGGATGTTGTTGATCGCCGGATCGATTGGCCCTAGCTCCGACTCCGCGCCCATGACGATCTCGAAGCCGGCCAGCGCAATCACGGTGCCGTTGCTCTTCGCCCGCCTCGGAACGATCACCCGCAGGTCTCGTTCCCCATCACAGAGCTGCGAGCACAACTTCTCCGTGGCATCGGTGTTGCCGCCATTCGTTTCGATCATCAGGTCGACAGGCCCGGGCCCCGCGGCGTTCAGGAGCTCGGCCATGTACACGTCGTCGCCATGGTCGATGTTCACGCCGCCGATGTTGCAGTCGCTGTGGTAGACGATGAGCTGCCGCTTGGTCTCCGACTCGATGTCTCGAATCAGCAGCTGGCGCAGATACCGATCCTTGTGCTGCACCCAAAACAAAGGGGACTGACTCGGTAGGTCAGTCCCCCGCGGAAACGGTTCTGATGTCATCGCGTGCGCGCGGTGGCCGGCTCCGGCTGGAAGAGTTGCTTGGCGGCTTCCACCATCTTGGCATCCGGATCGAACGGCGCGGCGAAGCGGACGTCTTCGCGCTTCAGCTCTTCCACCTGTGGCGGGGCAAAGAACATGTTGGGGTTCAGCAGGAAGGGCGCTGAGGGCACGCGCTCCCGGTCGACGGGCAGGTGGTTCATTGTCTTGCTCCTGGGTTCAGTACCAGTTCTGCGAGTATCGAGGAAATTCGTTGCCCACGCGAGCAAAAAGTGGCGTTCCACTTGCGCCCGAAAACACCCTCGACGCCGCACTCGTGCTGGATTTCACGCTATGAATTCGATAGTGGCCTATGCCTTGCGGACAGGCGTCCAGTGCCACGCGCTACGCTGGACCGATCTCACTCCGGCCGGCCGCCGTTCCTGCGCCTCAACTCCTCGAGGGCGGCGCTGATCGCGCGCACGGCCTCCTGGCCATAGATACTGATGTCGTCGGCCTTGCCGCCGTGCGCCTCGATGAACTTCTCGCTCTGCACGAACATGCCACCCGAGCCGCAGCAGGGGTCGTAGACGCGGCCCTGATGCGGCGCCAGCACCTCGACCAACACCTCCACAACGGAGGCTGGCGTGTAGAACTGTCCGCCCTTCTTGCCCTCGGCGCTGGCGAACTGGCCGAGGAAATACTCGTAGACCTCGCCCAGCAAATCTTTGGCGTGGTGCCCCTCCCCAAAGCCGATGGTGGAAATCAGGTCCACCAGCTCGCCCAGCCTGCCCGGCTCCAGCTGCGTGCGACCGAAGCGCTTGTCGAGGATGCCCTTCAGCCGCGGATTGTCAGCCTCGATCGCCTCTAGCGCGGCGTCGATGCGCACGCCGATGTCGGCTTGCTTGGCCTGCGCGCGGATGGCCTCCCAGCGGGCTGACGCCGGCACCCAGAAGACGTTGGCCATTGTGTAGTAGTCGCGCTCTTCGAGCGCGCCGGCGTGGTCCGCCGCATCGGGCAGGTAGAGCTCACTGCCCTCGTCGGCGAAAGCAGCCTGAAGCTCGGCACGGCGCTCGTCGAAGGCGTCACTGATGTACTTGAGGAAGATGAGGCCGAGCACGATGTGCTTGTACTCGGCGGCGTCCATGCTGGAGCGCAGCTTGTCAGCGGCGGCCCAGAGGGCTTTTTTCAGGTCTTGGTTCATTGAGCTATGCACATTGCCACAGCCAACTCCTGGCACTCACCTGGTGCCTTCCTAGCTGTGGCTGGTCCCCAGGTTGCAGCAGTGTGTCTCAATGTATATCACGCGCTCGTCCACCTGCCGCATAAATGTTGCGCGCCACTGCCTTCCTGCGACCGCTAGACAGGGCGTAAGCCCGCAGGCGACGCGATCGAGCGCTGGTGCAGGGGATGATGGCGTCGGCCGGAGAAAACGCGCCATGCGGGCGTTGGCGAGGCCGCCGCGCCATTACCACCGAGGTGCACGCCGTCAGGCCCGCGACGTCGCGCGCAGGGTATGCGTCCAGCCAACCCATCTTGACCGGTGGTCACGGGCGTTAGCCTGATACTGAAGCAGGCTCCCAGCGATGCGGAAGGAACTCAGCGATACGGCTGACCTCGACTTCCGCTGCCTGGATATGGCTCGCGGAGGCGCGAGCAGGATCACTCTCGCCAGTTGATTTCGTCTGCCCTTTCCAACCGCGCTGTGGGCATTTCCTCAAAGGGCACAAGCCGGATAAAAAGAAACGGATCCCTGAGCATTGTCGGAGGCATCACGCATCTCCGCCCCTCCCTCCTCCAGCGTCGGAAAGTCAAGATCGTAGTTCCGGCCTACGCCGGCGCGACGCAGAAGTACAGACCCTTGCCTTTCCATTTCGGAGACTTCAACGAGCGACCCGTGTATGCGCTGGAAGGGTATTCACAGGCTACCCAGATGACGTCCCCCCTGGCCTTCGATACGGCTTCCTTCTTGCCCGGGCTGATCGGCCCGGCAGCAGAGGATCCGCTCTCATCGACGAAATCGATCCAGACTCGAAACGGGCACCGGTTCTCGAAGAAATCGGACAGGTTGTTCAGCCGGTCACGGACGACGCAATTTGTTCCCGATCGGAGAATCCTGTTCTTGTCCCGCACGGTCGTGTCGTCCGACTGGTGCGGCGTCTGCAGGCCGGTGGGGACAGCCGCCTGGGTGCCTCCATGACGGGGGCTGGCGGAAGCGACGAGGGGCTCATTCGAGGAGCCCCCACTGGGGCGAGCCGAGACGCCAGGCAAGCTGGCGACACCGCTGCCAGTAGACGAGGTTTGCGGCGTGACTGTCGCCGCCGTGTCATTGGTGGGATTGGCAGCCCTTGCGGCCATAGCCTGATGGCACTTGATCGAGACCAACGCGCTTGAGACGGTGGAATAGGCTTCTTCGTTGTCCCGCCGATCCTTGGCCGTTGGTGCATACTGAATGTAGTGCTCGATCACTCGGCGGTCGTCTTCGACGCTCTTGACCAGGATCTGCCAATCGTCTGCGTTCCAACTCTGCCAGGGCTTGCCTTGCAGCGCCTTGGGTGTCTGCACTGGCGCCGTGTAGGGCGGGACGGCCCCGCCCCCCGCCAGGGAGCAAGTGTAGCCCAGATTGCAGAGAGATCCGAGTTTCTCGACGGCCTGAAGCACATTGGTGATCGGGAACGAGCTCTGGCTGCCCCATTGGGTCCGGGTGAAGGTCTGGGGACAGTTGCCAAAGGCCGGCTGCGCCACAGCAACGCTGCCGCTAATGCACGCGGCCACGCACAGCAACCGGATGAGCCGAGCGAATCCAGGCATGAACTCCTCCTCGGGAAACACGGCGGCGCTACTTTCTACCGCCTAGCGATCGCACTCTTGTTCGCTGCTTCATTTTAGCGAAACTGGCCGAGCACGTGCCCCCGCGCCGGCGGCAAGGAAGATCTTGCAATCCCGCCAGCCCCCACTCGGCACGGGTATCTTCACGTTCTCCAGCTTGCTTTCACTGCGTCTCGCAAGCGCCACCAGCGTGCGCCGCAATCGCCTCCCCCAGTGCGGTCAACCGGACACGAAAAAGCCGTCCGGAGGCGGCTGTGCTTGGCGACACTGCGGAGTCAGGCGGTGGCCGCGGCCCGTGCGCGGAAGCGCTCTAGCATGGCCGCCTGCGCCTCGGCCTCGCGCGCGAAGCGGCGGTTCGCGATCTCGTCCATCGCGCGATAGGTCTCCGTGTGCCGGCGCTCGCGGTCGGACAACGGGTTCCAGGGCGCTGCCGGCGGCTGGTGCGCGCTCGGGTCGCGCGATTCGACGTCGGCGACCTCGCCGGCGCAGGCCAGCACGCGCTCGGCCATGCTGCTCAGCACCTGAGCGCGCCGATCGGCGGCGCGTTCGAGTTCACGCTTGGTGGGCATCACCAGTCCTCGATGATGGCTGCGGGCGCGCCGGCTCCGCGGTGGTAGATGGCCGGGAGGAGCGGCTTCTCGAACACCTCGGACTTCACGCAGGACACACGCAGCTCGCGCGTGATGTGCTCGATGTGGACGCGGGCTGTGGTCGGCGGCGGCGTGATGCGCGTGATCTCGACACGGACCTTGCGCGTCTCGGCAGCAGCACCAAGCTTTGCGCGGTGGGCCTCCTCTGCCGTGCGGCGTTCGTCGGCCTGGACGCGCTGCACGCCTTCGATCGTCGCCTGCGCGCAGGGCACCTGCTCGCCCTGGCGCACCAGGTGGAGCTGAGGCTTTGGGCGAGCCGCGGCTGCGGCCTCCTGCGCACGACGCACGTCCTCGCGCCACAGCGGCGGAATCTGCTCAAGGGGCATCGACAGGATGCGCGGGTTGACGACGTACTCGTCGCGCCCGCGAACCTTGACCATGACCTGGATCTTCTTCCTCGCCACGATCACACCTCCGCCAGCACTTCGGCCACGCCCGCGACGAAGCCCTCGGCGAAGGCCTCCGACGGGTTGATGGTGCCGAGGCACGCCTCGATGTCGTAGGACGCCTCGTGCAGCGTGTGGCAGAGCGCATCGGCCACGTCATCGCGCTCCTCATCAGCGAGATCGGCGACCGGCTTCAGGTCGTCGTACTCAGCGGCGTCCAGTGCCCACTCGCGCCCGGCCGCGGCGCCCTCCGCATGCTCGCGCTCAGTGTTTTTGCGCTTGCTCTCGCGCAGGCGGGCGATGCCGGCCTCGCGGATCTTGCCGGTGGCCTTCATGTCTTCGATGTCGAGTGCGTTGATGAATGCTTCCTTCGCGAGCGCCGACCAGTTCAGGTTCGCGGCGCTCATGCGCTCCTTCAGGTCATCAGGGAGAGAGAGGTTCAGGCTTGCCATCGCTGTAGCGCTTTTGCGCTCTGAGTTGATATGAGGCGCATTGTAATCTCAGAATGCGCGAACAACTCAACGACTGCGCACGATGTCCATGCTTAGCCGTCGGGTAATGCGCATCCGATCGAATTAATGCGCATTCATCCAGTCGGCGGCGACAACACCTCGGTCTTATGGCGCCAGTCGCCCCACGATCACCTCCACCAGCACCTTGTCGTGCGGCCCGTTGAGCAGCGCCGGCAGGCGCGCCAGCGGCGCCAACACAGCACCTTGCGACTCCGCGCCCATGTCGGCCACGCTGCCGGCCACGCGGCGGCCGAGGTAGTACCGGGTGAAGGTGACCGACCGCGCCACGTCCACCAGGTGCCCCGTCAGCTGCACCAGCAGGCCGAGCTCCTCCCAGGCCTCGCGCATCGCCGTCACGGCCAGCGTGGAGCCGGCATCGACACGACCCTTGGGCACCACGTGAGCCACGCCGCCGAAGGCATTGCTCGGCTGCACCAGCCAGATGCGGCCATCGGGCTCGACCAGAACGACACCCGCGGCCGGCTCCAGGCCCGCAGGCGCCACGAACGCGGGCTCGGTGAGGGTGATGCCCGCCGCCAGCGCTTCCCACGCGCCAGCGGCCGATGTCGGGCGCCATGGGGCCATGCGGACGCCATGCAGGGCGCGCGGCACCGCGCCGCCAGGCACCACGACCACGGTGGCGCATGGATCGCGCCAGGCTGCGGCCGGCGTGGGCTTGCTGGGACGCTGGATGCGCACCAGGCGGCCAGCGTCGTCGCGGCGTGGGTGGATCGCGACCATGTTCCCTACGCCAGCGCCTTCACCAGCGCGCGCAGCTCAGCCGATGGCGCGCCGTAGCTCACCATCCGCACGTCCAGGTCGAAGCCGGAGACCCGCGCCACCGCGCGCTTGATGGCCGCGTGGATCCACTCGGGCGCGTTGCCGAAGGCCCCGCCGCCCAGCAGCGTGAGCAGCACGATGTTCGACGCGCCGCGCCGGGCGTTGAGCACTGCCTGCAGCAGCGTCGCCTCGTAGGCTGCATTCAACACCAGCTGCGCGAACTCAGCCCAGTGCTGCTGCGGCACGCGCCCGTAGGCGACGGGCAGCGCGGAGCAGAAGGCCTGCGACACCAGTGGACCGGGAAGCGTGCCCTCGGTCGCCTCC
>Ga0164243_10013262_pt1 | contig 11608 bp, 10 predicted proteins | sample OricompcompostOP_FD_108781 | JGI IMG/M metagenome (GOLD analysis project Ga0164243, IMG submission 108781) | Organic Plus compost microbial communities from Emeryville, California, USA - Original compost - Organic plus compost (OP) | ecosystem: Engineered > Solid waste > Mixed feedstock >... | reverse complement strand
TGAAAACATCATTTGTTAAACGCCAAATGCAATCTATTTTAGCAATGCGACAATCATCGATAAAGCGGTTATTGAAGAAAACTATTTTGCCTTTATACCTTTATTGCCGGGGATTATATTACAGTGGGAATAACGTTGCCTGCCCTTGCTGTAACAGGGGCTTTTCCCGATTTTTACCGGCCGGTGCCAACCGGAGGCCGGTACAATGCCCCAGGTGCCGATCCAATGAGCGCGACAGGGCTTTATGGTTATACCTGGACCGCCACCGCGAATTGTTGAAGCCGGGCATGAGACTATTACATGTTGCCCCGGAAGAAATTTTCTTCAAACGGTTCCGTAGTATAGAAGGATTGGAATATTTCCCGGCGGATAAGTTTGCCGATATGTTTGAAAGCACCTATCCCGGGGAAACAAAATACCTGGATATTACCGGTATGCCCGAAATTAAGGATCATTATTTCGATGTGATTATCTGCTCGCATGTGTTGGAATACGTGAAAGAAGATAATAAAGCGATGAATGAATTATTCAGGGTATTGAAACCGGGTGGTATTGCCTTCTTGCAAGTTCCGATTAAAAGGGGCTTGGCTATCACGGAGGAAGATGAGCGTATCGTCTCCAGGCAAGATAGGATTACGCATTACGGGGATCCTGGACATATCAGGTTTTACGGTGCAGATTATGAAAGGAAGTTGCAGGGGGCAGGATTTGAAACAAAATTTATTCCCCTTGAATATTTATTTAATGCAACCGAAATCGAGACTTACCGCTTGGCTTACGGCGATCATTTACATGTAGCCGTTCGCCCGCTTCTTGCCGTTGAAAAGCCGCTGGGTCACAGCCTAAAGACTAAGTGACTCTATTAAAATCTACAAGCTTAGGCTTTCTTCCGCTACTATTTTCCGTTGTTCGCAAATATGAAAAGAACAAAATTTCTTGCCCGAAAATTCCCCAGGTATGATTGGTAATGCATTTCCATTCTTCACATTATCGGAACCTTAAATGCCATTATTGTTTATAAATAACCCGCCCGTTACCTGCTACGGAACTAACATCCGGACTCAAGCTAAAATATCCGGGGAATTTCCAGGGGGAACAGGAATGAAATTATCAGTGAAATATATTCTTCTGACGAGTATAAAACCGGTTATTTTTCCGCGGTTCCGGGAGTGGAGAAATTTTTCATAAAGTATTGATATTAAAAGATATAAATCGCTCTTGACTGACATTTAATTCAATTGCTTTTAATAGGTTGAATCCCGGTGTGATGCCGTTCAGCATGCGGGCAATCATGATACGTCGACTTGGCGCTGAAAATGAACAAAAAATGAACAGGAAATAGATGAACAAAATCTTAAAATTCAAATAACTTGACCCTGGCTAAGAAGTTGCAAATGACCTGGTGGAAACCTGTTAACCATATTAAATTAATACGACTATGAAACGGCCACAATTATCCTGGGAATTAATGGAGAACGAGCAATGCTATACTATAGCAGAAATCAAGCGATATTATCATTATATACTGATGGCATTGGTAACAAGTCCAGAATTTGAAAGTTGGGCGCCGAACCAAAGGGCGGATGCAATTACCCTGGTACAAGCAGGGAAGCAATTGATGATGGATCATTGTTGTATCGGAGAATAAACTTTAAAATATAGTTGAAATGCCACAATTATTCCCGGTAGAAGTTCTGCAAGATTCAACATTTTCTTGGTTGCCGAAAGTAAAAGTTCGCTCGCAAATAATTTATTCCAGCGTTGTTATTTTTATCATTTTGAGCATCGTAGCATTACCCTTGATTAAGGTGGATGTATCCGTGAAATCCGCGGGTCTCGTGAGGCCGGTAATAGAAAAAAATGAATTGAGAACATTACTGGCAGGAACCATAGAAAAAGTATATGCTAAAGATGGCGATTATGTAAAAAAAGGGATGCCCATCCTAAAGTTACAGGAAGATATTGCACTCAGCAAATTAGAACAAACTTCATTTGATGTATCGCAAAGGGAAATGTTTATACATGACCTCACGATATTAAGCCGCGGCGGAAGCGCGGGGTTGAAAACGGCTTTATACAAGCAGCAATACGCGCAATTCAACGCTTCCCTCGCGGAGCAACGAACCCTGCTACAGAAATTAAAGACAGATTATGATATGGTATATAGCCTATACAGGGATAAAGTGCTTCCCTATAAGGATTATATAGACAAGAAATATGAACTTAATAAAGCGGATGCCGCTTATCAATCGCTCATCCAGCAACAGAGAAGCGTTTGGGCAGAGTCGTTAAATCAATATAAACAAGAATTAAACCGCTTGCAAGAAGATAAGAAGCAGTTAACTACCGACAAGGAAAAGAACCTTGTTGTTGCGCCCGTTAGCGGAACCTTGCAAGGATTAGCTGGAAAATTTGCAGGGGGAACATTGCAGGCCGGGGAACTTATCGGCTCCATTTCACCGGATGCTAACCTGGTATTGGAATGTTATGTCAGTCCTAAAGATATCGGTTATATAAAGCCGGGAATGAAAGTGAAATGCCAGGTAGATGCATTTAATTATAATGAATGGGGGATTCTAGATGCGAAAGTGATATCGGTGGATAATGATTTCACCATGGCTAATGATCAACCCGTTTTTAAAGTTAAATGCAGTTTAGATCAAACTTACCTGCAACTTTCTAACGGTGTAAAAGGGAATTTAAAAAAGGGGATGACCGTGCAAGCCAGGTTTATACTTACGAAGCGCAGTTTGTATCAATTGATTTATGATCGCGCGGATGAATGGATGAATCCGAATACAGGCAAAGCTGCCAGTTAATCTTTTTTATTGGGAATTATATGTGGCTAAATAATAGGATAAAAAGGAAATCTAAGGTAAAACAACGCGATCTGAGCGATTGCGGGGCTGCTTGCTTGAGTTCAATAGCAGCGCATTATAACCTGCATATCCCGGTGGCAAGGATACGTCAATATGCTTATACCGATCATAAGGGGACGAATGTTTTAGGTTTGATCGAAGCCGCGCAGAAGCTCGGCTTTGAAGCTAAGGGTGTCAAAGGGCCGTTTGAATCGCTTGCCAAAATTCCCAAGCCCTCTATCGCGCATGTCGTGCTGAAGGGTGTATTGCACCATTATGTTGTTATTTACAAGGTTACCAAGGAGCGGATAACTATCATGGATCCGGCCGATGGGAAAGTTCATGAATTTAAGTCAGAAGATTTTAAAAAGATTTGGACAGGGGTCCTGATCTTAATATTGCCGGGGGAGAATTTTAAGCAGGAAAAACTCACCAGCTCGCATTTTCAAAGGTTTTGGTACTTATTAGCGCCGCATAAATCGATACTTTTACAAGCATTGTTTGGCTCGATCGTTTATACTATTCTCGGGTTGTCAACCTCGATCTATGTCCAGAAAATTGTGGATAATGTATTAGTCGATGGCAATAAAAACCTATTGAATTTACTGGGGAGTATCATGATCGTGATATTGTTATTCCAACTTTTTATCGGTAATACCAAAAGTATATTTGCCTTGAAAACAGGGCAGCAGATCGATGCACAGCTGATCTTGGGCTATTATAAACACTTATTAAAATTACCGCAACAGTTTTTTGATACGATGCGGGTTGGTGAGATCACTTCCCGTATTAATGATGCAGTCAAAATCAGGAGTTTCATAAACGATACAGCGGTAGGCTTAGTCGTTAACGTGTTTATCGTGATATTCTCATTTGCCGTAATGTTCGCATATTACTGGAAGCTTGCCTTGATTGTTTTAGCTATCATACCTGTCTATATCGTGGTCTACCAGTTAAGTAATGCCTTCAATAAAAAGTTACAAAGGAAATTGATGGAAGATAACGCTGAATTGGGTGGACAATTAGTAGAATCTCTAAACGCTGCTTCAACGATCAAGCGATTCGGCTTAGAAGAATACGCGAATATTAAAACAGAAAATAGATTTGTAAAACTGCTACGAACCATCTTTAAATCGGCTACAACGAATCTTTACATTGGTAGCGCCGCATCATTTGTAACGAGCGCTTTCGTTGTAGTTATACTATGGATCGGTTCCTACTTCGTGATAGATCGGCAATTAACACCCGGCGAGTTACTTTCTTTTTACGCCTTGTTGGGATACTTTACCGGCCCAGCCATGAGCCTTATCGGTGCGAATAAAAGTATGCAAGATGCCTTGATTGCTTCGGATCGACTATTCGAAATTTTGGATTTAGAGCAGGAGAGTAACGAGCAAAAAATGGATCTAACAGCAGAAATGCTCGGGGATATCAGTTTCCATAATGTTAGCTTTAAATATAATACGCGCGCAGAAGTATTCAAAGACTTTAACCTTCATATCAGGAAAGGGGAGATAACCGCCATCGTAGGTGAAAGCGGGTCTGGCAAGTCTACCCTGATGAACCTATTACAAAATTTGTATCCTTTACAAGCTGGACAGATTTGTATAGGGAATATAGATATCAAGTATATCCATAATGACAGCCTGCGTAAGAAAATTAGTGTCGTTCCTCAACATATCGATCTATTTGCTGGAACGGTGCTTGAGAATATCGCGGTGGGTGATTTTGAAGCCGATATGCAACAGGTAATAAAGATTGCACAGGTTTTAGGAATCATGGAGTTTATCGAGAAATTACCGAATGGCTTTTTAACCCTGCTGGGAGAACACGGCGTTAACCTATCGGGTGGCCAAAGGCAACGCTTGGCTATCGCCAGGGCCATGTATAGAAATCCGGATATCCTCATTTTTGATGAAGCCACATCTTCGCTCGACCCGGTTTCCGACCAATTTGTACAGTTGGCTGTGCAGCAGTTAAAACATGCAGGCAAAACAATCGTCATAATTGCACATAGGTTAAGCACCGTGATGAATGCCGATAAGATAGTGGTGTTACATGAAGGTAGTATGGCTGAAGAAGGTACACACCAGCAACTACTGCAAAAAAATTCAGTTTATTCAAAACTTTGGGAACATCACAAAGGGGTAATAATATAAATTTAGCATGCAAATGGCCGATTTACCATTTTGTTAACACAATAAATGCATATCTTACAGGTATTCTATAACCTAGATAGCGTTTTTATTTCCATCTATTCCAAAGGCATATTTGAGATTTACACCCGCTTCTTTTAAACTCAAATATGATAATATTTCTTTTTTTTGTTGCCATTTGGTACCTATCGCTATTTTCACAAACTTTTTTTCAACATCGGTATGCTGCTCACGGTGCATTTACAATGAGTAAATCATGGGAAAAGGCATTTTTTATTTTCACATATATTACCCAGGGGTCATCATATATGAGTCCAAAAGCATATGCAATCATGCACCGCATGCATCATGCTTATACTGATACCGATTTGGATCCACATTCCCCCTCCAATTCAAAAAACATCTTCTCAATGATGTGGAAGACCCGGTCTGTTTACCAGGATATTTTACATGAAAAAATAACTATAGACCCCCGTTTTAAGAAGAATTTACCGGGCTGGGATAAGTTTGATAAGTTCGCTAACGGTTCCTTTTCAAGATTATTATGGGTGGGTATTTATATAACATTTTTCATATTATTTGCGACTAGTCCCTGGCAATACCTATTATTGCCAATTGTTATCTCGATGGGGGCATTTCACGGCGCGATTGTAAATTGGTTTGCCCATAAATATGGATATATCAATTTTAAACTGAAAAATACGTCGATGAACTTGCTGTTTGTCGATGTGTTAATGCTAGGGGAGTCTTATCACAATAACCACCATAAACACCCGGCTTCCGTGAATTTTGGGCGCCGCTGGCACGAAATTGACCCGGTATTTCCAATTATCCGCTTATTAGCATTTATAGGGGTTATCAAATTGGTTAAACCGAAGGTAAAACCTGTTCATGTGCGGGTGAGCGCCGCATGATAAAATACACTATAAAGTATAGCATTAAAAAAGGAAAGCACTTTACCGGCGCTTTCCTTTTTTAGTTCAATATCGGATGAAACCTATAAAACACGATTGTACAAATCGTTTAGGCTCCATGCTAATCTCAATTTTATATCAAGCGATTATTAACCGGTAATTAAATTACGGTTACATTAATAGCCTTATATCCCCTAGGGGTCGCTTGACGTTCGAAACTTACTTTATCCTTTTCCTTGATAGGGCTGGATAAATCATTACCGTGAACAAATACATCTTCACCGGATTTTTTATCCTTTATAAAGCCATAAGCCTTACTGGTATTATAAAATGTCACAGTTCCTTCCCTAATAGGATCTTCCTGTACAATAGGAGTTGCGCCAAGTTGGATTTCTTCCAATGGAAAATCGCGTTTTTCTGTTGTAGCAGGCGGGGTAGAGGTAATATTCCCGTTTTCGTCAATATATGCCATCATATCTTCCAGGCTTTTCCCTTTCTGGTTATTAGCCTTCCGCTCTTTCATCTTGGCAATTTTGTCTTGTTTCTGTTTTGCTTTTTTCTTTGATTTTTCTTTTTTAGAAAAAGATTCACCCATATTTTATCCTTTTGTTTTTAGTTTACTTTTCTCAAGCAATTAAATGCTTCTTAAGACATTACAACTATTCTCCATTCCTTTCACAATCCGTATGTATATTCGAAATAATTATAACGAACCGCACTGTTTCAGAAGTCCTAAACAGAATTTTTAATTCTTCCTTGGGTTATTTTGCTGACTGAGTGTGAAGTGATTATACTCAAGACTGAATCAGAAGTAGCAATGGCAAATGCCTTGAATGCAATGAAGGTACGATAAATATTTGAGAATATTTACTTTATTAATAAATAGAATGGCTGAACTTACCCCTTCATAGCATTTTACCAATTAATAAAAAAACTACTATATGGTATATGATATTAAATTTATTTTGAATAACCTCTAGGGCTTACCACCCGCGATCCCAAGCTAAAACCATCGTCATATTGGCTCAAACCGCGCTAATTCTTCAGTGCCATCCGTGAATTTCAGTTCCTTGCCGGTCAACTCGAAATTGGTTACTTTATCTAAAATTTCTAGGAAGCTATCCTCTACACTCATATCCATGCACATCATTTTAGTAATGGCGACTTGGGAAAAACTGATCGTATTGTTATGACCGATTTCAAATTTCCCTGTCATGGAATTACAGCTTACCGTGCCAGAAAACCGGGAAGAGGCCTTGTTGAAAGATAGGCCATCTTTCCTGTAAATTTTTGCCGTATCCACCTCGGCCCCATTTATGGCAACTATTTTCCAACGATTATTATATAATGATGCATTCATCGAGCCGGCTTGCTTTTTCGAGGCTGAACAACTCCATATCATGATTAGTAAAAAACCGGTAAAAAAATAATGAAGTGTTTTCATACTATTTCAATTTTATGGGAAAAATCAAAACCTAGTACCTGCTGTAAAAGCTCCGCAGGTCTCTTTCCAATTGATCATAAATTGGTCGCGTAACTTCCAGGAACAAACTTTGCGGATCTGGGGGCGCAATATCGCTTCCACCGATCAACTTCTTATCTTCATCACCCAATGCCCGTTCATCCCCTTTAAAAGTCGCGTATTCATTCACCCAGGTAAAACTGCCAGGTATCCTGTTATTCGTGATAATGGTATTTTGCTTCGTATCTATTATTGCATAATCAAACAATGCTTTGGACACAATTGTTTTACGGACGATATAAATTGTTGCCTTTGCCGTCCCGTAAACGTCTACTTGGTGCGTTTTCCCGGTAGAATCCCTAACAGGTCTTTTCCCGACAACAACATGCTCTTTCTGCACTGGCCTCTCGGTTTTTTCGATATAGGTTTGCCCGACGATAAAGTCATAAAAATGCATATCGAGATATTGATCCACGGGCACCCGTTCTTGCGATACTTGCCTTTCGTCGTAAAAACGCACGAAAGGATCAATATTCCTTTGCTGTAAATTTCTCACCAGCGCATCCCTGAAGTAATCCGCGGTAAATTGAAAATATGGAGATCGAACGTCAATTCGGCTTACTTCGACCCTGATGATTCCCAATTCATACGCCTCATCCCTTAAGGCCAGGGCATCTTTAAAATTAGGAACTAACCTGAGCGCCGCATCAAACTCTTGGTAGGCCTGGCGGAAATCCCTTTTAGTGCCTTGATCCATGAAATATAAACCACGATCGTACCGTACCTGCGCCCCGTTTTCTTGCGCACCCCTGATCGCGGAAGAATAGTCCTTCGCTGCTACCAACGATTTGGCGACCGGGGATGATTGGATTGATAGGTACAGCGATTGTAGTGCCTGGTATTCCCGTTTAACCGATTCCCATTTTAACTCGTCATTGGAAGCTAATATACGGTCAACCCGGTCCTCGTGCCAATCTAATGCATCAGAATAAGCCTTCGGTAGGTATGCCAGGGCAGCCGGATCTTGGGTTTTTTTCTGTAATTTCTTGACAAATACGGTAACCGCCTCATCATAGCGACCTTTCTGGTAAAGTTTCTGCCCATTTTTACAGGCGCCGACAAATATCAACAAGCAGAATAAGATTCCAATGCTGAGCAATTTTTTCATATAAGAAGAATAGGGTAGCGGTTTTAAGTTAATTTATCTCTTCCGGGGCATATTTACACTTTGAAGTTCCTTCGCAGTTCGCGTTCGGCTTCCCTTTGCTTGATGGAGTCGCGTTTGTCATGTAGTTTTTTACCTTTACCCAAACCGATTTCCATCTTTGCATAACCTTTATCAGAGATAAAGACCTTCAGTGGAACGATTGTATAGCCTTTATCTTTAAGCTTGTTCTGTAATTTCCGCAGTTCGCGTTTCGTAAGTAATAACTTCCGCTCGCGGAGGGGATCGTGGTTAGCGTAAGTGCCGTGGCTGTATTCCGATATATGTAAACTTTTTACATATAATTCATCTTTATGAAAGTAGCAGAAGCTATCGTTAAAGCTCACCTTGCCTGCGCGGATCGACTTGATTTCGGTGCCCGTCAATACCATACCCGCGATGAATTTATCTTCAATCGCATATTCGTAAAATGCCGATCTGTTTTTTTGTTCTGCCATAATAAAATTGAGGGTTACAAATTACTACAAAAGCAACTTGTAACCCATAAATATTTTAACGGCAACAATTGATTACTGCTTAAACAACTGAATCAGCTGTGCCAATTTTTGTTTTAATTCTTTCCTGTCCACGATAAAATCCAAGAAACCGTGTTCCAATAGGAATTCAGCGCTTTGGAAACCTTCGGGAAGGTCTTTCTTAATAGTTTCCTTGATAACCCTGGGGCCGGCGAAGCCGATTAATGCGCCCGGCTCGGAAATATTCAAGTCGCCCAGCATCGCGTAAGAAGCGGTAACACCCCCTGTAGTCGGGTCTGTCATCAGGGAAATATAAGGTAATTTTGCATCTGCCAATTGGGTCAATTTCGCGGAAGTTTTCGCCATCTGCATCAATGAGAAAGCGCTTTCCATCATGCGGGCTCCACCGGATTTAGAAATAATCATCAGCGGGTGCCTGTTCTTGATACAGTAGTCAATTGACCTAGATATTTTCTCTCCCACGACAGAACCCATGGAACCACCGATGAAACCGAAGTCCATACAAGCAATCACCAGGTCGTGTTCAAAAACCTTACCGTGCCCCACTTTCATGGCATCCGTTAAACCGGATTTGCGTTGTGCATCCTTCAATCTATCCGCATAAGGTTTCAGGTCAACGAAACCCAGTTGGTCTTTCGGGAAAATATTAGAGAAAAGTTCTTCGAACTGGCCATTATCGAAAAGAATTTCAAAATATTCTTCGGAATTGATGCGGTTATGATAATTACAATTATCACAAACATACAAGTTCTCCTTCAGATCCTTGATATTAGTGGTTTTCTTACAATTTGGGCATTTATGCCATAAGCCATCCGGTGCTTCTTTCTTTTCACTAGTGCTGGTTGAAATACCCTGCTTGATTCGCTTAAACCAACTCATACTATTGATTATGTGCTATTTGATTAAAGAATAGTGGTGCAAGATACAACTAAATTCATTTTTACAAGCGGAAATGGGAATAATTTCCAATCACCCAATATAAATCTTGCTATATTTCAGTAAAGTATATATAAAATATTCCCAGGTATTAAGCTTGTTTATATAAAATAAAAAGCCCCATGAACGAGCATGGGGCAAAAAGGTTACTATAAAAAATTAAGCATTACGGTTAATGCAATTCAAATCGGAAAATGCTTCTTCCAAGCGTTTTACGAAAGATTCTTCACCTTTACGTAACCAAACGCGCGGATCGTAGAATTTTTTATTCGGCTTTTCAGCGCCGTCCGGGTTACCTAACTGTGATTGTAAATAAGCCTCTTTCTCTTTATAATAATTCAATACACCTTCCCAGAAAGCCCATTGCATATCGGTATCCAGGTTCATCTTGATGACACCGTAGCCTAATGATTCCTTGATTTGATGCTTAGGAGAACCGGAACCACCATGGAATACATAGTATACCGGTTTTTCTTTCGTTTTATATTTTTCCTGGATAAACTTCTGGCTGTTCAACAGGATGTCTGGACGCAATTCAACATTGCCCGGGCTGTATACGCCGTGCACATTTCCGAAAGCAGCCGCGATTGTAAAGCGGGATCCTACCTTGGAAAGCTCTTCATATGCAAAAGCCACCTCTTCAGGTTGGGTATATAATAATGAATTTTCAACGCCTGAATTATCCACACCGTCTTCTTCACCACCGGTTACCCCGAGTTCTATCTCGATGCTCATACCCAGCTTGTTCATTCTTTCGAAATACTTTTTAGAAATTTCGATGTTTTCAGCAATAGGCTCTTCGGATAAGTCCAGCATATGGGAACTGAAAAGCGGCTGACCGGTTTGCTGGTAAAACGTTTCCCCCGCGGTTAATAATCCATCGATCCAAGGCAACCATTTTTTTGCGGCATGGTCGGTATGCAGAACAACAGGAACACCGTAATATTTCGCTACTTCATGTACATGCTTAGCTCCTGAAACACCACCGGCTATGTTGGCTTGCAGATTATCATTCGGCATGCCTTTACCTGCATAAAATTGCGCTCCGCCGTTAGAAAATTGAATAATAACGGGAGAATTTACTTTGGCAGCGGTTTCCAAAACTGCATTTACGGAGTTGGTTCCAACCACGTTAACTGCTGGCATCGCAAATCCATTGTCTTTCGCATCGTTGTAAAGCGCATCTAGCTCTTCGCCGTGTAATACGCCGGCTCTGTATTTTCCCATAATGACCTGATTAATATTTATTTTGAGGAAACAAATATAAGGACTATCTACTAAGAATTATAATACCATGAAATGTTTAGAAAATATTAAAAATGAATATTTTCCATTGATTTATATCAAATTTTCGCTAAAAAGTGCTGCTATTAGCCGTTTCAAGCTACAGGGCAACCTTCTTTTACCGGGATCCCGATCAAGGGAAATCCTTTCTAAAGTTAATAATTGGTAGGACCGGGGTATTAACTTTTTATTTTATTGATCAGCCCGCCAAGATACCCGGGAACTTCCTTTAATCGGCTTCCGTACCAGGAGAACATTTCTCCATCTACCAACAGTATTTTGCTTCCGGGTAAGATT